>Ga0247822_10000019_pt1 | contig 54406 bp, 85 predicted proteins | sample 13C_Cellulose_Da_FD_192423 | JGI IMG/M metagenome (GOLD analysis project Ga0247822, IMG submission 192423) | Soil microbial communities from agricultural site in Penn Yan, New York, United States - 13C_Cellulose_Day30 | ecosystem: Environmental > Terrestrial > Soil > Agricultural land | place...
CACTCCTTGGCTCTCACTTGTGCAGCCACGAAGGTTACGTGCCTCATGATCTAGGAGTAACCCCAGGTTCTCGACCAGATCGCCACGAGACCTATGCGGAGCACTATCCAGACGGCTACGAAATGGAGTTTGTGCCAGCCGATGAAGTGGATTCGCACGACGGATTGAATCTTGCATTCCAGCGCAACAAAGCCGCCGCCCCCTCCCAATCAGATAGCGGGAGCAATCATGAAACTTAAAGCACTCCCCTCGATAAACCGGCCCTGCAAAGAGGCTGCGGTAACATTCGCGCTCGCATTAATGGATGATATTAAAAACCATGACAATAACGCAGATAACCAGGGCGGCGCTCTACCTCCGGAGCAGCAAAGACCGAAGCGACGTATCAATCGACGCACAGCGGAGGCAGTTGCAGCAACTAGCATCTGATCGCGGCTTTACCATCGTTGCCGAGTTCGCCGACGCGGTTGAATCCGGCAAAGACGAATTACGGGAAGGTTTCCAAAAGTTACTTACTGCCATGCGCAACAAGCGGCGCGGGTGGGACACTCTCCTGATTCTCGACACATCGCGGCTTGCACGACGTCGGCATATCTCCCTCGTCTTCGAAGAGGTCGAGGCTAAAAAGCATGGTGTACGGGTGGTGTACAAGTCCCTGCCTGACTCCGACCCGATTACCGAAATGCTTCTGAAATCCATTCTTCAGGCAATGGACGAATGGCACAGTCTCACCAGCAAACAAAAGGGCTTGGCCGGAATGGCTGAGAACGTGCGGCAAGGCTGGCGTGCTGGCGGGCGGGCGCCGATCGGCTACCAGCTCGAACACGTCGAGACAGGAGCAATGCGGGAAGGTGCGCCGGTACGCAAAAGCAAGCTGGTTCCGTCCGAAGACGCCGGCATGATGAAAACCTATCTGACGTTGCGAGCCAAGGGCGTGAACCGACCGAATGCGGCGGGTAAGGTAGGGCTGAAGGCATCGCCGAGCACCTTGGTCGGCATCGAGTGGAACGCCCTCACCTATGCCGGGCATACCGCTTGGAATGTCAGACATGAGCATGGACCGAGCGGGTATGCCGGAGGCGTCAAGCGGCGACCGCGCTCAGAATGGGTCATCCAGAAGAATACCCACGAGGCACTGATTACCGACGAGGAAGCCGAAATACTGCTGGTGCGGCTTGAATCGTTCGATCGTGGGCACCACTCGCATGCCGACTACCTGCTGACCGGATTGCTGAAATGCCCCACAGGAAACAACTGGCGCGGCTCGGACGGTGGCGACGGCGGTTATTACCGGCTCGGGAAGGGGAAGCGGGTCAAAGCCAATACGGTGGAATCCGCGGTGCTCACCCAGGTTGTAGAGGACATGCGCACACCGGATTTCATCGAAGAACTGACGGCAGCGGCGCGCCAGCAGTTTGACGATCGACGCAAGGATGACGCCCTGCCAGCAATGAAAAGGGATGCCGCCGACCTGGAGCGCCGCATCAAACGGCTTACCGAAATGCTGTCAGACACCGCAAGGCCGGAACCGCTCCTGCGCCAGATCGAGGATTACGACGGGCAGCGCACGGCAATGCTGGTCGAGATCGAAAAGCGGGAAGAAGAAGCAAAGCAGGTTGCCAAAGTGAAAGCCTTAGCCGCGCCCCAAGTCGCGCGCATGCTAAACCTGATTGCTGAAGAATTCGATGAACTGGATAGGGAAAAACTTCGTGATCTTTTGAAAGGATTGGTTGAACAGGTCGTTTTAGACGACACTGCTCAAACTTTCCAGATCACTTACCGGTTAGCTGCTGCTACCGGTCTTAGAATGGCGTCCCCACGGAAAGACGAATCTATGACCGGGATTTTCACACATAAGCGGCGCATGCTGAAGCGAGCGTAGAATTCTATCACTACCAAAATGGAGCGAAAAATGACCGAAGACCAAGCCAACCGAATAACCGCCCTCGCAATTGATGTCGAGAGAAAGCGGAATAGGTACGAATTGTTGGCGGGAAGAAACGCCGCCAATATGAACAGGGAGGAGCGAGAAAGGGCGACGGCAGCCTACCATCTCACACATGCTGAATATATTGAGGCAGAAGCATTGCTGATGAGCGCAAAGCTATCGGTTATCGACGCCCCTGCCGTCTGAATTCCCAAGGCGGCACCGGCTCAGCATCAGCCCACAGACCGCGCCGCCCTTCCCTTGCTTGATCCTGCAGTGCTGACAACGCCCGGTCCTTATTGTATTTCTTGTACACCCAGGCAAAGCCGCGCTCGACCTGGGCGCGGTTCACGTCGACGCCGTTGCAGGTGACAACCGCCACAGTTCGCCCGTATCGGTCGACATCCTGAACGCGGTAATCAGCATCCTTTTTCCAGCAGAGGTCAGACAGGGATTGCTTTGAGCGCTGGCCGAACGCCTGGGCTTTCTCCGGTGCATCAATGTTGGCAAGCCGGACCTTCAGCGGCTTTTGGTCGACCAGGAGAGTAAGGGTATCGCCGTCGGCAATCCCGATGACTTGGTGAGCTTGAGCAGGGATTGCGATGGTTAGGGCGAGGAGGAAATATTTCATGCGGGGATTTTACTTCGGCCAAGCCTCCACAGTTCGCGCATGACGGATTTTGCAATCAGCGTATGCTGGCAGAACCTCGTCAATGATCCAATCCAGCCAAGCGTCATAATCCGCCGTTTCAGGGTTTTCTAGCGTTCGACACGGTGCCGACAGTCCCGAGTCCAGCGGCGGCTTTGTTGGTGGCGTCAACAGCGGCGGCGAGGCTGCGCACGCGGACAGTATCAGGGCGGCAATCAGGAGGGAGAGGCTTTGCGTTCGCATTTTTCAGATCCTTTTTAATATCGGCGAGCTGAGTATTCACAGCGAAGAATTCAATCCCCGCGCCGTCGGCAGCATCCTTGATCTTCTTCGCGGCTTCGGCCAGGTCGGTGAGCGCGGCTTGTGCCTGGTCTGCGCGATCGCTTGCCCGATCAGCCTTGATACTCGAAATCTCGGCATCGAGTCGCCAGCCGTTTGCAGTCCAACCACTACCGAAGCCGATAGCCACAGCGAGCGCGCCGCCGACGAGCAGCGCCAGCGGGTTGAGTGTCAGCGGACTCATGACTCACCCCGCGCCGCGCTATCGGCGGCAGTCCAGTTTGCCGCCCAAGTCTGGGGATGTGGCTTTCCCGGACGCCATGCGCTGATGTACTGCTGCCAGCCTTGATCGGCAGTAACCGGGAGCGATGACGGCAAGGTATAGATCAGCAGCCGCGCCGCTGTAGCCGCCACGATGTCTTGATAGCGCATCGCTTCCCACAATCCGGCGTCGGTCGGCACCACGTTGTAGTCGGCGCATACCCGCTTCATGTGGTTTGTGGTGCTGCGATTGGTCAGCACCTCACGACAACCTCCAGCGCGCTCGAACTGCCAGAACGATGATGCAGGGCCGGATTCAGTCCCGCCGACAACCTGACGTCGATGCCGCAGTCCGGATTCCTGCAGCGCGATGGCCAGGAGAAAACGCCGCGCCTCGAACGAATCCTTGATACCCGATCCGGCTAGATCAGCCAGCGCCGGCACAATCGCTGTCTTGAGTAAGCGTAGAGGCGTCATGACTTGCCCTCCTCGTCCGAGTTCTTACCGCTGTCCGAGCGCGGAAACTTCGTCTCAAAGAACCCTTCGAGCTGGAACAGTGCGCGGCTTCCCATATGACCGGCTATGCCGACGAATGCAGCGGTAGCCAACGGCGCGAACCCCGACCACTCGCACAGGTAGAACGTCAGCACGCCGGCGAAAGCGGACGTGAATAGCTCTCCGAACAATTCGGCTACGTTGAATGCCCGCGCATGCCCATCCTTGACCTTTCGGATAAACGACACGGCGCCGCCCAAGGCAGACAGGCCGAACACCCACAGGTAAGTCAGGACCGAGTAGGTTTCTGGTGATTTTTCTGGCGGCATCTTCACTCCCATAAAGAAAAACCCGCTCGCGGCGGGTGTGTTGTTCTGACTTGTATAATGCGAAGACTATGCGCGAATACGGAATCGATCCCATACAGCTCGGCGCGGTCATCGCTGGCATCGTGACCGCGTGGCTCAACTCACGGAAAAAGTAGCCCTCTTTGCTCCCGCTCGTCTGGCTGCATGAATGCTGCTGGCGACATCAACAGGCCAGCCGGCGGCCTTGGCCCAAGCGGGATTTGAGACAGAAGCCCGCGCGGGACATCCATTGCCCTGTTTGCCTGCATCCCCACCGATATGTTTTGCGCTGGTCCAGAGATGTAGTTCCCAAAGGGTATCTTGCTCAACAGGGGGCTATTTGCGATCCGATCAAGCACCCCGGTAAGCGCCGCCGTGGTGTTTGAGTTGTTCACCGCCGAGCCGCGCGGCTGGAACTGCTCATAGCTGGCAACACGTCCGATTGCTTTCAATTGCTGAATTTCCTGCGGATCGAACAGCAGCTCCAATTTTTGGTCGCCGATGCGCCTCAGGGCCTTATTAAGCGCCGACTGGCTAATGTTGGCCGCTTCGTCGGCAGCCCCATTAACTGCCTCGGACTTCAGATAACCAAGTACTTCCGACCTAATGGAATTACGCACGCCCTGGTTGTTACCAACAACATCAAGCGTCGCCCGCAAGTCGCGCACGTTGGCATTCAGCACATGCTTTTGAAAGAACGCATCCGGCGCAGCGTCATCGATCGCGGCAGCCAAAGAGGGGGTTCTCTCGACCTGCTGCATGAAGCTGCGATTCGCCCCGCGCGCGGCGTTGAATGCGTCGATTGCCTCTTGGCCGATGTTCGGCCGTAGCTCTGCGGAGACGCCGCCGGCCGGCTTGAGTTGAAACCCACCGTTGACGGCCGCAGGCGGTACGGCCGTATCTGCAATCAGCGGAGCATTATCCAGCGCCTGACGAATGAACCCGAGCGCAGCACGCGCATTGCCATCGGTAGCGCCGCGCTGCGCATTGCCGATGATGGTTTTGAACTGCTCTGCAGTGTGGACATTCAACGGCACCCTGCCCGAGGCGAAATCGTTCATCATCGTGCGAATATTGTCCGGCACAAACGCACCTTTCAGATTGAAGTCGAGCAGGTTATTCGCCGTCGTGGAGAAGGCTTGCGGATCGAGCCTTGCGGCCCTTCCCTGTGAATCCTTGGCCGCGTTATAGAGGTTCGTGATTTCGCCCTGCTGCCGGGTGGCGTAACCGCCAAGCGTGTCGCGCAGCGTCTGGCCGGTCGCATATTGCCCTTGTGCTTGACCCGCGCCCAAGTCATTCAACCCGGAAATCAGTTGCCGATTGTTGGCATTCTCAACCTGGGCCAACTGCTGCGCTGCCGCATCCTTGCTGTTGGCGCCGATCTTCGCCAGATTCTTTTCTTGGGTGAGAGTTACCGGGTCAAGCGTCAGCGTACCGACGCGCGGCGTTGCGCCGGTCAGACGGTAATCGGCAAGTCTGCGGATTGCATCAGGAGACAGAACGCCATCCGAGCGCATTGCTTGCTGCACGTCGGTACGGATGCTGTTGCGAACATTGGCCGGCAGATCGGCAAACGACACGCCGCTATCTCTCAGCGCGTTATTGATCGTGACATCGACCTGCACATTTTGCGGCGCGACACGATTGCGGAAAGCGTTTGCTGCGCTGGTGCCGACCTGCTGCACCTTGCTCAATGCCATAGGCGCGGTAATGCCAGCGGCGAGGGATGCGGCGAGCTGAGAACCGTCATTGCCGCCAGTTTCGCGGGTGTAACCGCCGGCACCACCGGCAGCGGCTGCAGATGTCAACTGCGAACCAGGATTGCTTGCCAGTCCCTGAAGCGTCGCCTTCGTGACTCCCTCCGCACCCTGCGCCAGTCTCCCGGCGCCAGCAACCGGGACCATCGATCCAGCCATCAATCGCGCAGCATCGCCGACGACGCGCTCCGTCGAGTTCTGTGGAGTCGGCAGCCCGATCTTGTCTGCGGCATATTTGCCGATACCCGGCTTGATAGCCATCGAGTCAGGCAAGACGGCATTCAGGCCGGCACGAATCGGACTTGAGACAAACTCAAGTGCATCGCCGACGCCCTCGACAGCATGCCGCGCAGTCAATCCGACCTGACGCGGAATGTCCGCAATCTCGCGGTTCACGCGCTGGCCGAATGGTTCCTCCGGCTTTGGCGCTGCCTGCTGGCTGCCGAGTTGCGATTGCAGCATCTGGAACGCCTGCTCTTTGGTTGAGCCGTCCGGTCCGGTAACGCTGTATGTCTTGCCTTCCGGCGAAGTGAATTCGAAAGTGGGCATTAAGGCTTCTCCGTTACGGTCCAGCCATTGGGTAGATTGTTAGCAGCCGGCGGCGGGGCGATGCGCGAGCCTCCAGGGACGCCAGCCAAGGTTCCGTGGATCGCAGTTTGGCGATTTCGGCGCTTCTGCTCGATGACCGCATCCGAGTCGCCCGGTTGTGGGAAGTATTGCTTATCCCCGTTAGCAAATTCAGCCGGCGAAATGACAGCGCCTGATTCTTTACGCAAGGCGGCATTAAGAAAGTTGCGCTTTGCCTGCTCGACCTTTTGTTGATTCGCCGATTGCGTCCAGTTGGTGGCGGTTCCGAAAACATCGGATAGTGTCCCACCCAGGCTTTCCGTCCCGAGTCCAAGCACGCGCCCGGCTCCCTCCGCGAAAGATTTGATGTTCCCGGATCGAAGAACACCTTGATCTTCTAGTGTGCTCAAGGTTTTGTCAGCCTCCTGCATGCGCGTACCAAACAGATTGTCTTTCGACTGCGCCTCTGTCAGCGGCTTGTCCGTCCTTGGAAGTGGGGCGCCGCCGGGACCAACACCGGGCGCATATTGCCCTGTCCTTGGATTGAAGGTGAACGGCTGGCCGTCTACCGTGACATGCTGGACGCGATCAGCGTTTTGCTGCGCCCTTTCCGCGTTCTGCTTGGACAGGTTGTAATTTGCCCACCCCAAGCTGTTGGATGCAATCGAATCCGGGGATCGCGTGTGCTGAAGCGTTACGCCCGTTTGCCCTGTGTAGGGATTCACGCCGACCGTCTGGCCGTTCAGATTCTGGAAGTCCAGCTTGTCACGCGGCAGATTGTTATCAAGGCGCTTGATGGTGCCGTTCTTCCCCACAAGGTAGGTAAATGGCTGGCCGGTTGTCGGATCGACCCCAACCTGTGGACTTGTGCCGAATTCTTCCTGCTGCTTCGCTAAAGTCCGCTGCAGTTCCAGCCCCTTGAGCGGGTCAATCCCCATCAGGGAAGACACAAAGCCCTGCGTGTCAAAGCTGGGCTGCATGCCTGGAATCCTGTCTGCATTGGCCTGCGTTGGCCCCTGCCCGTTGCTCAATGCCATTTGTTCGGGTGTGCGCATCGCATCCCGCCCGGCCTGCCTGATTGCCTCTGTTTCGCCGATTTGCCGTTCCATTTCGCCCAAGCGCATGTTGTTCACTCTGCGCTGAAAGGCGCTGTCCTGCGCGTTCTGCATCCCCTGCACGCCAGCCAGCAGCCCGCCCCCAAGAATCTGCCCAAGCGACGAGGGCCGCGTCGAGGGCCCCGAACGGTCGAGAATAGCCGCCGCTGCCGACAGCAAGCCCATGTTCTGCGGATCGGCAAAGCCACCGAGTAAGCCGCCTTGATAGTCGAGTTTTGCCATGTCTTACCTCGTCGGTTGGTTAAATGCATTCCACAGCCCGAGCCCTGCCATCGCCCCGCCGAGCACGTTGCCCGTCTGGTTCTGGTAAAGCGGCTGGCTCTGCGTATTCGAGTTGTTCAGCCCCGTGTATTGGGACAACAAACCGCTTACATCCTTCAGGTTCCCCATCGAATACTGATCCTGTTGTTGCCCGATTCCATACGCTTGCCCCAGCAGCCCATTGGACAGACCTATGCCGGCAATCTGGTTCTGACTGTTGAGCCGGTTCGTATCAGCCTGCAGTTGCGCGTTCGTGATCGCGGTTTGATACTGCTGCCCGCCGAGCCCTGTCATCGCGGACAGTGCGCGGTTGCGGTCGGCGTCGTACGCACCGGCCTGTGCTGATACGGCCGCATCGGTGTTGTTCTGGCCGAACTGTGTCGCCGCCCTGGTCAAGTTGCTGGACAGGTCAGACAGTGCCCGGCCTTCCGCGATGCCCTGCCGGTTGCCTCCGAGGGTGTTGTTCATCACCGCGCCACCACGGATGTTCCCGAGAAGGTCCGTGGTCGCCTTCGTCGCATCCGTCATGTAGTTGCCGAATGCGTTCGTGGACTGGTTAATGCCCTTCTGGATCGCGCCTGTCAGATAGGGGTTTGCGCCGGCCTGACCGTAAATCATGTCCTGATAGGCAGGCGAGAGATTGAGATTGTTCTGACTCGGTGCGTTGACCTGGGGCGCGCTGATGTTGCTGCCCTGCAGCCCCTGCGCGGCCTGCTGATTTTTGCGGAACGTGTCCGGTCCCCAATCGTTCAGGTAGTCATCGATATTGGCGCCGAAGTTCGCCATACCCGGCGCTTGCTGCTTTCCGGACTGTGCCATGATCTGATTCAGGATTCCACCCTGCCCATAAACGTATGGGTCCATGCGCGGGTCCATCTTATTCTGACTTGTGGACGTGAGATTGTCCGGACCGCTGCTGCTGCCGCCGAGCAGGCCGCCAAGTAGGGCGCTGCCGCCCTTGCTGGTTGCGAAGTCGAGCGCCTTGCCCCACATGTCGCCGCCAGAGCCAAATAAACTATCCAAACCAAACATAGAACCTCCTGTTGTTCCAAGTCCTGCAGTTGTTGCGCCTGCCAATCCAGTGCCAAGCGCACCACCGCCGCCAGCCGTTCCCATAAGGGAGCCGACACCCGCCGTTGTCGCGCCATAGGTGCCGCTGCCCAAAGTGCCAAGGCCGCCCGCTGACGTTGCCCATGGCGCTGCTGTACCTGTTGCGGTCATGCCGCCAGCAGGAAGCGCGGCGAACCCTCCGGCGCCCTCTGCCGCCCCTGCCGCTGCTCCTGCGCCTGCACTACCTGCGCCCATAGCCGCAGCACCGCCAAACATCGCCATCAGCGCCGGCACAACGACCGGCAATTTCCCGCCGATCTTGTCCGTCAGCCCATTGTGAAAAATGGACTGCTTTTGTGTCGTGCCGTCTTTCGATATTTCGGTGTAGTTCTGGCCGCTGCTGCCGGGGTTGTACATCCCGGTACTGCCGTTTCGGTTTTCAAACTGGTTGAAGGTCTGCCGCGTGGGGTCGAACTGAAAGCGGCCAGCGCCCGGAATGTCGTAGGTGCGGTAGGTAGTTTGGTTACTGTTGAGAAGGCCGCTTAGAGGTCCGTACTCATTGGCGCCGTAACCATATACGCCGCCTTGCGACGATAAGCCGCCCTCGTCCGTGTAGAACCGATCTTCAAGCGACTTGTTGGAGCCAATGTAGTTCAGCAGATCGTCGTAACTCAGTGCCATGTCGATTCCTTATGCGATGAATACCCAGGCGTTATCCCTGCGGTGGTACAGGCCGCGCCCACTTCCCGGATTCCAATCTGTGCCGTCTGCATAGACAGCCATCCCGTTACGTGGCTTCTTCGGCTCTACGTGCAGCTCGCGCAGCCACATGAACGACTGCTGACCGCTCAACACCTCTTGCAGCCGCTGCAGTTCGGCCAATAAAAAAGCCGGCAAATTCGCCGGCTCCTGGGGAACAATCCCTGCTTGATAGTCCATCACCACATCCCTGTTTTCTGATACTCCAATAGATAGCTTTTCAGCCGCCATGTGGCTTGCTGCACCGTCTCGAACTTGATAGCGATGTACCGCCACTCTTCCGTTACATCCACTTTCGTGTCGGTTCCGATTACGAAATTGCGCGGCGTGCTCCATGTCACCGGCTTGCCGATGTCGTTATAACCGCCCACATACACACGCACTACATTGCCCGCCGCTCCTTCGATGCGCGGATAGACTGCGGAAACCAATTTGAAGTATTGAGGGTCGCCCAGGTCGAGACCAGTCCGCGCAACATAGGATTGAAAGTTCGTCTCATCGAACAGGCGCGAAGCATCAGCCAAGTAGAGCTTTCTCGCTGCGCTGGCGATCACCATGCGCTGTGATGCCTGGGTGTACTCGTTGTAATCGAACGGGTCGGTGTAACTGTCGAAGGGGTCAAGGCGCGAATCGAAGGAGTTCGTCACGATTGTGTCGATCACGCCGGAAGCCGCGTAATGGGCGCGGGGGAGATCGCGAATCGTCCAAACGTTATCTTTGTAATTCCACACCAGGGCGACATTCGGAACGCTCGCACCAAGGCGCGGGATGCATACCCACACCTCGTTCCGTGTTGGGTTCGTCGCCAGAAAAGAGCGGTCGTAATTGCTCGCATCCATCGACGTTTGCAGCCAGCGGCGCATTTTCTGGTTAAGGATGCTTTCGATCCTCGATCCAGTATTCAGGAAAACATCCCCTTGGCCGAGCACGGCATGCCCGAGGTCGAAGCGCGCAATACAGTTCACCGCCAGCGCCCCGGCCTGCTCGGAAATCGGTTCTGAGAACGCCCATATATCATTCCCGCCGACGTAGCTCATGCGGTAGATGGACGATTCCTTGTATAGATAGAAATGGTCGCCGATGGAAGCGCCATCGACCAAGCGCCCCTCTGTTTTCGACAGGTCTTGCACGACGACATCTTTTGTTGCGTCCGCCGTGTCCCACGATGCAGGCACGGTTCCAGGCTCAGCAGGATGAGAAACCAGCACTCGATGCGGCTTATCGACGCCGGATTCGATCAGGTTCATCGCCACCAAACTGAACTTGTGCTTGCGCATTGCCTTGCATCGCAGGCCATTCGTCCAATCTGGAAGATTGACGGCCCGGCCAGTCCCTGCCCATACCTGCGGCACGTCGACGCCATTGTTCAGAACGGCGACGCCGCCGATGTCCGTTCCCGTCCAGACATTTCCCGGCGTGGCCGAGTAATCCACATCGACACCGCCAGTTTGCCGCGTGATATTGGAATGGGTGTCGACCGAAACCGCGTACATCTTTTGAGCGCCGGCATAAATCCAGTTGCGCGCACCGGCCATGCTGTACGGCAGGAGGAAATAAGGCTCGATTGGCGGTGCACCATAGATGACCTGATGTCCCCGCATGCGCTCGACGTAGCCATCGGCAAAGCGTACGTTCTTGCCGTCGCTCCATGCATTGGGCGGCAACTCATGCGGGGCGGCGTCACGAATGATGCCGATCGTTCCCAAGCCATCGACGGGGTAGGTAGCCATTACTGCGCAATCTCCACGTTCACAACCCGTAACTGCGGGGTAGTGGGGCCAACTGTTGTGCCGTAGGTGCTGCCGAGTAGGATCACGCGATTTCCGACGATTGCAGGCGGAAAGCCTGCCGGCGTCATATTTGGAACAGGGATGGTTCCGCGCACGCTTGCCGCGTCGCCACTGCAACGGATCACCGGCAATCCATAGCCGCGAGTACCGGGGTTCACCACATAGTCACCGCCCGGCAAGCGCGCCGCCATCCCGGTGCCGCCGCTCGTGATGGATGTCGCCATCGATGTGCCAAGCAGACGCGGGGAAGACGATCCGTAAGTAACGGCCGTTCCGCTAATCTTGTGCGGGATTGCCTTTAGCGACAGCGAAGACGATGTGCCTTCCTGCTGCACCGCAAGGAATTCGGTGGTGCCTTGCGCCGCCACCATGCCCAAGCCATCACCGGACGAGGCCGAAGAAAAACTGTTGAACAGGATGCCCCCCGGAGTCAACACACCGCTGCTTTCGCTCAGGACGACAGCGCGGGAAATGCCGTTCTCGCCCGCATACCAGAGCAGGGCGGTATTAGCCGACAGCGGGAACAGGTGCGGATTGTGGCGGGTGGCGAGCGAGTCCGAGTAATCGAGGATTGGTTCTGCCGTGGCTTCAAGTTGAATATTCGTCCCCCACGTCACCGTCGTGCTTGCAATCGTAATTGCCACGGCATTGGGGCCGGATTCATTCTCTGGCATGCCAGCCACAAGCACCTTTGTCGCGGACAACCGGCACGATGATTTCGGGCCTGATGTTCCATAATCAGATGACAATCCCGATGCGGCAGGCGTCCCGATAGTGCAAGTCGTTCCGGCCACACTTACAACGACAGCATTCACCTGGTACGGGCTTGATGCCCCACTGTTGTAGATCACCAGGGCCGTGGAAGCCGTCAGCGGGTAGGTGGCCGTGCTTCCGGCAACGCTGTTTGACGTGATGATGTTGGCGGCAGTGCCGATCGTAATCGTCGCCCCGCTCACCGATAGCGCGATTGCCTTGGTGTTCGTGGAATTGATATAGCTGGCAACGTACAGCGAGCCGGTCAGTTGCGCGATTTTGGGCGAACCCTTGAAGTCTTCCCCACCCCATGCGGCTGCGATGGTGTCAGTCGTGGCAACAGGCGTGCCCACCGCGAGCGAGAACGCCCCAGCAGAGCCGGAAAGCGTCAGGACAACAGCCTTGCTTGTCGCGGAATTCTGACCATAAAAACAGATCGCGTGCGTGGCATCGACCTTGAACGCCTGGACGGGAACATCTCCGCTGGTCGAACTGACCGTGACTGGCGTCGTTACCGCCTTCCCTGTGTTGTCCACGACGAATGCAGCAAACCCGCTCGAACGCTTTGCGAAGTGGATCGATGTGTTGTCATCCAGCGCGACATAAGACGCCAAGGCATCGCCCGAATACGTGCTGCTCAGTGTGGTGTCGATCGTGGTCGAACCCGGCTGCAGGTTCGTTCCCTCGATGCGCCACTTGCCGGCAGCGGTCGAATTGTCCTGCAGGTAGACGTGGGCGATGCCACCAGGAGCAACGCAGTTCTTACCGACAAGTGCGCCGGTGGAGTCGCGCCAGCCGACCGCGTAACCTCCCTCTGTGTTGTCGATGATTGCGAGCAAGCCCAGTGCTGTGGACGTCGTGACAATCGGGGCGGTCAGGCATTTGCCCGCTGCAGTCGTGGCGCACGGCCAGATTTTTGGGACAAAATCCGTCAGCGTCAGGTTGTCGGTTACGGTCGCGCCGAGAACCGAGACGTTCGCATATTCCCAACTTGGCTGATTGCCGTTTGTCTTGAGAAACTTCCCCGCTTGGCCGGTCTGATCCGCCTCCCATGACGCTACCGTGCCGTTCGTGACCAGGATTTTGCGCCCGGATTGCGCAGGCAGCGCCGAACTGAATGCCAGTTGATCGATATAGTTTTTCGTGGCGTAAACCAAGCGGTATTCGGTGCCGGTATCGACCATTAAGACCGGACAGCCGGCGATGATGTCACCATAGGCCAGCGCAGCACCGGAAACACTCTTGACAGCACGCGCACCGAGATTGGAAATGTTCATCGTGCAAGCGCCGGTATTCGTGCTCGACGGCAACCATAAGACGCCTGTACTCGCGCCATAAGCTGGAAGCGGCTCAGACGGATTCAGCGCGTAGGCGTTTTCCGTTCCTTGATCGATGCCGCCAACCAGGACAGAGCCAGTAAAGCCGGGAAACGCCTTTTTCTGGACATCCTTGAGCAGCCGGATAAAGTCATCCGCCTCATATGCCGGGTCGGATCCATCCGGCAAATTCTGGTCGAGTCCGCTGATATAGTAAGTTTGCTCAACTGGCATGTTTATCTCGCTGTCATTGAGAGTGGGGAGCCGCTGAACGCTTCCCTGTTGTCTTCAGACTGGACTTGATCTTTCACGGAACCATACTTTGCTTCCCAGAGCTGCACGCGGGCGTCGTTCTTCATGAACGGCTCTGTTTCGCACAGTGCGGCGAATAGCAACAGATCGGGGGCATTGGTCGTGAACCAGTTGAACGTGTTGTCATCCGATAGCGGATCAAGACGACGGTAATAGGTGCCTTTCACCGTATAGCCGCTATCCGGGTAGGGGCCAAAAATGAAGCTGTTCGTCTCGCGCGCGATGAACTTCGGAAATCCGTCGCCGGAGCGCATGGGATAGTTCGCATATATCCACTCAGCGTCCTTTCTGACCAATGTCCGAACCGGAGCGAGTTCGATGCGTGCGTTCTTCAGTTCGACATAGCCAGCCGGGACCGCAATCACACCCCCGGAAATGGTCGCGTTCAGGGCTGTTTCCATCGCCCTGATGCGCAAATCACGATAGATGCGCGCCTCTCCCATAGCGATGAAATCAGGGATGAATTCGGCGAGGTCCGTTCGCTTCATCCAGCGCGCAACGGCGGCTTTCAGGTCTGAATAATTCGCAAGGCTCATGTCATACCCATTTCGATCTGACTTTGGCGAACGGCTTGCCCGGCACCGTCAACAGATGCGGTTCGTTCGACTGGATATAGAGCAGCGCACGGCGCACCTCGTCAACGTCCGGGGACAAGAGGTTGTAGCCGAGATTTTTCAATCTCACGATGTCACCCTCGTGAACGCTGCCGACATGAATCAGGCGATCGCCCCCCATGTAACGCCCGATCGAAGGCGAATCGTTCTGCGCACGCTTGTTGTCCTCAATGACGTCGGTGTTGTCATAGCGGGTGCGGACAATCAGCTTGTCGCTCTGCTCGTCGTAATGCGACGTTTGAACGATGTCGCTCATTGCGTCAGTTCCGTGACGTGGAGGCTTCCACCGGCTGATGCTTGAACTGCCGACACCTTCTCGCCGGCGCCGATGCGGAACACCTCGGGAATCCCTGCCGGAACATACACATCGCTGGTTGTGGCGGTTGGATTCTTGCCGATCTTGATATACGCGGCGCTGGTACAGATGACGCGCACGGTCTTGGTTTCCGCGCCCACGGCATTGGTAATCGTGCCGGCTGTTCCGGTATAGGCAACACTCTGATGCGTGCTTAGCCGGAAACTGGTTTCTTGACCTCGCATATTCTTCTCCTGATGTGAGAAAGGGGCCGAAGCCCCTTCTTTTAGTAATCGCCCAGATTGATCCAGGTGATCGTGATGGTTCCGGAAATGGTCTGAGTGGCGTTTGCGTCCACATCCGTGGTTGTTGCATACGCCGTATTCAGGAACACATCTTTCGCCGTGCCGGTGCCGTCGAACTGCGCCGATGCCGCCAGTGCCGCAGTAACCGCCGCACCTGGAACATTGATCGTTGCTGACGATGTGAAGGCGGTAGACGGCAACAGGTCCACCATCGTGCTGCTCAGCGTGGTTGACGATGCTGCCGCCGTACCGAGCGAGATAGCGCCGGTAACGCTGGCATTCAACGTGCTGGCAAGCGCGCTGGTCGTTTTCTGCTGCAGTCTTCCGATTGCCCCGAGAACGAGAATTCGCCCCTCTGGAAAGTCATAAATCTGGGTGCTCTGATACTCGGTGCCGTTGACGACGGTTTGACCAACGTTATCGAGCGTCAGAGTGGTTTTACAGATCGGGCCGAACTGTTCATGCTTGGCAGTCACCGAGCCGCTTGCCGGCTGTTTCGGTGCGCCGACGCTGGACTTGTTGTCCGTGAACTGAATCGACCCGTTGTTCTGATGGATTTGATGAGACATTTGATTCTCCAAAAGAAAGGGCCGCACGCGGCGGCCCCTGGTGGTGGGTTAGGTCGATCAGCTTGTGGTCAGGTCGTAGATACCAGCATGCGCGGCTTCGTTGCACATCTCAAGCGTGTATTCCACGAGGATTTGCTTGCGGATCGAGTCGCCGGTTTTCGCCAGATCGGAAGTGCTGAAGTCTCGCAGGGTGGAGAACTTCACATACTCCGGATCGAAGAAGTAGCACACATCGGTCGGCGCTTGACGGCACGGAACGAGACGGACCTCGTTGCCCAGCGGGTCGATATAGATGTCCACGCTGTTCACGACCTTCTTTTTGTCGCCGTCCGATGTCTTGGTAGACGAGCCGGAGAAGGTGGCGAACTTGCGCTTTTGGAACGCGTTCAGGATGCCCAGGGTTGGCGATCCACCGTTTGCCCAAGCCGAAGCAAGAACGGCCTCCACAAACGATTCCTGGAACACGCGTGCCGTGCCGTCGGTGTGGGCATCGCTGCCGTTACCAGCCGAAGCAGTCGCATCACCTGCAATGCTGGTATTGGTCTTGATCCACGCCTGTGCGCCTGCCACTTCGCGCGCCGTGCTGTCATTGCCGGCCACAAACGCATTGTTTTCAAGCAGGGCCGCCTCAACGTCCCGCTTGAGTTCCTTCATGCGCTTTTCCATCTGGTAGGCCATTTCAGAACGGCGTCCAGCCTTCGATACGCCCTCTTGCGTACCAGTCACACGCGCAACCTTGTCAGAAATCGCGGTGTAGTTGTAGATGCGGGCGGTAGGCGAGCTAGCATCGGTGGTCGCGTCGTCACCTTCGATCACGAAGTTCGCGCTATTCGGCGCGGCCAGCGAGTCCTTCTGCCATTCGTGCTTGGTGCCGGTGGACTTGGTGCGGCCAATAGCCGTTAGAAACGGTGTTTCGGTCGGTGAGATGTCATAGATGATGTCGGACAAGTCCTCGCGGTTGCCAACGGCGTCATATGAGGAAAAGGTATCTGCGGGCTGACCCATGATAAAACTCCTATTAGTTAAGATTTAAACTTTGTTGGTAGCGAGCAGGTAATCTCTAATGCCCTGTTTGCCACCTGATTTGACGATCTTGGTTTTGAGGTTGCGGACGGTCTGCTGCTCGCGGTTCGACTCTGGGGCCTGTCCGGGTTTAACCAGCTTTGGCGCAGTGCGAACCTTGTTTTCAACGACCTTTTTCGACTCCTGCAGTCGGTCGTACAGCATGGCTTTGCGCAATGCAGCAACGTGAGCACTGCGAGCGATGGAATCCAGTTCATGCGGCTCAAAACCTGCCTTGAGACCCCACTCTTTGATTTCCTTGCGCTCCTTCTCCGCAGCTTCTGCGCTCTTCCACTCGGGAATGACTTGCACGAGCTTTTCGCGCTCTGCCGCTAGAAACTCCTGCAATTGCGCTTGTCGCTGCTGCTGTTGCTGCTCGCGCTCGGCTTGAACGGTCTGCGCGGCCTGTTGAAGGCTGGCCTTGCGTGCATTCAGGTCGGTCAGCCGCGCCGAGTATTCGCCAGGGTTTTCAGCCCGCAGACGTTGCCAGTCGATCGATTGAAACTCGCGGGTAAGCTCCTGGTCAGCCATACCAATCAGCCTATCCAGATGCTCGACGCGAGCCGTAGCAGCCTGATCGACCTCAGCCATGCGCTGCTGTAGCGCCCGCTTTTGCTCTGCAACACTTCGTGATTCGTTATCGACATGCCCCCGGAGCTGGTAGGACTTGATGAGGTCATCGAACTTGGCAGTGCCGTCCTTGCCGTCGATCTTCGTTTTGATGACTGCATTGCCGTCGTCGTCAACGTCAAAAGCGGACTCATCAACACCGAAGAGCTTTGCAAGCTCGTTGGTTGTCATCTGCGGTTCGTCGACCTCACCCGGTGCATCAACTTGCGGGTCGTCGTCGTCTTGCTCTGCAGGTTCCGCAGGGTTGGGCGACTCTTGCGGCGTATCGTCATTGCCGCTTTCATCTGCCCTTGCTTGCGGTTGTGGTTGTGCTGGGGCTTCCTCTGCAGCTAGGAAATTCTCCAGCCGCTCGGAGATACTTGCGCCGGCATCGCCGGTAGGGTTCTCAACGGGCATCTCACTACTCCAAAAAATGAAGCCCGCTCAATGGCGGGCCTCGGGTTGAAAATCGGTGTGGTTTTCTATCGGATAAAGCGGCGCAATCCGCGCGCCTTTTCCAACTCTTTGATCTGGATATCTGCAACCTCTCCGTCCTCTACCTTGCGCGTGACTTCACGCTTAACGGCCTGAAGCAGCTGCTTGGAAATGATGATGCGCTGCGCCTTCACCGGATCGTCAGGACTGCAGGAAAGCGTGGCTTGATTCAGGTATTCATCCACCGCATCGAATGCTTCCTTAAACAAGGGATTCTCAAGCAGTGCCCGCGCATCCTGTCCGCGCAACTTTCTATGTTCTGGTGTCTGTGTCATAGGGCCATCAATAACAGTTCGATATCATCATCTTCCGGCGCGGCCTGCTGTTCCAACCACTTGATCAGCGGGCCAATCCGGTCCTCTTTAATCATCGTGCGTGCGCGCTTCTGTGCTTCCTTGTTGTCAGGGACTTGCTTCATCAATGCGCTGACGGAGTAAGTTGCTACGGGCTCCGGCTTGATCAACGCCCACTTGCGCGGCTTCGTGCTCTTCTTCGGCTCTGGCCCCTCTTCCTCGCGGATAGCCTCAAGAAAGTCTTGCGCCTCGCTCAGTGTGTCGAAGAAATGCAGCAGATCACCGCGACGGACATGGAAGCGCCGGCGACGGTGCGGGCGGCCAACGGCAGTGCCTTTTATCTGCCCTGCGATGCTGATCGTTTCTGCTGCCTCAGTCCATGACGCCACGCCGGTTACAGGAGGCGCGCCTTCTCCTACCGTAATGTCTGAGGTCGTGGAGCCGCGCAGGACCGCATTAACGAGCAGCCGATAATCGAACTCGTAATAACCATCCGGCGCATCGGTGAACGACAGAGCGCCGGTTTCGTATGGTTTAAAGTTGCCGGCGCTCGGCTTCCTGGTGACCTGCCACAGCAGTTCCTTGTCTTCATCACCGGGCAGCAGGTCATTCAGCAGAGGGCTATCTTCTTCGCCGGTCAGCGCCAGAATTTCTGATCCGAGCACGCCACGGCCACCGCGCCCCCAATGGAATCGGTTCTCGCGGTTCGGGAGCTTCCCACCGTATGCGAACGTTTTCATTGCGCTTGGTACCTATCGATGCCGCGAATGGTGCCGTCTTCGTTGAAGCAGGCCACTATGTACCATTCGCCGAATTCAAGCGCCGCGTCACTGATGGCGAGCCGCCCGGTGCTCGCATCCGTCACTTGATCGGCCAGACTCAGAACCACCGTCCGATCGAGCGCAACAACCATCACGTTAGGAATCGTCTCGCTGGTAATCGCAGCCTCATCCACCCAATTTGCAAACGGATCGGTCGTGATCGTCGCCACGTCGCTGGCAACGTTGCCCGTCACAGAAACCGTATCTGCCGCCTCGGTCCAGGCGATCGTTCCAATCACGCCGCTGATTTCAACCTCACCGGTTGCCGCAACGGTGTCGGCAGCTTCTGTCCAGGAGATTGTGCCGGTTACGGCAGCAGGGGCATCAAGCAAACCGCGCAGATTATCGGCACCGGGCGCACATTCGGAATTTGGCTTCTGATCACTCCATATAACGATGTCCTCGATGTCTTGCACGAGACTGTTTTGACCACCGACCAGCAGCCTATCAAGCGTAGTGTTTAGCGTTGCGTTATTTGCCGTCCAGTCTGGATCAGTGTTAAGCCGACCGACTTTTTCCTTCCAAACGTCGAGAACTTCGTTGCCAGAGCCGTTCGTACTGATCCGCAGAATGTACGTTGTCATGGCAGTGCCAAACGCACCTATCGGTATATTTGCAATCCCCGAGGATGCATATCGAGCGCGAATATTGCCCGTGCCGCTTTGGGTCAATCCGAAGTTGGTATTCGCGTCCCCGTTTTTGTACATCTGGACAAAAGGAACGAAACCGGTACCACCAGACGGCGCGGTTACAATCTTGAGCCGGATTGCAATCGTGAAGCCGCCGCTGGCATTTGCCACGGTGATGGCCTTCGATATGCCTGTTGCAATCGAATCCGCGCCGGAGTTTCGCCAATTCGCAAGGCCGCTATCGCCGGTCACGATGCTCAGCGTGCCACCGGTCAGGATGTCGCTGTTGTTCAGCTCATTGTGCGCAGTGGTATCGCCGAAATTTGGCTTCAAACGATAGATAATGTTGTCGGAGAACGCCATTTATGCACACCTCAAGGCTTGCAAAGCACTTGTCCAATTTGCCAACGAAACAACAACATCCAAGGCGGGAATATATTGAACCCGGCCCCACCAGTTATTTGTAGGCGTATGCAGGGAATCGCCAGTCGGCGTGACTTGAGTAACGGAGAAATCCGATAGATCAACGCGGAAAATCGTGGAGGCGTTCGTGTATAGGTACACGACATTTCTTGTCGTATCGTGAGCGCGGCCCCAACCTGGTTGCGTGCCGCTCATTGCGCTGGTGAGCGCAGATGCTCCCGATCCCGAAAGTGTGGCCGTGGTTTTGCTGCCACCACCAAGCGGGTAATACACGACGCCGCCAGATGCTCTACCAGCAAACCGAACCAATCGATTGTTGACCGCATCAACCACAAGCGCGGCGCCTTGACCTTCCGTGCCGGACAGATCAACTACATCGCTTGCCGTCTTGGTCGTGACATTGAAAATGCTTATTCGATTGTCCGTGTCCCAGACGTAGATATTCCCCGTTTCAGGATGCTGAGCAGAGGCGGTTTCCGATCCGGTTATTCTCGGCATCGGCCCATATTCCTCAGGCTCCCATTCGCGGCCTTCCATGGTGAAAGCATCAATTGCCGTTGTCCGGACATCAGCAGAACCACCAAACGGAGCGCCGTTATATGCGAACCCCATGTTTCCATTCAGCCGGAGAAACTTGTCCTGTCCGTCTATGTTTGCGACGAACATGGCGTAGTAGGTGTGACGGCTGGTAGGCATGCCATCGGCGTAGTAGTTAGAGCCACCCAATACGTTTGCTGCCAAAGTGCGTTCTATCAGCAAATCCCAAGATGGTGAGTCGGCGGCTAGATCGGTATCGCCAATTTCATTCCCGCCATAGCCATCATGCCCGCCGCCGTGGATGCCAAACCTCGTTCTATATCGAAAACCGCCACACCACGCATTTACCATATCCCGTTGGTTTCCCATCGATCCAGAAACAGCCGGAACAAGACCGGCTGCGGAACTTGGAGCAGTTCCCGAAATGGTGATGAGCTGGTGAGGCGCAGCGCCAGCAAGCCACGCTGGTGGTGGCGGCGAAGGCGGCAACATCCCCGCGGACAGCGCCCCGCCGCTCGGAATAACGTAGTGATCAGCTACCGGCATGTCGTTACGTGTTGCCGTCCGTGATCGTGAAATCGGTGATGCTTACGTCACCGCCCGATGTGATCGAGGTCGTGTTGAGGATGACATTGGCGGCAGATGTCCCGACTGTCACATCGATGCAGGCCGTCGTTCCGTCTGCTTTGAGGATGCGGCCCCAGGTTGCCGTGCCACTAGCAAGGCCGGTTACATCGGCGGGAAGTGTCACGTCCTGCACCCCATTGTCTGCAGCAGGCGCAAACGGGCTTCCAAGGGTGAATTCCGCGAGCTTGGTTTGCGTCGAGATTGCACCGCCGCCCGAAGGCTTTGTGCCGTTATAGATGCGCAGTAGCCCCGCGTTGCCAATAATCGTCGCGTTCGCGTCCAACTTCGCATTGCGCATTTCTTCTGAGTACCAAGGCATGTTTGCTCCCTACAAATGAAAACGGCACCCGAAGGTGCCGACTGTGGTGTGTTTAAGGTTTATCCGAGTCCGGTTGCCCTGCCGCTCTGATCGCGGACCACAGGACGCCCATTGACGTGCGTAACGCGCCCGTCTGGACCGCGCTGCAACTGGATTTGTCGCGGGCCGGCCATCATCTGCTTGATTTCGTCGTGACGTTGGCTCAATACCTGCTGCTGCTCGAACATCTGCTGCAGGCCGGTGTTGACCTCGGCCATCAGGTCGGCAAGGGTCTGCCTCGGGCGGAGGTTGCCATCGTCGCCGTACTCTGTCGGGCTGTCCGGGCTGATGTTTTGGTTGAGCGTGAGCGAGGTTTGCTTGAGCGATGTCTTTGCCTGCATTTCGGCCTCGGCCAGCTTCGTCCGCTGCTCCATTTCGGTTTGCCAGCGGTCGAACTCCAACTGCTTTTCTTGCTTCTGCATCTCGACGTTTGCATCGAGTTGCGCCTTTTGCAGCGTGACTTGCCCCTTTGCCTGCTCGACCTCGACCATAGGATTCGGCGGCGGCTTGCGGTTCGCCATCATCTGCTGGAACTCTGGGCTGTCGGGCGACATGGCATACTTCTCTGGCATATCGAAACCGAGCGTGTTGCAGATGTCTTCGAACATCTCGAACGCCTGTTTCGGGCCGACCAAGTTCATCGCGGCAAGTTTGTCTTGCAGTCCGGACAGCAGTAGCAGCTTCTGGCGCTTCTCTTCCTCGTTGCCGGTGCCAAGGCCGACACGCGCCGTCAAATCGGTACGCTCGCGCCATTCCTGCGGATTCACCGGCACCCAATTGCCCCGCATCTTGACGACGCGCGCCTTGTCCTGGTGCTGGATCAGCAGCGCATGTACTTGGAGCATGAGTTCCTTGATGCCTGTTTCCGCGATCAACCGAACGATCATTTCGATTTTCTGTGTAGCGCGGTTCAGGTTTTCAAGGAAAGCGCCCTTCGTGCTCTGCTTCAGAATGTCAGGATCAAGTCCGGTCGAGGCGCGGGAAATACCTGTGCGGCTTTCCTTCACGCCGTTGAAGAAGTCCACCACCGGCAGGATTTGGTCAACGATCGGCGTCGTAATCAGCGGCATAACGGCGTCACCAACCGGCCCCTCACCCTTGATGCGCTTGATCCCACCCGGCAGGGACTGCATGAAGTCCACCAGATTGGCGCGCTCGTTGACCATGATCTGCTGATTGTTGGTCAGATAGATGTTGTCGAGCAGTTGCCGCAGCAGGACGGTCTTGATTTCCTGCAGGTCGGCCAGCTCATCATCGAGCGATTCACCAACGTGTCGATGCGGCATGCGTTTCGCCACAAATCCGGTCATCGGCATTGCCGTCAATGTTTCGTTCCACTCTTCACCGGGCGGCAACTTGTCCGCGACGGTCACCACCTTGCGCAGCTCTGCAATGCCGTCACCATCCCAATCGACGCGCAAATAAGCCTCGCAATACTCGATTTCATCCATGGAGCGATCGACAATCGCGGCGCCCGATACATCGCGCTCATCAGATACAGAATCCCGCGCTATCGTCTCTTGTGTATTGTCCGCCTCGTTGTATGCCGGCAAGCTATAGGCGAAATCGGCGTCCATGCCCATCTCGATAAGCTCGGAACGGGTCTTGCGGGTCACATGCTCGTTGAATGGTGAGCCTTGGAGCGATCCTCGGCATTTCTTGGATATCCGCACCTCTTCCGCTGGAACCGCCTCGATGCACACCTTGCCCGTTTTGCGCTTGATCTGCAGTTTGATGTCGAAGACTTCCAGCGGGACTTCTCCCATCGGCCCGGCCACCATCGCCATGCTTGGCGTAGCTGCTTTTACATCAACTTCCGCGCCATCGGCCTGCAGCTCCGTCATGAGTCGCGTGATGTCATCCATCGTCAGGCCGGAATACTCCTCGTCGCTGATCTTTGTTGACTCATCCCAATAGTGCTTCACGTAGCCATTGCGCAGCAGCAGCGTGTCCTTGATAGCGTCGTGCAGGATCATGAAGCCCGGATTGTCTTTCATGATCACTTGGTTGGTGTAATCCGACTCCTGCTGTGCAAGCTCCTCATCCTCGGGACCAACAGGATCAAACTCGCCCAGGCTTCCGGACTGCACAAACACGCGCATGATCGCCGGCATAGCCCAATCCACGGCCTCGGCAAGATCGCGGCTCACAACCTGCGAGCGGCCTTCCTGCTCGTTGCCGTAGGGCCGGCCATGGTAGTGATCCATGGCGCGAGCACGATCGTTCGACAGGTCGCCATCCTCGGCGCCCAGCGAATCACGCCTGTGCGATCGGATGATCGACAGCAGATCGTTGCTTGTGAGCTTTTGAACGGTCTTTTTCACAGGTATTTCTCGAAGCCGTCAGCAGGGAGCGAGAGGGAACCGAGATAGTCTTGATAGCCGTGATGAATCAGCGCGGCCTTGATGCGTGTGACGCGATCGACTAGCGGCAAGCTGATGGACTGGCCGTCCCAAATGCGCAGCGCGAGTGCGTTCATCGTTGCGGCGGCTGATTCTTCGGCCTCGCGGCGAGCGGCTTCCTTGGCCTTTGCTTCGGCCTCGGCCTGCTCCTGCGCTGCGCGTTCCTCTTCGGCCTTTTTCGCTGCCTCGGCTTGCGCAGCAACTACGGCCGCATCAGCTTCCGGTTGCGCAACCACCTCTTGCGCCGGCTGCTCTTCGACCTTCTTTTTGCCCTTGGTCATACGATTCCTCTGTTGTTGATTGGAACTGGTTTATCCCATCCAGCCGGCTTGTTTGTTCCGGCTCTGTCACTTGCAAATGTCAGCAACCACGCATCGGCCAGATTGGGACTCTTCACGCCGCGCGCTTTCATCTCATCCTTGCCTTCGACCTTGATCAGCCCGTTCGACATCACCTTGTAGGTTGGCGTTGTTAGCTCGCCTATCAACTCGTCGTCGTCACACAGATGACAGTCCATCGATTCAAGCCACTCGCGGCCCTTCCACCACAGTTCATCGCGCAATCGGGAGAACTGTCGTTCGCCAGCATTCACCGCTGCAGCCTCGGCAACGTTGACGCCATAAACCGGCAGGTTGAGTTCCGTCAGGCGGTCCACCACGCCAGCGCCAATGCCGATCACATCGATGTTGATCGAGGCGGGCCGCTTCTTCTCTGGCGTTGCATCCCACTCAGCCTTAATCAATCCGGCTGTCTGCATCGTGTCCTTGCCGTACCATTCGCGGGCTTTTTCAATCTGGTGATTACCCTGACGCTTCGCCAGCGCGGTAGAGTCATCGCCGAAGCGCGCCACATCCAGCCCCCAGATGATCGGAGCCTTGGCATTCAATGCCACCTCGCGAATCTTCGCGGCCTCGCACAATTCGAGCGAAATAACGCCGTCAACAGCGGCTGCAAAATCGCCTCTCACACGGACCTTGTAGATGGATGATTCGACGCCATACTTTTTCCTCATGCTTGCAACGTAGGCTTTCGACACGCGCTTGCATGTCTCGCCGTTTACATGGAGCGCCCCCCATTCAGCACGCATCTTGTGATGACTGTCGAAGAAGTAGCCGCTTTGCCGCGTGGGGTTTGCAGCCATGACCACAAAAGCGCCGTCCGTCGATAAGGCGCCCTCGGCAACCTCGAACACGTTGTCTGAGACGCCCGATGCTTCATCAATCAGGAACAGGATGTTTTCAGAGTGGAAGCCTTGCAGCGCTTCCGGCTTTTCCGGCCTGGATGTTCGAGCAACCGCGAATGATTCACTTGGGTTCGACTTCAACTTGAATGAACCCGCCGACCATTCAAATTCACTACCAAGCGCCGGCAAGTTATCCGACAGAATGCGATGCCACTTCGCTAGCTCTGCCCACAGCACGTCTTCCAACTGGTGGCCCGTCGGCGCAGTCGCAGGCACCTTGCACGGGAAATAGCAGATGCAGAACCACAGAATGCACCACGCCATGAACGTGGACTTGCCAACGCCGTGGCCGGATCGGATGGACAGCTTGCGGCGCTCGACAAGTATCTTGCTCGCCGTCCATTGCCATTCATCTGGCTCAGCCCTCAGCGCTTCCTTTGCAAACTGTGCCGGTCCACCTTCACGCCAGCGTTTAATGGCCTTTTGCGTCGGCGTCAGCGGCTTCATTCAGCTCGTTCAACTCTTCAGCCAACGTTCGCGTGGTGACGTTTGCATTCATCTCCACCGCCGACAGCTTCGGATGCACATACGGCGCCGCAGCCTTTGCCGCCTCGAATCTCATCGCATGGAATGCAATCTTCTGCGCCGGATCGGCACCATCCGGGCATGCTTCATCCCGCATGATTTGCAACATGAATTCGAGCGGCGTCAGACCTTCACTGGCAGCCCTGTCCGCGATCTCTCGCGTTCTCGTATTGGCGCTGCCTGCCCTGCGGCCTGCGCCATCGCGCTTTCCACCACGAGGCATTTTTGATTTCCTTTGATTTTCTTTGATTCTTTTCAATAAAAAAGCCCGAACACCTTTCGATGTCCGGGCGAGGTCCACGCTGGTGGCGTGAAGGAGACTCTGTTCAGTAAAACCCAATCTTGCGCGGTGCCGGCTGCTCAACCGGCTTGCCTGTCACTTCCTCGATAACCTTGTGCAGCTGGTCGATCACGCTTTCTTCCGGCGTGCGGTCGCTGATCGCATGCGCCGAACCTGTTGCCCACGGCGTCCAGAACTCGCCCCAGTCATCCATCGTTACCGGCCTCGTGGAATGAGATTCCACCCAAGGCGTTCACGCACCCGCTGATTCTCTTCGTGGCTCATGTTCGGCTCCAGAATGCAAAAGCCCCTCGCCAATCACTCAGCAAGGGGCTTTCTCGCTCCCTCCGGAGACAGCGACGCCCTCCCTCTGGGCATCGCTCGTCGTACCGGACGGAATCAAGTTGTTGAACGGAATTGTAGTGCTACGGGAAACAGTGTCAAGAAGTTTCTCAATCGCACTCTCAGCCGCGAACAGCTCAGCCTTGAAATGCGACGCCGGCCACTGCCTGATGCCCATCTTCCGGCAGATGACAGCGGGTTGAGCGTTCATGACGTAGCACCACCGCAGGATTGATTGCTGGCGCGCTGGCAGGCGAATGAATGCAGATGTGACGGCCTTGGCGTCCTCGATTTCGCTGCTCGTCATTGAGCGCATGCCGCCGCTTGTCTCACGCCAACCGGCAGGCCCGGTTGCCGACGTAGCCAGCACGTTGCAGATCACGCCAGTCATGCACTTGTAGCCTTGGCCGCCATACGGCGATGCCGATCGCGTTTCCTTCGCGCGCATGCCTCCACCGCCAGGACGATTGCCGCCGCGCTGGTAGCGCCCCCAGTTTTCCAGGCGGTCGCGGATGTTCGTCAAAACGCGCACTCCTCAAGCGGCTGCTCCTGCTCCCGCGCATAGCTCAGCAGCGCCAGCGCGTCGGCGTGGTTGTCATCGATCGGGTGGAATCCCTTTGCCTTCGCCACTTCGATCATGTCTGCCTTTTTCGCATTGCCCTTGCCGGTCCAATGCTTCTTGATCGTCGCCGGCTGTATGCCCACCATCCGCACGCGGTTGACCTCGCACCAGACCTGCAGCATTGCCAGAAAGCCGCCGAACACTAATGCGGCCTGATGCTGCCCCGGCCCTTGTGTTGCGTGCTCGTAGTAGACGACGTGAATGCCGCCGTGCTGCTCTCGCGTGTCGCTCAGAAACTGCCGAAACTTGAGCCAGCGCTGTGCATATGCCTCGCCGCGCTTCGGGGCAAACGATTCGCTGCCACCGGTTATGCGTCCACCTCGTTGCAGGACGGTCCAGCCGGTTTGCGTGGCGATGTCGAGTGCAAGGATGTTCAATGTCTTCTCCCTCGTTGTTGTTGGAAACAGCGGCCTATCCTCTCGGAAGCGAAGCGCTCGCTTATCGGCCCCTGGCACGGTCACGCAGGTTAAGGTTGTCCCGCGCTCGTGCTGCCGGAGTTTTTGCCCACACCCGGCTCGGACTCTGACATCAATACCGTAGGAGATTCGCGATCTCGTCAGCCTTCATGTCCAGCATGTTTGCCTTGTCGAACTTCGCGCGCGTCGCTTCCAGGCGCGCAATCTCCTTCTGCGCGCTCGCAATCTCTTCCCGGCAGTGCTGCAAGCGCCTTTCGATGTTCTCGCCAAGTGTGGGCACTGTCCTTGTGGCGTTTTGCAAACCGATGGCTTGATTCGATGCGTAAGCCGCGTCGCTGTTGTTCCAGCCCATCCCAGCAATTCCACCAATGCGACCTTCCATTTCCTCCTCCTTTCGTTGGTTGTCACTACGTCAAAAAACCCTAAACCGGCATCTCAAGCCTTACCCTCTGCGGTCCAGCTTCGGGCAGCTCTTTGCTGAACTTCATAGGCCCCTTGCAATGCCCCTGCGGGCGTTCTTGTTGAAGTCCGAGAACTTGAGTGCAGCGCGGTCGTACCAGAGCTTTACGCGGCCTTCCCAATCGCCATTACGGTTCTTGTCGCAAATCAGCAAAGCGTCTGCCGTGTTCTCGTCCACCTCTTTCCCGGCATCCCGGTCACGCTCTTTGCGTTTGTTTCTCCAAACCAACAGAACGTTGTCCACCAGATCGGAAATTGCTGCGGTGCCAGAAATGTCCATCCTGGTTGGCATGCGCTCGTCGCCCTCGCCCTTCTTGAGGTGAACGACCAGGTGAATGTGGATGTTGTAGTCGCGTGCACAGGAGGTCAGCATGTCCACGAAATCCTTTTGGCTGTTGTAGTCGTCGGTGCCGCGTACGCATTTCATGAGGCTGTCGATGGCGATGTGCTTCACCTTCAGCTTTTCCGCGCAGTGCTTGATGACCGCGATCATGCGTTCCGATTTGATGGTGCCCTGCTGGTCGTAGAGCCAGATTTTCCCGTCCGTCTGCTTCATGAACGACGAAACCTGATCCTTTGTCGGTGTCGCATATCCGAATTCCTGCCGCATGATTCGGGCGAGCGTCTTGGCTGGCGTCATCTCGAAACTGGCGATGCAAACCGTCTGGCCTGCTTTGGCGATGCCGGTCATCACCTGCCCTTGCAGTGCGGATTTACCGGAACCATTGAACCCACCCCATACCGTCACTTCTCCCGGAGCGAATTCAAGCCATGCATCTGCAAACGGCAGCTTTGGATTTTTCGATTTCTCAGGAGCGTCAGCAGGCGCCAGGATGTGCATCACCTCGTTCAGGTAGGCGCTGGCTGGCCGAACCTTTTCCGCCGGCTCTGTCTCGGCCATGTACTTTTCAAAATCGATATCGTCTGGTGTCAGGACTTCCATGCTTTCCACTCTCCTCTTTCGTATTCGATGACTTCCCCGTTGTTCAACGCCATGGCAATGACGTGTGTCGCTCCTGCATTTGCCGCTGTTTCTGCCAGCGTTATCGCTTCGTCCGTCAGCTCTTGGGCTTGCAGATGAACCCGAATTCCTGCCAGGAATCGCAGGTCAAGATGCCCTCCGAGTTCTTCCGGAAGCACGTACACGCTCGGCAAAATCTTGTGATCCAAGGCTCGTTCCGGGTCTTCAAAAACGAACCTGTGTGGTGTCGGACTCATGCCAGCAAGCAGGAAAACCGCTGTCGGTTTCCACCCGTTCTTCCGTGCTTCGATGATTTGCATGTGTCCGATCATGTCGCTACCCGAAAGGATTCAGATCGCTGCCTGGACGTCCTTCAGGATCGCCATCAAGCCACCGCTGTTGGTTGATGTACGTGATCGGTGCAGGCTCGAAGCCTTCAGCCCAGGACTTCGTTTGCTTCATCTTTTCGACGTGTTCAACGATGCGAGTAGCGATGTTCTCCAAGCCCTTGCCTTTCCACTTTTTCAAGCAATCGGCTTTCGCAACCTTCCGATCGCTTTTCGGCCAGACCTCCCAGAACTCGGCGAAGCCGGGGGGGATGTCGTGCGACTTGTCGCACATATGTTTTTCTTTATATCCCTGTCCCTTCCCTTTACTGTCCCTTGTACCCTTTGTCCCTGGGGACATTTCGGGGGACAATTCCGAGACAACTCCGGGACTAACTTCATTTGTCCCCGGGGACAAACCGCGTTCGTCCCCTTTGGTCGGATCGACATAATTAGGGGACATGAACTCATCGAACGTGGGATATGGGATGCTGGTGTTGTGGCGCTGGTTGTGTTTTTTGATGCGGCCGCACTCTGATCGCCAACGCTGTTCGTGCTTTGCCTGCCAGGCGTCGCGGGCCTTCTCAGCAACGACCGGATGATAGAGCCTGCCGTCGGCGCACTTGATCCAACCATAGAGCGCGCCGTCCTTGACCTTCTTCCACTCCTTCACGACGAAGCCAAAGCCGGCAAGGCGCGCAAGCTCGATATCATCGTCAGGTAAAGAAGCAGCGGGGACTTGGTGCCACGAAGCGCACCACAAGATCACGGCGAAGAAACATTGCGCCGGGGGCACATGCGAAACCAGCTTGCTATCGCGCAGGCGACCAACATCCAGCGGCATGAACTGGAAATCGCGCAGATCGCAATCCGCCGGCGTCAGGGGCGATGGCAATTCATTCACACCGCCCCCACCGTCATCAACTGCGACACCCGGATATAGAAAGCGTCTTTCCAGGTCCGCTCAGCATCGGTCCCCGGCAAATACGGACACTCACCCGGCCCAAACCCACGCTCAGCCGCGGCAATCGCCTCGTTCTTGATCTTGTCGATCGGAATGATTTGGTCTGTCATGTCTTCCTCAAAATCTCTCAACTTCTCATCGTTTCTCAACAGCCGAACCGCTCTGCTTTTCTGCGCCACTCATCAAATTCCACGCCGCAAGTCCCTTGATATTTCTCAAACTTTGAAATTTGGGCGCACGAATGCGCCGGGGTTGACCGGTCATGGTTTTGTCAGTGGGTGGCGTCGGGTTTGGGGTCGGGGTCGATGCCCTCGAATACATCGGGGCGAGTCAGCCGGAGGATTTTCAACTTGTCCTTGGGGATGCCGGAATGCCGCCAATCGGAAACGGAGGGCGGCTTTACCTCGCAGAGGCGTGCAGTGGCGGACGTACCGCCAAGCCGGTCAATAACGATGTTTGCGATCTTCGCCGCATCGGGTAGATCGGCGTATTGGGGTGTTTGAGTGTCCATTCCCCAATTTTAGGCATGCCTAAAACGAATTGCAAGACATAAATTTAGGCTTATCTAAATGCAAACCGAATACGATTTGCGCATGAAATGGAACGATCGATTAAAGCAGGCCTTTGAGGCCGCAGCCGCAGCCAAGGGGATCACTCAGACTGATCTTGCCGCCGCATGCAGCGTTAAACCTGCGTCGGTAACGGATTGGCTCAACGGGGAAACCAAGAGCATCGAGGCAAAAAATCTCCTGCCTGCCTGCAAGTTGCTGGGCGTGTCGCCGTTTTGGGTGATGTTTGGTGATGGCAATCAGTACGAGTTTGCCAAGATGTCGGAGGCAGAGCCGATTGAGCCAAGCGACGCTATAAGCCTGCTTGCGTCGCTTGCTCAATCTAGCGATGAGGGGCGGAAATTGATAGTTGAATCCGCCGAGAAAACAATGCGCTCATTCCCTCGTGGCGGGCCGGCTAAGGATTAGGACGGTTGCGATCTTTTCGTCCTCATCCTTGCCAGCGGCAAGATCGGACATGTCCACCAGCCATTGCTTTTTCTTGTCAGTCATCGACTGAAAATTATCAAGCAAGTGTTTCTCCATATCTTGCTGCTGCATGTCTCCTCCCGGTCGCCATTTCAACGCTACATGTTACGAGTTCGTTACAGGAAAACTTAGTATAGCTACCGAATTTAGAAAAACAATTACGCACGAAAAATAACCGAGCACATCGGACTATTGATTTTCAGGGAGAAGTGATGAAAACAATTCTTGCTGCCATGCTTATAGCCGCTGCATTGCCAGCGGCAGCTCAAAAGGAAAAGAAATTCGGGGACTGGATAACTGATTACTCCCTCAAAGGATTCCAAATCGCAAGCACTTCCAATCCGTCCGGCTCAACCACTGGAATAATTTGCAACCTCGAAAAAGAGGGGTGCGATGCATTTATTGTGATGGGGTTGGACTGCGATAACGGAGAGGCATATCCGATGATGCTCAGCACCGCTGTCGGGGCAGCCTCCCTTTCCAGCAAATGCCTACATATCGGGAAGATGCAAATCCTTGTTATTGACGAATTCAGCGCAATGGTTGGCGCATTTGAGAGCGGTAGCGAAATAGGGTTCGCCCTCCCAATGAAAGGCGGTCAATTTCGTGTAAGCCGGTTCAGCACTGCCGGCGCCGTCCCTGCCCTCAAAGAGGCAAGAACGCCGCCGCCCAGCAAAAACAAAAAATCCAAACTCGGTGACCAAACTCTATAGTTTTTCCAGCAAGGAGTACGTATGCGTAGCGCTTTTCGCTTTTGCATAGGATTTGGATTTGTTCTGTTGGCCGCTTATGTTTCTACCAGGCCGTATCTCGATTGCGTGCTGGAACCGAGTGTCGCGCGAGCCTTCGGAAGCATTGGAACGACATTTCTCATCTGGTACTGGATTGATCGTAGCTTGAGAAATCAGAAGTAACACCCTCGGCCCGCCTCTGGCCGGTTTTCAAAGGACGTTCATTCCATGCTTTCCTCTTTAGAAAAAATAACAGTCCCCGAGTTGACCGAATTTCTCGATGCAATTGGGGCAAAACCGATCTGTCCGTTTTGCAACTGCGACACATGGCATGTTCTAACGGACATGTCGGAAAGCGGCTTCGTTCTTATAACCAATAAAAAGTGGTCCGCCGCTTGTGGGCGCTGCGGCTTTATTCGCAACCACCACGTTGAGCTCTTCAGGCAATGGAGGGCGCAAAAAAATGGCTGACAAGACCAAGCTGATTCCCTTCCCCAACGGTGGAGGCGCCGCAGCAAGAGGCGGCGGCGTTGACAACGGTGGCGGCCCGCCCCATGATAAGGACATGGAACCCCGAATCGCCAAGCTGGAAGAGTTTGCCACCGATGCGCGCGAGCGTTTGGTGAGGATAGAAACTCGTCTTGACCAGACCGCAACTAAGGCCGATCTTCAGGAGGGCTTGCTTAGCGTGATCAAGTGGATCGTCGGCACCGCCGCCGTTCTGGTTGCCATGGCAATCACGGTAATGACCTTCGTTCTAAACAACGCGGTCCCGAAGGCACCAGCCGCCCAGCCCGCCCCAATCATCATCCAGGTTCCAGCCGCACCAGCGGCCACTGTAGCGCCACCGCCGCAGAAATAGCCTAAGCCCTTCCACACCAAACCCGCCCGCCCCGGCGGGTTTTTTGTTGCCCTCATTTTGGCATGTTTTAGGCATGGCTAAAATAATTCTTGACTTCATCTTTAGGCATGCCTAATATATCCATCAAGACGCACCCAACACCAACCAGGAGGGCGACAGATGGAAACGAAGCCGACAGCGAAGCAAATAGACCTCATCGACTACGCCATTTTCGGCGGCTTCTGCTGGCTGGTCTATCAGGCATACAGCGTCTATCTGCCCTTCCTCTGGAATCTCTTGCCGTGATCAAGATTCCCGCCCCGATTTTCTCGCGTGTTGAGCGTGAGTCCGGTAGCCAGTTTGGCCGCGAGGAACGCGAGAGCCGGAAGCCGGAGGAGCCGCCCGAAGGGGCGCATGTGATTCGCAGTACGAAGTTTGTCACCTTACCGACGCCGAAACATCCCGCTGATGGCGATCAAAAGACCAGCGGCTGAATAGACGGTAGCCGGCACGGAAAACCGGCAATTTCTAACAAGGGAGAACGCAATGCAGCACAACCTAAACCAAGTCATAGAAATTCTGCTGATAGCAAAGAAGCATGGCGTCAACCTTGCCGAAGCATTTGGACCACGGTACGCGCTTAGGTTGCATGACCACGATACAGGCACACACGTGAAAATTACCGCGCTTCTTGGCGACGAGGAATTGTGCGTTTATGAACACCATCGTTGGAAGTCCTCGCAATACGACTTCAACAACCGGGACAAGATTCTTGGCCTTCAGATCGCGGGGCCGTGGTCGGATGAAATCGACAGCATTCTTGACGACATTCGCATGGACACGCACAACAAGATTGTCGAAGAGAGGCAAGCGGAACTTGCAAAGGAACGGGCCGCCCAGCGTACCTACGATGAGAAAGTAGCCCGGTTCCGTGCTGCGTTTGCGAAGGCAGAAGCAGCATGATCGCCCGCATCCGCCTATTCCTAATCGCGCGCAACAACGAAGCACGCATCCGCAGAGAGTGCCGCCCGCACGTCCCGAGCGTCCACATGACCAGCTACCCGACGCAGCCGGAAGAAATGCGCCTTGGCCCGTTCTATGTCGCCGTCCTTCTGTCGATTATCGGCGTTGTCGCAGCGGTCAACTATTACACCGAGTCCGAGCCGCAGACGCGGGCTTGTACGCCGGTTTTGAGGAAGATGACATGAGCAACGCATTAGCAATCGTAACCGGCGCTATTCAGGAAGCGCGTGATGACTTTTCCCGGGTGCTGGTTGATCGGTCACTCAATTTTGAGCGTGAATCTGGATTCGCGATTCAGCAGCTACAGAAAAATGAATTCACGATGAAGGTGGCGACGCAGAATCGCCAGTCTGTAATCAATGCAGTGACCAACGTCGCGGCGATCGGCGTCAGCCTGAATCCAGCCCGAAAGCAAGCGTATCTTGTTCCACGCAAGGTGAGCGGGCAAATGGAAATCTGCCTTGACCTGAGCTATATCGGCTTGCTTGATTTGGCCGTTGCCTCTGGCTCGATCCTGTGGGGCCAAGCTGAATTGGTGCGCGAGAACGATGCATTCCGTCGCAACGGCATGGACAAGTTGCCGACGCATGATTTCGAGCCGTTCGGTAAAAATCGCGGCGACATCGTGGGCGTGTACGTTGTTGTCAAGCTGCACAACGGCGATTACCTGACCACCACGATGGACATAGACGAGGTGCATGGAATCCGGGATCGCTCGGAGGCGTGGAAGTCATATGTCGCCAAGAAAATCAGCACATGCCCATGGCTGACGGACGAAGGTGAAATGGTCAAAAAGACCGTCATCAAGCGTGCGTACAAGACTTGGCCTAAGACTGAGAGGATGGATGAAGCCATGCGCCGGCTGAATGAAGACAATGGCGAAGGTCTCGCGGTAGAAGTCCCCGATGGCTGGATCGACGTCGCACCCATGATCGCCGAAGCGCTGCGCACCACGACCGACGCCGAAGCCCTCGCCTACTGGAAGGCGAATAACGGCAAGTTGGCAAAGCAGCGGCAAGATCATCAACGCCTGAAAGAGGCGATCAGCACGCACCGGGCGAAGCTGCGCGAGCAAGCGAAACAGGCAGATGAAGCGCGCACGGTTGAGATGCCAACGCCCGAGGCAGCAGGAAAGACTGCTGACAAAATCGAAAAAATCCTCGATGAAGGCGTTGATGATTTCGTGCGGAGGCTGGATGCCGCGCAAGATACTTACACGCCGGAGTAGATCATGATCTTGATCGAGTGCAGGCAAGGCACCCCCGAATGGTTGCAGGCACGATCCGGCGCTTGCACCGCCTCTCGCTTCGCTGATGCCGTTTCGAAACTCACGCGCGCGTCTGGCGATAAGAAGGCCGGAGACCGCAGCGGCGTATCGGATCGGTATGCCGCAGACATCGCAATAGAACGCATCAGCGGCATTCCCTACGGCGAGCCGCCGAAGACATGGCTGCTTGATCGGGGTCACGAACTGGAAGACCTTGCGCGCATCGCCTACGAGGCCCGTGCCGGCTTCCTGGTCGAAGAAACCGGCGTTGTCCTCACTGACGATAGAAAGTTTGGCTACTCGACAGATGGCATGCCGGAAGACGGCCTTATCGAAATCAAGTGCCCGATCGACAGCATCAAGATTGCCACCATGTGGCGCACCGGAGATGTGTCCGAGTACATGCACCAGATGCAGGGCGGCATGTGGATCACTGGCCGCAAGTGGTGCGATTTCATCATGTTCGTTCCTGATCTGGCGAGCGTGGGCAAAGACCTGTATGTGAAGCGCATCCATCGAGACGATGCGTTTATCGATGCGATGGTAGAGGAGCTACTCGCCTTTGATCATCGTGTGCAGGATTTCGAGGCGATTTTTCGCATGAGGGAGGCCGCGTAATGGGCGCCCAACGCTTATCTACCTGGGTAGCCCTGCGCTGCCGCGAACCAGAGTTTCAGCGCTTCCTGTGCGTTCCCGATGCCGACACAGCAGCCCACTCAGTGCGCGCGATCTGCGAAGTCAAAAGCCGCGCAGAGATCGACACGAATCCAGAAGCAGAGAAGCGGTTTCATCAGTATGTCCGTCTTCCCTATTCGCAGTACCTGAAAGACCATCAATAACCTGGAGAACTCATGCTTGATTTACAAAACTGCATCCTCAAAATGTCCTCTGTGAACTTCCGCCAGGAGCTGCACGGCGAAGATCATGTGCGCGCCTGCGACCTCAAGTTCGAGGGTGTCGTGGGCAACGATGTGCTGATCGCCTTTCATCCTGAATTACGTTCGATGCTGTTCAAGAAGAACGATCAACCTGATCTAGTTGACCAAGCCGATCCAGAAGCATTAAGCGCCCTCCGCTTCCCGCGTCTCGGTACGCTGAAATATGACTGGGAAGGTACCGGCTACACGCTGACGATTGACCACGGCTTAGGCGACAAGAGCAACATCGTCTTAGGCGACTGCAAGCTGGACGGCATCCGCATCGACCCAATGCAAGGCGGCTCTGTGCGTCTCGCATTCCGCGTGATCTGTCACCCGGACGGCAAGCACGTTGATCCGCTGACCGAGAAACTTCAGAGCGATGTGGAAATTAGCGTCACGCCACCGGCACCCACCACCGTGCAAGAACTCTTCAACGAATCCAGCGCGGCATAAAGGCTTCCCTACCGGTCGGGGTTTTTTCATGTCGGCGGCCGCAACGTGACTGGGGCGGCAAGAATTCAGGAGACGTCATGCCTACAGCAGAAAAAATAACAAGCGCAATTGAGAGAGAAGAATTCTCGCAGCGCCTGAAGCAAGCACTTCGGAACGCTGAATTCGATGAGGACAGCCCGACGCAGTTGCAGCGTCAATTCAACGCTCAATGGAACGGGGACCGGATAACAGTTCATGCAGTCCGAAAATGGCTCGTGGGTGAAGCGATTCCTACACAGGAAAAATTGCGCGCACTGGCAAAGATGCTGGGCGTCTCTGCCGAATGGCTCCGATTCGGCGACACCGAAATGGCAGCAACAAAGCCCAATGGTGCGCTTCCCTCTGCAGATGTGCTGCTGTTCGACGCGTTTCGACGGCTCGACGCAAAAACACAGCAGGCCGTCAGAGATTTTATCCGCACGATGGCTGTGGCGAGCAGGAGCTAAAAGTGACCGACATCATCAAACCAAAGCGTCCAACTGGCCCAGGCTGGTGTCAAGTTCCAATGCCTCCGCAGTTCAACAACATGGGCTTTCCAGCGGCGTTCTGGTTCCATGCCGCGAATCTGCTTTCCGTCATCAGCGCGGTCGAAGTGGCGAATGATGGCGACGGCATCGACAAAGGCCCTGAATACCACATCAGCATCAGTAAGTCAGGCGCAAATGGCACCGAGCGCTGCACAAGCGCAGACGTGCTTTGGGTGCTTGCCCAATTCGAACTCGACGGTGCCGAAGAAGATAACCACGTTCCGAACGGGAAGGTACGCAATTTCTGGCGTCCGGTAGCGGATCGCCTCGTCGGTCTGGAGTGCGCTTGCAAGGATCAAGAGCCTGTCATGCGTGAAGAAAAGGGCGATTTCGTATGGCGCGGCATTTCAAAGTGAACAGGGCAAACAATGACTGACAAACTCAACCGCGAAGAACTGATTGAACTGGCGAAGAATTTCAAATTGCCATACCCCGGCGCTATCAACTCAAACCTAGATACCGGCAATGTCGAGTTGTCGCCAGCGCATTTCAGAAATTATCTTGAATCTTATGCTCGCAATGCGCTTGTGGTGTTCTGCAAGTCCCTCTCCGCCCGTCAAGAGCAGGCAGAGCCGGGATGGAATGAGGCGATTGAGACTATCGCAACTTCGTTCGTACATTCGTTCCGAGAAGATGACCGGCTAGACCCTGCTTATATCGCTGAATGCATTCTTTCGCACAAGCGTCCATCACAACCTCAAGAGCCTATTAAAGCATCTGCGAATGATCTCCAGCGCATTGAAGCAGAGCTACGCGAACAAGCGCACGAATATCGGCAAGCCGATGCATCGGTAGGAATGTTTGCTGATCCAGAGACGGCAGACATGTTTGATGAGTTCGCGGATCGCATTAAAGCCCTCTTCATCGCACAGCCAGCGGCACTCAATAATCCGGTGGAAGTTGAGTTCGCGAAGAAGGAAGCTATTGCGAACATCATCAAACAGATTTCCGAACTTCCAGAAAAGACGGGGCCACTTGGCTGTCCTGGTGCAATGCTCGTCACCGCCAATGAGTTACGCGACATTCTTGAAGATGTTCTTGTGCCAGTTGCGCAGCCAGCGGCACCTGAAGAACAATCGCGCATTGTGGCGTACCTGGAAAGAACTATGCGTTGCGGCGTTCCGGCAGTTGAGGCGGCGGCACGTATCTGCTATGCCTTCTATGAAGGCGCAGAGATTTCCGAGCCAGCGGCACAGACGGTAGTGCCGGAAGGGTTAATTCAGGTTTCTGTAGAACGCATACAAAATGCTGCCGCACATGCAAAACTTGCAGCCGACTGCATCGTTGGCATGGCAAAAGCAAAGCCGGGGAATATGTGCGGTTGGCTGGACGATGCCTGTACAAGTGCAGATATAGCGCATGACGTTTTGCGCAAGCTACTCGCTGACGCCGCTCCACAGCCAGTAGCGACACAGGCTGGCGAATTACTAGGGTGGGCGATTGGCCGGTGGACGGACGAAGTGGCAAACAGGCCGCTTATCAACGTGCACCGGCGTACATTGGACAGCACATGGCGACAAGTCATCAAGTACGCAGGCGGCGATGACGTCTTGCTTATAGGGCCTCGGCACGATGATCTAGTGGCATCTGCCGCCGATCCCCAAGCCGCGCAAGCCAACAAGGACCAAAGCAAATGAGCCAAGACACAAAATGCGCAACATGTCAGCACATAGGTGCCATGTACCACACGGACGGGCTCTATTTCAATCATCTCTGTCGCAAATCGAGGGAGCGCCGCGAGGAATCCATGCCAAGGAACGCCGATTTCTTTGACCATTTTCGCGCATTCTTCGACGCAAGAGCAGATCAGCGTGCATGCAAGCATTACATTGAGCGGCCAATTGCCGATGATAAGACGATTGCACTTCTGCAAGGCATGGCCGCAAAGAACGGGCACGGTGAGTTTGGATTCTTCAGTGACGAAAACAGGCTCGCCGAAAAGCTCGACGACAAGTTTATTCGCTGCGATATGCATGCGATAAGAGCGGCCCCCGGTAATCGCGTTTTCTATTTGCTGCCACTGGGCGAAGCAGAGGTAAAGCGAGTTGATACTGCCGCGCAAGCCAAGGGAGGCGAGTAATGGGCAAATTACTAGCAAGCTTCTTGCGGCTACCCATCGATGCGCAAGAACGGATGTTCGATCGCCTGATTGCAGCGCAAGATCGAGTGAGTGAACTCGAACGCCAGCTAGCCGCAGCTCAGACAACAGCACAGCAGGTAGATGAATGTGGTTTCGTCGCTGTTCGCCGCGATGCCATCGAGTGGCTGAAAATGCACTATCCGGCCTTGTGTGAAAAATCTGGATTGTGCGAGCGAATCGGAGGGAGGCTTTACACAATAACTCGTCTCTCCGCCCTGCAAGCTGGGAAGGAGCGGAGATGATTCCGACAGCCGAACAAGCGACGGTCTATCGCGGTGGCGGGCGGCGCTGGCTTACGAAGCGCGCAGCCTGTCGAGCCGAAGCAAGGGCCAAATTACGAAAACGGTGCGAGTGTGAACGCGGCGATCACATAACGCCACCCGTCACATGCTGGCACCACGACGAGCGCAATTACCAGCGGCTAGTGCGAAGACTCACAAGAATATACGAGAAAGCAATGCAATCCGCAAAGGAAGGTAAGTCATGACCAGCCACACCGATAACGCAGCGCTCGACGCATACGACGCGGGGCATCTCAACGACTTCGGGGGCGGAAACGTCGAATGGTGGCAGGACTATATCCGCGCAGAACTCGGACGTGCTCATGAGTTCTATCAATCGCAGGTAGATTCCATGATCGTCTCTCCCGCACCAGCGGAAGCGCCAGAGCTGACGGATGAGCAGATCATCGACAAGATGGAACGGGCCGGATTCATTCATGTACATGTGCTTGATGCAGTGAATAAGCACTTTGTTGGAACTGTGACTGATGTCCGCGCCCTGCTTCGCCGTCAGCCATCCAAAGAGCAGCCGAAGCTAACACACGACGAAGCATTACAGGAGCTTGTCGATATAGCCCAAGAAAACGATATGGGTTATGGGACGCAGCCGGTAGCCGGACAACCTGCGCCGGTAGCAGCGGTATCGGCAGATGTGCTGAAAGATAAAGATCGGTTGGACTGGCTCATTGAGGCTGGATTCCAGGTGTGGGAAACCAGAGACCAATATTTTATCCACAGAGCATTCGACCATTATCCAATTTCCGATGGATATATGACTGCTCGTGAAGCCATAGATGCTTTCATGTTAAAGATGCCGATGTCGCCGCCAACATCAAACCCAAGCGGCTGCCGCTCCCCTATCGTGGATGACTGGTGGAACTTCTGTGGCGAAACGGACATGGGGCAGACAGCGCCTGTTCTATGCACTGCATGCGGCGGTACGTTCGCTCGGAAGCCTACCGAGAACAAGCCATGACCAAGATACTCACATTTCTGATCGGCGGCACATGGGTGTTCCTGCAAGTGATTCGCGAGCGATCTATTCAGTTGTGGAAGTGGGTTAAGCGGAGGGTGAAGGGATGAGAAATGATGAAAGATTCGCTCTCACCATTGGAATTTTGTTCGGCGCGGTTTTGATGGTCTTGTTTTTCCACATAACGACACACAACGTCTCGAAAGTTAATTGGTCTTGCACGAAGGTTAGCCAGCCACAGAAATTAGGTGAAGCGGTTGACTGTTTGCAATATACGAAGGATTACGGCCATGAATGACACCCCAAAAGACAAAGCAAAGCGTCACGGCGTTCCGGTTATTCCGCGTAGAGCGGAGTCAACGAAGCAAGCGCCACGAGACCCAAACCCCGTTGTTGCTGTTTGCGGTGAATGCGGTTTGGAAATCCGGCAAACGATGGGCTATTACTGCCCAAAAGCCAACTGTCCGACCGGTTTGGGAGGTCAATGACCATGACTGACACATCAATAGAGGCGCTGCGAGAAGCGGCGATAGCACTGTACAAGCCGCCGTTCAGATTCGATAGCGGTTATATCTTCGACGCTGAAAATCAGATGGTGGCCGACCAACACGAAACCAGCATTTGCCGGGTGCGCGGGTGGGGCCGCATCGGTTACATGGGAAACGCTGAGGCGCTACAGAACAAGGTAGGCGAGCTAATCGCGGAGGCATTGACGAATCTTTGGAATGCCGCCCCTGCTGTCAGTCAGCAAGAGCCAATCGGGTACATCACTGAGGACGATCTTGCAGACCTGAAGAAAAGCGGCGTTTCGACCATATACGAAAAAAAGCAGAAAAGAACGTTCGGATGCCAATGGACGCATTACGGGCTTTATCTCGCCCCACTACAGGCAGCACAGCCGGGATATGTGATGGTGCCGGTTGAGCTAACTGACGAAATGATTGAGGCCGGCATGGAGGCGGACTGCGCCGGTCGCCCCAGCGTGGACGATGACCGTCACGTGCGGTCGATCTGGACCGCCATGATCAAAGCCGCTCCCGGGCAAGTCGATGGGGGCAAGGGATGAAGCCGAAAATCTACTGCTTTTCAGATACGCCAGACGGCGGCGACGGGATTGCCATTGCAATGGCTGAGGATGGAACAATCCTTGGCTCTCACTTGTGCAGCCACGAAGGTTACGTGCCTCATGATCTAGGAGTAACCCCGGGCTCTCGACCAGATCGCCACGAGACCTATGCGGAGCACTATCCAGACGGCTACGAAATGGAGTTTGTGCCAGCCGATGAAGTGGATTCGCACGACGGATTGAAGCTTGCATTCGAGCGCAACAAAGCCGCCGCACCCTCCCAATCAGATAGCGGGGGCAATCATGGATGATCATGAAATGCTGATGTGGGCGGCAAAGGCAGTGGGATACGACACTTCACACCATTGGAATGTGTCGCGCATGGACCTCGATCCGCCCATTATTGATCTTTGCATTCCCGGCGTATCGACTGCCTGGAATCCACTCATACACGAAGGTGAACGCTACCGTTTAGCGCGGGACTTGCGCATGAGTATCGATTTCGATGATTGCTACGTGTGTAAGAGGTTTCCTGACCATACCCTGATTCAAGAGTTCTGGGGCGGTGAATGCGGCGATGAGGCGCATGCTGTTCTTCGCGTCGCCGCTGAAATCGGTCGCAGGATGGATAGCGGGAGCAAGGGATGACCAATAAGCCCCTATCTGGCCTTAGCCATATGATCCTCATCGATTCGGCGAAGATCGGCCCTCGCCTCCTCTTCCGACGGGAATGCCTGATCGCTTGTCACAGGAATGGAAAAGAAGCCGTTGGTGTCTATCCACTTCAATATCCAGCGCCAGCCATCCTTGCATTTGATGTAATCCTCAGTGTGCTTGAGGACCAAGGGAGCGCGAAAATTTTCAACAATCATTGTTTTTCTCCAAAAAGCAAAAATCATCGTAACACGACCGCAAGGGACAAATAAATGAGCGCAGACACTTCGAAGATGGACGTCGGCATGCAGTGGATTCAGGCCAGACGGGCAGAAGGCTGGACCATGAGCCAAATTGCCGAAGAACTTGGTGTGCCATTGGGAGTGCTTAACCGATGCCGAATGCACGGCGAGACCCCCGACAGAATTCAAAACATTGTGTACAAGATGAGAGAACGGCAAGCACAAGTTCCGCCAAAGACCAAGCAACGACATATCACGCTGGGCTGGATAAAGAGCAAAGCGGTTCGCACGGTCTCTGCCTTAGCAATTAAAGCTGCCATCGGCACCGTGATTACTTTTCTGATGGCCCATGTTTGGCAAAGGCTTGTCGGCGGAAAATAATGAACAATGCTAACGACTCGAAGTAATGGAAGAGTAGGAGTGATGATGCTAACCGCCGAACAAGCAGCGAAGGAACTGGGAATCAGCAAACGCATGATGTACGGACTCGCAGCGCCGCATGGCCCGGTTCCATGTGTTCGGTACGGTCCAAAGTGTGTTCGTTTCAGAGAGGAAGACGTCGAGGCATATAAAGAATCATGTCAACATACTACGATAAGGATAGAAAGCGTTGGATCTTCGACTTTGACAAGGTCATTAAAGGACACCGGGTCAGAGCTACGAAGACTCTTCCAGAAGGCTGGAATCGAGCCAAAGCAGAAGCCTACGCAAAAGCCGAAACAGACCGCCTCTACGCCATTGCCACCGGCGCGGCTGAAGAACGTGTCCTGATCAGCACCGCTGTGGCGCTATACATCAAGGAAGTTTGTCCGCGCCTAAAGAACGGGGACGGGGTTATTGCTGAATTGGCCCGCATCCATTGGGCATATGACGGCAGGTTCATGGATGAACTGGCGGAAGTTGCGAAGGAGTACAAGGATGGTGCTGTGCGCGAATTGAAAGACGAAAATGGCAACATGAAGGCTGTCCCGCTTTCCCCGGCCAGCATCAGGAACAAGCTGTCTTACCTACGCGCCGCCTGCCGGTACGCCCAGAAGGAACACCGGCTCGCAAAAACTGCGGACCTAAATGTTTCCATGCCAATTGTCAAAAATGAGCGTCATCATTACGCCAGTCGGAAGGAAATGCTTCAGATTGCCCGGGCGATGACGAATCGCCGCGCACGCGCCGCACTTCGAGTCGCTTTCTACTCCGGGATGAGGCTGGGCGAGATTGTTGCAGTCAAGGTTGTTGACGATGCGTTTCTACTGGAAGACACGAAGAATGGGGAGCGACGGATGGTTCCGATCCATCCTCGCATAAGGGTTTGCCTGCGATATTTCCCACTTGCAATTCCTAAGATCACCGTACAGCGCCAGTTCAGCAATAAATCGCGGGCGCTTGGGCTGGGGCATTATCATTTCCATGACATGCGCCATAGCGCGGCCAGTCACATGATTAATGGTGGCGTTGACCTGTACACTGTGGGGGGCGTTTTGGGGCATAAGGATTCGCGCAGTACAGCGCGTTACAGCCACCTTGCTATTGAATCGCTGGCGGCAGCCGTGGCAAAAATCGGAACGGCTGGCAAAAAATCCCCAGCACCAAAAGAAAAGGCCGCAGAAGAGCGGCCTTTGAAAGACATCTAAGTGCTTGTATACTTGGCGGAAAGGGAGGGATTCGAACCCTCGATACGCATAAACGTATACTGGATTTCGAGTCCGATTCGCTCCCGACGCATAGCCCGCAAACCCGCATGGATAAAGGACTACTGGTTGCGCATACAGTGCATGCAATTACCCAAAAAACGTATCGCGTGGCAAAAAATCCCCAGCACCATATCGAGCAATTTTATAGATAAGAGTAATGATATAAAACATGCAAAACAAATCGCCACGCCCTTCTGCGCGGGTGGCAATCACTTAGCTGTTTTGATCCATGAAAAGGGAGTGTTATGGAAACTGAAAACAACGCACCGCTTCCAGCATACGAAGCCAAGTTCCAGCGCGAAATCACAGAACTTGTCATGCGCCACATTGACCGCATGGAGGACGTGTGCGAACAGGATACAGCTGATCGAATCATCGAAAGCTTCACGCGTCAATTCCACCCAATCTTCCAGGCTTACTTGGATGAGAAATTTCCCGAACGCCAGCAAGTCAGCCACACGCAAAGCCCAGAAAGACCATTCGAGCCACGGAGGATAAGATCACGCAGACGAAGCAACCCAATTCCGCCTAACGGCGCTATCGGTATGGATTGAAGAAAGAATTGTATGAACACACAAGACGAAATCAATGCTCATTGCATCAGGACCGAACCATACAAAGGCTACAAATCGACATGGTGCGGCGATGGGGCGATTATTTTCCGCGGGCCAAACGGAGACGAAATATCCGGTCATTCTGGCCTTCGAACCGGCTGGCTTGAGCCCGCGTGGCTTTCAGCCAAAGCGAAAATTGATGCCGCCCAATCCGCCAATACCTGAAAGGAAGAGATGAACAAGCCTATCCCAATAAAGGAAGCCATGGAACAGTATCCAGAGGTACGCGAAATGATGGATAAGCTGGATCGCGGGGAAATCAACCTGTGCGCCTGCATGGGGCCGATGTACGGTGAGCCGCATTGTTATTGCTCGATGGTCCGGCTTGGCTTGCCACTGTCGCCGGAAAGGGAAAAGGCCAATGCTGAGGCAAACGAGCGCCTGAAGGCACTGTTCGAGCCGGGCGGCCCGTTCTGGAAAGAGTCGGGATGAACACCGCCGACGTATCCACCTACCTATCGTCCCTATCGGATGACGATCTGATAGATGCGGTACATGTGGCTGAAATCGATCTTGTCCGCGCCGGAGTCGATGAGCCGAATTCGGAATGGCATGGGGCTTGTTTCACTGGCTATCTACTATATAGCATGGAGCTTCAAAGACGCGGAATACACACTGTTTGCATGAGGGATGGGCATGGACAAGTGCATTGAAACTAGCAGGCTAGACCAGCCACCACCCGCTCCAAACGATAAGCCTGCCGTATGGGACTTGGTAATGGAAGACATGCGAGAGCGCGATCAAGTTGGGCGGGCTAGATATGGAACGCCGCTTCAACCGCATAACGGGCGCGATGCTCTGGTTGATGCATACCAAGAGGTGCTTGATACGGCGGTATATCTGCGACAAGCTATTTTTGAACGGGATGGGAGGTAGTTATGGATAAGTGCATGGAAGCGTTCGAGGTGTGGGTGCAAAACACCATTCATCCAGAGGGTGGATATAGGCTGGACAAGATAGCATCTGGCACATACATCGATCCCGAAACAAGATGCGCCTATCGAGGCTTTCGGGCAGGACGTGCCGCAGCACTGGAAGAGGCGGCAAAGGCGTGCGATGAAATGCAGGAGCACTATTCTGCATATAGGGACACGGCGCTTTTAAATGGCGATATTGCTCTGAGCAACGCGGCATCCGGCGAACCTCGCGCAGCCGAGTTCATCGCCACCACCCTCCGCCAACTAAAGGACCAGCAATGAATCAGATGCAGCAGGCCTTCAGGAAAGTGAACGTGAAGCAGCGCCTTGAATGCCCATATTGCCGACGCAATGCCGCTCAAGTGACAGGCAAGGAAATTTATCCGCATCGGCCTGATCTGTATGCAAAAACGTTTTACCAGTGCAAACCATGCGACGCATATGTTGGATGCCATCCGAACACGACAAATCCTCTAGGAAGGCTGGCAAATGCCGAACTACGCACAGCGAAAAAACTAGCACACGCTGTCTTCGATCCGATCTGGAGGGGCGGTCACAAGAAGCGCGGATCGGCATACGCATGGCTGAGTGATCAACTTGGCATCGACAAGAAAGACTGCCATATCGGAATGTTCGATGTTGATATGTGTAAAAGAGTTGTTGGAGTGTGTTTGCAGTTTTCCCCGATGCTTAAAGATAGGGAATGATATTTATGAGTGCAACGATAACACCATGCCCATTCTGCGGCGGAAGTGAGCTTGTTTCCGGCGTCACGCTAACTTACTGCGGAGATGGGGAAGGCGGCGGCAAACGATATTCACAGCCATCATGCAAATCGTGCGGCGCTGTTGGCCCCCATGCCTATTTTGACGGGGATGAAATTGATGAAGATGATGCCGAGCGAATTGCTATCGATGCTTGGAACAATCGCTCCGCAGCCGCTATTGGAAGGAGCAAGGAAGAATGATTGATTGCAAACTTACAGACGCCGAGATAAACCACCTTCGCAGGCTCCTTGCTTATGTGCGTTGCGACATAGGGCAAAGTCCAGAGGAAATGAAAGAAACCATCCGATCCATTGCGCCAGCCGTAGAGAACGCCTCAGATGAAGGTAAGGAGCGTCTCGTGGCTGCGTACAAGAAGGCGGAATCGGTTCCCAAGTACGTCCGCGCTGCGGTCAAGGCGCTGGAGAAAACCATCGTTCGCCACCATGGGGAAATTGTCGATGCCGATGCAAACCGCGTTGTACAAGAGATTCCTTACCAAGCCACGGAGAAACCATGAACCTCGACCTTGAAGATCTGAAGAGGAAGGCGGAAGCGGCAACGCCGGGCGAGCGGGAATACGGCGTCCGCAATGATGGATCGATATGGCTTTCCATCGGCTCCCCGCTGAAAGGGCCGCACTATCAGGGTGACATTGTAGCGACCGCTGCTGACGCTGACTTGATATGCGCCGCCTCCCCCTCCGTCGTCCTCGAACTGATCGCCAAAATCGAACGACTGCAAGTCCGCGTTGAAGAAAGCTATCAGGCAAAGAAAGAATGGCAATCCCGCGCCAATGACATGTTCGGAGAAATTAAGCAGTTACACGCCCGTATTGCTGAATTGGAGAAGGAATGAGCAAAGACCTTATTGAGCGCCTGAGTGCTGCAGCCATCCATTCTGAAATGGGACGCAAGCCCGATCCAACATCAATCTTCCGTATGGCAGTCGCCCGCATATCCGAGTTGGAGCAGGAGAATGCGGAGTTGAAAGCGAATTCCACCCGCCCTGATTCCAATACGTAGCAGCAGATATTTTGATGGAAATTGCGTGTACACTTGGCAAGTTAACAATTACGTACTATTACTTACCAACAATTTCCTACTATCACTTACCATGCAATCCAAAATATCCAAGCTCGCAACATTGATGAAATACGCCTCACTCGCTAAGGCGAAAACGGGCAAGTCTCACGTCGCCCAATTTATGGAGCTGCGGCGTTTCTTTGCTGGCGAGCACAAGCTGGGCATGGAGGAGTATTACGAGCTTGAAATGTTCGATGACCGAGCGTATCAGGGGCTTTCGACTGCGGATTGCATTGGATGGCGGACGAGTGCCGCTTTGGACAAGAAACTGAATCAAGCTTATTGGCGAGCGATTGCGAACGACAAGCTGCTTAACTACGCCCTTCTTCAGCACTACGGTTTCAATATCCCCGAGACGGTCGCTATCTTCTCACCTGATGGACGGCGCATTGGCAGCGAAACATGTTTACGAACCGAGGATGAGCTAAGGGAATTTGTCGCTACCTCACTTCGATATCCGATCTTTGCAAAGCCGGTGAGCGCGGCATTCGGTCGCGGCACTTACCTGTTGACAGGTTTTGATTCGGCATCCTCAAGATTCACCGACGTGCATGGGAATCGTGTGCCGTTCGCTGAATTCTTGAAAGACTGCACCAACCGCTTTCATAACGGGATGTTATTCCAGAAGTGCCTGCAGCCGCACCCCGACGTTCGAGCAATGACCGGGCCGATGACTAGCTGCGTGCGCGTCATTCTGCTGGTGCACAACAATCGACCACAAGTGCATATGGCATTTTGGAAGATCGCCCGCGCCCACAACATCACCGACAACTTTTGCATGGGTGAAACGGGCAACCTGTTGGCCTGGGTGGATAAAGACAGTGGCAGAATTGACCGCGTGATTACAGGACTTTGGCCGGATGGCGTAGAGGTGGCAACGCATCCAGACACGCGCCAGACATTGAAGGGGAAGGTGCTGCCGGATTGGGGAAAGGCAGTGGAGATGTGCTGCGCTGCAGCCATCAATTTCCCAGGCTTGCGGCTGCAAAACTGGGATGTGGCATTCTGCGAACAGGGGCCAGTGTTGATGGAGTTGAATACCGAATCCGATCTTGCCATTCCTCAATATCTTGGGCGAACACCGTTTATCAATGACTCGATCCGGGCGGCACTGGCGTGAGTTACTTGGCGTCGTGCTCTGAGCTATTCGTCACCGCCTGAAGCTGCTTGTAGAAGTCTCGGAGCCCAAGGGCTTGTTCTCTCCATGCGAGGCAGGCGGTTGCATTGAAGGCATTGGCTTCTGCGACTTCAGCAAGCGGAATGCCGGAGGGTTGGCGGTCAGGCTCGGCGGGAGGTCCGGGAGGCTCACTTGACCAGGCGGCATCGTGGACGCGCACGAAGCCAGCATTGACAGTGCAGTTAGCGTTATCAGCTTGGGTAACATAGACAGGGACTTCTTTTTCAATTGTTTCACCTTTGATGTAGATTTTCTGGATGCGGTCGCGGTATTCGACCTCCTTCTGAATGACTACTTTAGTCTGGGCCTGCGCGATCTTCACGGTCTGCGCAGCCTGCTTGGCCACATACTCAAGGTGCTTTTCTCCCGCAATGCGTTCGCCCCGAATTTGCCCAAGCAGGAAAATGGATGCAGCGGCCAAGGCCAGCGCAAGCCACTTCGACCACGACGGCAGGGCGACAGATAGCAGGCTCATGATTCAGCCTTCGCCGTCGCCTTCTGCGCGACATTACCGACGATATAAGCGCCCACGGTTGCGATCACCACGGCGGAATACACACCATCAGCAATATGCCCCGCATAGACAAGCCATGTCGCCGAAGCGAGCGTTGCCAGCGCCAGAAGGAACTTCCTGCTTGCGTACCGTTTCATTGCGCCTCCATGCATTTCTTGTGCCGCTCTTGTGCTCGCAACCAAACGCCGCGACAGTTGTTTTCACGGATAGAGCAATCTCTTCCGGCTGCTCTACGAGAATCAAGATTCAAATATGCTTCACACGCTGCAACATAGTTCCCGGCGTTGATGTTCTTTACCACCTCAGATCGACAGGTGCCGCCAGATCCGCGCCAATAACCAAAATCCACCAGAATGTCCCACTCCTCTTGGTGCAAATCGCCAGTCACGCACCGCTTGAGCTGAAGTTCATCCTTGCCAATGTGGGCGATACTCTTACGCATCGCCTTAACGGGCGTAGTCTTATCGCCCATCTTTACTGGTGAACCATCCTCATGAAATGTGCTTCCGAATCCAACCGTTGGCCGGTCACCTTTGATCGGAATGATGGACGTATCTGTGTAGCCTTCATTCGTCACGATTCCAATAAACCCTGCCGCCGAAAGAGTCAGCGCCGTGACAGCGATCCGCACCTTGCTCATGTTCTGCCACCCTTCCCTCGCCCTCTTCGCTTTCCAAGAAAACTTTGCACTGTCTTTGTCTCGTATATCCGTATCGCCCCCCAAATAATCGATACCAGAGCGGCAATTGATGGCAGCCATCCGGCCAAAGTGGTAAAAACAACGCTAAGAGATAGCGTGTCGCCGAGTGACTTGAGATTGTCCATGCGAATCCTTGTTTTTCGTTTATTGAGGGTGGTTAGTGAGGAAAACCGAAATACCGCAGTGCCGCTCTGTAACCGGCCTGTAGGTGTTCGGGGGAATAGGGGTAATCCGGGAATGGAAGCAGGTAGAACAGAAGCCAGATCGCCAGCATTGCAATGGCGACCCCGACGATAAAGATGCGGTCCATGTTTTGCCCATAAAAAAACCCGCTCAAGGCGGGTTGTGTTGATTCGGATTGCTTGCGCTGCTAACTGGCGCGTATGTAATGATTTTTGAATGCTTCTGCGATAGCGCCTGGCCGCAAATGTGTTTCTTCCAGATGCCAGAGCTTGTTTGATATTCCATCGCCGCGATCCGTCATCCGGTACACGTCGAGGAAGTCTAGGCCAGCGGCGAGCGCATGAGCTTTCAGGCGTTCATTGAACTGCCTGATGACAGAAACAAGCTGCGCCGCTTTATCTGCTTCCAGTGACGACAAATCCCAATTCGTTGCCGGAACGCCGCAGATGATCACTTTGAAGTCGCGTTCTGTCGTCTGGCTCGCAACGTAATCTATATAGCCGGAAACAGTCCGTTCAATGATGCCCTCTACCGTGCCGCCCTTGGTGTGCAATACCTTGATGACCCCCTCATCTGGACGACAATCGATTTCGCCAACGGTCAGCAGGATCGATGACCCATTCGGCAAGGAACGGAGAATTGATTCGAACTGCGGTTTGAAGCGATTCCTATCCTCCGATCGCAAATGCCATTGCTTACAACCAAGTATCCAACTGCTGCGGCAACGCATCGCCTTCCCATCAATGGTAATAAGGGTGTTATGTGGCGAAAGGGAATGGCTCTCGCCAATAACATGCAGCGCTTCGCTTTGCTCATTCGTAGACGCCGGGGAAAAAGCGATAAGGGATGCCAAATAGCGAAAATAATTATGTAGCTTGGTGGAGCCTATCACCTGCGAGTTTTGATATACGTCGATGATGGCTTGAGTCTCTCGAATATCGCCGCGCAAAAAGCGCAATACTGCAAGAAATGCGGCTGAATCAGCAACCCAAGCGTCAAGCGGATTACCCAAAATTCTGGTGAAGCAGTCTATCGCGCCGCTCATGTCGCCGGACGAATACAGTGCGCTACCGAGATTATGGGCAACGCCGCTGTCGTTCGTCCGTATCTCTAGCGTTTTCTTGTAATACACAATGGCCTGATCTATTTCTCCGACTGTGTACGAGATAGTGGCCAAATTGTTATACGGCGCATAATAGGCTGGATCGCAGGCAATGGCCTGCTGATAACACTTGATGGCTTGGTCATGCATCTTTTGGCTGAGGAAGACATTCCCAAGATTTTTATGCGCCTCTGCAAAATCTGGCTTTGCCGATATCGCCCTGTTTAGATACATAGACGCCATCTCACGCTGGTCTTCACGGAGGGATATCATCCCCAGCAAATTCAATGCGCCCGGCTGTTCTGATCTGACCCCAATGATCTGCAAACAAAATGACTTCGACGCCGCCAATCTTCCGGCCTGGTAGTGCTCTTTGGCTATATCAATTGCTTGGTCAATCGTAAGCGTTACGTCCTGCCCCATCCCAACTCTCCCGCGCATTGTTTTGCGGGATTATATGCCGGAAATTGACCTATTCCGGCCAACCTGATGTCGGATCAATCGCGCTCAGCTCTTCGAGAGTTTCCGTGCCGTCCAATTGGTCCTCTAAGCGCTGGCGGTAACCAATCATCCTGCCGCAATACACCTCAAATGGCTCAACCTTTGCCATGATGCGGGCAGCCATTTCTGCCTTACTCAACCCGCGCTCCGTTGCCAGCATATCAAGCAGCGGCGTCACCGCCACAGAATTGGCTAAATATGCTCGCGCTTGCTCCTCCTGCTTGGTGAAAGTTTGCTGCTCCCGCTCTGGATAGCTCGCCACAAACAACGACATGCGACGATCACATTCTGCATTTGCAGTTTTCAGCTTACTTTCTTTTGCTAGGCTCAACGCCAACGAATTTGCAGCAGACAAAAGATCCTCATCAACCACTAAAGAACTTCCTTCGCGTCGCATCGCCCCGAGGATAACTGAAGGCAACGGGCCATCGACGCGCTCATCCCAAAGCACCCTACTCGGCTCAAAATACTGGCCGCCCGGTCCAACTGCGATGATTTCTTGTGTACCCACTGGGGTGTTTACCAAAAGCTTCATACAAATCCAACCTTTCTGATGGCGAAGATGTTCCGATTGGTTGTGCCAGTGGTGCCGCCACTGCCACTCGTATGCGCCCGAATAACATCGCCCGCGCTGAGCATTACCGTTCGACTAACAACGGCTCGGCCTGTTGATCCAGCATTCCCTACTTGCGTCGAAAGCATAAGCCTGTTTGCCACAGTGATATTAGCGACAGCCGTTGTCAGTTCTGAGCTATTTACAGAAACACCAATGATGTTATCGACCGGCCCCTCATCAGAGTAATGAATTGCATACAAGCCAGTATCATTGATCGTAAAACTCGCGCCGTTCGCCGCACTATCCGCATAGGTAATCGCAGTGCCGACATTAACCATTGCAGTTGTAAATCTTCGAATCACCGTATTGGTTGACCCATAGCCGTTTCCTGTATGGACAACAACCTCATGATTTCCGACTGCCGCCACTGGGCCGGTGTCACCCTTATCACCATTTCGCGTGAACAACAGAAGAATCGAATCCCCATTCACAAATGGACTTGTATCGCTTGAGCCCACATTCGTGACCGCCAAATTCCGGTACCCGGAAGGCACTGACAGGGCGGCTGCATTGAACGCAAGCCACTTCGTTCCATCACTCACTTTGACGAGCCGAACTTGTCCTTTCACATCGCTTGTCGAGTCGTCGAAGGTATCGAGAACATTGGTCCAGGTCTTGCCATCAGCGCCGGTTAGATCAAAGCGCATGGTTGTAGCCGCGTTCTGCGTGGCGTTATTCAAGCGCAGCATACCCGCGCCAGGATCGGAATCTGTCGTAGTGGTCGAGAACGTGTACGGGATCGCAAACGCAGTACCGGCAGCAATGGCAGTCATCGCAGCGGCTAGTTCATTCGCCTCTACGCCAAATTGAGGAATGAGACTTCCGAAGTACGTATCAACATCAGTTTTAAACGAGCCGGACGTTCTGTCCAGCGGGGGTAATGGTGTAATTGACATTAGATGAGGCCCTCAACTTCCAGTGAGCAAAGATGATGCGCAGGGTATGCAACATCGATTGAAAAATCCTTGAAGAATCCGTAGACGATCAAGGGCTCATAGCCTTGATACTCGGTTCCGATATAAACAGCAGGCGTGGCACGAAGCGCAACCAAGGTTCGATAGATTTTGTTGAACCGATATTTTTCGGTAATGACCTCGAACGTTCCCTTCTTGCTGTAGGCCCGCTGGACAATGATCGTATTGCCCCACTGGTCTCGGTCCTTTTTGCTGTAATCGACGATACCGACACGCGCCCCGTATTGAGTTCCGCCGATGTCGATTACCATCCCCGGCTTGCATACGCCACAGGCCGCATCGCCACTTGTGGCAGTAATCGTGATCGTCAATTCGCAGCCTGTGAACTGCCCTGGCAGGTCCGTCAATACGGCATCGGTGCGCTGTTCGAATTCGCTGAAAAACCAGTCGTAGATGCTTTCAATGATCGTGCCGTCGAGGTCGATAGTCCGGTCATACACCACCGTCCCGCCGGGTCCGTCTTTCATCGTCGCCTGCACCTGCCTTCCCATCAGTTCAAGCAGAGCAAGGCCGGTAACGCTTCCCGGCTCCAGAACCACAGTAAGCGGAGAATCGTGGGTGGTGACGGTTCCAACTACATCATCAAACATCGCCCAACGGTTTGTCGGGCCGATGTCGAGCCAGTTTGTCGAATCGCTTTCCGGTGGCGTTGTGCCTGCCCCAGCAGTGAGGCGTTCATAGATGCGATGCGTTTCGACCCTGATTCTCTTATCTCCGATTACATACGTAGTGCCGGATACCCACACTGCATGGTCATCCTCTGCAACCGTGCTTGAAACCAGCATTGCATCAGTGATGACTGTCGGCTTAATTACCTTCATGCTGTCACCTCCCGAGTAGCAAACGCGTCACCTTCAGGCATTGCGCGCTCAATCAGCCTTGCGGTCTTGTTGCCGGATTGCGCAGAGGATTTCGTCTCGGCGCTGATGTTCTCCAATAGCGCTTCGACGCGCAGCAGAACACGCTCAACGCTGGCGCTATTCCCGCCACCCTGTAGGGCGTTGATGATTGCCCGGTTATCTGCCGCTGGAATGATCCGCTCACCTTCGTGCGCCATGATCGGCATGTCTTTGGGAAGGTAATTTGTGCCAACAGCAAAACCCGGCAGGTTCTGCAATCCGTATTTGTCTTGGATTTGCTGGAATGCGTCCTGCGTCATCCCGAACAGCATCTGGAATGTCTCGTCAATCGTATAAACCGCACCGAGAGCAGCAGATTGGGCTTGAGATACCGTAGCAGCAGCGAGCTTTGCGGCGTAGTCGTTGACGCCCTCGATAAGGTAGTAGGCATCCGGCCCCTTCTCCGCCCCATACGCGGCGATGTCGGAGAATTGGCGATCCACGATACCGCCTGTGGTTGCGCCTTCTGGCATGCCTGTGTTCGTCTGATCTTTCGTGCCGCCAGCGCCGAAATACTGGTCGAGAGCTTCCCGAACTGAAATCACGGACTTGTTCACGTCGAGAATGCCGGTCACTGAGAGGGTAAGCATGTCGAGCTGCTGCTGCGCGACGCTGACTTGTTTATCTGCGGTGTTGGCCGCATCGTCCAGCCCGGCGCGGACC
>Ga0247822_10000022_pt1 | contig 52514 bp, 78 predicted proteins | sample 13C_Cellulose_Da_FD_192423 | JGI IMG/M metagenome (GOLD analysis project Ga0247822, IMG submission 192423) | Soil microbial communities from agricultural site in Penn Yan, New York, United States - 13C_Cellulose_Day30 | ecosystem: Environmental > Terrestrial > Soil > Agricultural land | place...
CGAGAAAAATGAGGAGCGAACGATGCGAGCAGCCCTAGCCCTGACACTGGCATCGTTGATGTGCGGGCCGGTACTGGCTCAGAACTACATCAACGGTAACCAGCTCACCGAGTGGTGCCGCAATTCGTCAAATCTTGCGGGCGCCTATTCCCTGGCTATCCACGATGCATTCTCTGTTGCCGCCCGTCTGCAGGGAACGCAGCAGAACGCCTTTCGGACGTGTGTCCCTGACGAAGTCACGCGCAGTCAGATCCGAGATGTGGTCTGTGCCTATTTGGAGGCGAACCCAGCCAACCGACATTGGGAGGCCCCTGTATTGGTTTTTAACGCGCTGGTCGACGGGTTTCCTTGCACCTAACTCCCAAGGTCTAGATCATAAAGCACAGCGACACCCGCCGGAGCCAATGTCCTCACGGCCATAATCTCTTCCCACGCATGGGTAGCATCATCGGCTTCATCCACGAACGTCAGGGCCTCGCCCAGAAGGATCGTGTCATCATCGGTCGGGGCGATATCCGCGGCGCCAGAGATCGTCACCGTGCGCTTGGTCATGCCGATCAGCGTGCCATTGATGTCCCGCAGATCCTTGTCGGACTGCAGGGCAATGACGAGGGTGTAGGTGATGACAGGCGTCGCGGGTATCCATGGTGTATCTGGGTCGGGCGTACCAGGAACGACGCGCCGTATCGTGGCCGGATAGCCGTTGGGCTGGGATACGTCGCCCACCTTGGCGATGGCCTTCTGCACCTTACCGGCGATCTTGTTCCAGTCTTTGCTCATGACCCAAAATCCACCGCTACGACCTTGCCGTCCACCCATCCGAAACTATCGCGCTTCTGCTCGACTGGCAGAGTGCAGTCTTTGCGGTACACGAATGCATCAAAGTCGAAGTCGGCCCATTGATCTTCGGTCATTGGTGCAGCTCGCTTCATTACCAGAATGAAGCCGCCGGGCAGGCTAAACAACACCGGACAAAGGCCCCGCTCGGCCATCCACGAGCGTGAAAACTCGGCTTCCTGACAATTGGCGAGGAGGCCATTCAAGATGCTTACCCACAAGCGCGACTTGCCCCACGCGCCTGGTATTTTGATCGCCACGCCGCCAATCAACAGCACTGTTCTTGTGGCGCCTCGATTGTTTAGGCGCATCAGGCGCGCTCCGCCCTGCCGAACAGGGCCGGGCCGCGCGTGATCATCAGCAGCGAGCCTAGAACATCGTCCACCATCGATACGACGGGCCGCTGGTCGGCAACGCCGCCGGCACCGAAGTATTCTTCCTCGTACTGGCCAACCTTCAGGCGCTTGGTAATCTCGCCCGGCGTGATGTCCGGAGAGAGCGCACCAGGAGATGCCTTTTCCCGCACCGCGGCGATTACCGTGGCGCGCTTGATCTCGATCGGCACTTCATCCTCGGAGATATACTGCGGGATGACGTTGGTGTCGTAGGCGCCCTGCCGAGGCCACTGAAGGGCCTGGGCGCGATACCGGCGCTTCCACCCCGGAAAGCGCGCGCCGTATGCCGCATCGATCCACAGCGTTGCACGTCGCAGCGCCGCTTCTGCCAAAGCCTCATCGTCCCCGCTGATGGCAAAGGTCTGGCCGAAAGAGGTGGCGATGGCCAAGGCGTCGTCCAGCGACACATAGCTGTCGGCATTTGCGAGGCCGGAGCCATCTTCCACCACGAGAGCCATGATCAATCCTCATCCGGGTTGTATCGCCGGTAATGCAAGTCAAATTCCGCAGCACTTAGCCCCGCGAGCAAAGTGGCATAGGCGGCCTGGCCGTAGTAGCCGTGCCAGAACTGCGGACCATTTTCGTCCTTGATGGCCGCGACAATCAGAACATCGTTCATTTCGCCAGCCCGCGCCTTTTCAAGCGCCGTTTCTAGCAGCTCGATGACAGCTTCCTTATCGTCGTCTCGCGCTGCGAACTTGACGATCTCTGCCATGATCAGCCCTTAGCCGGCGGGTTGGCGCGATCGGCTTCCGCCGCTTCAATGATCGACCGGGCTCGTTCCGTCATGGTCTTGTCGGCAGTGGCATCGAAGTCGCCATGCAGTTCCTTGGCAAGGGCGATGATCTTGGTGTGATGCATGTCCCGCCAGTCGGTAGGGATGGGCGTAGGCACGCCATCGGCACCTTCCGTGGTGTTGCCACCAGAATTGCCGTTATCGCCGCCAGCGGGCTCGGCTGCTGGTTTGTGCAGGGTGTGAACATCGGGGTCGAAGTCGGCTTCGTTGATACGCGTGAAGCCAGACTTGGCCTTGTCATTCACAATCTCGACGGTGGGCAGTTCCATCATGGTTCCTTTCTCGACTTGGTGACGGGGCCGCCGGAGCGGTCCCGCTGCTAAATCGAGGGTTAGCCGAGCAGAGTGGCGATGAACTCGCTGTTGACGGCCTTGAAGCCCCAAGCCAGGTGCAGTTCCCAGGTCCGCTGGCCGTACTGGCTGATGTCGAGCATCAGGTAGGTCATGCCGAACTGGTCGGAGATAAGCATCTGCTGGATGGTGGGGTTCTCAGGCATCAGCGGCGGGCGCATGACGCCGACAACGGCATTGCGCTCGAAGCACAGGTTCGGCGTGTAGTCGTTGCCGATGGTGATGGCGTCGTTGTCGGCCTCAACGGCAAGCAGGCCGGGCCGGCCGATGGTGAACGAGCCGCCCGAAAGCGCGCTGTTCGCCACATACTTGTGCGACGTGCCGGCCACGGTCACGACGTCACCGCCGAGCAGCGTGCCGGAACCAGTGTCAACGTTGATCGTGGTGTCACCAATCGCGCCAGCAGCCGAAAGCTGGTAGCTCGTGCCGGTGCCCTTGGTGTGCACGCCGATTTGGCCGGAAGTGCGCATCTGGAAGCCGTACTGGCGACGCAGAACGCCGTCGCGGCGTTCCTGGTCGGAACCAGCAATGGACGCATCGAGCACGACGCCGAGCTTGAGCAGGTTGGCTTCCGAGGTGGAGTCGCCAACAAACTGCAGGTCGGACATCGGTGCGCCGTTGTCGCGCAGAATCTTGCGGGCATCCGCAAGCGGCGTCAGAGCAGTGGCAAAGGGATTGGTGCCAGCCGTACCCGCCGCACGAGACGCGCCGGTCTTGATGGCAGTGATACAGTCCGCTTCGGCTTCGTTACGCAGCGTGCGCATGCCCTGCTTCAGGAGCTGGCTGATCCATTCCGCCGAGGTCGCGCCATTGTCGAGCGAACGGATCTGCTCGCCGGTCAGATGCCAGTCAACCTTGCGGCTCTTGGTGATCTGGACCTGGATGGCCTGGGCCGTGGCATCGGTGCCGGTCGAAGTGGTAGCGGCCGGGGTGAAGTCGGACGCCGAACGGGTCGGAGCGACCGTGACAGTCACGTTGTCGCCCTTGGCAACGCCCTTGTCGTCAAAGTTGGCATTGATGGCGTCGATGGCGCCAAACGGTTCAGCCGCGACTTCCTTGGCCGCGGAGAACAGGGTCGGCGCGAGCGCCGTCAGAGTGTTGGCCAAAGTGGCCTCCTATGATGGTGTGGAGTTTGGGAAGGAGGCCATTCGGCCCGGTGCCGCCGCCCCTTCGGGCTGACACAGCGAGCAGTCTTAGGCGTCAGCGAGCTTGCCGCCGCCATTCATGAATGCAGCCCGGTCTTTGGCCGGCATTGCATTGAATTCGTCCTGGGTCTTAACCTTGGCGCTACCGCCTCCGCCCCCGCCGCCCGGCTGGGCGCCAGAGCCGCCGCCGACACCCTTCAGGATGTGGTCTTTGTGCGGGTAGGAGTCGACAAACGTCTCAACCACTTCGTCAAAGCTCGCCAGTTCGCCTGGACGGGCCTTGGAGTAAATTTTCTGGCCGTTCTGGTCGTAGCCCACCACGGCACCATCTTCGACCTTCATGCGGTCGGCAAACATGGTGCGCAGCAGGTCGACGCCGGCCGGGGTCAGCTTTTCGGTCGCAAACTTGGACTGGCTGAAGCCATTGCCGATCAGCGACTTATTCAGCGCGCCGCCGAGGTCGGAATTGGTCTTTTCGAGCGACTGTACCTTTTCCGCATAAGGCTTGATGGCGGCCGCAATGGCTGCATCCATATCGCCGGCCTCGACCAGCTTCCTGGCGTCGATCTGGGACAGCTTTTCGATGGCAGTACGGGCTTCGGTAGCGTCGAGCCCTTCAAAGGCTTTGGCGGCTTCCTCTGCCTTCTGCGCGCGGGCTTTATAGCTCTTGGATTCATCGGTCAGGCGGGAAATGGTCGAGGCTGTGCCGGGGGCATCAAAAGCCACCGTCTTGCCGTCGTCGGTTTCGTAGACTGGCTTGTCGCCATCCACCTCAGCGTAAGTTTTGCCTTCGATCGTCACCGTCTTGAGCTTCATCTGTCGTCTTTCTGGGCCTTCGCCCTGTGGTGAGGCATTCGCCTCTGTCGCCCATGGCATTCGCTTCAGGGCATGAAAAAGCCCGGCACAATGGCCGGGCCTGAAATCATCATCAGTGTCTGTCGCCTACGCGACCGGCGGGGGCGGCGCCCCAAGGGCGGCCATTTCATCTTGGGTCACATCACCCGCCGGTATTTCGGCAAGTATCTTCTCAAGGTCTGCCGCCGCGTCGTATTCGGGGCCGAGAAGGTCGCGGCGCTTGGCCTCTGCTATCAACGCATCGCGGCTGATCTCTTCCATCTCTCGCAGCTTCAGCAGGAAGTCAGGCGCCTTGTCCGACTCCATGTCGATGGCGAAGTCGGTGTGAATGGCGATGGTTGGCTCTTCCGTCCGACCCATCCAGACCGCGGTATACTTCCACGCCAGCTCCAGAGCGTCCTTGAGTCCCAGAGCCCATGCCTGAACGGCAGAAATGCCCTTGGAGGCAGCAAAGGCCGTGGTGACCACCGTCAGGTTGCCCATCTGCGCTGTCAGGGGCTGGCGACCAAGCTCGCGCATCTGCTTTTCGCTGCGACCGATCTCGTCGGCCAGGAATGTCAGCGACGAGCCGTTGATCTCGATGAACGACCATTTGCCGGGCGTACCGTTCTGATCGGGCGGGCCATAGAGCACAGTCTTAGGACCGACCGGCACCTTCACCGGCTCTTCCACGGACTGCATGACGCCATCGATCGACACATTGCGCGTCGTCATCGGTGGATTGACGCCCTCGGCCGTCAGCATCGGCGCCGCGGTCAGGTTCTTGGTGTATTCGAGGTTCGTCTCGTTCTGGTAGTGCTTCTTCTGCAGATGCACGACATCCCGCATCGGCGGCAGGATTTCCCACGATGTTCCGGTTCGCTTGCCAGTCAGGACGGGCACGAGAGGAATGAAGGGGATCGGCAGAACGCCGCTCTCTTCAGGAATAAGAACCCACTCCTCTTCCTGCTGGCCTTCCTTCTTGCGCTCTTCCCAGACCTCATAGGTCGGTGCTGCCCATGTCACGGAACCATCGGCGCCGGCAACGCGCTCGCGATTGAACACGCGAACCCGATCGATTTCCTTCTCACCGAACTGCCCGTCGCGCTCGTAGCGCTCTTCCTCGAACCGGACGTGCACGAACTGCTCACGCCCGTCGATCATGGCGGTATAGGCCGCGATCATGCAGGAGGCCGGGATGCGCAACCAGTAGGGCCTTGCCCCGGCTGCACGCTCTTCCGCCAGTGTCGCCCCTGCCCGCACCCGCGTCTTATCGACCAGGATAAAGTCGAGGCCATTCGGGATAGACCAGAACAGGACGTCGGCGGCAAAGACGTGCATGTGATTGCCGCGCCCGTCGATGTCCTCTGCCAGCTTAACCATCTCCTCCGGCACCTTTTTGGCGTCGGCAAAGTTCAGTTCCTTGGCGAAGGGCTTGGCGGCCAGATCCTCGCAGATGTCGCGCAGAATATTGGTGAACTTGGCGTTGTTCAGCCGATCCTTGTAGTCGTCGTCGCCCTCGTTGGCGAACTTGGGCAGGTACTTCCTGCCTTTGGAGATGACGGTATCGGCGCCATGGAGGAAGTCGTCGACCATCTCCCAATAGTCGTGCATGGCCTCGAAATCGTGGGCGCGATCATCGGGGCTTGGCTGCTTTTCGGTCATCATCCAGTTCCATATGTGCCGAAGATGGCAGTCGAACCCTTGGCGCCGGTCACCAGTCGCCCAAAGGCGCCTGACGTGGCGTCAACCTGATCCTTGAACGAACCGCCCGGAAACAGGCATAGTTCGTCAAGGTAAGATTCATTCCATTCGCCCTCGACCAGGTAGACGTTGCCCGCCTCGCACTGGACCGAGAATGGTTCGGCGCGTGTTACCTTATCGCCGGTCTCAGGCTCCGCTCGGGCAATGAATCCCGCGAGCATGGCGACCATATCCTTGGCCTGCACCTTTCCGGCCTGGCCCGGGTCTTGCGGCAAACTGATCTGGACCGACTTGCCATCGAGCTCTGCAGTGGCCTTGATTAGCTTGCGGACCTCGTTACCCTCTTCTTGGGCAATGACAGAGGATGCGACCCAGTATGAGCCATCAGGAGCCCTGCCGAGCTTCACGCCTGCCGTTCTGGCGGCTGTTGTGCTCTTGGTCGATGCCAAGTCCCAATGGCGCACCCAAACCGTTCCTGGAGGCGCTACGCGGCGAATCTTGCCTTCGAACCAGTGGCGCTTGAATAAGCCGCCTTCGCGAGGTGTTGGACGCTGCTGGTACTGGCCGGCATAACCGTATTCGCCCTTGACCTTCTTCAGCGCCTCGACCGCCTCTCGGCTGAAGCGCTCCGGCAAGAGCAATTCGCCCTGATGCGAACGGGGATCGCTGAAGCCGATGATGGTCTTTTTGTTCGTCGGCCCCTCGAACTCCATCGGGAGGCACAGATGCGCATATGGCAGGCCCAGCTTCAGGATCGTGCCGGCGACATCATCGCTGTGTAGGCGCTGCATGATGACCACGATGGCCGATCGGTCGAGATCGTTCAGGCGGTCAGATATCGATTCCCGGAAGATGCGCACCGCGTTGCGGCGCTCCACCTCGCTCTCTGCCGTTTCCGTTGAGTGCGGATCGTCGATGATCACCCGATCACCACGGCCACCGGTCATGGATGCGAAGGGCCTGCCCTCACGTCCACCCGATGCCGTGTTTTCGAACTTGCCCTTGGCGTTCTGGTCCGCAGACATGCGCACCGTAGGCCAGAGCGATTGATACCACTCGCTCTCGACCAGGCGGCGCATCTTCGTGTTGTCGCGCATCACGTTGTCCTGCGAATAGGACGATGTGAGATAGCGCATATGCGGCAGATCGGCCGGGCCCCATTCATAGGCTGGCCAGAATACCGAGTGCAGCAGGGACTTCATCAGACCCGGCGGGCAGTTGGTCAGCAGGCGGGTGATTTCCCCGCGCGTAACCGCCTCCAGATGGTCAGCCATGGCCTGTAGCGGCCATCCCCATACCAGCTTGGCCTTGGGCTCCAGAATGGGCCAGGCATGGCGCACGAACCCGGCAAGGGTCTGGCACTCCGCCCTGATGCGTTCGGCGTTCTTTGCTACGTCGGCGCGTTCCCGCTCAGTGCGTCGTCTCGCCTTCTCCGCCCTGATCTCCGCCAATGTCGGCAAGCGGACCGAGGATCGATTCAAGGTGATCGAGCTGTTCATCCGTTACCTTGGAAAGGTCATAGGTTCCGATGGAGCCGGAGTGCTTGTGCTTGTCCACGACCAGCCCATTAAGCTTGGCCGCGTCCATGAGTGACGCCCTGGCTACCGAAAGCATCGGGGCATCGTTCGATTCTTCCGCCTTGGTGGCGATGTTCAGAAGGCGTTCAGTGATCGACGCCGCCGTGATAACCGTGCGCTCTGCGACTTTCGCCTGCAGTTCAGCGACACGCTTCAGCACGCTTTCATTTGCTTTCAATCGCGTAGCATTGCCCCGGTTCGGCTTGAAGCCGGCCAGTGCATAGGCATCATCGGCTGTCTTGCCCTTGGCGAGCGCCTGGGCGAAGCTCTCGTGTCTTGGATTAGGGAGAACGGGCATGGCTGAATACTACGTTACCTTTGGAGACGGGGATGTCTCTTCTGCCCCTGATCAGGTGGCTGTGCCTGTTGGCAGAACCATAGACGCCGCAGGCGATGCGGGGGCTGTGACTATCGCCAGGCAGCTGGTCGAAGATGGCAAACACGGCTCCAATACTTGGGTTGCGCTATACGACGCCGAGGGGCGCAGGTATTGGGCCCTACCCACATCGCAAATAGCCACAAAGGCTTAAAACCGGTTGCAGCGCCTCACGCCGCCTTCATCTCGCGCAGGATGCGCCGCACATCGCACAGCTTCATCTTGACCGCGTTGCCTTCGTCCCGAGGACTGACAGAGACCGGCGTCTTGCGCACATGGCCCCAGCCCTCGATGACCAGTTTCGGATGGCCGCCCGTTCCCGTCTCCATACGACAGTGGGCGCCGGCTTCTTCCACGATGACCTTGGCCTGACGGAACACGGTTTTGCCGTAGCCGCTGACTGCGCCCATGGGTCATGCTCTCCGATGAAAGGGCACGAGCGGGCGAAGCATGTTCTAATGCTCTTGGCTTTGAATGGGTGTCATTCGCCGCGCTCGATGATGTCGCCCAGCACCCCTATATGAATACCCCGCGAGGCTCGCAGGCCTTCGGCAATGCCAGGCAATTTGGTTGCGGAGGAGGGATTTGAACCCTCGACCTCTGGCTTATGAGACCAGCGAGCTACCGGACTGCTCCACCCACGCAAAATGCTTATCGGTAACTATTTTCGCACCGATCGCAAAAACCGTATTGACGCGAACCGCGAACTGATATTGTTTGCGGATCAGGCAATTGCGCCGACCGACAGGAGACTACCCCATGGCCTCAGAGCCATCCGCCCAAGATGGGCATTCCCCCAAATCTCGCGAACCACCATGTCGCTCCGATGACCGCGCCTGCAACGGCTGCATTTCATCTCAGGAGCCACCATGTTAATTCGACATTCGACCGGGCCACCATGCCGTCTGGTTCATTACAGCCAGACGGAAAGAGGAGGCACCGATGCCAGGCCATGGCAAACGCTACAAGTTCACCCCGCTCACGGGCGCGCAAATCTCGGAAGAGCTGCGCGCTCTTGGTCTATCCGTGACCGAGGTGTCTCGGCTGGCTGGCGTGAACCCTGACCGATTGGTGAAGTGGATCAGCGGCGAGGAACCGAACCCGCCGCAACTGTTTGCCTCGTGGCTTGCCGCGATGGCTGTGCCGGGGGCACTTGAGGCCGCGCGGCATCGCGCCGATCATCTCCGCATCAATGAATGAGCCGGTCGCTCTAGGAGCGCCGGCTGCAATTCATCTATCGTATCGCTGTTGAGGCCATTTATCGTGGTTTTGCGCAGGCTTGTCGAACGACGTTTATGTCACCGATGAACACCGGCATTTGTGTCACCATACAGGCAGGCCAGACCTGTTGAGTTGCTTCGCAATCACATCAGCTGCGAAGTCCCTACGCAGGCGGAACGTCGCTTCTGGCATACCAAGCCACTTCGCCACGTCTCTTCCGCTGTAGCGCTTCGCTTGTCCCTTTACGGCTGCAATCAGCACGGCTTGATGCTCTGGGTAGGCCGACACCATGCGCAGCCATGGCCTATGCTGCCCCATGCCGAACAATACCATGTCCGAGCGGCTGATGTCCCATGATGACGGCTTGATCTTGGCCACCAGCCGCTTGCGCATGGTCGTCTCGCCCTTCCGTTGGGCCTCTACTTCCATCAAGCGCTGTTCGGCTATGTCCGACTGGTCATATTCGTATTCCGGCATGGCTGCCTTCAGGCGCTTGTGCCCTACCCGGCCGGTGGTGGCGTCGAGCACGCGGAATGCATCAGCCAGCGCGCAGCGGACGAGCTTTGCGTCCCATTGTTTCGTCGTTGCCTTGTCCAGCATTCAGCCCTCCAGTACCGCGGCATAGAGCCGGTCTTGTGCGATTTGCGTCAGGATGCGCGAACAAAGCTCTGGCATCTCCATGTCGCGGCCCATGGCCTCTTCAGCCAGCATTGTTCGGTGCTTGGCCGCCATAGGAACCGGGATCTTCGAATAGGTATGCATCGTCCCGTTCGCGTAGATGCCCCACTCGTTGAGCATGTGGGCAATGGTGTTCGCCGTGTGCGTCTCGCGCAGCGCAACCTCGATCGATGGGGCGGTGTAACCCATCCCCGAATAGTGACCGATCCACGCGCACTTGCGGTTGCTCCATCTCTCGGCAAAGAGCGGCGCCCCAAGCCTGGGTAGTTCTTCCCCGAATAGGTTGCGGTCGCCGGTCATAGCCCGATGCACTCCTCGAACCACTTCCTGCCGGCTGGGCTGACCGCATAGACCCGGTGGCCAAGCCCGCCCTGATAGTAGCGGCGCAGATCGTCATTGCTGCCGCTGGCGCGCGGCTCCGCTGATATGGTCGGGGCGATGCTCTCGATTATCAGCCCCTTGCGCTCCAGCCACTTCACCGCGCCGAGGAAAGCCCCGCTGCCGGTCTGGGGCGGGAGGAGAAACCAGACGGCATCGGGGAAGGTGCCGCATTCTGACCGGCGTTGCCGGATCACGCGGTCATCCTTTTCGACCAGGCGCCACATGATGAAGAGCTTCTTTTCGTGCGGTGTCATCGCAGCCATCAGAATGGTGGCTCCCCTGATGCCAGTTCTCTCTTCACGTCGTCAGGAATGCCCGCGCCGGGCTGCGCCTGTGGTCGCTCCTGCTCCTGCTGACGTGGCGGTCGTGGTCGATCGCTCTTGCCGGTCCACCACACGATGCGCTTATCGTTATCCCGGCCCATGTAGCCGGCATTGATCAGCGCCATGGTGGTGCGGCTCAGGAAGTCGGCCAGTTCCTTTTGACGGGCCTCCTGCTCCTCTTCCGGGGCCTTGAAGCTCATGCGCTTGCGGACCTGTGCCACAAGGGCGCTCTGGGCCACGCATTTACTCACTGAGCCCGCTTCGACACCTTGAGGCATGTCCTGCCCATGATCGGCCTGCGCAGCCACCAGCGCGTCAAATACGAGCTTATTGCCGCCCTGCAGTCTGGTGACGTCCTCCTGCTGCTCGTGCTGGCTATGCTTCGCCGGCCGCGCGCAGATCATGGTGGTGAATGGCTCGCCATCCTCGTCCAGTTCGTTCAACGTCACCGGCTCGAGCACAAAGGCCCATGACTTGTTGCCGACGCCGTTCTTGTTCTTGGCGAGGCGAGCGCGACGTATCGGCTGCCCATTGCCGTCGAGAGCTGGCTTTGGCTCTTCGCGCTTGTTCGGGGCCGGGATCATCTGCTGGCGGAGCTCGATCACATTCGGCACATTGGCCACCAGGGCCGTGGAGCCGCGCACCTTCGTGCCGCCTGCATTCATGTGGTGGACCACGGCCACGGTCGCGCCCGTGCGCTCCCGGATGCGATTGATGCGACCCAGAACCTTGCTGGCCTCGCCGCTGCTGTTCTCGTCCATGCCCTCGGTCGCCATTGAGAGCGTGTCGATGATGATAAACTCAAGGCTGCCGTAATAAGCTTTCCACTCGAGGCACTCGGCAATGAACCGATCGACCACGGCGTCATCCATGAGCGTGAAGCCGGTCCCGCCATTGGCAAATGGGTCCATGACGACATATGGGATATCTGCATCTGGGCTGATGCCCTGAGCCTTCAGACAGCCCTTGAAGCGAAGTTCGGTGCCCTTGCCATCTTCGACCGCCATATGGATCACAGCGCCCTGCCTGACCTTGTGGCCGGCATAGTCGAGGCCGCGGGCGATCTTCATGCCCATATCCATCACGAGGAACGTCTTGCCTGCCATGCTCTCGCCGGCGAGGATCATGATGCCGTTGCGCTCGATCAGGTGCTTGACCAGCCAGTCATAGACGACTGGCTTCTTTGCGATGGCGCCGCTGGTCTGGGCTCCGAATGTGGAGCGGGGAGGCTTCTGTCGATAGGTCGGCAACTCGTCGAGGATGGCCTGCAACTGCTCGCCATTGCCGCCGAACTTCTCCACCCAGTCGGTGATGTCGCCCTTGTGGTCGAAGCCGGGAACGTGGTCGGCAAAGTTCAACACCCGAATGCGACGGGCAATTCCCTTCATGGACTGGGCAAGTTTGTCCGCACGATCGCCGGCTGCGTCATTGTCGAGGCAGATCACGACATCGGCGTCACGGAAGCAGGCGGCATGGGCATCCGTCCAGTGCTTCGAGCCGCTTGAATTGGTGGTGCCGCAGAAGCCAAGCTTGTCAGCGGTTTGGGCATCTTTCTCGCCCTCGGCCAAGATGATGGTTCGGCTCTCGGCAATGGCGATCTCCACCTGGGGGTGGTTGTATATGGTGTGCTCGACGCCTTCGGGGAATCGACGCGTCTCTCCGTTGGGCCATGTCTGGAATTTGTCATGGTCATATGCCGACCAGTCCTTGCCTGGGCCGGGACGCATGAAGTCGCCGGCCGACAAACCCCACACCCAAGACCCATCACCAAGTCCGGATGGTCGCCGCTGCAAGAACGTCTTCCATGTGCTGGTGCCGTCCTTCGTCAGGGCGAACGATCGGTCTGGCATCCTGATTTGAAACCGACAGACCTGATAGAGCAGGTTTCCGTCGCGATCTGGATAGTCGTAGGTCGCGACCATCTCGCGCCTGCCCTCGGCAGCGAGAGGCTGTGGGGGCGTTTTGCTTTGCCGTGGCTGTTCCGGTGGTCGCGCTGGCTTCCCGCCGCTGGCGCTGTTCTCTGGCAGCGCAATGCCGCCCATACCGGCCACCTCGGCAACAGCCGTTGGGAAGTCGACACCATTCAGGGCCATGAGGAATTGGAAGTGGTCGCCTGAGGCGCCGCAGCCGAAACAATGGTATCGCCCCTCTTGCCCATCGGCATGGAAGCTGGGGCTGTTCTCATTGTGAAAGGGGCAGCAGGACCAAAGGTCATTGCGGCCGGGATTGGACTTACCCTTGTCCCAAACCACATGCTGGCCGACCACATCGGTGATCGGAACCGCGGCGCGCAGCTCATCGAGGAAGGCTTCGGGGAAACGGTCGATCATCTACCCACCGTCTCAATGCGCTGCTTTCGTGCCCGGAGAGCATCGATGCGCTCGATCATGGCGGTGTCGCCGCGCTGCTGGGCCACGAAATAGGAACAGCCGTAGCGGTCAGTCAGGATGGCGCCCTTGGCCAGAGCCAGTTCCTTCTTGCCCAGGCTGATGTCGTAATGCTCCCAGCTCGCCTTCGGCGGCTGCTGAAACCACTTCCGCTGGATGCCGATGGCATCAGCCATGGCATGCAGTTCATCGAGGGTGTCAGCAAACATATGGCACATGACCATGCGTCCGTATGGGAGGCGGATATCATCGACATAAACCGTCATGCTGCTTGATCCTCGACAGCCGGCTCTTCCTTCCGCTCGAGCTCCAACCTGATGTGAACCATGTGGGCCTCGAATGCCTTGGGGCTGCGCTTATGCAGGCTCAACAGCGTCTCGATATCGACCGGCGCTGCCCCGATCTCTTCAAGGATGCGCCACGCATCTCTCAAACCATCCATGTGGAGATTGTGCGCCCGCCTGATGTCGCCATCGGTATCGAGGCTCATATGACGCTCGAAGTCGCGATCGATGCGGCTGGCAGCGAGCTTCAGTTCTTCTTGGGCGGCTATGATGCGCTGGCGGAGGGACTTCATCGATGCGTCCCCAGATACGCCTTGTCATGGTGGGCGGCGCAATATGGCGAACCCTCGATCGAGTGACGGCCGCAGAACCCGAAGCCTGGCTTCAGAGGGTCGCCAATAGGCCATTTGCAGGTGTGCTCGTTCAAATCGAGAATGCTGCCGATCAATGCGGTGACGTCATTGCCCAGATCAAGCAGGCCATCTGGATCGTCATTGAACTGTGGCCCCTTGGCGCGTGCCGCCGATACCTGGCGCACATCGATGCGAGCCTCGACCTTGGGCGGCTTAGGCTTCTTCGGCGGCGCTGGTGGCTTTGGCGTGCGTCCCTTGAGCTGTATCTTGCGGCGCGAGCAGTAACCGATGATGGTGTTCCGCGTGCAGTTCCGGAAGCTCCGGGCAATGAGCGAAGCAGGCTTGCCTTCGGTAGCCAATGCCCTGACCTTCGCTGCGCGCTCGGCCTCTGGCGTTTCCGTCCAATCTGGAAGCAGGTCATGCATGGGCGGGCTCCGCGAAAAGGTTATCGGTCTTGGCTCTTTCAAGTTCCGATAGGTTGCGAATAGCCTGTTTGAAGTAGGACGCCTTGAGCTCGAACCCGATGCCCTTGCGGCCCATTTCGACGGCGCTATAGACCTCGCTGCCGATGCCAAGGAACGGTGTAAGGACGGTCTCGCCTGGCATGCTCCACAGGTCGATGCATCGCTCGATAACGTCGAGTTGCAGGGGCGAGATATGAACCTCGTCCTTTTCGTCGCGGCCGCCACGATACTGCAGGGTGCGGGTCTGGTTGATGTCCATCCATACCGGCGACGCGTACCGCTGCCAGACAAGGATCGACTTCCACTTGTCATATGGCCATGGCTCGCGCCCATCGGCCCGGAACTGTGCGGCTTCGCGATCGTAGGCCTCACGGCTCACGTCAAGGCCGGTGCCAATGTAGCGATCAAAGGGTCCATCCACCGGGTCGGCGTTGTCACCTGGCTTGCGGAACGTGACGATATAGTCGGCAAGCCCCTGCCCGCTGATCGTGCTGTCCTTCATGATCTGCGCATGAAGCAGGCGGATCGACTTGGTGCGCTGCTGCGCAACCACAGGGTCTTTCCAAATGCAAACCTCGGAGTGGAATATCCAGCCGGCGTCGGTGTAAGCTTGCACTACCTCGCCACGGAAATCCCGCATGCCGGTAAAACCATCGCGCGTCTTGCTGGTCGGCAACTGCATGCAATGAACGCTATGCAGGCGCCCCGGCTTGGTAACCCGCAAAAGCTCCTGGATCAGGAAAGCGTAGTGGGTCCAGAACCCCTGCTTGTCGTTGTTGGAAATGTCCCGGTCGCTGTTGCTGAACCGGTAAAGACCCTCGAATGGTGGGGAGTGGACGCCGAAGTCGATGCTATCGCCGGGGATGGCGCGGATAAGCTCGCAACTGTCACCCTGGTAGATGGCATAGCGGTCGGTCACGACCTGATCGATCGCGTTGATCATGCTGCGGCTCCAATCCAGATTGGCAGGGTCATTGGTTCGGTGGGGAAATAATCAGACCGGGTGCGGGACATGCCGCGGACGTTCTCGGCCGATAGGTCGGCCATGTGCTCTACCATCGCCGCTGCCATCCGCTCGGCGTCAGCTTCCTTGCGGCGAAGGTTCGCCACCACAGCGCCCTCGGTTTCGGCGCTGATGAAATGAACCGTGACGGGCTTCTTTTGCCCGAACCGCCAGAACCGGCGCTCGGCCTGGTAGATTTGCTCGAAGCTGTCATTCAGCCCGACAAAGCCGGTATCGGCACAGTGCTGCCAATTCATCCCGAAACCAGCTATCGACGGCTTGGTGATCAGGACACGGATTTCGCCGGCAGTGAACGCCTTAAGCTTGGCTTCTTTGGCGTCGTCGGTATCGGAGCCTGAAACCTGCACAGCGCCTTCTATGGCGGCGCCAAGGCCCTCGCTCTCGCTGTTGAGATTGCACCACCAGACGAAGGGGCGGTCGGACGGCGTGATGGATGCGGCAAGCTCGACGCGCTGCTCTACGGTGTCCCGACGCGCTGCAATGCGCTCTTGCATGGTGCGGGCCTCCATTGGGAACAGGAGGCCGGTGTCCATGCTCGGGGCGTATTCGGCCGACACGACATGCTGATGCCGCTTCATTGCCGGTAGGTCGTAGCCTTCGTCGGAATAGCCAAGGTCGGACGGCTTGCGGAGCATCACAGCCCATGAGGCCATCCACTTCCAAAACTCGTTTTCCGCATGGCCCTTCAGTCGCCACTTCTGCGTGTCGCCTCCGTCATGGGTGAAGAACGTCGCCAGCATGTCGGTGTAAGACATGGCGCCGATGAACTCGGCATGATTGCCAAGCTCCATGAAATCGTTGGGGGCGGGCGTGGCGGTCGCAGCAAGGCGGAAAGGCACGTCGCGGCAGTCATTGATCAGCTTGGTGCGATACACGCCGCCAGTGCTCTTGAGGATGGAGCTTTCGTCCAGCGCCACGCCGCCAAGTTCGCCCAAGGCAAACCGATCGATCTTCTGATAGTTGGTGACCTCGATCACACCATCAGATTGAGCGTTGACCACACGGGCGGGGATATCGAACGCGGACGCCTCGCGGCCATGCTGGTGCGACACAGCCAGCGGCGCGAGCAACAGCACCGGCCTGCGGGTGTAACGCGACACCTCATGCGCCCAGACCAACTCCATCAGCGTCTTGCCGAGACCTGTGCCGGCAAAGATAGCGGCACGGCCTCGACGCAGCGCCCATTGGGTGATGTCGGATTGGTGCGGGAACAGATAGCTCGGAAGCTCGATGCGCTCGGTGATACCAGTGTCAGGATCAACCATGCGCTTGGCGGCGAGAAAGTCGTCGTAGTTCATGACGATACCGCCTCCTTGATCATCGACGTGATTTGCGGCCACTGCTTCAGCGCCCCGCGATACCGATCCATCGTGTCGAACCAGGCCCATTTGCGATCCAGCGTCATCAGAGGGCCGGGACCGGTTGGGCATGGAGAAAGGCTCTGATGGACATACCGAACAGGCTTCCCGATCACGGCCTTCTCCCGCAGATAGAACCGACCCGTTGGCGTGGTGCGCGCTGGCCTGACTATCGGCGGCGGAAGTGGCAGCCGGTCGCTTGGCTTACTCAGTGGCGGGAGTTCTGGCTTTGCTGGCACCGAAGCACGGCGCCCGGTAATTCCCTTGCTGGTGGCCTCCGAAAGCTCCGCAGAGATCATCCTGCGAAGCGTGATCCCGGCGCTCTTTGCCGCCCAATTGACGCTGGTGATCTTGGCGTCGATGGCGTCAGCAACTTCGCGGGCCGTGGCGTTTGGATGATCCGCGACATAGGCCGCGATCTTGTCCGCCATGGTGATGCGCTTTGCTGGCGCTGGCGTGTCCGCTGGCGGGGTTTCCGGCTTTGGCGCAGCCTGTGGCTCGACTGGCGGCTCTTCTGCCTCTGGCGGCTTCGCTACGGACGCGGCGAGGGCTTGCCGTGTCTGCGCCTTCAATGAGCGCTCGTAATCCCACCAGGACACCAGCTTGAGGCCCTTGCGGCTCGCTGTGGCGCGTACCGCGTCCTCGCTTATGCCGAGATGCTGGGCAATGAGCTTGGATGGCCAGTCTGGATGCTCGGCATGGGTAGCGAGAACCTGAGCACGCTTGTTGCCGCGCTTGGATGGCTTGACGGACGGCGAAGTCAGGGAGGAGGTCGAAACTCCGCCATCCGTCGTGACGCCCGCCGCTTGGGTAGCGGGCGTATCGGCAGCCGGTGCATGAGGCTTGGAGGGACCCTCCGGCTGCGATGGGGTGATGCATGGGCGCAGCGCCGCGATGATGGCGGTCTGCGATACGCGGTGAGTGCGTGCCTGCTCGGCGATGAACACGCCGAAGTCGAGGGCGATGGTGGTGGCGTCGTGGGCCGGGAGGATGGGGCTGATCATGCCACTGCCCTCTCAACCCGGCGCTCGGCGACAGGCTTCGCCGCGTCGGCCATGATGGCGCGCACCTCTGCCTTCATCATCGAGACCGACACGGCGTTGCCAATCTGCTTGATCTTGTCGGTCTTGGTGCCAGCGAACTCGTACTGTTGGTCCTCGTCGTTGAAGCCCATGGCCGATGCCAGCTCGTGGGGCTCGAACATGCGGAACAGGATGTCGAAGGCGGGACCGGCTTGGGCTAAGTCCACATGTCCAGTCGCGGCAATGGTCGGCACCGGCTGTTCTATATCGTGGGTGCGTGGTGGGTGGCCGGGCCGTTCGCCGTGCTGGGCGGTGATGAAGGCCAGTTCGCCGCGGTTGGCGCCTGTGATGGTTGGTAGTGGTTCGAGAGCATCGGCAGCCCGGTCCAGGCCGCCTTCGTGCGTCACCGGCAGCACGACCGCATATTCCCCGCCTTTCGCTGTGGTGATCACCGGCAAAGGCTCGGCGATATCCCGCGCGCCGTTCCCGCCCTGTGTGTGGGTGACCGGCACCACCATGCCGAACCGACCTTTGGAGGTGATGGTGGGCAGCGGCTGCTCGGAGGACGTGAGCGTCTCGCCAGAGCCGGTCCCGTAGTAGGGAGAGACGAGCGCATGGGCTCCGTCGGTCGGCGCAGTCGGAATGGGCTCGGAGACTTGGCGCGGAACACCGCCGGCACCCTGAGAGAGAACGAACGGCTCAACCAACGCGAAGTGCTGGCCACCGGCCGTTATGGCGGGGATCGGCTCTTGCAAGCTTCGCGGGCGAGCCCCTGTGATTTCTTCCCCCTGTTTCCTCAGGGTCAGCACGACAGGCTCCACCAAGATCGGTCTGGCACAGCCGGGATGATCTTCGGCAGCCGCTCCGCCAGTCGTGATGGTTGGGAGCGGGTCGGCGACGCTCCGTGCGGCGCCGCTGTTGTGCTGAGACAGCACCAACGGCTCTCCCCTTACTGCCCGATAGCTGGTGGTGATGGTCGGCACGTCAATGCCCAGGCCGGTCATGTAGGCGGCCAGCGTATCGATGTAGCCCTGCGGCCAGCCGTATTTGACGATGCCGGCATAGATCCGGATGAGCGTCTTGGCGGCCAGCGGCTTCTTGCGGGTGTAGATCGACCGGCCCTTGATCTTCCAATCGATAATCTCCGCCGCGGCGCGCCAGGGGCGAACGTCGGCGAACTGCAGGACATTGCCCTCGCTGCGCTTGGCATGCGTCAGCGGCGCCCAGCCGAGGAGCTTCTTGTCGGAGCGGGCCTTGAGGATGAAGCGCGACCTGGTCGTGGCGTCCCCGTAGTTGGCCGCGTTGAGCTTTCGCCACTCAGGCTCGAAGCCCAGGCGCCGGATCGTGTCGATCCACGCCATGAAGTATTCGCCCTTGCGGGACTTCACCGGCTTTCCGGTACGGACGTCCACCGGACCCCAGCCGACGAATTCCCAGACGTTCTCGATGATCAGGCGTTTCACCCGCAGCTCGGTCAGCCAGGTGATGATATGCCAAGGGTCGGACCGCTGCTGGTCCGATGTCGGCTTGCCGCCGCGGGCCACGGAATGGTGAGTGCAGGTTGGCGATGCCATCAGGAGGTCGAGATAGCCTTCTGGCACCAACAGATGCGGGCGCACCGTGGCGATGTCCTGGACGAAGTGCCGGGCCTCGGGATGGTTCATCGTGTGGGTTTCGATGGCCGTGGGCCAGTGGTTGACGCACACCAGGTCCATTTCCAGACCCAGGTCGCGCAGCGCGCGCATCGCTCCGGTGGACGAACCGCCGGCTCCGCAGAGCAAATCGGCAACAAGCATCTTCTTGGCCATGGCTATGCCCTTGCCTTCTTGGGTTGATGGAATGCGAGTTCGGGAAGCTGCTGGGAGGCCATATGCGTCCAGAGGCAAATCGCGTCGCACCGGTCGGCCTGAAGCTCTTCCATGGTCAGGAAGCTGCGGTTCAGCACTTCGGCCATGACCGCATCCTTGGCCTCGCCGCTGGGAAACGTGCCCCGCCCGGTGAAGGACTTGCGCGCAGTACTCGACGCGATGAGGTGCGCCCTTCCCGGCAGTCTTGCCTTCACCACGGCTCTCAGGACGGCCTGTAAGCCAACCAGCATGGTTTGGGATGCGGGGTTGGTGTAACCGCCGCCGCTGGCCTTTATCGGGGCCTCGATGGCCACGATGGCGGGGTTGAGGACGCGCATCTGGTCGTTGAGCCAGGTCATGCCGCGCATGAAGACTTCGTCCTCTGGCGCGTCGTCCTTGCGCCACTCGACGAAGCCGCTGATGGGCGTGTCGCCTGGAATGCCGAAACACCAGCCCGTGCACTTGCCGCTGACATCGAGGGCGAGGATCGAGCGCATGGTCAGTTGACCGTCCCGCCGGTGAGTTCGTCGAGAGCCTTGCCGCCCTCTTCCTGCTCTTCGTCGGTGACCTTCTGGATTGCTTCGATGCGCTCACGGTTGGCGCGCTCGGCAAACGTCTCTTCGACGCCTTCCGGCACCTCGCCCGGCGGCAGCCAATTGTACTGGCCCGAAACATCGGCCCAGAGCTCGATCTTGGTATCGGGCATCGACGCGGCGCGCTTCTGCTTCTGCTCGAAATACTTCCGGTCCTCGGCGCGTTCGGCGAGCTTGGCCTTGAACACTTCGAGGTCCATGCCGAGTTCCTGGCACAGCATCTTGATCTTGCGCTTGGCCTTCTCACGGATTTCGGCGGCGGCTTGGCGGTGCTTGTCGCGTTCCGCTCCAGCCTCATCGACCGTGATTTCCTCGACTTCTTCGAGGGCCTGGATCCAGTCGGAGTCGTCCGCGCTGTTCTGCAATTGTGGGGCTGCCTTGCTCATGGCTTCACCCCGAGAAGAACAAGGGCGACGACGAACAGGGCGAATAGGGTCACTGCCAGCCATGAGGCCACGCGACGGTCTGCGGCTTCACGGATGCCGAAGTCGTCGGGCAATGAGATTGGAATGCGCTTGCGGATCGGCGCGTCTGGTGGGGCGTAGGATGGTGGTGGACGCATGGTTCAAGCTCCGGTTGGGGTGAGTGTTGGGCGATCTGCGGTGAGCTGTTTGGCGGCCTTGAATGCAAAGGCGCGGCATGCGTCGGTGACCGGCGCATTGCAGGCGGCATAGACTTGATCGACTGACCAGCCGTCGGGCGAGTGCCACATACCGACCGTTGCCCGTTCCTTGCCATCGACCTTGAGGACGGCGTAGGAACCTCGGCTGGCGTCTCGCCAGTAGCTGCCGACGCAATGGTGTTGGGTGTCGCCCTCGACATTGATGGCAAGCGGCGAGGTCAGGAGGTTGGCCTGCAGCCCGTCGGCGTCGAAAACCCACGGCTGGGTGAAGTCCTCGGCGCTGAAAACCTTGAGGCGGCTTTCCAGCATCGCGGCGTCATGTTCGCGCTTGATGCGCGCCAGCCCCCACGACGGGTTGATTTGGCCGATCATGCGGCGGGCATCACGAATGATGTGAGTGGTTTCCAGCAGGCTTCTGGCATTGCTGCGCGGGGCCAAACGGGCGGCATCGAGAGCGTTTTCGTCCAGCCACATGAAGCCGCCCAGAAGGCCGGACCTCACCTCAAGCAGTTTGACGAAATTGTCCTTCCACTCGACGCCATTCGCGACGGAAACTTTCTCCACGGTCTGCATGATCCGCATGTTGCGGGTGCGGCTGTTGTGGGCGATGCGCCGCCAAGCGGCTGGACCAATCTCGCGACGGATGGCAGAAGGGGATGCCTGGAAAACGACGATGGCCGGGATCAGGTGGTAGAGGCCATCAACCTCGGCTTCCTTGATGTAGGGCAGCACCTGATTTGCGCGATACACCAGTTCCGGCGAATACAGGCGCCAACCTACCGCTCCGCTTTTGCGAAGCAGGTTCCCGGTGATCCGAGACATGCGGTTGCCGATCCACATGTAGAAGTTCGCGGCCTGAAACCGACGATTGAACTTTGGACCGAGCTGCGCACAGTAAAAGGCGTTGAGCGCCTTCACGTCGCCCGTCATCGGCCGATCAACGATCTGCTCTTTGATGCGAGTTTCCCACTCGGGGATATGCGCCAGGAATGGGCGATCAAATACCTTCGCGCCTACGGTGATCGTCATCGTGGCCGGGTCTTCGATGATCTCGTGTATGGCGGTTGGCTTGCTCATGCCGCCCACCGATCTACGGCTTCGGCGCTACCTGGAGAGCAGTCTCGTGGGTCGCCAGAGCGGGTGCCGGACATGATGCGGTTGTCGTTGGCGCTCATGGTGCGGCTGCGAGCCCGAGCCCAGTCCATGTGGCGGCTGTCGACGGTGCGGTCGTCGTCGTCCAGTGCGTACCACCAGTCCTTGACGGTCCCTGCCCCGACTTCCTTGCCGCTCTCGCGGGTGATGCGGCTGGCGATGTAGCCAACCTGACCGGCCAGTTTGAGATGCGGGACGGCTGCCTTGGCGATGCGCTTGATGATGTCGCGGAGTTCGGCGCGCGGGGTCATGACTGACCACCTACGCGGTCGAGACGGTCAATCTCGGCGACTATCAGCGCGCCTGCCTTCACGAGGTTCCGACGTCGGTCGGTGGGCTTCCACCACTTTGCATCCCACGGCCATTGCATTGCTGCATGGCCGGGATATCCGCTGTCGTGCAGCGCGTAGGAGGCGGCAGCTCTAGCTATCTCGCCTTCGCTGTGTTGGTCGTCGTGTTCGACGGTCCAGCCTTCCTCGTCGATCTGCCGGCGCCGCTCTTCGAGCACATCAACCATGCCTTGAGAGTCATCGCGGCCGCCATTCCGATTGATGCGGTCCTGCAGCAGTTCGAGAGCGTCATCCACGCGACCCTTTTCGAGCAGAACTTCGACTAGGCGATAGTCGCGAATTAGCTCTGGCACCGTGAAGGCGCGACTGTTCCATTTGGAAACGAGCTCGTCGCGATACTCGTCTTCGAGCTCGATACCGCAACCGTCGCAGCGGAGGTGATACCAAGTCTCACACTCGCCTGCGGGGTATTGATCGTCCGCCGGATACTCCTCGACGGTCTTTCGCATGGTGGGAGTACCGCCGCAGAACGGGCAATCATCGAAGTCGTCGTTCCGTTCTGCGCTCTCAGCGATGTTTTCCGACATGTCAGATCATCCTTCAGGCAATAGCTTCGCCATCGGCGCTCAAGGCGCGGGAGATGGCTGTGATGGGAAAATCGGTAGGCGTTATGCTGCTGCGGGCTCTACCGAGGCCGGACGCGGTACATGCGAAGGCCACTCAAGCGTTTCCGGCCAATTCGCCGAAAACCAACCCATAGCCTTCTCGAAGTTCCGGGTGTTCAGGTCGCCGCCGTCGATGATGGCGGCAAGACGACCGCCCCCGTTGAACAGCTTCGTGCTGACAGTGGCCAACGCTGTGCCTGTTGCCTTGGCATATGCCTGGGCTACGACGGACAGTTGCTCGGTCAGTGGAAGCATTCTGGTATCACCGTAACTGCAAAGCAGGATCGTTACGACACACAATGCGGATTGTATTCCGCATTGTCAACGGCTTTCTATCCGATTTTGCGGAATGTACGGACAGGCTACGTTAAAGCATGTCGGAATTTGATCCCCATACCCTTGCCGGCCGCATCGAGCGGCGCCTTGAAGTCGTTGGGCTTTCACCCTCAGCCGCGTCCGAAAAGGCGATGGGCGATGGCAAGCGCGATGCGATCCGAAAAATCTATGACAAGGCCAAAAAGAACGAGCCGTTTAGCCCGCGCATGGACACGATACGCGCGCTGGCGAAGGTACTGCGCACGACCGCATCATGGCTGACCGACGAGGTCGGTCCCGAGGAACTGCCGGATGGCAATGGTCATCTGGAGGGCCCGGGCGTGCCCCATGACGGCCCCAAGCCGACATATGCCGGCAACGTGCAGGCGGGCATGTTCCGGGCCGTTGATGAGTATTTCAACCAAGACCCCGAGGACGTGCCCGATTACGTGCTCATGGTCCCGAAATACAACCGGGTCCGCCAATACGTCTGGCGGTCTCTTGGGGATTCAATGGACGAGGCCGGCATCCTCGACGGCATGTGGGTGGTGGGCGCGGATGCTGCCGACTACATCGACACCTATGGCGATATCGTCACAGGGGATCTCGTCGTGGTCGAGCGCGTTCGCTACCAGGGCTCCGAGCGAGAATTGACCGTCAAGGAAGTGCACTTCTTCCGGGACCGGTATGAGCTGCGCCCCGTCAGCAGCAATAAGGATCACACCCCCATTGTCGTCCAGCATGACCACTCGGTGAACGGTGACGACGAAGAAGTAAAAATCATCGGCGTCGTGCTCACTGCTTACGCCAATCTCCGGAGAACGCCTGGACGATGAAGCGTTTGATTTTCTTGACGCTATGCGCGCTTTCCGGACCGGCAATGGCTCTGGAGCCGAACGACGTGCAGAAATGCTGGAACATCATGCCGACGCAAATTGGCATCGGCGCAGAGGTTGAAATCGACATCGTTCTGGCCGCTGATGGCAGTGTCTCGAAGGCAGAGATCACCAGGTATTCGCCGGACAACGATCTGGGCTACGACTTGGCGCGCGGAGCCTATCGGGCCGTGATCGCTTGCTCCCCTTATGTAGACTCTGAAGCCGGGCCCGTTTCCCTCCGTCTCGTGGTTGATGAGCAAGAGGCGCCGGCGAGCATTCCGCTTCCCGGCTCTCAATGACACCCGGCGACCGCCTTCGGCAGGCAAGATTGCTGGCTGGCTTCAAGTCAGCCACGAAGGCTGCTGCTGCGGCTGGTATGTCCGAATCGTCTTATCGGGCGCACGAGAATGGGCAGAACGCATTCACCCCAGAGCAGGCCCAGCACTATGCCTCAGTATTCGGCTGCGATCCGGTATGGTTGCTAATCGGCCCGTATGCCGAGGTGGACGATGATGGGCCGGCGGAAACGATCGCGGCCGTCACGCTGTCCAGTTCGGCCATTCTCGCCGCCTTGGTGCAGTCCTTGCACGACAAGGGTGTCCTGAGTGGGGAGGAGACGGTTGAGTTATACGAAACTGCCCTCCTGCTGCTGGAACAGCAACAAGCGATGGCCGATGCGACGCCCGGCCTTGGCCGGATAATGGATATGGCGCGAGAGCTGATCGAAAAACACCTGAGGCCCGAATGAGCCAGCAACCACCCACTAAGCTCATCGTATATTTGGCGTTCGTGCGCAACGACGAAGGCGAGCTGCAGCCAGCCTTCGAGGCGCGCGAAGCTCAGTCCGAAGCCGCCGCGAAACAGCAGGCGCGCGTCCTGTGGTCATCCGGGAAGTATGTCGGCGCGATCGCTTGGTGGCGATCCGCAGACCTAGTGAATGGTGAGTTTGGAGATCCGGTGGTGCTGTTCTCCGAGGGCGAAGTTCCCGAGATGGAGTGATCAGTTCTAGGTTTGAAGAAGATTCACGAAGTCCACAGGGTCATTGAAATAGTTCCTGTAGGCACTACGAAGCTGCTTCGGCTCGCCGGTCACATACACCGCATTGATACTCCGACCGCTAGCTTCCAACTGGCTCGCTCGCGCGATTGCCTCCTCTGAGTTCCGAAACACTTCAACGTCCAGCGAATATCCGCCTGCATCGTTCGCCACGATGTTGAGAACGTTGTGCTTGCGCAACTTGTCGAACTCGTCGAACTCCCGCATTGCGCCGAGACGCTGCAGAATTCCAAGTTCGTCTTCCAATCGCGCGAACCGCGCCTCCAGATCGTCGGTCGTCACATCCGCATAAGCGCGGGTTATCCCCTCGTGCCGGCGCGCAATGATTTCGCTGGCCATTGCGAAGAAAACACCACGAGCATCATCCCCGTGGCCAAATTTGGTGCGCTGCCGATCCATGATGTCGGAGATTTCAAGAGCGGTCGCCCAAGCGTGCTGCGCACGAGTTCGGTATTGAACCTCGACCATAAGACCGTGCCAAGGTTCGGAAGTTTTGTCCCCAGATCGATGTGGTCGAGGATGGTGCAGAAAGACGTCGTGAACGCCCCGATAGCCAGTAGCCTTGGGATGTTCGATGTAGTTGTACTTATCGAGATCTTCGTGCTTGAGCTTGTGGTTCACGTTGCTCAACGACCTGCTAGAGAGCAGCTCACTACGGAACGAGTTGAGATCGTTGATGTCCTCGAAGATAAGCCTGCAGCCTGCAAAGTCCTGCATGGTGGTCACGTCTCTAATGAGAGGAGTGCCATCAGGCTTCGTTCTCTGAAGCTTGTCTATAACCGTGTTGCGGCGTTTCAGCCGCTGGGCGAATTCTGCGCGGATAGGTGAATTGTCGATTCGGCGCCGAAACCAGACCTTGAAAGTGTTCAAGACATAGCTGTGAGCAGCCCTCCATTGATCGACCAGGTCGTAGTCTTCTTGGGTTGCTCGCCCCTCTGCTACAGCTCGGCCAGCATTCCGGACCTGTGTCTTTGAAGAGGGTGGTTCGCTGAAGGACAATGGAGTGTTCTCCGATATTTTCGGCAACACTTCTAACCTCGCTTGAGTGCACGCGCCAGCGGAGTCATTCCATCTCAATCTCGCGCGTATTGCCCTATTGATACATCCAGCGCCTGGATAGTTCAGTGTGATTGAACCACTGAACCTGAGGCAGCGCCGCTAGGCGCGGCTGCCTCTCTGTCCAGGCCGATAGAACCGAAGCATCGGTTCGTGCCGTGATATCCCCTCAACCACGACATCTTACTCCATAACCGCGTGTATGCGCGCGCAGGAAAGGTTCGTCAAGAACTTTATGCGGATTTCATTCCGCTTTTGTGTTGACGCGGATTTTGATCCGCATTACGTTCACTCCATCAGCCGAGGACGAAGAAGCGCAAGCCGATCTCCTCGATACCCCGATGGAGACCGATCATGAACGTCACTGCCCAGAAGCTGCGCAAAGCCCTCAACCTCCTCAAGACCGACGCCATTGCGCACAGCCGCAAGACCGAGGAGCGCGCCTGTGCTGAAATCCTCTCCCTGCCCGAAGATAGCTTCGAGCGCCTTGCAGCGGCCTTCAGCAAGGTCATTTCCGAATCTGCCGACTGACCATTCACCAGCCAGCCCCTCACAGGGCTGGTCAGCGAACGGTTGCGTCCATGGAGATCGCTATGACCAACACCATCAATGCCCAGAACATTCTGAAGGTCGCAGACGCGATTGAAGGGAAGTCCATTCCCGGTCTCGGCTTCTTCATGGATTACCTGACTTACTCCGGCAGTTCGGCAGCCCACCTGGATATGATCGGGACACCCAACTGCGGCACAGTTGCCTGCATCGCTGGCTGGGCAAGCCATATCATGGGCCAGGCCGACCGCCCGTCTTTCAGCGGCGCTCAGGAATTTTTCGGCATCACCGAAGTTCAGCGGGAAGAGCTCTTCTACGCCCGTAACCACCCGCTTACCGAAGACGACGGCGAGGGTTGGGTCCACGCCCCTCTCGACCAGATTTCTGGCGAGCAAGCCGTCCGCACTCTCCGCCACCTCGCCGCTACCGGCGTCGTCGATTGGACGGTCTGATCATGGCAACGTTCATTCCAATTGAGCGACTGGCCAGCGGCGTTTGTGTTCACGGAAAGGGCGGCGACTTCGGACCCTTCGGCAATGCTGCCGAGGTCGTGTCGTGCGACTTCGAGGGCGACAGCTACACCGTCAAAGCCCTCCTCATCGAAACCGATGGCGCCGATGAGTGGTCCGGCGACGACGAGGTGATCTTCAGGGTCGGTGCTGGGGAGAAGATCGAGTTTGCCGGTCAGGGTATTCCCCCGTTCATGCGCCCCGAAGTGGACGTGACGATCGAGGAATGGGCCGCGAAGGCTGAGGCTCATGAGATGGCCGCAGACCGGGCCATGGCCGAGGCAGATCGTGTCCGTGGCTATGTGGGTCGGAAGATCGACGAAACGGCGCTGGTGGCTTCCGTAGCCGATGCGCTGGGCCTCGCTGGTGGAGAGCGCCGTGCCGAGTTCTTCGGTGCGTGTGATCGCGCTCTTCAGGCGGCCGAGTGATGGCCATGAGCAAGCTTCTCGGCACCATCAAGATTTGCTCCTGCCTGTTCATGGCTCGGACCTTTGGTGAATACCTGCACTCCGGCTGGGACGGCACAATCGAGTACCAGCGGTACGCTTGGCGCGGTGAGGAATGGATCATTCCCAATGGCCCGGTTGATACGGAAGGGCTGTTCTGATGCCCGCTCACCCCATCCTCGAAGCCGCTCTGGCGACCATCACCGGACTGATGTTCTTCGCCGCGTTGATAGTGCCGGGATTCTGGCTCCGCTTCGGCTGCATGCCTTGGGAGGCGCTGCAGTGACCCGCATCACCCAAGCCATCGGCCAATCCCCATTCCACCCAATCACCAGCTTCGCCGCCGTCGCAGACGGCTCGGAGCGCGTCACTCCAAAGGAGCCAGGCATGTTCGACCTAATAGGCGCCATCAGCTCGGCGCGGAAGACCTACGAGGCCGGTGTTTCCATCCGTGGGGCCATTGCCGCGGGCGGCGAGACAGAGCCGCTCCTGGCCGATCTCCATGCCCGGTTTAAAGAGCAGGCGACGGCCATGGGATATCTGGTCGAGCGCATTGATGACGATGCGGCCCAGGCAACCAAAGCCGACGATATCGACGCCATGACGGCTGTTGAGGGCGTCGAAGTGATGAGGGCTGCGGAATGAAAGCCATCACCATCGAACCCGGCGAAATCATTACCGAGCCCGGCGTCTATGACATGCCGATCGAGTGGTACCATTCTCAGTGCTGCGACGGCCCGTCGATCAGCTCGAGCGGTATCCGCGCGCTGCTGCGGAGCCCGGCTGAATACTGGCGCACGTCGTCGCTCAACCCGCACCGCGTCGAAGAAGACGACAAGGAAGCCTTCATCCTGGGCCGCGCTGCGCACCACTTGCTATTGGGCGAGCGTGACTTCGGCAAGCACTTCATCGTTCGCCCCGAGGAAGCGCCGGACGGACGTGCGTGGAACGGCAACAACAACTCCTGCAAGGCGTGGCTTGAAGATCAGGCTGAAGCTGGACGCACAGTCCTCACCCCTGCCCAGATCGAGAAGATCAAGGGCATGGCCGGACTGTTGCCGTGGCAGAAGGGCATGACCAACTGCGGCCTCGCCAATACCCCTCTCGTCGCCCAAGGCGGCGTGCTGTCTGGCGAGATTGAGCGCTCATTGATTTTCAAGGTTGGCGAGGTCTGGGTGAAGGCCCGTCCCGACGCCATTCCCGGCGACAGCAACGACTTTGCCGACCTCAAGACGGTTTCTCCTCGCGGCGTGTCTGGCGTCACCGACCACAGCCTCGCAAACACCGTGCTCGACCATGGCTACCATGTGCAGGGCGCTGTCATCGGCATGGGCGCGAAGCGCGTCCTCGACCGGAACATGGAAGGCTTTCACCTGGTCTTTGTCGACACCACGACCGTCCATTCGGTCGCGATCAAGACGCTGGACGATGCCGACATCGTTCTGGGCGAGCGCTCAACCTTTGCCGCCCTTTCGATCTTCGAGCGCTGCCTTGCCACTGGCGTCTGGCCCGGCCCGACCGCCCGTCAGGCGGATGCGCAGCGCCTCTCCCTGCCCTCCTACGGTCGCGAAGCGATCGACCGACACCTCGACACCCTTGAAGCGGAGCTTGCCCAGTGAACCAGTTGGCACCCAACAATCAGCAGAGCACGTCGCTGGCTTCGGTCGGCATGGCGCGCGAAGGCAGCGGATCTCGGATCGCGCCGCAGAACCTTGGCGAGGTCGTGAAGTTCGCTGACCTCATGAGCCGCGCCGATATCGCTTTGCCCAAGCACTTGCGCGGCAACCCCGGCGCCTGCATGGCCGTGGCGCTCCAGGCACTGGACTGGCAGATGAACCCGTTCGCCGTGGCGTCGAAGTCTTATTCGGTCAGCGGAATGATCGCCTACGAAGCTCAGTTGATCGCCGCTGTAGTGAACACGCGGTCTGGCATCAAGGGGCGGCTGCGCTACGAGTATGAAGGCGAAGGCGCCAATCTTTTCTGCCGCGTCATTGGTAATCTCGACGATACCGAATGCATCTATGAAACGCCGACAATCGGCAGCATCACCGTCAAGAACTCCCCGCTGTGGAAGTCTGACCCTAAGCAGCAGCTCGGCTATTTCGCCGCCCGCTCCTGGGCTCGCCGTCACTGCCCGGAAGTCATTCTCGGGGTCTATGATCGTGATGAGGCGGAGCAGATCAAAGACGTCACGCCGCCGGCCGGTACCGGTCTTGCTGCTCGCTTGCAGAACAACGGCGGCGGGTTCAGTGCGCAATCGGTAGAGGGCGCCCTTGGCGAGGCTCAGGAGGTCCAAGACCAGCCATTGGCCGCAGATGGTGACGAACTGGCGGAAATCCCGTCAGAAAGCACGGTAGAGCAGCCGCTAGACCCTTCTTTTGTGGACTGGAACAGCGCCGAGGAAACGGCGTCCGCTCTCAAGATGGGCGTGCTGCCGGAAGGCTTCTCTACCAATCTCTCCGGCGCTCTCGTCATCCCGGACGAACTGCATGGGAAGAAGGGCCAGCCGCGCGGCCACAGCATCATTGCTGCGAGCTACGACGAGATCGTCACTGCCTCTGGCGTGGTCGTGAAGTCCAAGGCACCGGACGATGACTTCCCCGGCGATATACCGAGCGATGGAGACGCATGATGGCCCTGATCGCTCGTGTACTGGACTTCGAAACGACGGGTTTCCCCGAAAACGAAGCCGCCGAAATCATCGAATATGGTTTTGTCGATGTCGACCTGGCTGGACGCTTCATAATCGATGGCAGCGCCCGGCAGGGCCTTCGCAAGCCCATGGGCGAGATTCCGCCTGAGACATCGGCCGTCCATCATTTCGTGGCTGCTGATTTCGTGGAGGCGCCGGGCCACGTCGAGATGACGAAGACCTTGGCCGGCGGTCTGGCGGAAGACGACATCTATGTCGCCCACAACGCTGCATTCGAGCAGCACTTCTATTCGAAGCGCCCGCAGTCGTGGATTTGCACGCTAAAGTGCGCCTATCGGGCATGGCCTGAAGCGCCGGGGCACAATAACCAGACCCTGCGCTACTGGTTGGGTCTCGATCTCGACCCGGCGCTGGCGATGCCGCCACATCGCGCCCTGCCCGACGCCTATGTGACGGCGCACATATTCCAGAAGCTTCTCGATCTTCGTCCCGTCGAGCGCCTGATCGAGATCAGCAAGGAGCCCGGTTTCCTGCCGAGGATGAACTTCGGCAAATACCGCGGCAAGAGCTTCAAGGAGGTCGCCCAGACCGACCGTGGCTACCTGACTTGGATCGTGGACAAGTCCGATATGGATGCCGACGTGAAGTTCACCGCCAACTGGTGGCTTCGCCGTGGTCCTGAAGCTGCGGGTGACGCCCAATGAACAGCGTCAACAAGGTAATTCTGGTCGGGAATTTGGGGCAAGACCCTGAAGTCCGGAACCTCCCCAGTGGCGGCAAGGTCGTGAACCTATCCATCGCCACCAGCGAAAAGTGGAAGGATCGCAACTCGGGCGAGCAGCGCGAAAAGACCGAGTGGCACCGTGTCGTTATCTTCTCGGAAGGACTGGGCAAGGTTGCCGAGCAGCACCTGCGCAAGGGGTCTAAGGTTTACATCGAAGGCCAATTGCAAACCCGCAAATGGCAGGACCAGTCCGGCGCCGACAAGTTCAGCACCGAGATCGTCTTGCAGGGCTTTAACGCTTCGATGGTGCTGCTCGACGGCCCACAGGGGGCCGGAGATCGCACGCCATCCGAGGAGCGGGGGAGCGCCGGCAATGGCGGAAGCGAATCCCGCTCCGGTGGCTTTAGTGGTGCAGGCGGCCTCGACAGTGACATTCCATTTCGTCAGCAGACCGACTGAGCGGGAGAGTCGCCATGCTCATCGCCTCCACACCCCATCCCCGCGCCCCCGAGCCGCTGAACGTGGCCGATCTGGGCAAGCCGGTATCGATGCGCAAGGCGCTCGCGATCCTGCGGCAGCGTCGTCCGCATGCCGTCTCGCTGCCGAAGCGGAAGATCCGGCCATGAACCCGTTCCGCTTCCTGAACCCGTTCTACGCCCTCCGCCTTGAACGCAAGCTGGCAGAGGTAACGGCGCGAGCCGAAGGCCTCGTCGCCCTTGTCGAGGCCGAACAGAAGCGCCGGCGCGGCTACCTGATGACCGTTGCCGATGCCTTGACCACCGGGCGCACCTCAGAAGCCAAGACGATGGTGGACGCCCTCGTGCTGGTTCTCGGCGGGAAGGATGCGGCATGACCATGATCCGCAGCCAGAAGGTTCTGCGCAGCGCCAAGGGCCAGCTCTGCTCTGCCCGCTTCCCCGGCATTTGCTGCGGAGACCCGGCCACGACCGTGTGGGCCCATTTGAACGGACATTCGTTCGGCAAGGGCGCGGGCATCAAGGCCCATGACATTCATGGATTCCACGCCTGCTTCGCCTGTCATTCCTACTACGACACCGGGCACGGCACGAAGCCGCTGATGAGCGATGCCGAATTGCTCTGGGCGGTGCTGGGCGCCGTGACCGAGACATGGGTTCGCCTGATCGCCGCCGGCATCGTTCTGGTGCCAATGGATGCTGAGAAGCCTGCCGCCGAGCGGCCAATTCCGGCCCGCAAGCCGAAGGCAGAGCGCGCCAAGATCCAATCGAGAAATGAATGGCCGAAAGGCCAGAAGCTGCAATCGCGCAATGACCTGCGCCGGAAGGAACGCACATGACCGTCGAAGCCTATCCGCTGGCGTGGCCGGCGGGCAAACCCCGGACGCCTTGGCACAAGATCGAGCGCAGCCGCTTCGAGCCCGGCAATCGTCCCCAGGAGGTGGCCAACGTCATCGCCGAGCTTGGACGGCTAGGCGCGCGCAATGTCGTCGTCTCGACGAACCTGCGGCTGCGAAACGATGGCCTGCCTTATGCCCGCGACCGCGCGCCGGACGACCAGGGCGTGGCGGTCTACTTCGATTACGCTGGCGGGCAGAAGTGCTTCGCCTGTGATCGCTGGCGCACGATCGAGGAGAACCTGCGCGCCATTTACAAATCGATCGAGGCCATTCGTGGCCTTGAGCGCTGGGGCAGCAAGAGCTTCGTCGACGCAGCCTTCACCGGCTTCTCAGCGCTACCGGCGCCGAGCCAACATGCCAAGCGCTCCTGGCGCCAGGTGTTGGGCATCCTGCATGACGGCCCGATCGATCGGGCAGGTATAGACGCGCTTTACCGCAACAGGGCGCGCGAACGGCATCCCGACATGGGCGGCAGCGACGACGCCATGGCCGAACTCAATGCAGCACGTGCCGCGGCATACGAGGAGATTGCGCCATGAGCGACCCACTCCCACCATTCGTCTACGCAATCTTGTTCGAAGGGGCGCCGATCACATGCCGGGCCACGGTAGCGGAAGTCCGCGAATATCTGGCCGATGTCGTGTTCGATGCCGCTGAACTCTATCAGGTCTGGGCCATCGACAGCGTAGGCGAGATCAGCAGCGACCGCACCGAAGCCTTTGCCGAGGCATGGGCAGAGCTATTCGAGCCGGGCGACGGCGACGAGCCGGAGGCGATCTTGCGCCCCTACCCTGATTTCATCCGGGCCTTCATTGGCGACAAGCTGGTCGAGAAATACCGGAAAGCGCAGGAGGCGGCATGAAAGGCACCCAGCCCCTGACGCCAGCAGTCCTGGTCGTCATCGATCGAAACAGCCGCCTGTCGATCCTTCAAGATGAGGGCGTTCAGGTCGTCCTCGTCGATGAGCGCGCCGACCCTGAGATGGCAGTCCTCTTGCCGAGGAAGAACCAGGCGCAGGAAATGCTCGAGCGGATCGTCCACAAATACCCGGTGTCGCGCGATCACGACCTGAGTGGCGCCGCGGTCAACACGATTTCCCAGCTTTTCTATCATCGCATCGTGGTCGGAGAGCTTGTCCAGAAGGAGGGCTCGACGCCCTTCCCTCGTCGCCCCATCGTTCCATTTGAGCCCCATGAGTGAGCACATGAAGATCACCACCAAGGAAGACTGGCAGTTTAGCATTGACGTGTTCCAGACCGCAGATGGACCCGTAGCGCGGGTCACTGACGGGCGTATGACGCTTGTGGGCGGGGAAGATGCCAAGAAGGGCATGGCGGCCGTTGCTGGCCTCCTGAGCGAGGCGGCGGCGAAGCTGAAAGCGGAGGCCGGCAACTGACGCCATGGCTCGACCATCCCGCATCCCCATGGGCAGTTGGCCTCGGCGCATGAACGCCGAGTTCGCCGCAGGCTATTGTGGAGAACCCAGCGTTGAGGCATTCCTTGATCGAATCGGGACGGAATACCCTGCCCCCGATGTGAACGAGGGGCGCCGACGGCTGTGGCTGAGGGACAATCTGGATCGGGCGATGGGAGTGGGCGACCAGGAGGTCGGCCTGTTGGACGCGGCCGAGGTTCTATAGCCGTGACGATCACCCTGCCCCGGTTCGTCATTGCCAAGTCCGGTAAGGCTGGCATGGCCTACTATTGGAACCCGCCCGTCTACTGGCGGAAGCAGGCTGAAGCGCAGGGCCGCAAATATCCATTCGAGAGCCAGAAGCTCGGTGCCGACTTGCGGCAGGCCGAACTGGACGCCGCCGCCATCCCACACAATGCCCGGTTCGATGAATGGCGCCTCGGCGCCGTATCTACCCCGTCGCGGCTGTACGCTGCCCATGGAACGGTGGAATGGCTTTTCGAGCAATATCAGGCCAGCGACATCTTCAAGCGACGTGTCGCCGAGCGCTCACGGCAGGATTACGCCCTGATATTTGCCGCCATCTCGGCAATCCCGACCAAGGACGGCCGGCGTGTTGGGCAGCTCGCCGTTATGAGCATGACGCCGGCTGCCTCCGAAAAGGTCTACAGCGCCATCATCCAGGAAGAGGTCGACGCGGATGCGACCGCGGCGGCTTTGGCGTCGAGCCCCAAGGCGAAGCCGGTGATGACCGGGAAATATCGCCAAGGCGAAAAGGCCATCATGTACGCCAAGACCGCTTGGCGCCTCATGCAGCCGCATCACCCACAGTTGTTCCGACCGGACGTTCCGAACCCATGGATCGGCGTCCAGCTCGTCAAGCGCACCAAGTTGGTCAAGGCGGCAGTGGACCGCGAGGCGGTCTATAGCTTTGCCTGGGCAGCGATAGAGGCTAACAGGCCGGAGGCCGCTGCGGCGGCCGTGATCTGCTTCGAGTGGTTGCAGCGTCCTGAGAACGTCATCGGCGGCTATGTGAGGTGGGGAGATTACCGGCCCGGCGAATCCATTCGCATCGAGCACCACAAGACCGGGCAGATGGTGGTGCACCCGCTGACGGACGGCGCTGTCGCGTTCTATCCTGAGGCGGAAGAAATTCTCGCTCAGGTACCCAAGCGCGGGCTGGCGATTGTACTGGGGCCGGATCACACTGAGCCCTACAAGCCCACCAGGTTTGCTCAGATCGTCAGGAAGATTGCAGACGGCGCCGGGCTACCGAAGACCTTCACGCTCGACGCCTGCCGTCACGGCGGCATGACAGAACTTGAGGAAGCTGGTCTCACCGAAGGCCAGGGCCGCGCCCTCTCGGCGCATCGCAGCCGGGCCTACGAGCGGTATGCGAAGCGCACCAGCAAGCGCCTGTTGAGTGCAACCAAGGCTCGCCACCAGCACCGCGCCGGCGGCCAGGAATAGGCCCAAAATCTTTCTGAAATCCCCGGACAAAAGCCTATTCCAGCCCTTGGACAGAGCGAGAACGTTCAGAAAATGCCTTGGGATTGTTGAGGCCTTTGCGAATTTGCAATCCGCTGCGTAACCACTCCGCCACGCGGCCTCTGGGCGGCACTAACTAAGCGACGCCAAAGGGTTATGCAAGAGGCACGTTACCAGCCTGTGAATTTTCTGAAGATCAATCCGCCGCGCAGTCAGAATTTTCTGAAATGCGTTCGGGACTTGTTCGGCGGATGGGCACTTGTCACCACGGCGCAGACGGTGCCGGCGGCTTCCCGCCATTCTCCGCCCTGCCCTTCCCGACGCACACTGGATAGCCATTCTCCCAACCGCAAAAGTTTAGCCGTCGATCAGCCCTGACAATGCCAAAGGCGGCATTGGGCGCATCGCACCCGTCGCAGAAATAGATGGGGAACTTGGCTTCAGTGCTGGGAACCAGGGAGATGGCGCCAGTTTCGGATTGATATTTTGTCGGCATGGTCTCTTGCGGAATCGGTTTGGACTTGTGCCATCATCCCTACATGACCAGGATCTATCAGTGGACCACCCTTGACGACGAGATCGCCCTTGATGCGATCATTGTTGGCATCGGCGGCACCAGCATGGAGATGCTTATGGCTGGGCTCTCCTATGTGGAGCCCACGGGAAGCATCTACTGGTCGGCATGGATGGGCCCGGAGGGGCAGATCGTCGATGCGGGCGGGGAAATGGGGCCATGGCTGGTGACGGACGCCCTGAAGCGCGCCGAAGAGCTAAGGACTCAATTCGGCTTCCCGCGCGTTGTGGTGACCATGGAAGAGCGCGGCGTATGGCGTGACGAGTGGGGCACGCTGGCGGATCGGGAGGGCTATGACTGATGTGCGGACGCTTCACGAATGAACTGACCTGGCCGGAGCTATACGCCCTCTACAACATCCACAATGAGGGTCCGAAGACCAACGCGCAGCCGCGCTACAACATCGCCCCGACCCAGGACGTTGATTTCGTCCACCTCGACAAAGCCGGAAACATGGAGCTCGATCGCGGCCGATGGTGGTTGGTCCCCTTCTTCGCAAAGGAACTGCCGAAGGCGGCAATGTTCAATGCCCGCATTGAAACGGTCGATACTTCCGGTGCTTTCCGGGACGGCTTCAAGTCTCGGCGCTGCCTCATCCCGGCCGATGGCTATTTCGAATGGACAAAGAATGAGGATGACGGCGGCAAAGACCCTTGGCTTCTTCAGTTACCAAGCGGTGCGCCATTCTCGTTCGCCGGCCTATGGGCGCGGAACGATAATCTCGGCGTGACGAGCTGCACCATCATCACGGCACCGGCCGTGCCCGAAATTGCGCATATTCACACTCGAATGCCCGTCATTCTGGCCCCGGAAGCATATGGCACCTGGCTGAACACGAACATCCAAGGAGACGACGCAAAGGCCCTGCTTCTCGATGCCCAAATCGACAGCCAGTTGGTGTTTCACCGGGTCGGCCGAGAGGTCAATTCCAGCCGATACGAAGGCACCGACACCAAGAAGCCGCTGATCAACTCGCTTTAGTCTGCGGCGCTATTCCGGCCATTTGGGCTTCAGCCTGCCGCATTTCAACGTATCGCTCGGCCGTCATGACCTCGATGGGCTTTCCGTCTTTGCTGTCGGCGATCACGAACGCGCCCTGCTTCAAGGAAATGCGCCGGTCTCCATAAAATAATGCGGCGGCAGCGAAGGCCCCCTTCCCCACCATGAGATTGTCGGCAGTGGCAATAACCTCGTGCCCAGCGTAGGGAGCGCGGCCATGATCCACAATGGTGAAGTTTGGCAGTTTGGGCGGAGCGAGAGGGGGAGCTTGTTTCGCTCGAGGAGCGGCGGGCTTCAGCCAAAGGTTTACGCCCCGCCGTTTGCAGGACGGGCAGCGCATCTTGTCGGAAAAATGCAGTTCGCCACGATCCGGCAGGAGATAGTGATGCGGCCCAATGCTCTGGATAAGCCTCGGAACGTCGATCTCCTTGCTGTAGCGACAGTTTGCATGGCGGCACACGGCAAAGAGTGAATGGCCGGCAGACTGGACGTCGCCGAGGGTGTTCGAAGGTTGCGCTCTTTCCATGGCCGTTGACTCTCGGGTCTGTTTGTTCTCATTATGTTCTCATTCCGAGTAGGGCGAAGAGTCAAGACAGGAGTGATCACGATGGGTGAAATGTGGAAAGCCGATCCGCGCCCCCTCCCCGCCGAAGGGCCAGCTTGGCCAGGAGATGATGAGCGGGTGACATACAAGGGGCTGACTGTGCAGCCGCATGCCGATTTGGAGCTGTGGGAGACTTGGGACGATCGATGGGAAATCGGGCTGGCCAGTACCGGTGAAACAATACTGGTCCTGCGAGCCGATCGCGATAAGGCAATGTCCATTGCGGAACGCCTCGCGGATGCGAGGGACTGGCCGGCCATGCATGAGGCACCGTCCTGGGCCGATATCGCCTTTGACCCGCTGGTGCTCCAATTGATCGCCGATTACCCCGGCATGGTGAGCCTGACGATCCCCGAGGATGACGACAGCATCATTCCTTATGGCGAGGACGAAGGCCCGGAGACTTGATCTCGATGCCCGGCTATTTACTGTTCTGCTGGCGATTCAACAGAAGCTCGTCAAGTCGCAGAGACAGCCTCTCAATTGCCGCCTCCACCTTGCCCAGGGCCATTGCCAGTTCGCCCGTTGTTGCAAAATGCTCGGCAGCATAGAGCTTATGCGCCTCAAGCGACCGGCGTAGTTCCTCGGTCGCTCGGTCACGCTTGCCGAGCTCTGCCAGCACCCACTTGATGATGCCAAAGGCAGAGCCGCCAACGGCAAGAAGCGCCGTCATGAGGGACAGCGCCAGTTCGATAGTCAGTGTCATCGGGCTTTCGTCCCTCGGCAGGCGTCGAGTTTGCGGTAGTGGCGATCGAGGTCAACGGCCCAGGCATCGACGGCGCTGTCGCCGGCGGCTTGCAGCGCGTCTATGGCGGCCGCTGGCGGCGGGGGAAGCGGCGGGCAGCTACCGGCCACCCGAGCGCTTGCGCAGCCGGTCATAAGCCCCGCCAGGATCAACAGGCCCAGCATCGATCCGATCATATTCGTCTTGGAGCGCATCTCGTTTCCTCTGCTGCTCTGCTTGGATGTGTTCGACGCCAGCCTTCCTGCCCTTGAGAAAGGCGATGCCGATGGCGACGATGACCGCGCCGGCAATGGCGAGCGCGGTCTGAAGTTTGGCCCACGGCCCGGCGAGCCACTTAAACATCGCGCGGCCGGGTCAATGCCTTCGCGACCAGAAAGGCGATGAAGGCGCAGACCACCAGAACCAGGGCAATGCCAAGAGCGAGTTGAACCGGCCCACTGCCCTGACTGATCGCCCCTGCCCCGGTCAGCACGCCGCCGGCGCCGGTCAGCACCTCCGGCTTGGTGATGATGTCCACAACGGTTTCCCGCTTGGGCTCCGGCCGGAATTCTGGCGTCGGTGCTTCCTTGGTTCGGGTCGCGGTCGGGAACCACGAACCGTCATTCCACCGGCGCGCCGGTCCGGTATCGATGTGCATGAAGTTCGACCTGGGATAATGGCCGAAGCCAGTGAAGCCGACCGCACGAGCCTCGCGCTCGAACTGAGCCGGATCGTGGTTCTCCATTCGAACGTCGAAGGCTTTGGCCAGCAGATGTTGCGAACCAGGAGCCCCGCCAACGGCCTTGTTATGCTCCGGAGAGCGATACGCGGAATTGACGATCAGCGGCTTACCGAGGCGCGTTCGCAGCGCTTGCAGCTTGTCCATGCTTGGCGGATCGATCATGAGCTTACCGGTGCCGCGGCAAGCCATTTCCTGCGGGCTGAAATTCGGCCAGCGCCAATCGTCCGGCGGGAAATCCCGCCAGGTCCTGTAGACCTTGCCCATGTTGGGCCTCCTATCGATGTTGGAAAAGAAAAGGCCCCGCAGAAGCGAGGCCGGAACGAATTGGGTATTTATCAGTTCATAACTCGAGCATCTGGCCCGGTTGTTGACGCTCAATCGTGTGGCTGGATGCTCACCCTAAATGCCGCCGCCTGCCTAACAGAGGTCAGGATGGGCGGCTTTTCCGCTTCGGGAGTGGATTTAGCGCTCGTGTCGCGCTATTTTGCCGGCCTCGTAGGAAACTCAGGACGCATGACGCTATCGACAGACGCAGAAGCAGAACTCGCCCGCATCTTCACGCTGCCCAACATTGTAATGGGTGTCGGCATCATCGGGATGTTGATGTTTGCCTTGATAACAAACCTAGCAGCGTCCAAGTGCGAATGGGATCAGCCGCTGGTGTTTTTGCCTTTCGGCACCGCCGTCTTGGCGGGAATTAGCACAGTCTTCGGGGTTCTGTCCTCGAGGTGGGATGGGCGCATTAGGCTGGTGCTCGCGGTTGCGGTTCTCGCTATTGGGGTCGGTTTGGTCTGGTTTGCAGCGCCCAACCCCATCACATGCATCTACTTTCCTGGCTTTGGAGAGCCCCGGCCGTGACATCCAGAGAGAGCATGATCGCCATGGCAGCGATGGCCGCCGTTTTTGCAGTAGCATGCCTGACCGTGTTCGCGGCGGCATCGGCCTGCTCACAAATGAATTGTCTAGCTGCGCTTCCGGGCCCCTCTACGGACATAATGGTTGACTTGCAGACACGTCACCCTACATCTCAGCCGTAGCCGTCACTGTGCAATCTGCTGCGGCAGTGTGGGTAAGCTCGAACCCGTCGCGGGTAACGTTGCCCGACGATCCGACTGAAACCGAGACCGTCGGCGTCCCGCGCTTCCTGACCAACTGGATATGACGAGAGCCGTTCTCTGTCCGCACCGCCTTTATCTCGCAGAACGGTAGGCATAGCCGCTCTTCTGCCTCCCAACTTCGGAATGGAAACGGGTCGTCCACTTGCGACCAGTCGCCAGGCATCACGCTGACATGGGCGATGTCGAAAGTGCCGCTCTGCTGCCCAAGGCTAGACGTACGAGCGTTGAAGTTTGACCCTGCATCGAACCAGAAATAGAGCCCAAGGAAGTCGTTGCCGGCGGTCCCGAGCGTCTTTCCAACTATTGACGGCACGTCGATAACGGCCTGGAACTTCTGCCAGGCCGTAGTCAAAGAGACTTTGGCAGCGCCGATCCCGTTCACCTGAGCAGACGGAGAGCCGCCAGTGCCGAAGAACTGGGTTAGCTCATAGGCCAGTTGGCGCGCCGCATCAGCTTTTGCCCAGAAGGTCACAGTGACTTTGCGGCCGCTTCGCATCTCCACGCCGGCCATTGGCTGAGACATTGCCGCGAAGTTTCCTGCAGCTGCAACCGAAGTCACCGCGGTACGCAAGAAATACCGGGGACCACCTGGTACGTCTGTTTGTCCTGGAATAAACGCGCTCTGCGAGGCGTTCTTAGTGGACCCACTATTGATGCAATTCCACCGATCGGCAGAGCCATAGCCGCTGCTCGTTTGCGATGTTGCCCTCTGCCAAATGTCGAAATTGCCGTTGATGATTTCGTTTTCATTAAATTCCGGCACGATGACCGCGCCAGCCCGTCCGTTTACACTGGTGACGGGTGCATTGAAGCGGGCGAAGGCCAAGGCCGTCGTGCCAATCGTCCCGCCAACATTGGACGTGCTGTACCAAAGGGTGCCCTTGTTGACCGTGCCGTCACGGACCGAGAACAGAGGGCCGATATTGCTGTCATACGTGGCAAAGTCAGGATGCCGCGTTGCCGCCCCTGACGCCTGAACGACATAGATTCCGTTCTCGGCCGACGCGGTCTGCGCTGCCAGAAGAACGCGATCACCAGTCGCCAACAAAACCCCGTTGACGGTATCGCCGTTTTCCAGGCCCGTGGCGATATCAATGTTGCTGATCGCCATCGTCCGCACAATCGTGAGCGCGGAGGCACCAGTCATCCCTTCCGCGCCAGGATCGCCTTTCGCGGCCTTGACCTGCTCGACCTGGAAGCGACGACGGCCGTGCAGCGAGACCACGGTATCGGTAGTGGAACCGGCAATGTGCACCCGGATCGTGTGAACGCCTGCGCTCGGGATCACGTGCCGGATTTTCGGCGAGTTCACCATCGTATCGACGGGGACGAGGTAGTCTTTCACCCACTGGCCGGCATTGGCAATGGCGAGGCCGTTCCACTGCTTGGCGCCCGACGGGAAGAAGTTATAGGCGTCACCATCGAGGTAGCACCGGCAAGCGCCATTCTTGTTCACGCCGCTCATGCTGGTGGTGAACACGACGAGCGGAATGGCGATGGAGATATAGACCTCCACGTTGTCTTCATAGGTCGTGAATGTGTAGCTCTCGACCAGCTCTTCGTGCAGGTCGGCATTCGAGGTGACGTCGACATTGTCGTCGCGATAGGCGTCCACCAAAAGCAGGGGCGTACCACTCTCCGCGTCCTCACCGACATTGGACCCCGACACCACCATGGCCGTGCCATTGTAGACCAGCGTGTAGAGCCTGCCGGCGCGTAGGTCCGCATTGGCCAGCGCGTTGCCGGCCGCCGTGACGATAGCCACGGCTCCGCACGCGTCGATATTGATGGTCATCGCGCCGGTATTGTTGTTGATCGGCTCGAAGTAGAAGCTCATCCCCTTCCGATATTCGGGAATGGTGATCGATGCCTGGGCGGTGATGACATTGGTTCCGGCGACATTGTTCAGCCAGACCGGGGCACGGTCGTGGAGATTCACGACCTCAGCATTGGCGCGGTTCTGCCAATTCTTGGAATTGACCGGCAATACGGAACCAGCGTCCTCCGAGGGGAGGCCGCGTGAAACGGCTGTTGGCATGTTGGTTTTCCTTAAGCCCAGAGGTCGGGCGCTTCATCCACGAAGGTGATGCGGCAGAGGTCGGCGGACTTCGGCGTGATGTCGAAGACGATCAGGCGGCGATATTCCTGGCCAAGCGGCCCGGTGACGACGAGGCTGTCATAGCCAAAGAGACTTTCCGGGTCTTCGAACGGCTCGGCAAAGGTCAGGGTCTTGGTCTCGCCATCGACCCCAGAGACTTCCTTGATCAGCACGGTCCCATTCTTTTGCCGAATGGCGATGCCAAGGCGAGAGCCAGCATAGCCATCGCCGTAATCGTCCCAGGCGGGGTCCTTGTCGGCAAAGGCGTCATCGGCGGGCGATGCGACGCTTCCGTCGAGTTGCAGCCCAACAATGAGGTCCGGGTCGGTCCCATCCATGATCTTCGAAACGACCCGGGAGAACCCGACCTGTCGTGCCAGAACGTCATGCTGGACGCCGACGAGATCGCCGCGGCGACAGACGAGCAACGCCTCCGGGTCGGCATCGGCCGTATAGAACTTGAAGCGCCGGCGCATCTGCGCCATGTCGAAAAGCGCCCTGTTTCGCGCCTCCACCTCGGTCACCAGGCCATCGTAGCGAATGTCCTCGTAGTCTCCCCTATCAGCCTTGGCCTCAGGATCGGCGACCAGAATTTCCCGCTCGCGATAGCCGTCGTCCCTGTCGCTGAATCGCACACGGAGCCCGCTCGGACGATGCGCGAATGCCGTCTCAAAGGAAAAATTGGCGAGGTTCCGGGGCGAGAAGATTTGGATTGGCGCATCGGCCGACCTGTCCCGGTCGATCATCACGCCCCACTTCTCGCTTTGCCGGGGCCGGGCATACCCTGCCCCAGCGATCAGGTTGGCCGCATCCCAGACCGATAGCCCATCAATGACGGCGTTGACCTCATAGCCCATGGCCTCGCAATGCGTCCGCCAGTCGAGCAGATCGTCATCATCCATGAGGTCGGTAGGCAGTGGCGCAGCGCCGAGGTCACCCGACAGAACGTCACGGAGGTGCGGCGCCGGATTGCTTGTCGTGGTCCAGTGCTCCCACCCGTTTTCTCCGTGGTCGCGCACATAGCCGCTGGCGATGCAACTGAGTTGGTCGAATTGCCGGCCATAGCCACGAATGGCGATGAGCGCGAAATCACGGGTCGCAATCGGGTGCTCGAACCAGACCGACGTGACGCGCACCAGGTTCACCGCGTTGGTGATCTTCGCCAGGATGACTGGGATGCCATAGTAGTTTTCAGCATCGCGGCGATAGCCGAAGAAGTCATAGATGTTCGTGCCTTCCGAGCCGCCAGAGGCGAGTTCGTAGTTGGCGATGTCGAACGCGCTGAGGTTATACGGGAAGCCTCGCATGACCTCGATTTCCCAGGTTCCCTTGGTGAAATCCGCGGCGTTGAAGAAGAAGAATTCGACCCGGTCCTTATAGAGCGCAACGTTCTGCACGCCCGTCGTCAGGTAGTTGGTCGGCGACATGTAGGTGTCGCTGGCCCCGGCATAGAAATACTCATGAGCCTCCCAGCCTCCCAAGCCAACGGGATCAATGTCTTGAGTGGGCACTGACACATAGGCGGCAAAGGGCTGATCGCCGAAAGCTGGAGCGACTGGCGTGGTCGGCTCCTGCACGCCGAACCGGAATTTTACGGCCTTCCGGAACGGCTTCACGCCGGCGTTTCGAAAATGGATTTCGGGCAGATAGAGCCAGGTCGTTGAGCCGCGCTTCCGCATCCGGAAGCGCATCGGCAAGGCAATGGCGGCCGTCGCATCGGTCTGGGAGACGAGACCCTGCGGAAACACGCAATCGAGCGTGATTTCGTCAGGGTCGACCCGACCGACCACGGGATACCATTTCGGAGCCGAGTTGCCCGGGTTGAGCTGATCGACAAGCCGCGTCGTGAAAACGGAATCAACCTGCTGCGCCGGCAGATCGACTTGCGGGCTGTCCGAGCGCCCCTGCCGCTTGATCAGGCTGAGGTCGGCATCGCCCGGCCATCCTTCGCGAACCTCCCACTGAACTCCCGGGATCTGGTTGATAGGAACATCGCCGAGGCGGATATCCTCGATCTCGTGCGGGCCGGCCAGTCCATAGATTGCTTCCGCAACTTCCTGATCGCCGATGATCTCGACCAATGGCATGGACAGTAGCGGCGGATAAACCTTCATCGTCCCGACGACACGTGGCACAGAACCGCCGGGCTGCAACACATTGCCCGACAGCGACGTGTTGACGAGCTGCGTGGCATCCTGGCCGGCGGCCCCGGTGATCGCGCCGGCAGAGGGCGGCGCAGAAAGCGCAGCGATGGCCAGCGAACCGCCGAGCGTCACCGCACCAGCGGCAATTTGCGCACCCCAAGCCCCTGCGGCAAAGGCAGGCCCAAGCGCCGCGAGCGCGCCACCACTGATGAGCGAGGCACCGACCAACACGGCGATGCTTGCCAAGGTGGCCAGCACGTTCTTGCCGCCCTCGCCGCCACCATGAAGCTGCATATGCAGGGTGATGATGGGCTGCCGCTCGGGAACGATCTTGGGATAGACCCGGCACCAGTGCTCGCGCGGGATGATCTCGCCATTGATGCGGGCCTCGCCGGTCTCAGCAAAGCCCTCCGGCAAGCTGGGCACAGCCGCAACAATCTCGGCAATGGTCAGGCCTGCGGGCGCGGAAAAGCACTGCGGCGTCCCGACAAAGGGCACGTCGCGCCAGCGAACGGGGATTGTCATGAGGCAGCCTTAGAGCTTGATGGAATTCAGAGTGTGCGCCATCTGGCTCATTGACTGGGTGCTCCAATCGACAACGGGCAGCTTCCCGGCTTTCGGCTGGGCAAGAAGCTGATCATAGAGCGGCTGAAGTTCCGCCTCGAACTGATCTCGCCACTTGTTGCGCGTCTGCCGTTCGAGCTCGATGTAGGCATCCTGAAGCGCAGCATTGCGGTCGTCGCTGCCTCCGACCGGCGAAATGTTGGCCGTGTCAGCGCTGATTGGCTGCATCTGGAAGTCGATCACCGACTTATGCATACGGGCCCCAAGAGCGCGGCATCGAGCGACAAGTTCTGCATTGGTCATGCAAAGGCCTCATGGCGATAGACGCCGGCGATGCGGTGTCTAATTGTGGGATGATCCCGGCGCACCAGAACGGCGCCGGTTGCTTTCTCGGTGTGCAGAATGTGGCGAGCATCGGCGACGATGCCGCAATGGATGATTGCGCGGCGAGACTTGGCCTCGGGGCGTCCAAACATCAGCACGACGTCGTAAGGCTGCCACGTCCCTGTCACAGGCGCCCATGGGCCGCGCTGGGCTTCTGGCGCAATGGTGCGCGCTACGGCATGGAGATTGTCGCCAATATCGTCGAATGCTGGGAGATCGATGCCACGGTTGCGGTAGGCGAGACGGACGAGGCTCCAGCAATTGGCGCCGGCGTATGGCAGGCCCGCAAGGCTGACAATGGCGGAGTTCACTTCACCCCCCGCTCCTTACATTGAGCCCAAACGCTGACCTCGATGTCAATCAACCGACTGGTCAGGGACTTATCTACGGAAGCTAAGTTCAACTGATGGCTGGCCAACATGAGCATTTCATGGGCCTGGGCGAGGTGATCGACTTTCCCTATCCCCGTATGCCGGAGCATGCCCAAATAGTGATGGCGCGCCCAGAACTGATGCCAAGCATGGGTCGCGCCTCGAATCATGCGCGACTTCCCACGTTTGCGCGGAAACTCTGGGCCGACGCTCTTCCACGCGGGTAGCGCGATAGCCATTATCCACCAAAAGGAGAACCAACCTCCGATGATGGCAACAAGGGCCACAATGGGCAGAACGAAGTCGGTTCCAGGCTGACGGTCTATCTGCACCAGAAGCGCGAACCCGGCCGCCGGTATCAGCGGGATCATGAGAAAACAAAGAGCACAGATGATGATCTGTGCTCGAAAGACCATTTTGCGAAACCTATCCATTTAGTCGCTGGCTCCTAGCGGTAGAGACCGGGCAACCGGTTCTGCGTAGTCCTTATCCCCGGCCAGGGCTCGCGCTGCACGTCATATACAGCGATGTCGGCTGAGACGGTGATGGCATTGCCGCTGATATTCCTCAGCGATAGGTGGGCAGCTGAATATTCGATCACAGGCGTGCCGATGGGGCGCCGCGAGCGCCGATCCTCGTTCATCTCGGCGTCAAAGATCAGCTCGACATCGCCGAAGTCACTCAAAGCAAGAAGCTCAAGCCTCAACCTCGGGCTGTCGCTCATGTCCTCGATGGCCGCGCCGACAGCCTGGTCAACGTTCTGGATCGTGATGCGTCCGCGCGGCGGGCTTTCCCCGTCGCTCAGAAGTTCCACCATGAACGGTATGCCGATGTAGCGGACCTCGACCGGCTCGCCGCCAAGGCCAGTTTCCTCGCGCATATAGTCCACCACGTCGGACACCACGCGGATCGGATCGACCACGTTCGGGTGAGTGATCGTGGCGAAGACCAGGGTCATGTCGCCATCGCGGCTCGCTTCCAACGAGTTGCGATAGCCAGTGCTGAGATTCCGGGGCATTAGTAAAGCTTCATCAGTTGCATTGAGACCCGGTAGTTGTCGCCGCCCAAAGCTGAGATGCTGGGCGGCGACGACATGATGCAGACCATCGTCACACCGGTGCGCGGGTGCGGCTTCTGAAACTCAAGAACACCGTCGGCGAGATCGTCCCGGTAGAAGCCCATCAGCGCATCCACTCCGGTGCTATTTGTGAGGAATCCTGCGCTGAAGTTGACCATATCAATGGAGGTTCGCCGGCGGCGCTTGGGTGGGCCAACCTCGGGCTGAAACTCAGCGATGTTGCCCGCCGGAGCCTCTCCATATCCTTCGGCCATGATCCAGTTGGGAAGTTCGGCGGGCCATACCTTCATCAGACCCTCCGCATGCGCGGCTTGTTGCCGTAACCGGCCTTCATCGCGCCATCTAGCGCTCCGTCAGTCAGGCCCCCTTTAACTGTGCCGATGATGATGTCGGTCACGTCCATGCCGTCCTGTTGGTACTGGCGGCGATCCACCTGGGCGCCTGAGTTGTTGATGACGTTGATCACTGTGCGAGGCGTGTTCGAGTTCGCCGCCATAGCCATGGAGGGGCCATTGGGGATCACCTGAGCACCGGCCGGCAGCCTGAGAAGTTCTGGCCCTTGTTCGCCAACCCATGACAGACCGGCCCGACCGACAGTGCCACCTTCGGCCATTCCTGGAATCCCAAAGATGCCGCGGCCACCGAACCCGCCGGCTACTCCCCATCCCAAGCCGGCGCTGTTGCCGAACATACCAAGAAATGAGCTGATGCCGTTGTTTACGATGTTGTCGAGCCAGGACATGGCGAACTGCTCGACTTTGCCGAGCAGGTAGTCGAATGCATCTCCGCCCTTTTTCAGCGTCTGGTACAAGCCTGATCCGATCCCCTCGAAAGCCTTGCCCAGCTCTGCCAAAACGTTGAAGGATTTGTCGGCAATGGATTGCAGGCCATCGTTGGCAAGCTGTTTCACATTGTCGTTCGCCGCCTTAGTGGAGCCGCCGAGCGCGTCCATTTCCTTCCGAGCGGCCGCGATCTCCTGTGCACGACCGGAAAGAGCACCAAACATGTTGCCCATGTAGTCGGTGGTATAGGCGTCGGAATTGTTCTGGTTGAGGTCGCTGCCCAACTGGCCCAGAGCGCCAGCATATGGATTTGCAGCACCGCCAAAGTTCACGCGCCCAAGAGTTGGGATCGCTACCCCAAACTGACCAAGGCCTTCGTTCGCCTTCGAGATCAGCCCATCAAGGAGTTCCGCAGCCTTGTTGATTGACCACTCAACGCCCTTCACGACGATATTTGCCGTCGTGATTGTTGCGTCGCCAATGGCTGCCGGCAGGCGGCTCCAGAGGGTGCCGATAGCGGAAACACCAAATGCAAATGGCGCGATGATTCCGTTGCCGATGTTCTTGAGGATCGGGGCCATCTGGTCCCAAACCCACTGCAGACCGCCAACAATCGCATCCCAGAGGGGCGAGAGGACGCTGCCGATCTTTTCTGCCATGAGTGACCAGCCAGCCTGAACGACATCGAAAAAGCTCACCTGAACTTCGGCGCTTTTGTTGATCTCGTGGGTCAGACCGGCGACGGCCACGCCAACCGCGCCAACGACAGCGGCGAGAGGCCAAAAGCGTGTGACCAGATTCTTGGCAAGATCGCCTATGGTGCGCAGCGCCGGTCCAAGGCCGCCCTGCAGTATCTGCGAGCCCTGCTGCATGGCGACCATTGCCGGGTTCATGCCAGAGGCCAGCGACACCGCCACGTCGTTGAGCTGGTAGATCATCATCGTGCGCTGCTGCATGCTCGAGCGCATGACAGTGTTCTGGGCCATAAGGGCGGCGTTGTGAGCCTGCACGGCTACCGTCGCGGCCTTCTGCCCTACCGTCTCCACCTGAGAGGCGCCGGCAAGCTGCCGTGCTGCCGCCGATGCTTGTCCTGCTGCACCGGTCAACTGATGAAGGGAAACGGTACCCTTCTCGACCTGAGTAGAATCCACGGCCAAGCCGAGGCGAGCAACATCGACCATGGGTTCACCTCATTCAAAATATGGCGTCGAACAGTTCGGCCGTCATGGGCCGCTCGGAGACGATGTGCGGGGATTGGCTGGCGTATTGCTCTCGCTTCGCCGCTTCACGGCAGGCATCGAGATAGGCAACGTCCATGGACCGAAGGATGCGCCACTCCTGCGAGCGGACGCGCGTGGCGGTAATTTGAGCCCAGTGGGCCATGTCGGCCCATCCAAGTGGCAGATAACCGCCCATGCCTTCCTGACGGCCTTGGTGAAGCTCGCAGAACCAGTGCCAGAGGTGTTCCGCCGCTGGGGACAGCGACAGATCGAATGTCGGGGTGTTCACCGCGGATCGGGCGGCCTGCGCCAGTTCCTCGGCTAGGCCTTCGTAAAATTTGCGATGTCGCGAGCAGCCCCCACCACCTGGGCATAGATCCAGCCCTCTTTCTTAAAGATGGCTTTGATGGTTTTCGGGTCGTTGCCGGGCACCTTATTTTCGTAGGTATTGGGCTTGCCGTTGGCGTCGAGTCCCCAGTCCCACGACGCGACATACGAGACGGCCATATCGAGCTCGTTATCCTCGACCATATCGGCGCCGATCATCTTGCGCCGCTGCTGCCGGGACAGAAGATCGTCGGTCTGCTCGCGCACCACGGCCATAGCAGCATCAGATCCGGCCGACCGCACCATGATGGTGATGCCCACCGGCTTGCCCGTCTTGGGATTCTCGACATTGAGCGTGAATAGTTCCTCGTTCTGAACGAGACCAGAGATTTCCATATCTGATTACCCCAGCGGCGCTACGCGCACGGTGTTGGTGTTGACTTCGATGGTGGCCTGAAGCTGGCGAACATTGTTTGGGCCGCCGAAGGCTTCAGTCGCAGCCGTGACGAGGCCAATGAAATAGCGCTCGGATGGCGTGGGCTGCGTCGTGCCTGTGTGGACGCCACTCTGGGTGGACGACGTGTTAATGACCGTGCCGCCCTTGGTTGCCGACACCGTAAAGGTGCCGGAGGAGAGCACTTCCTTGACATAGTAGGTCGTGCCGGCAGTTAGGCCGGTCGGCAGCGCGCCGGTCGTGGTGAAGACCACAGCCACATCAACAGCCAGGCCATGCGCAGCCCAGGAGATAACACCGGGCGATGCTACCGAAATGGTGAGGGTGGCGCTTTTAGGAGCCGGCGCGTCGTTCAGTAGCACCTTGAACGGGTAGTTCTGGTTCGTGGCTTCGGCGGCGATAAGAGCGAGCTGTCCGGCATCACTTGCGACGACGGCGAAGTTATCCTGACGAGAAGGCGCATTGCGCGTTCCCTTCTGCTTCACGTCACGGCCGCGATCGATCAGCGGAGTGGTGATGAGCGCAGCGGCGTCACCAAGTGCGCCTGCCTCCATCCACGATTTCACTTCGGTCCACGACACGGCGGCGAAGTCGGAAACGTCAACGTCGTTGTCGGGCAACTCAATGGCGGCGCCGATGAAATACTTGCATCCCGAAACGGGGTAAAGCGTGGCCATGAGGCCCTCCTATGGTTGAAAGATCAGGCCCAGGTTTCCCAAGGCACAAGGACCGCAACGAGCACGCCCGGCGGAGTGGTTTCGATCAGCGCTGGCGCTGGCTCGGGAGCGGCGGTAATGCGGACAGAAAGGCCAAATGCGTGATGCAGCCGTAGGTCTGCCGGGAAATGCTTGGCCACGGCCCCGGCAATGTCATCGATGCGGGTGCCCTGGTTGAGCCCGTCGCGGACGTTGACCTGCAGGAACCCGAGGCGCTGGTGAGGGCCGTCGGTGTCGATCAGCATTCTGTTGACCGTATTCGGCACATACCGGGCTTCAAGATAACGATTTCCGGCCGGCGCAGTGAAATTCAGGTTGGGCCACGACACAGGATGGATGGGGGCCAGCACCAGCGTGGCCAGGCGGGCGAACAGGGCTTCCTTGATCGCCCCTTCCACGGTTGTGGCCATGCTGATACCTTCCCGGCCCATGGCCGATGACAAACCGCTCAACGACAACCAGGTCCACGACCGCCTTCACGCGGCCATGGAAGCTCTTGGCAATGCCGAAGGCGAAACCGTTCATGGCGACACGGCCCTGAAGACCGCGCGTCGCTCGCTAATGCTGCTGCAATTGGCCGTGGTGACCGGCCAGGCCAAAGGCGAGGCCGGAAACGACAACGTCAAAGGCCCAGTCGAGCCCTGACCTCTGCCGCTTTGGTAGCGACGATCTGCTCCCAGCGCTGCGCCACCATTGAGACCCATGGCCTGCCTGGGCGACCATTGGCACCGTAGTGGACGTGGGCGGCGTAATTGGCAGTATAGCCAAGATAGATCACGTCACCGGCCTCAGCCCCGGCGATCACCAGCACGATCTCTGCAGAGGGGTCTATTCCGGCCGTGCCATCTCCCTCCCGGGAAAGCAATGGCATCTCAGTCTGGGACGCGCGAAGGCTGTTCTTTAGGAAGCCAATATCGATTGGCACCAGAGAATTAAGTTCAGAAACAAGCTCTTGAGCGGCTTCCCTGAACAGCAGATCGAACGCGCCTTCGACCTTGCGCGCCCACTCGCCGACCTGCGCTTCGAACGTCGCCACTGAGGCTAAAAGACCAGTTCGCCAGCGCGAATCTTGTCGCGAATGTCTGACTTGCGCCATGACTGCAGTTCGTTCAACGAAATGCCGAGTTGGCGCGCGCAGGACTCTTGGATGTCCTTGGGGATCACGTGCCCGCCAGATGAAGGAACGCCATCTTCGCGATAGTCGCGGAACTGCTTCAGAGCCTCATCAACCGTCATTTTTTACTCCCAATAGTTCCTACATATTAGTGATGCACACCATGGAACAGCCCTATGCTGCGCGCAGGGCCAAGAACTGAGCGGTGTAATCGATGCGATATTCCAACGTGCATCGGCAGCCAGACGTTTCACTGATCGGCGCCTCTGGGTCGCCGGGAAAGCGTAGCGTCGCGCCTGAAGGGCTCTGAAACGACTGGTAGAACCCCACCTCGTCATTGTTCAGCGCCCGGTGGGTGTGCCGCACCCTATTGTCTCCGGCGGATCGCCAGCGCTTCGTGATGAATGCAGCGTCCACCTTGCCCGACAGGATGGCTTGCCTCACTGCATCGTCCCGTGACTTGCTGAGTGCGGTCATCGTCTCGGTTCGCGACAGCATCTCGCCGCGCAGCGCCAGCAGCCGGTCCGCATAGCGCCCGACGATGCGATTGACCATTTCCTTGTCGAGCGCCCTGCCCTCAGCGATCGCCTTTCGCACCGCGGCGTCGAAGCGTTTATCTCGGCGCTCCCGACCCAGGTAGTTCCGGAGTGCCGCAGGATCGCCGGAAAGAAGCTCCTGGCGGGCGGAAGCGACAAATCGCTCCTGCGGGACCGTCAGACCGATGATGCCGCCTGTGCGGCTATTTGTGGCGCGCGAGGTGCGGCCGATAATGTCGAGCGCAGTCGTGCGCGGGTTGTTGCCTTGGGCAAGGCTATCGGCCAACGCCACGCGAATGGCTTCGCGCTGGTCGTCCACGATGCGCGTCACAAGCTGGGCGCTGTGGTCCCGAAGCCATGCCTCGGCCTCCGGATTGCGAACGCCGAACCGGAAAGCGATGCGGCTGCCATTGGGATCGCGCAGAACAAGGCCAGAGGCCATGTCGATCCCGCCGGCATTGTAGGCGTTGGCAATCTCGATTTCGAGCCGCCCAAAGGCTTCGGCATCGATCTGCAGCACTTCGATAGCCCCAGCGATATCACCACGCTCCAGGCGCTCGACAAGGCGTTTAAGCACCACTTGGCTCTTGATCTCGGAGGTGGCTCCGAGGAAGGCATCTCGGATGCGCGGCTCCCATGTGTCCAGCAACTGTTCAAACCGGTTGCGGTTCGACGCCATTTGCGTTTCCTTCGCACGAGAAAATGAGGAGCGAACGATGCGAGCAGCCCTAGCCCTGACACTGGCATCGTTGATGTGCGGGCCGGTACTGGCTCAGAACTACATCAACGGTAACCAGCTCACCGAGTGGTGCCGCAATTCGTCAA
>Ga0247822_10000023_pt1 | contig 52260 bp, 94 predicted proteins | sample 13C_Cellulose_Da_FD_192423 | JGI IMG/M metagenome (GOLD analysis project Ga0247822, IMG submission 192423) | Soil microbial communities from agricultural site in Penn Yan, New York, United States - 13C_Cellulose_Day30 | ecosystem: Environmental > Terrestrial > Soil > Agricultural land | place...
GGGGACTGATGGTCAAGCACGTCCGGGGTAGAGGGTTCCGCAAGTGGTTCGATGACGCCACGTACGAGTTCCGGAACTGCTGCTGCGGACCGTCCGGGTGTGACGATTTCCGGTGCGCCTACGGGCAGACCCTGATGGCACTGAAGCCGCGCACCGCTCACCAGATCTACCACTGGTCCCGGCGTCTGCGTGGTCGCCCGATCCGCTACGCGTCCTGGGAGATGCACGTGATCCACAAGCAGTACCGAGCCAAGAGGAGGCACTGGTGACGATCGAGCACCAGCAGTACGGACGACCGTGTTCCTGTGATATCGCGGAGGTGACCGAGCGCGAGGCGCAGTTCCTGGAGCTGATGGACAACTGGTACGGGGACAAGAGCTACCGGTGCCACTCGGAGTGGCTGGAGATCCTGAGGTCGATCACCGACGCCGACATGTCGGCAGTGCAGGACCAGGCATGGAGTGCTGGCTTCGACGCCTGCTCCGAGCGCCTCGTGGACGTCTCCAAGCGCCTGACGGTCCTGACGGTCCTGTGTGCCGACGCGGCCCACCGCAGCCAGGACGAGAAATTCCAGGCGCGCTGGGCCTGGTACAAGAACCTGCCGATGGTGGACGCCTTCGAGGGGTCGGGGATCGACAAGCACGCCCTCCTGGCGGCCCTGGAGGACAACGAGCCCGAGTGGGCCGCCGGTGATGACGAGAGCGCCGGGTGGTACGCCGCGACCCGGTTCATCCGGGAGAACTTCTGATGCCCCGACGCAGGGGCCCGGCAGCCGCCGTGGAGCCACGAGAACGTGCTGACGTATGGGTGACCCACGGTTGCGGTAAAAAGTGGCGTGGTGCGTCGCGGTCGCACTGCGGAGCGAAGGGATGCCACTTGACCTTCAGTTCCGTCTCGACCTTCGACGCGCACCGGAAGAACGGGGTGTGCCTGGACCCCGCGAGTGTCGGGCTCGTCCTGCGGACGGAGCCTGGATTCGAGTACTGGACCACCGAGACCGACGAGGCCAAGATCATGGCCCTGAGGGAGTACAGGAGCCGTGGTGGTCACGATCAGCCCGCACTCTTCTGACGAGCAGGGCTCCGGCACCGCCTACGAGGTCTACGAGGCGTCCTGGGAGTGCGACGCGCACCTCGTCCTGCACGAGGGTGGTCGCATGTGGCAGTGCTCCGAGAAGCTCTACGACCACCCGGTACGCCACTGCTTCGAGGGTCGCAACTACTACATTCACTGGACCGACGACGGACATTGGGAAAGGATTCACAAGCGATGACCGACGACCCGAAGACCTCGGTCTACACCGGTATGGTCGGCGAGGACCAGGTGGTCCCGGACACCGGTGACTGCACCTCGCAGATCCAGTTGTTCGCGAGCTCCAGGTGGTACGACTGCGGCCGTGATCACCATGACCACGAGATCCGACACAAGTTCACCGGGCGCTACGAGGAGATCCGGTGGGACGACGAGGGCCATTGGGAGAGAAGGAGAATCCATGACTGACGGGCCACCATGTGGCGCGCAGACCCGGCTCAATGGAGACCGGGTCTATACGTGCTCCCTGCGCCCGCATCCGAGCTCCATGTGGCACAGGTGCATCGAGGAACATGAGATCGTCTCCTGGAACGAACAGGGACTATGGGAAAGGAGAGTGTGGTCATGACTGAGCAGGCGTTCGAGGTTACCTACTGCCCGGCCCCGGACTGCACCTGCAAGGTGCGGGTGTGGCCCGGGGGCATCAACTACTGCTGCCTGAACTGCTGGCGGTGGACCTGGGAGAACGGGGTGATGCGATCGGTGCCCCTGGGATCGGACGGTGAGGAGATCGAGGCGCACTCCGACCAGTGCTGTAAGCGCCAGGCAGTCCGCGACGACTGGGCGGTCACCGAGGGCACCTTCAAGATCATGACCCCCCAGCCGGAAGACCTGCCGAAGCTGCTGGCGTCACGGCCGGTGCCATGACCTCCCGGGAGCAGCGGTACGTGCACCGCAAGCGCCCGGACGAGCTCCCCCGGAAGAAGAAGTGCCCGGCGTGCGGCAAGCAGATGCACCGGACGTACTGGTCGGCGGTGTCCTGGATCCTGGAAGCCACCAGGACCGGGGCACCGCCCCTGTCGATCTACAGATGTCGGCAGAACTCAGGACCCTGGCACGTAACGAGCAGGTAGACGGGCCCCCGGGCGAACCCGGGGGCCTTCTCGTGCCTACCGTCTGCCCCAGGTGGACGTGCCGTCGATCGGGTTCACGTGCTGGGCGTTGCGGGCGATCCCCTTGCGCCACCTGACGTTCCCGGCACCGGCGTAGCTCGGGTAGCCCAGGGCGGTCATCCGCTCGTTGAAGCGCTTCTTGCCCATCGGGAACCGGTCGCCGTTGGCGTGCGACCACTCGACGTACACGGCGTAGATCTGCGAGACCGGGGCCGTGGCCTCCTCGGAGATCACGATGGTCCCGTCGTGCTCGGCGTCGGTCAGGAACTCCTTGACCGGGTCCAGGCTGTCGCGGTACTCCTGGACGGCCTTGGTGAGCTCCTCGGGGTCCATCAGGCCGTGGGCCCGGTACTTGCGCACGCCCTCCAGGATCCAGTTGAAGATCCCTGCGGACTCCTCGGAGATCAGGCGCTCGGCGATCCCGATCTCCGCCCGGTCCGGCCCGAAGTGGTTCGGGAACTCGATGGTCTTCACGCGCCGCCAGATGGCTCCGTCCGAGGCGTCCAGCTTGGGCTGGAAGTTCGTGAGCAGCCAGATGGTGAACTCCGGCTGCCACTCCACGAAGGACTCGAACAGGTCGCGGGTCTTGACCCCGTCGCCGCCGGTGATCCGCTTGATCAGGTCCTCGTTCAGGACCTCCCCGCGCTTGGTCTCCGACATCGAGGCCAGCCGGACACCCCGCAGGTTGTGCAGGTCGTAGGAGTCGTTGCCGGAGAACTTCGACTCGGTGAAGGTGCCCCGGGCGGCCGTGGCACCGTACTCGCCGAGGACGGTCTGGACGATCTTCAGGAACTGGCTCTTGCCGCACCCGGTCTCGCCGTGCAGGACGAAGAACGCGGCCTCCCTGATGTTGCCCAGGATGGTCATGCCCAGGGCCACCTGGAGGTACTCGCGGAACGCCGGGTTGGGTACGCACTCCTCCAGGAACTTCTCGAATCCCTTGGCCTGCGCGGACTCGTCGAAGGACACCGGGATGCGCTTGGTGAGCATGTCGTCCGGACGGTGCTCGCGCATGGTCATCGTGGACAGGTCGTAGGTCCCGTTGTCCAAGCAGAGCAGGCTCTTGTCGGCCTCGAAGTCACCGGCACCCACCGCGACGCCGGACTGCTTGCCGAACAGCGACGTGCACGCCTTGATGCCCCGTTCGGACCGGAAGGACGTCGCCGACGACAGGACCTTCGTGGCCTTCTTGATCTCGTCCTTGTCCTCGGTCGCCTCCGCGTCGGCCATCATCTCCAGGGCCTGCTCCCGCAGGTGCCCGGTGAGCTTCTGGATCTGCTGGCTGGCCCGGGAGGTCTTGTCCTTGAGCCACCGGCCCTTGTCGTAGTACCGGAAGCCCTTCTCCTCGTGGACGTACTTGAACCGTCCGGAGAACAGGTCCGTGGCGAGCTCGGCGACGCCGGTCTCGGTCCACTCGGAGACTCGGATCACCTTGCGGGCCCCCTGCTGCTCTCCAGTCCCAGCGGAGCCCACGGGCGCGTCGCCCGCGACGTCCTGAACCCCGGACGCCTGCTCAGCGTTGGCCCAGAAGTCATCGTCGTCGGCGGTGCCGCCCAGGGACCCACGAGTCCCGTACCCGAGCTTGTACAGGGCCTTGCCAGCGGCGCTGAAGTCCCCACGGTGCTCCATGAAGGTGTAGAACGCGAACGGGCTGATCGGCTTCTCCAGGGGCAGGTCCGTGGAGCTGCTCCAGACGTACAGGTTGCGTGAGCCCTGGTAGTACAGCGATGCCGAGTGCCCGTCGATCACGCGCTTGCCGGGCCTCGTCCAGAACTCCGAGCCCGCCGGGCCCTGGGAGTGGTACTGCCACCCGTACTCGCTCAGCAGCGCCCCGAAGTCCTCGCGCAGGTCGAAGTCCTCGCCGGGCTTCAGGTCACCGGCGGGACGCTCGACGTGCTGGCGTGCCACGGGCTGCCACACGGGCTGCTCCGGCATCTCGTCCAGGGCGTTCGCGATGGCCTCGTGCAGAGCGCACCGGGTCTTCCAGGAGACCGTGGGGATCACGCCGATCTCGCCGGACTCCACCGTCCAGGCGTCGCCCGTGGGGTGCACGGTGCCCGCCGTGGGGGCCACGATCACGAACCCGCCCTCGCCCCGGGTCTCGGCCAGGGTGACCGAGCGGCACTTCGGGTTCTCGGCGAGCTCGTCGGCGTTCGGGGGGCGGTTGGCGATCTTGGTGTTGCCGGGAACCTCGTGGTCCTCGATGCGGTACAGGAAGTGCAGGCCCCCGGACGGCGTGGACTCCATGTAGCCCTGGTCCATGAGCTGGGTCCAGAAGGCCAGGGCGTCCACATGGTCCTGGTTGATCAGGGCCTCCATGATGCGGTCCAGGTGCTCGGAGCTCGTGGCCTTGCCTTCGAGCTCCAGCATTTCCAGGTTCCCTGAGACGGCCCCGCAGACGATGGCGATCCCGTAGCCGTGGGAGCTGTTGAACCACCGCTCCACCCGGGCGTGTCCGGCCCGGGACGTCTGGGCATCCTTCCACTCGCCCAGGGGCTTCTTGGACCCGTCCGTGCGGACTGGGATCACCGAGCATCCGGCCTCGCGCCAGATGCGGGATGCCTGAAGGTTGGCATTGATCATCTTTGCCTCCGGCTCCCGGAGCAGGTAGTGTGCTCCGTACGTTGTTGATTTGAAGAGAGAACCCCCCGAGTCTGGCGGACTTAACGGGGGGTTCTCTGCGTCGTAGGGAAGATCCTAGCTCCGGTCGCGATCCTGCGCCAGCTCCAGGCGCTCGCGCTGCCTGTCGGACCCGAAGGTCTTCCCGAACGCGAACCCGAGGTAGTGCAGGACGGCTTCTTGCAGCTCAGGACGGGTGGTCTCGGTATCCCCGGCGTTGTCCTCCATCCAGTCGCGCAGGTGACGCGCCAGGACGTTCGGCTTACCGGCGAGCTCGGTGAGGGCCTCGCACGCCATGGCGTTCGCGGCCTCCTGGACCCTGAGGATGGTCAGCTCGGCCATCAGAACGGGGCCTGGACGTCGTTGTTCCGAGAGGCCCGCATGGACTCCAGGGTGGAGTTCCCGCGCCGACCGGAGCTGTTCGCACCGCCACCGGAGGTCGGGGCCGAACTCGGAGAGTCGCCCCAGAAGTCCTCCTCGGACTTACCGGCACCACCGATGCGGGCCTGGAACTCCTCCTCCTTCTTCTTGGCCCACGCCAGGGCCCGGAACACGTCCTCCTCCGTGCCCTTCTTGAGGCGCGCGTCGTGCTGCTTGATGGGCTTGCGGGTGCGGATCTGGTTGGGCTTGAGGCCCGTGACCGCGACCCACAGGGTGTCACCGACCGCCGGTGGCTTGATCGCGTTGGCCTTCACGTACTCCTTCAGGACGAACAGGCCGTTGCCCTTGAGCCACACCCGGCGCGACCCGTCGTCGTCCTCGATCTCGTCGTCGCGGTAGTCGGTGATCAGGTGCGCCACGAACAGCGGCTTGGGCTTGTCGGAGTTCGGCCAGCAGATGACGTTGCCCTCGTCGTCCTTCTCCTCCAGCTTCTGGAGCTTGTAGATCACGCCCATGACCTCGTCGCCGGGCTGCTGGAGCTTGGCGGACGGCGTACCGCCCCCGCCACCACCGAAGATGTCGTCGGTCTCTTCACGGTTGTTCATGTACTACTCCTTGGTAACTTCTGGGGTCAGAACAGGTCGTCGGTGGTGCCGGTCTCGAACTTCTTGCCGCCCGTGTACTTGCCCGGACACCCGGTGTCGTCGGCGGGCCGCCCGCCACGCGGCCGGAAGAACGGGCAGTACGTGCACAGCCGGGACGGCTCGGCCGGGATCTGGGACCACAGGCCCGGGTTGTCCAGGACCCCCAGGCGCTCGATGTCGTCGGCCAGGGCGACCACCCGGGCCACGGACTCGTCCACGATCGCCTGGCTGTAGGGCTCCGTGCGGACCCACATGTCCTCCAGGGTGCCGTCGCGGGGGATCAGGATCAGTCCCACGCGCTTGACCGGCCGTCCGGCGCGGATGTTCCCGGCACCGTACAGGTGCTTCTGGACCTTGTACTGCGGGCCCTCGCCGTTCTTGCGCATGGTCCGGTAGTTGGTCCGCGACGGGTTCTTCAGGTCCAGGACGGTCTGGGTCGGCCGGTGGTACAGGTCCGTGTGCCCCGGCAGCCAGTCCGTGGCCCAGACTTCGAGCTCGGTGAGCCAGGTGTGCTCCTTGAACTCCTTCTGGTACCGGCCGATGGCGTTCTCAAGCCACGTGTGGATCGAGGTCCCCACGATGGCCGCCCAGGGGTCCATCTCGAAGTTCACGTGCTCCAGGCCCGCCATGGTCATGGCGATCTTCCGGTCACACGGGTCTCCGACCTCCGAACACCCCAGCGCCACCTGTCGGGAGCGCACGGAGTTCGAGTCGGCCCACGTGATGATCTCGATCAGGGCCTCCCGGAGCTCCATGTCCCCGTAGGTGTAGTCCATCCCGGGCACCGTGGCATCCGAGGGGGCGCACAGCGGGTGCCACGGGAAGTTCTCGTACGTGCCGAACAACTCGGTCATCTTGGACCCGCACACCCGGCACAGGTGGCTGAACTCGACAGGTTTCAGGTCATCCAAAGCCCCTCCTTCCGTTGATCCAGAGCCTATCTTGAGGGTAGGACAGAACAACACCCTGGACCTTGTGAGCATTCACACAATCACTCACGTACACGATGGGGTATGATCGCGCGCATGACAGATGCGTACGGACCCGCCCCCGACTCACAGGACGAAGCCTGCGAGTTCGAGGACTGCTGGTGCAAGAGGCCCGCGAAACCCCTGGAGTGCGAGGTGCAGCCCTGCCCGCCGTTCGAGGAGGTCACCCTGACTGTGGAAGCCGTGTGTGACTGCTCGGACTTCATGTGGCCAGGTAACCCGGGCTGCGCCCTACACGGTCAGTCCTGCAAGGAGGCGATTCAGGGCTGGAACGCGGCGGTCAAGGTGTTCGAGGGTGCCTGGCGGGCCGCCCAGGAAGCCATGGGGTATGAGGACATGCCCGAGGCGTTCAGGCAGGGGTGGCGCACGGCCGTGAAGGTCTCGATGAACATCGGGGCCGAGCTGCGCGCCCAGGAGCCCGGGGTGGCCCGTGTTCCTCGCTGACGCCGACATCGAGTTCTTCCGCGAGACCCAGCACCTCGACATCGAGCCCTGGAACCCGGATCAGCTCCAGCCCGCCAGTTACGACCTGACCCTGGGTTCGTACTGGCGCTTTCCCTGGGAGCCCGAGGACCACCGGCACGAGATGCCCCCCGAGGGCGTCCTGCTGCCTCCCGGGGAGTTCATTCTCCTGCACACGGTGGAGACGGTCACCCTGAGCTCCAGGATGGTCGGGTTCATCTGCGGCAAGTCCAGCAGGGCCCGCGAGGGCTTCCAGATCGAGTCTGCGGGACTGGTTGACCCCGGGTTCTCCGGACAGTTCGTCCTGGAGGTCAAGAACCTCCTGCCGAACCTGAACGCCGGGGCCAGTCCCGACGTGTGGCGCTACGACAACCATCTGATGGTCAGACCCGGGATGAAGATCGCTCAGGTCGCCTTCGCGGAACTGCGCAGCGCGGCTCACCGTCCCTACGGGCACCCGGACCTCGGCAGTCACTACCAGAACCAGCAGGGTCCGGTGGGTTCCCGTGACTGAGCTCAGCCACGAGGACCTCGACGGCCTGTGCGTCCTCAACATCCCTGAGGGCGTCTACAGCGAGCACGACTGGACCATCGGACTCCAACTCCACGGCGGACCCCGCATGGATACCTACCTGACGGACTGGTACAAGCGCTTCGTGATCTGCCGCAGGTGCCATGAGGTCATCGAGAACGACGGGACCCCGGAGTTCTCGATCGACTGGGCCAGGATCCTGCTGAAGACCGAGCTGGAATGAGGAAGGCCCCGGGTGATCCCGGGGCCTTCTCTACTTGCGCCTGGTGTTCTTGGTGGTCGGAACCTTCGGCTTCTGTGTCTTCTCTCCGGGCCGTGCGGGGCGCTGACTGGGGTTGTTCCACTCCCAGTCGGACTCCGCGTCGCACGGGTCGGAGTCGCAGGGCTCCCCGTCAGCCTCGACACACTGTCCGAGGATGTTCACGTGGGTCGGGTTCACCTCGCACGGATCCACCGGCTCGGTGTCGCCGCAGGCCGTCAGGACGGTCAGGGCCAGTGCGGGGATGATCAGCCTCTTGATCACGAGTCGCTCACCATGACCCCGACGACCAGGATGCCCAGGCCGACCAGCACGCCGATGATGAACGAGATCCAGTCCCAGTTCACGCCACACTCTCCCAAACCGTCAGGGTCATCTGCTTCGGGCGGCCCTTGATGAACTCGATGTCCCGCTCCATCAGCGCACCCCCTCCCAGGTCATCATCGTCTTGACTTTCGGCTTGACCTCGGAGAACTGCGCGTAGTCCCACTCGGTACCGTAGTGGCTCCGGTTCTTGCCGGTGATCATGAAGTACCGGTGGTTCCAGAGCTGGCCGGAGTTGGAGTCCTTGAGCAGTTCCGTGATCACCAGGCCAACCGGAGAGCTCCAGTCCGACCACTCGTTGTTCAGGTCGTAGGCGCTGACGGAGGTCACCACCTGGTAGTGCCCGAACCCGGGGACCTCGAAGATCTCCTTGTGGCCCTCCAGGAACGTCCAGAGCCGGTCGTCGTCGGCATACTTGGCGCGCTCCAGGGCACGACGCGCCCCATCGGGGCGACCCTGGGACTCCAGCTCGTCGGCGAACGCATCCATGCGCTCGGAGTACAGCACCCGCAGGCGCTCCAGGATGGCGTCGCGCAGGCTCCAGACGTACTGCTGCTCAGACGTCCAGTACTGCTGGAGCGTCGGGCACGGCCAGCCGCCCTTGACGTCAGGACACGCCGAGCACTGCGAGCGCTCCCGGCCGTCCTCGACCTCGATCTCGGTGTGGATCTCGGGAATGGTGGGCTCCACCGGTGCCATGGGGTCGAATGTCTTCACGGGCTCACCTCGTAGGTAGTGGTGGTCACGGACTTCGGGAACAGCTCCGTCAGGCCGTCGCGGACCTCCCAGCCGTCGTAGCTGGAGTACTCGTAGACCTTGCCGAAGTACCGGTCGCCGAACTTGACGACCATGATGATGTCGTGGGTCTCGTAGCAGGTCTCGTGGTCGCAGTCCAGTACGCGCGCCTGGACCACCTCGATGCCCGTGCCGGGGATCTTGAACCCGGCCTTCTGCTCGCCCAGGAACTCCCAGTCCACCATGGCGTTGACCATGGACGTGACGTCGTTCACTCCATCTCCTCCCATACCGTGACCATCTTCTGTACCGGCTGGACCTCCCGGAACGGCCCGTCCCAGCGGTCGGCGTCCCAGGATGCGTAGTGCCCCTCCTTGCGGAAGGTCCGGGACCCGAGCTGGAGCACGACGGCCATGTACTCTCCGGCCCCCTCGCGCCCGCCGATCCTCTCGACGACCCGCATGCGACCGAGGTCCTTGAGGTCCGGCACGTCGTCCTCGGTCTCGATGTCTCCGAGCTCGTACCAGTCGTACTCGGAAGAATCCAGGACGCCCCGCACCTCGTCCACGGTCAGGTCGTCCCAGTTCTCATAGGGGATCTCGTTCACTTCCAGAACTCCGTTCGCTCGTCGTTCGCAGGGATGTAGCCGGGTCCGTTGTTCAGCTTGACCCAGGAGTTCACGCCGACGTGCTCGTCGCAGCTCCAGAACTCCACCGGAACACCACCACGATTCCGGCCGTCGTAACGGACCTCGGTCGCCGGACGTCCGCACATACACCCGGCTTGGCGGGCAAGCCTGTTGTGTTCCCGCCACCGCTGCGTGGCCTGCATGTCCTCCCGCTGGCTTCGGGTCATCGCCGGAGCCGGAGGCGGCATGGACGGCCAGAACCACTCCTTGAAGTCAGTCCAGGCGCTCACGAGACAGCCCGCCACTCGGTCTTCTCGATCTTGTGCATGGCAACCTCGTGGATCCGGTCCGGGTACCAGTCGGTTCCGTAGTGGCTCTGGTGGTTTCCGGGGATCACGAAGTACCGCTCGCCGGACGGCGCACTGACCTTCAGGACGATGCCACGATCGCTACCCTTGTCCACCCCGCCGTAGGAATCCACCTGCTTGACGCGGCCGAGAATGCCCGGGACCTCCCAGTCCTCACCGTCGTAGCCCGGGTAGTCGTCGGGGTGCTCCAGGTAGAACGAGTAAGTCTCGCCGACATCGGACCAACTGCCGCCGAACACGCTCTCGCCCCAGACCCGGATGGCCCGCGCGATGGCGGACGCCTCCTGGACGGGCACGTAGCCCTCGGGGATCTGCTGGCCACAGGTGTGGCAGATCTCGTTGCTCACTTGGACTCCCTCTTGTTGGCCCACTCGGTCCTGACGACCCGCTTGGGGAACACCTCGTGGATCTCGTCGTCGTTGATGGTGGCCCCGTGGTAGCTCTGGTACCACCCGGGCAGGTAGAAGTACCGGTCCTCCTGGGGCGTGCGGAGCTTGAACACCCGGTACCAGGTGTCACCCTCGCCCTCGCCGCCGTAGGAGTCCACGCACGTCACGTAGCCCGGCACGCCCGGAACCACCCAGCCGTGCTCGGTCTTGTTCGGGTGCTTGGACCAGTTGTCGGGTCCGAACGACTCGTACCAGTCCAGGTTGTCGTCGTCGTTGATGAACGCCCGCAGCTTGGCGATGATGTCTTCAGCCTTCATCACTGCCCCCAGTCGTTGTCAGTGCCCCGGATGGCCTTGATGATCGCGACCAGCACGAAGCCGATGACGAGGATCAGGCACACCAGACTGCACAGCAGGTTGTCGTCCTTGAGAATCTCGATCAGGTCCATCTGTACTCCCTCCGTCTTACGATGACATACACGAACATAGCAGAGGGCCCCGAGATCTTGCAACCCCGGGGCCCTCTGGATTCAGTAGCGGACCTTGTCCGAGTTCAGGAGCTCCCGGAAGGCGGGATGCCCCGAGTCGACCTTGAATTCGCAGTCGTCCTCGTCGTCACACCAGAGCTCCCAGGTCTTGGGGTCCTCGTCGTAACACGAGCCGCACCGACATCCCGCCATCCCTGGCATGTACACCCAGAACTGCCCGTGCTCGCAGGTCACAACTCCTCCGTGTCCTCAATGTCGAACGTCCGCCGGTCCCGACGTCCGAAGTACCGGCGCGTACGGGGCTCCTGGGGGGGGTCCACGTACTCGTATGTCTTCGGGTCGATCTGGCGCAGCTCCAGGACGTGCTCGGTGTCGTACTCCCAGGGCTGGTTCACGGCCGTCCGGGACCTGCGGATCAGGCCCTTGGCACCCCAGACCAGGATCTGGCGTTCGGATACACCGAACAGCCTGGCGACCTCGTCAGCGCGCATCGAGATTCAGCTCGATCAGGATCGCGCTGCCGGTTGAGTCCGACGTGACGGTCGCCCAGTCGTTCGGTTTGTATGCCTGCGCGCCGTTGTCCCCGTGGTTCCACCACTCGTCCTCGGCCTGGGCCAGGACGTGCTGGAGCACGGTGGCCCCCACGGGGCACGGCACGCGGTACACGACGATGCGGGTTTCAGCGCGGGTGACTTCACTCATGACGGTCTCCGTGGAACTCGGTGTAACTCCAGACCCTGACCGAGTAGTCGGCGAGCATCTCGGCGATGTCGTCGTCGCTCAGGATCGTGCGGTACCGGTCGGGCACGATCGAGTCGATGATGTGCTGATCGTCGTACCTGTTGGCCGTCCGGTGTTCCGAGGCGGCCCGGACCAGGGACTTCTTGAGGACCTGCGGGTCCACGTGCTCCGGATTGTTCACAGCTTCTCCAGGTAGTGGGCGTTGGACAAGTGGTGGGCCACGTAGTCCATGTCGGGATCGCGCAGGATCTTGTAGTTCTGGATCAAGAACAGTGCCGACCGGCCCTTGGTGAGGGACGTGATGGTCTTGCGCAGGGCCCAGGCGTAGGCGAGCTTCGGGCTGATCTCGTAGTCACGAGGAATCACCCAGCGCTCCAGGGCCGTCGCGTAGATCTCTTCCCGGAACATCCTGATCTGCTGATCAAACGGCAGGGCCCAGACCTTCTTCATGTCCATGGCCACGTTCTGGCCGTCCACGAAGACGTCCTCGTAGATCGGGTGGCCCGGCGTGTAGGCCACGGAGTAGTGGATCGAGTCGTGGACGTAGATCCGCCGGACGGCGTCCGCGAAGAACATGGACGCGTCCTGGTTGAGGTTGACCGGCTTCTTGCCGTGCAGGTCCTCCCAGATCGGGTACAGGATCTTGTACAGGTCCGGCAGGAACTGCGCGCCGTGGTCCTGGAGCCACACGATGTCGTGCATGTGCTTGAGCCAGGAGCCGTTCTTGAGCTCCCACGGGGAGTGGCTGATCTTCAGGGTCAGCAGCTCGTCCGGGGTGGCGAAACGGTGGGCCTCCCGGGTGCCGGTGGCGTCCAGGTACGGACGCATCCGCTCGTCCCAGTACGTGTCGGCGATGACGTCCACGAACCAGTCCTTGGGACGCTCGGTCCAGGCGTCGAAGTCCTTGATCTCGCGGGGGAAGTCCGGAAAGTGGTAGTTGAGTGCGGCGCTTCCGATGATCAGTCCGGTTGTCACAGGTCACCGTCCTCGTCGTCGTACTTGTCCAGTAGGTGGACGATCCGATCGTGCTCGGAGTCGCCGTTGCGACCCTCGTAGCCCTCCTGGGAGATCACGGAGTCCAGCAGGTCCAGAGCCTCGTCGAAGTCGTCCAGGATGGTGCACCCGGAGTCGTCGACATCGATCAGGTTGCGCATGGACCGCTCGGCGAGCAGGACGGCACCGTCGTAGTCCTTCTCGTTCAGCTTGATGATCACGTTCTCGAACCACCCGATGACCTCGCCGAGGTTCGGTGTCTGCCCGATGTGCTCCATGCCCAGGCCGTACAGGATCTCCTCCCGGCGGACCCGGATGATCGCCAGGTTGTGCAGGTAGGACTGCCGACGACGCGCGAACAGCTTCAGGCCGTTCAGGTACTCCTTGCTGGGGGCCTCGCCGATTCCGGGCCTGATGGCGTCCAGCTCCGCCGAACGCATCTGGATCGCGTTGGCGATGTTCGCCGAGACCAGGCGCAGGGCCCGGAGCCACAGGATCGCGTCGTTCTCCAGGAACTCCCGGTCGGAGTCACTGATCTTGTTGTGGACGTCGTCGTAGACGGCCTGGACGGCGCGGGCCAGTTCGGGGCTACGCCTGCCGTCCGGACGGTAGGTCCCCGACTCGGGGGCCCTGTTCGTCGCCGGGACGTACGGGGTCTTGTACTTCATGCGGATCCTCCTGGATCAGATCTGTGGCACGGGTGCCACCGTTGTTCCTTCGGGTGAGACCATCGGACCTCAGGTGTGGGTACCTGGTCTCCTGCTTGAACTTCTTGAGTCCTCGGTGCGGCCTCATGGAGACACACTAACATGCGCCTACATACTCCGCAAGACCGGGATACAGCAAGAACCCCCGGACTCTAGGCAGTCCGGGGGTTCTTGGAGCTCTACCGTGGCATCGGGAGCTCGGTGGAAGTGTTCGACGCAGGTACGGCTCTAGCGCCAGGGGACGCCGTCATGACCGCCCTTGGTGCGGGATGATCGTGATGCGCACACGACGTCTCGCACTTCCGTGACGGCACACGAGGGTACGGAGGGGATCCTCGGTGCCTGTCGTACCCCTGTCCGGACTCGAACCGGAAACCCCTCCTCGGCCATGGGACCGGTCCACCGGGAGGTGCTCTGCCATTGAGCTACAGGGGTGTTGCGACCACTCCAGGATTCGCACCTGGTCCTCGCGGCGGTTACTGGTGGAGTGCTTCTTCACCGACGCTCCCCGGACAGTGGGCTCTCCGTGCCTCAAGCCGGTTGTGCCGAATCTCATCGGCCCCTTCGTGATCTACCACGCCGTTCGTGCCCAATCACACCACGGACGCGGGTGGGTCTGCCCTCAGTTCTTCATCTCGATCTCCCAAGCTCGGGAACCCGTTCTGGCATCGTTCTGTATGAGACCAACCCTAACACACGGACTCACAGACACAAGCCCCAACTCAGTGATGGACACCACATCAACCTTGTCGATACAGTAATCACATGGGTAGGTCGATCAAGGAAGAACTCAGCTACGCGGCACCGGAGGACATCGAGGCGTTCCTGGCGACCTGCACCGAGCAGGACATCATCGAGATGGGCCGCGAGGAGTGGTGGTACACCCAGAGGCCCGAGCAGGTCCCTCCGGACGGCAACTGGACCGTCCATTTGTATCTTGGCGGGCGGGGTACTGGAAAGGCACTGGCTTTAGGTACTCCTGTCCCGGTGACGTATCGTGATCCCATGATCGATGAGAGCACGCAGATACCGGTTCCCGGCGGTTGGAAGACCATGGGCGACCTGGTGGTCGGTGACCAGGTGTTCGACGAGTCCGGCAACCCATGCAACGTGACGGCCGTGTACGACGTGAACCCACGGGTCGCCTACCGGGTGACCTTCGCGGACGGGTCCTGGATCGATGCCTGCTCCGAGCACCAGTGGATCACCTGGGAACACCTGGACCGCAAGGCACTGGGACGCAGCTCTGAGACAGCTCTGATTCCTGCCGACTGGCCCAACTGGAGGTCCGACAGCGGCCTGGGCCCCCGGGTCCGCAACACCGAGGACATCCGGGCCAGCCTGCACCACGGAGCTCGTGGGGACGGCAACCACTCCGTACCGCTGACGGCACCCCTGGTCCTCCCGGAGGTCGGTCTTCCCATCGACCCCTGGGCTCTGGGGTACTGGCTCGGAAACGGAAGCCGGAACTCGGGACAGGTCACCGGAAACGCCGAGGATGAACTGGAGGTCCGTACGCTGTACGAGGCGTCGGGGTTCCACTGCGGTGTCAACTACTACCGCTCCGGGGTGAAGTCCGGGGATCGTGCAGGAACCTTCGCGGTCAGTCCGGCGGGGCTCATGCGCGCCCTGAGGCACAGCGGCCTGCTGGGATCGCGGGCGGTTCCTGCCGGGTACCTCTGGAGCTCGATCGAGCAGCGCCGGGCACTACTGGCAGGTCTGCTGGATTCGGACGGCTACCTGGACGCCAGGACCCAGCAGGTCGAGTTCTGCTCCACCACCCTGGGGCTGGCCGAGGCCGTCCGGGATCTGGCCGTGTCCCTGGGCCAGAAGGCGATCCTGAAGGAGGGCCGGTCGTCATTGAGGGGTGTGGACCATGGCCCGAAGTACCGGGTGACATGGCGTGCCGACTACAACCCGTTCCGGCTGTCCCGCAAGGCGGCTAAATGGAGGCCCCCGACCGCCGGAGGTCAGGGCAGGCGCACCCGGCACCGGATGATCACGTCCGTGGAGCCTATTGCACCGGTACCGATGCGCTGCATCACCGTGGACAGCCCGAACTCCCTGTATCTCGCGGGCAGGTCGATGATCCCCACGCACAACACCAAGAGCGGTGCCGAGTGGATCGTCGAGCGCTGCCTGAAGTTCCCGTACACCGCCTCGGGTCACCCCGCCAACCGCCTGGTCATGGCGTACAACGTCTCGGACGCCCTGACCACCTGCATCGAGGGGGAGTCCGGCATCTTGTCGATTCTGCGGCGCATGGAGATGGTCGAGGACAAGGACTACTCCTACACCAAGGCCCCGAAGCCCAAGATCGTGTTCCTGGAGACGGGGTGCGTCATCCACTTCACGGGGGCCAACAAGCCCGACGTCGTCCGGGGCCTCAACCTCGCGGACGCCTGGCTCGATGAGATCGTCAAGTGGCCCGATCCCGAGCAGATCTGGAAGGAGGGCGTCCACCACGCCCTGCGTTCGGACGTGCCCGGCGACAAACCCAGGGTGTTCGTGACGACCACGCCCAAGCCCATTGAGATCCTCAAGAAGTGGACCAAGCGCAAGGACGGGTTCGTCAGCCTGTCCCGGGGTTCCACCTTCGACAACATGGCCAACCTGAACGCCGAGTTCATCCGGGAGATCCGCCTGGAGTACGAGGGCACCCTGATCGGCCGCCAGGAGATCTACGGCGAGCTGCTGGACGACATGGAGGGCCCGCTGTTCTCGCTGGCCACCATCAACGACAACCGGGTGGAGGAGATCCCGGACGACATCGGGTTCCGGGTGGTCGGTGTGGACCCGTGCCTCACCGGTGGCGAGAACGGTGACCTCATGGGCTGCGTTGCGGCGTACCGGGATCGCAAGGACCACTACTACGTGGTCGAGGACGCCTCCGTGCGCCTGTCGGGGCGTGATGCCGCACGCCACGTGTGGAAGGTGTTCGCCCGGCACAGTGCGGACGTCCTGGCCGTGGAGACCAACCTGGGCAAGCAGTGGCTGACCGAGATCCTGAGGTCCACGTACAAGGAGATGCAGGAAGAGGGGATCTTCCCGCAGTACACGACCCCGCCGATCAAGGAGATCCACTCCAACCACGGCAAGAAGCTGCGGGCCGAGCCCGTGGCCATCCGGTACCAGCAGAAGCGCGTACACCACGTGGGTGCCTTCGAGCACCTGGAGACCCAGATGGTCGGCTGGGATCCCACCGACTCCAAGGTCAGTCCCGACCGCCTGGACGCGCTGGTCCATGCGATCCGGTACCTGATGGAGGGGGAGAACCGGACCGTCCGGTTCTTCTCGCCGACCGCCGTGACGGTAAGGGGGCTCTGATGGCCAGGATGCCAGGGAGGGTTGTGGCCTCGTGGTGCCCGCACTGCCGTAACTTTCCGGGACCCGATTGTCCCGACGTCGGCAAGCCCCCGAAGACGGTCCGGCTGGCCCTGAAGCGTGATCTCGCACGGGAGGTCGTGGATGTTAGCACAAGACGGGCACGTACCGTAGCATCATCAACATGATCGCCCTAGTCTTCCTTGTACTCGCGGTCGCCCTGACGGCTTCGCTGGCTCGCCTGGCCCGGGTGGACGTCATCACGGCCGGGTGGCGGGTGAAGATCCGTGAGTGGTCCGGAGAGCACGGGTTCTTCACGGACATGCTGGAGTGTCACCGCTGTACCTCCGTATGGACGGCACCCCCGAGCGTCCTGGCCCTGGGTGGTGGCCTCCTGGCCGCCTATGGGGTGTCCCCCTGGGTCTGGCTGATCGCCGCACTGCTGTGGATCCCGGTCAGCTTCGGGGTCTCCTACCTCGCATACCTTCTGTTCCTCCTGGAGGAGATCGACTGATGGCACTGGGACGTCGCAAGGCCCTGGTGGTCCCCGAGATCCCGCAGGGCGACGAACGCTCCATGATCGCCTCTGCTGCGCGGATCACCGTGGCCGAGGCGACGTTCCCGTTGCTGCGCTGGACCGACGAGTCCTGGCAGCGGGAAGCCTGGGGCTTCTACGAGACCAACGGGGAGCTCTCCTACACCGCCGACTACATCGGGGCTGCGATCTCCCTGGTGCGCCTGACCATCAACCACGTGGACGAGCGCGGGGTGATGCAGGGCGAGGTCAAGGACGACCCCGAGATCGAGGCCCTGGCCCACACCATGCTCGGCGGTCCGGCCGTACGCGCCGGGGTGCTCCGGGCGCTGTCGGTGGGCCTGACGGTCGCGGGATCCACGTACCTCATCGGCAGGTCCAACCCGATCCTCGGCGACTCCTGGACGGTCGTGGCCAACCAGTACGTCCGGCCGACCGCCGGGAAGGTCCAGGTGGACTTCGGCAACGGCGAGTGGGTCACCCTGAACCCGGCACGCGACACGGTCATGCGGATCTGGCGGCAGTCCCCGCAGCGCCCACTGCTGGCCACGAGCCCGGCTCGCGCCCTGCTCCTGACGTTCGCGCAGCTCCAGAAGCTTCGGATGTTCATGAGCTCGGAGCTGAACTCCCGGATCGCCTCCGGTGGCGGCCTGTATCCACTGCCCATGGAACTCCAGTTCCCAGGTGACGCGGACGCCGGTATCCCTCCGGGCGCTCCGGGCGTGGCCCAGATGGTGTGGCAGTCGGCGGCCAGCAACATCGAGGGCTACGGCACGGCTGCCGCGATCGCCCCGACGTTCTTCGAGGCCCCCATCGAGATCATCGAGAAGATGATGAAGGAGCCCATCAGGTTCGACGTGCCCCTGTCGGACCACGCCATGGACTACCGCAAGGAGCTGATCGCCGACGTCGCCCGGGGTATGAACGTGCCATCGGACGTCGTGGAGGGCATGAGCAACGCCAACCACTGGCAGGCGTGGTGGGCCACCGAGGAGTTCGCCACCAAGACCGTGGCCCCGGACATGACCCTGCTCGTGAACGCGCTCACGAACTCCTGGCTCAAGGGTGAGCTCCTGGCGCGCAAGAAGGACCCGAACCGGTACATGGTCTGGTTCGACCTGGCCCCCCTGAACAACACCGCTGACAAGTTCACCGACACCCTGAACCTGTACCGCGAGGGTGCGGTGTCCCTGGAGACCCTGCTGGCTTCGGCGAACTACAACATGAGCAACGCCCCGAAGCAGAAGGAGTTCATCCAGCGCAAGCTGTGGGTCCTGGCGGAACGGGACCCCACGCTGCTCCAGATCGAGGGCTTCCGCAAGTTCCTGGACATCGACATCCCGGACTTCACGCCCGCCCTGGCGGCACCGGACATCGGCAACCTGGAGGAGCCCGGGGCTCCCCCACCTCCGGCACCGGCCCGGACGCCGGAGGACCGTGCCGTGGGCTCCAAGCCGTCCACGCCCCTGCGTGACGACCTGAACGCCTCGGGACTGGTCGAGCACCCGGCCGTGGTGCCGGTGGCCAATGCCGTGGTCCTGGCGGCCCTGGCCGTGGCCGGACGTCGCCTGTGCACCGCGAAGTTCAAGGGCCTCGTGGACAAGGACTTCCCACCGGTGCTGATGCACACCAGGATCAAGGTGGCCTCCCTGGAGCATGCCGACGAACTCCTGGCCTCCGCATGGAGTACGGCGGGGCAGTCCCTGGCGGGTGTCACGGACGCGGACAGGATCCTCCCGCAGCTCCATGAGTACGCCCGGGGCCTGCTGGCCTCCGGGATCCCGCACAGCCCCGAGCTGCTGTCGGCGTTCCTGGCAGGCAAATGATGACGTCTCCGGAGCCCGTGGAGTCGGCCGGACTGTCCGAGGCCGCCGTGACCGCCATGGAGGCGGCCATGGTGCCCCTGGTCCTGTCGGCGATCACGGACTTTCTGAACCGTGCCCGGGATCTGGTGATGGCTCCGTGGCGACGGTTCGGGATGCTGCCAGACCCGGCACCGATCCAGGACCTGGACGCGTGGTGGACGGCCCGGATCTCCGAGCTGATGGCGGACCTGCTCCGGGCGGCCCGCAGGGGCTGGGACGCCACGGCCGGTCAGCTCGGCAAGGCCGTGACCTTCGATCCCCAGGATCCCTACATCCTGGCGCAACTGGACGCCTCGGAGAACCTCCTGGTCAACGTGGACGCTGAGATCTACCGCATGATCGTGGGGGCAATCGCGGACGGCGCGGATCGCGGGTGGACCAACGCTCAGATCGCCGACCGGGTGGAGAACATCCTGACGGTCACCGGCACACCCAACTGGCCCAACAGGGCCGACGTCATCACCCGGACCGAGGTACGGAGGTTCGCCAATGCCGGACAGTTCGCGGCGGCCCAGCGGGTGGGCACGGAGACCGGGAAGATCTTCGAGAAGATCTGGGTGGACCGCGACGACGACCGGGTCCGTGCTTCGCATGCTCGTGCGGATGGTCAGCGCCGTATGCTCGATGATCTATTCGACGTCGGGGGTTCAGATCTGCTCTACCCGGGTCACTGGGCCGGGAGGCCCGAGGACGTGATCAACGAACGGTGCCGGATGATCGTCCGGCAGATCAGGAGGTAGCGGTGCCCGTCAACACCAACACGTGGCAGTCGTGGCCCCTGGCTGCCCGGGAGACCCCCTTCAACGCCGACGACGCCATCGCCCGGATCCAGAACTGGGCTGGCGGATCGGCCAAGAAGTTCAATCAGGCGTTCCTGTTCCGGATCGACGGGGCCGACCCGAAGAACCCGGCATCCTACCGGCTGCCCCTGGCAGACGTCTCGGACGGCCGACTGGTCCTGGTCCCCCGGGCCGTGTTCAGTGCCGGGGTCATCATGTCCGGCGGCCACGGCGGTCTGTACGACGTCCTGGACGACACCGAGCGTGACGACATCCGCTCGGTGCTCACCCGGATCTACGACAAGCTCTCGGAGGAGTACTCCGATCCCCGCGTGGTCGCCCCCTGGCTTCGCGGAAACACCAAGGAGGAGCGCAACGACCTCCGCAAGGACATGGGAGTGGAGCAGGTGAACGCATCCGTACGGACTCAGTGGGATCTCCCCATCGCCCCCCTGGACACGCCCTGGTACGGCCAGCAGGCCAAGGGGCGCATCTGGGACTGGGCCGAGGGTGAGTATGCCAGGTACTCCCAGGGCTTCCTGTACGCCGACGCCCGGGGTCAGAACACCAAGAGCGCCTACCGGGTGCCCCTGGCCGACATCGTGGACGGCGAGCTGATGATCGTTCCCCGGGCGGTCATGGCGTACTCGGCACTGCTGGCATCCGGCAGCCCGAACCTTCCGGTGCCCGCCTCGGAGCTGCCCCAGGTGGCCGCCGTGGTATCGGCCCTGGCTGATCGGATCACGGGGATCGAGGCCGGGCTCTACCAGGAGTCCGAGGAGGAGGAGGTTGAGGACGAGGTCTTCGGCGAGACCGATGATGACGAGGAGGATGAGGAGATGACGGCATCCGCCGTGGCCCCGGTGCGTCCCCCACGGGAGTGGTTTACCGAGCCTCCCATGGCACGCCCCGAGCCCCTGACCGTCACCGCTGACGGCCGGGTCAGCGGCCTGATCGCACGGTTCGGCAAGTGCCACATGGGCATCGGTGACCAGTGCGTGATGGCTCCCCGTTCCGCGTCGGGGTACCAGTACTTCCTCAACGGCCAGGTGCTGACCGCTGACGGATCCATGGTGCGCGTCGGCAAGCTCACCCAGAACACCGGGCATGCCCGTCCGGGCGTCGGGGCCGGTCCGGCGGCCGCCCACTACGACAACACGGGCACCGGGATCGCCGTGGTCAACATCGGCGAGAACGCCTACGGCATCTGGGTCGCCGGGTCTGTGGTCCCGAACGCTACCGAGGAGCAGGTCGCAGAGCTGCGGCGCTCCCCGATCTCCGGCGACTGGCGCAGGGTCGGCGGACACCTGGAGCTCGTGGCGGCCCTGGCGGTCAACACACCCGGGTTCCCGATCGTGGCCAGCCTGGAGGGCTCCGACGAGCCCGACACCATCCTGGCCGCCGGTGTCATGCTCGCAGACGGCACCGTGTACGCCTCGATCGAGGAGGCATCCGAGCCCGGCAAGGACGACGAGGACTTCCAGAGGCGCGTGGACGAGATCGACGAGAAGATCAGCAGGGTACTGGCCGCCCGGCGTGCCCGGACCTACGATCGCATCAGCGCGGCCATGGACGAGAGGAGAAAGTGATGGGTTGTTCGTCATGCGGTGGTGCCAAGGCCATCGCGGCGTCGTCCACGGAGCCCCGGGAGGTCACCCTTCCGGACGGCACCAAGGTCACGGTGACGTCCACGCGTCAGCACCGTGCCGAGATCGACAAGGCGCACGCCCGGATGCGTGCGGCGGCCAAGTCCAGGGGCTACACTACGTCTCGGTAGCCATGGGGATGGAATGCCAGGAAGGGCCCGGGAGCGGTACAGCCCCCCGGGCCCTTCTTCGTCACAGAAGTACGAGTGCCCCCAGTAGCGTCACCCACATGAACGCGATGAGTCCGAGTAGCGCCAGGAACACCTTGACCTCGTCGTCCATCAGAACCCCGCGCGGTTGAACGGCGTCGTGTAATCCCGCCAGTCACCGTCGTAGTGGGCCTCCAGCCAGGCGTCCACGTCCGCCTGGGGTGGCAGCAGGGCCTGGGTGTACTTCTTGGGGTGCACCAGAACGTCCTCGTTGGCGAGTTCGATGATCTTGTCCCGGATCAGCCATAGCAGCGCCTGACGTGTGCGGGACTCGATGCAGAAGTCGCGGATCACCCCCTCCAGGGCGTCGGTGGTGCCGTTGTGCATGGCACTCATGATCTGTACGGCGAACTTGGTGCCCTCGTCGATCTCGGTCATGCCTCCAGCTCCTTCGCGGGCTCCACGGTCTCGCCCTCGATGTAGTCCTGGACGGTGTCCAGGTACCCGATGACGGTGCCGTCCAGGTGGTGCGAGAAGAACTCGAACCGCCCCTCGTCCATCCACTTCTCCCGGAACGCACTCCGGCGGAACTGGGCGACCGGCACCCCGTAGATCAGGGGCTCCTCGTCACCCTCGTCGTTGTACCACTTGGAGTACCAGCGGTCCCCACAGCACGAGCAGTCCCCGTCGCCGTCGAAGTACAGGCCGATCTGCTGGGCGATCCGGTTGGCCTCGGCGGCGCTGTGGGCCTCGATCAGCACCTTCGTGGATATCCCGGCCTGCTCGTCGTAGACGAAGCTGCCACCGGAGTTGTTCTGGTCGAACGTGAACCAGCGGGCGGTCGGACGGGCGTGCGGCTTGCGGATGATCTTCACTTTGCGAATCCCCTCGCCAGTCGGTAAAGCTCCATGTAGGCCAGCATTTCTGAGCGGTGGTAGGCGCAGTCGCTGATGGCCTTCTTGATCCTCGGGTCACTGGACGCCCTGGTCTCGGCGTCCGCGTAGGCCGCCGTGCCCTTCGCGAGTCCCTTGGTGTACGACCCCTTGAGCTCGGCGAACCGGGTCTTCGATCGCTCCCACTCGGCTTCGTTGACGTACACCAGGCGCAGGTAGCGTCTGCACTGATCGGCAGGACCCAGAACCCGGGACTCCTCGTAGTCCAGTGAGCTCATTTGCCGTACACCCCCTTCAGGAGGCTGTCCAGGGCGTCGTACGCCTCCTTGTACGTGTGGACCAGGCCCTGGTAGAACTCGGCACCCTCCCGGAGCACCTCGATCCGGGGGTCGTTGAACGCGATCTTCTCGATCGTGATCCGTAGCTCCATGGCCTCGCGCAGGCTGGTCACCTGCGCCATGGCCGACCGCATCTTCGCGATGTACTCGCCCATCTCGTTCGCGAGCTTGTCCGCCGTCTCCGTGCGACTCATCCTGATCTCCTTGATTCGTGGTGTCTTACCGACATGCACGAACATACACGGGGACACAGGGGGTGTCAAGACATGGTTGTTGGACACAGATGATCGACTGAGTTAACGTTGCTGCATCGGGTGATGCGCCGCGAGCCTGCCCGAGGCCCCGCCTGGCCTCGGATGCCGGGCACCCGCATTCACATCCGCAAGGAGTCACCCAGATGTTCGAGATCCCCACCAAGGAGATCCTCGCGCAGCTCACGGCCTCCGCAGTGTCCGAGTTCCGGACCATCGCCGAGAACGAGATCACCGAGATCCGTGCGGCGAGCACCCGTGAGACCATCACCGAGGACCAGGCGAACCGCCTGACCGCCCTGTACGACTTCATCGAGGTCGCCGACGCCCAGATCACCGCGAGCCTGGCGAACGCCTCGGTGTACGACCGGACCGTCCCGGCCGCGCCGAAGGCCCCCGAGGCTCCGGTGACCGAGGTCCAGGCGGCTGCCCCCGGCACTCCGTTCGAGGCTGACGGCACCAAGAACGTCGCTGACACCGTCGTCCACTCCGAGACCGCCGGTGAGTCCAGCACCGTCGTGAGCGCCACGGTCACCGCTGCCGGTGCCACCCGGGTCACCCTGGCCGACACCGCTCCGTACACCCCGATCGTGGTCGAGGAGGGTCAGGCGGCTCCGAAGCCGTACACCATCCTGGCCGCCGCGAACCTGACCCTGGACGGCGGCAAGACCGCCGCGCACGGTGCCGAGATCGACTTCGCGGCGCTCGGTGAGGCGTTCCAGAACGCGTCCGATGGCAACATCGGCCGCGCCCGGACCGCCGGTGGCCGTGGTGTCCGGCAGCACACGATGCTGGCCTCGATCCGCCGGGAGCAGACCGCCGACCGCGTTCTTCTGCCCACGGACACCAACGCCCAGGCGTACACCAAGCTCAAGGACCTGGGCAACGCGTACCAGAAGACCCTGGGCCAGGGCACCCTGGAAGAGGTCACGGCGGCCAACGGCTTCTGTACCCCCTCGATCCCGCTGTTCGACACCTGTTCGCCGATCACGACCTCGGGTCTGTGGAGCGGTCCGCGCATGGTGGCGACCCGTGGCGGCTTCATCCACAACCAGGGTCTGGACTTCGCGGACTTCTTCGGCGGCGACTTCGTCCTGCCGATCCCGGGGTACAACATCTTGACCGAGGCCCAGGTCATCGCGGACACCGCCAAGACCTGCTTCGAGATCCCGTGCCCGCCGTTCGTGGACGACCGCCTGAACATCGCGGCCCTGTGTCTGACCGGCTCGATCCTCCAGAACCGGACGTACCCGGAGTTCGTTTCGACCTTCGTCGAGGGTGCGATCGCGGCCATGGCCCACCTGGTCAACCGCGAGATCATCCAGGCCCTGGTCGCGGGTTCGACCGCTGTCGCCCTGGCGACCGTGGACCCCTGGGTCACGGACGGCTCGGTCCTCTCGCAGCTCATGAGCGCTGTCGAGATGGCCGTCGTGGACCTGCGCTACGCGTACCGGACCTCGGAGAACCAGCCGTTCACGGTGGTCCTGCCGATCTGGATCAAGGCTCAGCTCCGTGCGGACTACCTGCGCCAGAACGCCCGGGTGTCCGATGATCTTGCGGATGTCCAGATTGACCAGATGTTCCGGACTCGTGGTGCGATCGTCCAGTACGTCTACGACTGGCAGGACGCCTTCAGCCCCACGAACCCGACGGTGCCCGCCCAGAACCAGGCCGGTAACGCCACGCCGATCCTGGCACTGCCGTTCAACGTCTCGTTCCTGGTGTACCTGCCGGGTACCTGGGTGCTCGCCGAGCTGGACATCATCCGCCTGGACATGGTCTACGACAGCACCCTGCTGGCGCAGAACCAGGTCACCCAGCTCTTCATGGAGGACGGCTTCAAGCCGATGCGGATGTGCTCCTTCAGCCGCGTGTACTCCGTGAACATCTGCCCGAACGGTTCCACCGGCGTCCAGCGCGCCGTGGCCTGCGCGGACATCACCGCCTGATCCCGGTGACGGCCCCGGGGGCAACCCCGGGGCCCTTCCCGGATTCACGAGATCTGGAGGTGAGAGATGGTAGCGATCATTCCGGCCAGTGAGGCGTCCAAGCCCACGCCGAACACCCCACTGCGCTACGGCCTGTTCCAGGCCGCCGTGGGTCCCAAGGACTTCCCGGACCTGCACATGCGCGGCGGGGGCCTCTGGTACCGCTCGGCACCGTGCGCGACCGGCCAGGGCTACGAGATCAACTGCATCGACGCCCTGGACCCGAAGGTGTTCAGCGACTCCGGCCTGGACATCGTCACCGGCGTCCCGTTCGTGGTCATGGCGAACTACGAGTGCATCCCGACCGGGGACACCCAGGAGCAGGCCATTGCCCAGGCCGAGGCCCTGACCCTCCAGACCCTGCTGAACTCCGAGCAGGCCCTGGTGGAGTCGGTGTTCTCCTCGGGTGACTTCGCGCAGGCCCCGAGCCTGGCGAACAACCCGGACGTGGTCACCCTGACCCCGACGAGCACGAACGTGATCGACGTGGTCTCGGAGCTGGAGACCGCCATGTACTGCACCAGCCAGTACGGGCAGCCCGCGTACCTGCACATGCCGATCGCGGTGTTCAACCGGATGAAGTCCGAGCACCTCATCGAGTTCGACGGCAAGCGCTGGCGGACCCCGATGGGTTCGGTGGTATCCCCGGGTTGCTACGCGGGGACCGATCCGGACGGTGCGGCACCGGCCGCCGGTGTGTTCTGGATCTACGCGACCGGTCAGACCACCGTGTGGCGCTCGGCGACTCCGTTCATCGCTCCCGTTGAGGGTGCGTGGAACCGGACGACCAACGAGTACACCGGTCTGGCCGAGCGGGAGTACGTGGTGACCTTCGAGTGTGCGGTGTACGCCGCGCCGACGACCCTCTGGACGGTGGGACCGTGACCGAGCACCTGACCGCCGCGATCTACCCGGAGCCCCGGTACCTGTCGAGCGTGGCCCGGCACCTGCTGAAGCTCGCCGAGCGCGCTCAGGACGTCGAGTACGTGTCCTGGCCGCAGGCGGGTTTCCGGGTGACCGATGACGTCCTGCTCCTCTGGGAGGAGGAGCTGACCAAGGACGACCAGGGTGAGTACAGCCTGGAGCTCACGTACGCCGGTTCCGACAAGAGGGTCCTGACGCACACCAACCCGGTGACCAAGACCGACGTCGAGGTCGCGGCCGTCCGGGAGGCTGCTGAGGAGCCCAAGGAGCTGGCCAAGGTCAAGAAGAAGCCGGGGCCCAAGCCCAAGACGACCCTGATTGAGGAGGGCGAGTAATGGCATCGGAGTGCCACTCCGTAGTCCGGGCTCCCGCACTTCGCGTGACCCGCCTGGACGAGTGCGGCATCCCCGTCGAGACCGCGTGCTCGTCGGCGACCTCTTCGGGGTTCGTCGAGATCGCGCTGACCAAGGTGCTCCAGGAGCGCCAGGACGCCCTCCAGCTCACCGCCAACGGTGACATCTGCGTGGACGTCCCGAAGGCTCCGATCCTGCGGTGGTACGAGGCGAACATCCAGTTCTGCCGCCTGGACCCGGAGCTGCTGAACATCATGACCGCCGACCCTCTGGTGCTCAACGACGCGGCGGATCCGGTCGCGGTCGGCTGGGACACCAATGTCGGCGACATCGAGCTGTCCAACTTCGGCCTGGAGTTCTGGGTCGGCACCGAGGACGAGTCGTGTGACGACGGGTCCGTGGTGTACGGCTACGGGCTACTGCCGTGGATGCGTCAGGGCTACCTCACGGACGTCACGATCGGCAACGCCGTGGCGACCTGGACGGTCAACGCCATCACGCGGGGCAACTCGCAGTGGGGCGTGGGTCCGTACAACGTCCTGATCAACGAGAGCGGCCTCAACGCTGGCCTGCCGGGTCCGATGCTGACCCCGATCGGGTCCACCACGCACAAGCGGTTCTTCTGGACGCTCCTGCCGCCTCCGGCCTCCGACTGCGGATGCACCCCGGTGGCTCCGGAGCTGGAGGTCACCCCGTTGCTGGGTGCCGCACCGCTGAGCGTGACCGTGACGTTCCCGGTGGACTCCAACGGTGATCCGCTGCTGCCCGCAGTGATCGACTGGGACGACCTGACCGCCAACACCACGGTCACGGCCGGTACCGACACCACGCACGAATTCACGGTGCCGGGTTCCTACACGATCACCTACAGACTGACCACCCAGTCGGGGCCCACCTGGACCTCGCAGGAAGTAGTCGTCTCCTGATCAACGTGCCCCCCGGGTTCGCCCGGGGGGCCACCCTGGAGGTAGACCATGGGTTCCCTGACCATCTTCACTTCGGACTACAACCAGCTCCAGCAGGTGACCCAGCGGGTCCTGTGCTGGGCCGGTGCGGACGCCTGGCGTGTCGAGACCGTGACCACTCCGAACACCGCCGTACGCATCCCGGAGGCCATCTTCTCCGGCAAGGGTGCCCTGGTGCTCCGACGTGGCGGCGCGGACCTGCTTTCGGGCTACGTCGCGGGCACCGACATCACGGCGACCGTGAACAACGCCACGACAGCCGTGGGCCAGTCGCCGGTCCCGACGTGCCCGGCGTCCACGAACCAGCCCACGATCGTCTCGATGACCACGAACGTCGGGGGCAACCCGCGAGCGGTCACCCTGAACTACGCGAACGTGGCGGCTGCCGGGCTCGTGAACGTCGACTGGGGCGACGGGACGTCCACCAACGGCGCTGCGGAGTCCAACGCGGCCCTGGCTCACACGTACCCGGCGGGTGGCCTCGGCTTCCCCCGGACCGTCGTGGTCACCGACGCCACGGACGCCACCCAGTTCGCCCAGGCCGTCTTCGTGGTCTGAGCGAACCCTGTACCGGCCCCGGAGTACCCCCGTGCTCCGGGGCCTTTCGCATCAGCTCTTGCGCCAGTTGGCCCCGTCGAAGCTCACGGTGGCACCGGCGATCAGCCCCGCGCTCTATCCGCACGGGTCGTAGTCCAGGGGTACCAGATCCGCGAACTCCGTGGTGCCCGGCGCGAACGGGATCTGGAAGTACTGGACCTCGTTGAGGATGTCGGTGTTGATCCACACCTGGTAGACCCAGGACGCCGGGATCAGGTCGGCGTTGTCCGTGGCCGGTAGGACGATCGTGAACTCCCCACCGGCGTCGAGTGTGGCCGTGAACCGCATCGGGGCGTAGACGACGTTGTCCACCACGTCACGCAACTCGATGAGCGTGTCGAAGACGACGGTGCCCACGGCTGGCGTGTTGGTGACAGGAGCAAGGATCTGCCCATGGACGGTTACGGTGGTCAGGGCCATGCCGACAGTCTAAGGGATCATCCCGTTGTCGAGTATGATCGTGTTCAGGAGGTGTCGGATGGCGGCGTGTGACTGGGTGATCGACGATCCCCTGTGCTGTGACTGCTGGAACGGTGCCGATCCCCGTATGAAGGATCAGGCCGTCCGGTGGGCCACGTCCCTGATGTACGCCAAGACCGGTCGGCAGTTCGGGCTGTGCCCGATCACCGTACGGCCGTGCATGAAGCGCGGGTGCAACGCCCTGGGCTCCTGGCTGTGGGCGGGATGGTCCGGCAGTCTGTGGACGCCCTACATCCTGGACGGAGTCTGGTACAACTGCTTCTGCTCCGGGGTCTGCTGCTGTGAACCACGGTGCGAGGTGCAGCTCGCGGGACCCGTCGCGGAGATCATCGAGGTGACCATCGGTGGTGTCGCGGTGGATCCGGCGACCTACCGGGTGGACGACTACCAGTGGCTCGTCAGGCAGGGTGGTGAGTGCTGGCCGGACTGCCCCAGCTTCGACGTCGCCTCCGGCGAGCCCGGGGTCTGGGAGGTCACCTACACCCGTGGCCGTGAGGTACCCCAGGACGTTCTGGACCAGGTGGCCATCCTGGCGTGCGAGTATGTCAAGAGTTGCAGGGGCGACTCGTCATGCCGACTGTCCTCGCGGATCGTCAGCATGACCCGCAACAACGTGGACTTCCAGTTCGTGGCACCCGAGCTCATGCTGTCCCTGGGCCTGACCGGGATCTCGACCGTGGACGAGATCATCGCCGCCTACAACCCCAACGGGCTCAAGTTCCAGCCCCGGGTGTTCAGCAGCGCCGTGGCCCCGTGGCCGCGCCAGACCACCTTCCAGGGGTCCTGATGGCTCTCGAACTCAAGAACCCCGCGTGGGGCATGGCGGGCATCCTCATGGACTGCCTCCAGGGGCTGTTCGTGGACGGCATCGTGGACTACCCGACGCCGGGCAACTTCTGCTTCCGGGCCAACGAGGCTCCGATCACCGACGACCTGGACCCCATGACCGGTGAGGATCTGTGCTGCCAGGGCCTCGGATGGGTCCGGATCGGCAACACGTTCCCGAGCTCGAACTTCCCGGAGCCGGACACCGACGCCACCAAGTGCTTCCCGACCTCCTGGGCCCTGGAGCTCGAAGTGGGCCTGCTGAGGTGCTACGTCCCGGCGGGCCAGGAGCACATGGCCGACTGCGCCCAGCACACCGACAACGCCATCGCGGACTCGCTGGCCCTGCGGATCCTCCAGGAGACCGCCTGCTGCTTCGGCAGGGAGATCGACAAGATCTCGCGGGGTAGGCTGTGGCTGATCCAGGGGATCACCGTCAACGGGCCCCGGGGCAACTGCATCGACCGCACGATGAACCTGCTGGTTCAGTCCCCGAAGTGCTGCTGAGGAGCACCATGAGTTTCGTCGTCATCTCCGATGAGGCCGTTCGCCGCCTCGGGTACCACCCCGTCATGAGTCCGGAGCAGCAGAAGCGCTACGAGACCAACCGGATGCGCTACATGGAGCTGTTCTCCTACGTCGAGGGCTACGGCCGGGGTTCCCGTGAGCTGTCCCTGGCGCTCACCGCGCTCCAGGAGTCTCTGATGTGGCTGAACGCCCACGTGGCCTGCAACGACGTGGAGCACCACGGTAGCGACACGGAGGTGCCCTGATGCCCGCGTACCTCGTCACGGTCTCGCACGGACCCCGCGTCATCGGTCAGGTGATCTGGACGGACGTCGATCAGTCTCCGCTTGTCAACAGGGGTTACCTTCGGGAAGTACCGAAGGAGGTGCTTGATGAGTATCCAGGATCGATTGAGCTCCTGGCTGTACGGGACCATGCTGCTCATCCTGATGCTGTCGCCGCTGATCCTGGTGGCGCAGGGGATCGGCCGAAGGCTCGCAAGCGGCGGACGAAGACGAAGGTGACCGAGGAGGTGCTCGATGTCGAGGTGGGTGCCGGACTACCCGGCGATCCGGAAGACGTCGAGGGCCGAGGGGATCAAGCAGGTGACCCGGCTGACCCAGGGCGTCTTGACGGGTGGTAGGAGGCTGGCCCGGCGCGGATCGCACAAACACGGATCCGGCCGGGCCGTTCAGGGTCCCCGCATGGCGGACTCCCTGGTGCGCACCTGGAACAACACCCCGAACATGATCCAGTCCGACGTCACGGCCACGGTACGCTGGGCTGCCTCCATGGCCCTGACCTCCCGGGCGCACCGCATCCCGAAGTCCGGGCTGGCCAAGCCACTGCTGAAGTTCAAGTGGCCCCGTGGCAAGGCGAACCCCAGGCTCCGGCGGCACATGACCCGCACGGACTACTTCCTGTTCACGCGCGTGCGGCACCCCGGAAACAAGCGGGCCAACCGCTTCCTCCAGATCCCGCTGGCCGTCTATGGTCGCCGGTACAACTTCCGGGTTACGATCAAGACCAACTCGCGGCTTTAGACAGGATCGAGCAGACATGCTGAACGAGCCCATGGACGACGATGCCACCGAGGAAGACCTGGACATCATGATGGCTCAGGGAGTCCCCGCAGAGGTCGTCACCACCAAGGATCCGGACAACACGTTCCGCCGGGACCTGGCCGGGCGCTCGGTCCTGTTCCGGATCCCGGCACCGGGCCAGGCCCTCATCGTGCGCCGGGTGTGGGCCAAGACGATCAAGGACATCAAGGCCGTCCGCGACGACAAGAAGACCGCCGACGACATCCGCTACGAGCGGATCCTGGCGATCTCCGAGGACTTCGATCTGAAGATGCTGACCTTCGTCGAGGGCCTCATCGTCAACCCTGACGATGTGGACTTCCTGGTCGAGGCCCAGCTTCTCGGGGTCGTCAGTGTGTCCGATCTGTTCGGTGCCGTCATGAGCCTCGGGCGAGACCCGCAGCCTGACGACGACGCGGCACCGCCGAAGGCCGCCAAGAAGGCGGTCAAGAAGGCCAACCCGAACCCGATCCGCAAGGCTGCGACCGCCAAGAAGGCCGCGAATGCCCGGCGTACGCAGAAGTAGGTGGAAGTCCGTTGTCGTCACCTGTGCCGGGCAGAGTTTCCGACTCCGAGCTGCACCCGCCGCTGACTGGATCTTTGGAGCACTCAGTCCTGACCTGTCCGGAGTGTTCCCAGGTCTTGTCCGTGACGGCGACATCAGGAGGGTTTACGACCTCTGGTCTGAGCTGCCCGATATGCAAGTACGTTGTCTTAACGTTTCTTACGCAGCTCTGGGCCGTGCAGGTGGACGGGACTGGTTCTGGGTCCTGAACCTGATCCAGGAGTGCTGGGAGAACTGGACCCAGGTCAACGGCATCCTGGTTCGCCAGGGGGTCCGTGCGGACGAGGAGGGTCTCACGGACTGGCTGGACGCTGCGTACTCCATGCTCATGGAGCGCCTGGACGGCAAAGGCAGGGACGCCCTGAACATGCGCCTGATGAAGACCCCGCAGGGTGTCGCCGAACTCGTCACGCCACCGATGTCCACCCGCGACGACCTCATGGCTTTCGCCCGGGACTGACATGATCGCTCAAGTAGACTGAGTTCGTGGCGAAGCTTGGTGAGGCGTACATCCGGGTCCGTGCGGACCTCGCGCCGTTCGAGAAGGATCTTGACCGTAGTGTCAAGCGCATCACCGACCGCCTGGAGAAGTCTCTCGACAAGTCCCTGGGCAAGAAGCTCGGGGTCAACCTGGGTTCCGGTGCCCGCGAGGGGATCAGCGAGTCGCTGGCGGGCATCGACAAGGACATCGACAAAACCCTGAGCGTCCCGGCCAACCGGGCCGGACGCACGGCGGGCAAGAGGTTCAAGAAGGGGTTCAGCGACGAGCTGGACGAGCCGGACATCATCACCAAGTCCCTGGCTTCGCTGATCTCCGCGCTTGAGGACGGCTTCAGCGCTCTTCCCGCACAGGCCAAGGCGGCTGTCGGTGGCGTCCTGCTGGCCACTCTGGTTCCCGCCGCTGCTGCGGCCGGTGCGGCAGCCGGGACGGCCCTGGTGGGTGCCATCGCCGCCGGTGGCACGGCCCTGGCCTTCCAGTTCGAGGCCGTGGAGATCCGGGGCCAGGAGTTCGTGGACGACCTGCGCTACCGCCTGGTGCGCTCGGCGAACGCGTTCGGACATGCCGCCATCGCCGCCATGGACCTGTTCGAGAAGCGCCTGGAGGACCTGGATCCCGTCCTGCGCAACCTCTTCGATGAGGCCAGCAAGTACGTCATGCCCCTAGTGGACGGGGTCACCCGGGGTCTTTCGGGGGTCATCCAGGGCCTGTCGGACGGCCTGTCGGATGCCAACTTCGAGGAGTGGGCCGAGCAGATCGTCAGGCTGTTCGAGGAGGTCGGGTACGCGGTCGGCGAGGCGTTCTACCTCATCCTGAGCAACGACGACCTCCCGCAGGCCCTGAGCGACCTCACGGAGTTGCTGGTGGATCTCGTGATCGCAGGTGGCGAGTTCGTCTCCTGGGCCATGGACACCTGGGCCACGGTCCGTCCGGTGGTACAGGTGCTGTACGAGGCGGTCGAGGTCGTCATCGACTTGGTGGACGCCCTGGTCTCGCTGACCGACACCGGCAAGGACGCCAAGGACATCATGGGCGAGTTCGCCCAGATCTTCAGCTCCTCGCTGACCGAGAAATCCATCAGGCCGATCGGCACGGCGACCATAGCCATGGGCGACTTCACCGGGGCCACGGAGCTCGCCCTGAAGGCCACCGACGACGAGACCAAGAAGCTCGATGAGATGCGGCGCGCCTTCGACCTGCTCACGAAGGCCACCCATGACGCCATCAGCAGCGAGACGGACTACCGCCGGTCGATCCTGGACACCAAGGAGCACCTGGACGAGTACGGCGGCTCCCTGAACAAGAACAAGAAGCACGGCCTGGACCTCATCGACCTCTACGACCGCCAGATCACCAAGCTGGGAGAGTTCGTACGCGCCCAGGTGGAGGCCGGGGAGATGACCAACGAGGAAGCTCAGGAGTACTACGACAAGGAGATCGCCCGGATCCGCACTGAGCACAAGGAGCGCGGGGGCAACATCAAGCAGTTCGACGAGCTGTTCGGCAAGTACGCCGAGCTCGCCGGGCTGCCACCCATCCCTCCGAAGACCGCCGGGCTCCTGTACGCCACGAACCTGGCCAACACCGCCGTCCAGAACCTGATCGCCAACCTGAACGCCGCCGGTAAGGCCGCCAAGCTGTCCGGCAACATCAAGGTCCCCGGCGGCACCCAGATCGCGTACGCGGACGGCGGGTTCGTCACGGAGCCCACCTCGGCGATCCTGGGCGAGAACTACCGTCCGGAACTCGTGCTGCCCCTGACCCAGCCGAGCCGGTCCATGAGCCTGCTCGCGCAGTCCCCGCTGTCCGGGGCCCTGGGCGGCTCGAACATGACCGTGTACGCCGTGTTCGACGGTGAGCCCTTCCAGGCCCGGATGGTCAAGACCGCCAACGCGGTCAACCGCAAGGCCGCCCGGACCATCAACCATGTACCGAGGAGCGTCTAATGGTCGCGGTCACGGCAACACCGGATCCCACCACGGGTACCACCCTCGTCCAGGTGGAGCAGACCTTGATGCGGGACCTGTTCACCCGGGTCGTCGCGGGCGGCTGGGGCTCCCCGACGGTCGGCAACCCCTGGGTGAACAGCGGCGGTGTCGCGGGTGACTACTCGGTCAACGGCACCCAGGGCCTGGCATCGGTCAACGCCGTCAGCTCCACCCGGCGCACCACCGTGGACGTCGGGCTTCCGGACCACGACCTGACCATGCAGGTCACGATAGCCGTGGTGGCCAGCGGGAACAACATCGAGCCCGGATTGATGCTGCGGTACACCGATGCCAACAACTACTACTATGCGGCGCTCATGATCGCCCCCAGCGGCACGGTGACCCTCCAGATCAAGAAGAGGTCCCTGGGTGTCACCGCGAACGTCAGTACCACCGTCATTCTGACCGGTGCCCACACCGCCGGGGCCTCCTACTTCATCCGGGCGGCCGTATGCGGATCGACCCTGAAGGCCAAGGCGTGGTTCGCCACCACCACGGAGCCCGGTTGGATGCTCACCGCCTCGGACTTCGATCTGACCACGGGCAACCTCCTGGGCCAGCGGTCCAACCTGGAGGTCGGCAACACCAACGTCCTGCCCGTGGTCTTCGCCTGGGACAACGCGGTGGCCATCGTGGGCCAGCCGATCCGGGTCTTCCGGACGGTGGACGGGGTATCCACTGAGATGCGCGGATCCCCGCTGAACACCAACGCCCAGACTGCGGCGGCCAGCAGTGCCACAGCGACCCTCTGGGACAACGAGGGGCCCTTCAACGTGTCCACCACGTACTCCCTGCGGGGTTCGTGTGCCGACACGAACGTCTCCACAAGCGCTCCGATCACCCTGACCTCGGACTTCGGCTGGCTGCGCGATCCGACCGACCCCACCCGCAACATCCCGCTGTCCGAGTACGCCGTCTACGACCCGTGCGAGGAAACCGACATCGTGGTGTTCTCGGGCCTGGGGGACCCGAACTACGAGAGTGCCTCGGGAATCTACGACCTGATCGACGCGGCGCGGCCGACCACGATCTCGCAGACCCGCAAGAACTACGCGTCCTCGCTGGCCCTGACGTCCTTCAGTACCGACGACCTGATCCGCCTGGAGGATCTGTACTCCCCGGGCACCATCCTGGTCCTGTCACTGCCCGTGGAGTACGGCTGGGCCATGCGGACCTCCGGCACGGACTACATCACCATCGGCGACATCGAGCAGGCCCACATCGGCCGGGACCAGCGGGTGACCGCCCGGCAGTGGTCCATGCCGTTCAGGCTCTCGCTGGCACCGCCGGACCCATCCGAGCCCGGTACCGGCGGCAACGGCATCGGTGGTGGCGGGGCGACCTACGACGACCTGGCCGCCTCGGCCCTGGGGCTCACCTACAACTCCCTGACGGCGTCGGCACTCACCTATGACCAGGTGGCCGCCGGGACGGGGTACTGATGTCGTACACGGTCTCGGCTTCGCAGAAGGCGGCCCTGCTGGGCTCGCACGAGATGTCCACGCGGGTGGTGTGCCTGCGGGGTGCCACGAGCCTGGGGGACATCCCGGTACGCGACGTGTCCGTGTCCGCCACGTACTCCACCCGTGGCGGCCGGGACGGTTACCTCTACGTGGCCCGCGACGTGATCGACGCCGGGCTGCTGAACCCCCTGTCGGACCAGGTGATCATCTACACCGGGATCAAGGGGATCGTGGAGGTCCCGATCTTCACCGGCCGTGTGGACTCGTACAACATCGACGAGTTCGGGGGTGCGGAAATCCTCCTGCTCTCCCGGGGGGTCGAGGCGGTCCGAGCGGAGTTCGAGATCCCGTGGTCCGTGCAGTCGCCGCTGCTGAGCACCTCGGAGATCATCCAGATCCTCCAGGACGTGGATCCGACCTGGGCCGTGGACACCTCCCGGGCGACACCCAGGGAGATCCCGTCCAACCTGGTGTTCGAGTACGATCGGGGCCAGGCCCTGGATCAGATCGCCTCGGGGTCCTCCACGATCTGGCAGCCGGACCGCACCGGTGGCTTCACGGTCTACGACAACCCGTACTCGATCGGACCGTCGCTGGCCAGCGCGTCCGTGGTCACCCTGACGGACGGCCAGGACGGCTGCCTGGTGAGCGTCTTCGAGGCCAAGAGCCGTGAGGGGATCTACAACTCGATCACGCTGGTCGTGGAGCGCGTCAACAACACCGCACCACTGCGGGTGACCGTCAGGGACACCAACGCCGCATCCCCCACGTACTGGGGCGGGCTGTTCGGCAAGGCCAACCGGGTCGTCAAGAACCAGAACCCCACGAACCTCGCCGACGCCACCCAGCTCGCCCTGCGGATTCTGCGCCAGTCCCTGGCGCTCCAGCGATCCTGGCGCATCGAGGTTCCCCACCTGCCCATCCTGGACCCCGGCGACGTCTTCACGCTCTGGTACCGCAACGAGGTCACGGCACAGGTGGTCGAGAGTATCCAGTACTCCGGCATGGCCGGGCAGCCGACCGTGATCTCCTCCCGGGAGCTCACCCTGGCCGACGTGAGCATCATGGCGTGACAGTGTATGTCACACTGTCTCCATGACTAGACTGAAGCTGATCGCAGCACTGACCGCACTGACCTGTCTGGGAGTCCTGGTGACACAGCCGACCGTGAACGACCTGAACCTGGACCTGCCCGCCGCGACGCAGGGTGTGCCGGAGTCGCCGGTGGTCATGCGAATCGGCGTGGTCACCGACATCGTTGAGGCCGACAACATCACCGTCCAGATCTCCGGATCACCCGTGCTGGTCACGGCCTCCTACCTGTGGCCCCAGTACCAGCCGGTACCCGGTGACCGCGTCGTGGTCTACCGCCAGGATTCGCAGTGGTTCGTGGTGGGCACGATGTCCGGACCGCTGAACACGCTGGTGGCCAATCCGTCGTTCGAGCAGGGGGCCCTGGGTGGTCTGCCGACGAGCTGGACGCTGTCCGTGGTCTCGGCGGCCGGTGGTGCGCCGACGTTCACCAAGCAGAACAACATCAACTCGATCGTGTCCGGCAACTTCATGGCCGACTTCGGTGTGGACGGCACGGCCAACGCGACATCGCAGGCCGACGTGTTCTCCGCGACCATTCCGGCCGAGGAGGGCTCCCGCTGGGCCGCCGCGTACACCCTGGTCGGCGTGAACTTCTTCAACGCCACTGACGCGTCCCTGGCCTTCGGGTACGAATTCCTGGACTCCGGTGGTGCCGTCCTGGCGTCGTACGGAATCGACAACCTGTACGTGACCAGTGGTTTCTACGGCCCCATCATGCGCCGCAACAACCTGTACCCGGAGCCCTTCCAGACGGCACCACCCGGAACCACCGGTGTCCGCTGGAGGTTCAACGGGGTCTTCGGAATGCACACCGCAGTCAGCTTCATCAGCTTCTACATCGATGCCGTGATGCTCCGAAGAGTGCCGAACTAGCCGGTATGATCAGGTCATGGTGGCAACCTCGAACCAGGGCCTGATCCTGCCGGACGGCACGGACAACGCGAACGTACCGCTCACGTTCACCGACTTCGTGCTCGGCACCACGGGCATCGAGAACCGTCTTGTGGAGCGGTACCTGTCCATCGCGGACCGTACCGCTCGCAACCCGGCACCCATCGAGGGCGAGCTGAGCTACCTGGCGGACCTGAACCGGTATGACACCTACACGGGCACCGCGTGGATTCCGCTCATCCCGCAGCACTCGTTCGCCTTCGACGCCACGGGCTTCAACACGACCTCGACCGTGTACACCACCGTGGGTGCCTCGGTTCTCGGAGTGACGATCGTCGTCCCACCGTCCGGGCAGATCCGGGTGGACTGGGGGAGCAACACCGACAACACCCTGACCGGTACTCAGTTCATCGCCCCGCAGCTCAACTCGGGTTCGGTGATCGGTGCCGGTGCTGTCCTGACGGCCGTGTCGGACACGATCGCAGCCCAGAACGCCACCGGCGACTCGATCACCCAGACGTCGTTCCACTACTTCAGTGGTCTGACGGTCGGAACCTCCGTGAACGCGTTCCTCCAGCATCGCGTGACCGCGAACACCGGCGCTTACGCGAACCGGAAGATCAGCATCCAGCAGGCTTAGTCCAGGGCGTCCACGACCTCGGGGTCCAGCAGGACCGCCTTCAGGGCCGCCGGGTCCACTGGTGCCGGTGCCGGGATGCTCAGCGCGTCCACCTTGGCGCTCAGGTCCGCCAGGACGTCCATGACGGCGTCCAGGGCGTCGGCCACGGATCCCACGGCCTCGCCGAGCTGCTTGAGGCCAGGCGTGGTGACATCCCAGTCCGGGAAGTTCTGCTCCAGTGCCGGGTCCTCGGAGTCCTGGATCGCACGGAGGCGGAAGTGCAGGACATTGCGCTTGCCCTTGAGGTCGCCAGCGACGACCCAGGACTCCTGCTGCGGGTTCATGGCATCGATTCCAATCTTCCAGGGACGGGTCTCGTCATGGGTCTTGTCGTTCGTCTCGATGTGCGCGTGCTTGGTGTGCTGATTGCTTCCGGAGTACGGACGCCAGGTGAACGGCGGGATTCCGTTCTTGGCATACGAGCTGAACTGACGGCCGTTGAAGATCACCAGGTACAGCCGGTCGTCGCGGGACAGCCGCAGAGCTTCCGTCAGGACCGCCATGTCCGCGCCGCCCCCGGGATCGTGGGTGAGATCCAGGGCATCGACCTCGTTGCCGTCGTCGGGGTCGGGATTGTGCGCCGATTCGGACTCCTGGTGCTCCTCGTCGCCCACGGTGCCGTCAGAAGCCTTGGACCGGTTCGGGGCGGCCTGGTCCACCTGATCCCGCAGGACTAGGAGACAGGGGTCTGAATGCCACGCCATATCTCGATCATACCCTCGTACGGCCCCATGACGCCCCTGCACAGCCCCAGGGTCCCGGCGTACTGGGTGAGCCAGTACGGCACGCACTCCTCAAGCTCGACGAACTTGACCTTCCGGCGCTTGAGGGATTTCTTGATCATGCCGTCCACCTGCTCCTCGACCACCGAGAAGTTCTTGTGCGCCTGGGTGCACAGGGTGCGCCGGTGAACCAGCAGGAACCCGTTCATCAGGACGTCCAGGGAGGCGTTGAGACGGCCGAAGTCCGCGCCGTCCAGGGTGTCGTGGAGGACGCCGAAGGCGTCCAGGCCCGTCAGGTGCGGAGCCAGGACGCCTTCGGCTCGTTCAAGCAGTTGCCGTCTTGAGGTCACAGATCAGGCTATCAAGGGACAGCACCGGCCCATAGATCCCGCTGGTGACCATGGTCAGGTGCGCGTCCAGGTAGATGTGGATGACGGTCCGGTCGGTTCCGTAGTACCCGCAGATCGCGTTGAGCTCCATGAGCTTCTCGCGGGACGGGTTCACTACCTGCTCGAAGTCCGCCGGAGCGTTCAGCAGGCCACCGTACATCTCGGTGCAGAAGTCCGCGATGGTCTCGCTACGCATCGCCATGAGGTGCGCGTAGACCGAGGCCATCAGGAAGCGCCGGACGCCCGCGAACTTCTCGTCAGCCGTCTGACGGTACCCCTCGGCCACGGCTCGCAGGAACGCGTTCGTGCGTCCGGCGGTCTCCAGGAACTGCTGCTCGACCTCGTACGCGCTCAGCATTCGGCATCCGTCGTCGCCGGGAGCTGCGAGTCGATGACGGCCATGACCGCGTTCCAGGTCTTGTCGCCGGTGCCGTTGAGCAGGTCGTGGGTCAGCGACGACGCCACGAGACCTGCGGTGATCAGCGGAACCTGCATCACGTACATCTTGTCGACGCACTCGTCCAGCGAGGTCTGGTCGATGGCCTGGATCTGCTCGTACTGCTCGTCGGTCAAGCGCTGGAGCGCCTTCTGGGCCAACAGGAAGCCCGCGATGTTCAGGAACATCTCCAGGTTCTCGTTGAGATCCGAGTTGAAGTCACCCTCCCGGACCCCCTCCAGCCGCTGGGCGAAGTCCATGGCGTCGATCATGCCCTGGTGCTCCGGCTCCACCTGGACCAGGACGTCCAGGACTCCGCGCAGCACCTTGTTGTTGTAGATCATTGTCACTCCTTGGGGATGTGAACACTTACAGGAACACACACTACCATACGTTGGCACGATGTCCATACGAGAGTCTGATGTGCCGGGGATCATGATGTGCATAGGGTTGACCATGGCGTGATTTGCAGACCTTGTCAGTCACACGGGGTAACTGACATGATCACAAGGTGACCTTACCGATGCCTTCTTACGACGACGACGCTCCGAGGCTCTCGGAGATCGGACGGATGATCGCGACCCTGGCCGGGACCGTCAATGACTTCCGGTCGGAGGTGCGGACCGCCCTCCAGGACAAGGTGAGCAAGGAGGTCTACAACGCCGACATGACGGCCCTGAGGGACCGTGTCATCGCCTTGGAGACCCGGGCGCGCAGTACCACCAACACCATTATCGGTGTCGTGGCCACCGTGGTCGCCGCCGGACTCATCGCTTGGCTGGGGTTCCGGTGAACTCGACCTACGTCTTCCGATTCCGGGGTCCCGTAGACCTGGAGCGGGCAGCGGTCCGTACGGACGAGCGCATGACGCGGATGCTCAAGTACCACCCGGTGATCCTGGAGGCGTCAGCGGCCGTCGTGGGCACCACGGTGACAGTGACCATCCGTGCTACAGGCCAGGACCGTACGCGCATGATCGTGGCGGTCCGCAAGTTCGCCACAGCGGCCGTGACCGGTTCGGGCCTGGAATGGAGCCGCCCGCTGGTCCCGGAGTCTGTGACCACCGAGCCCAACGGGCGTTCGCTGCTGATGGGTGAAGGCCGGACCCCGAGAGGCCCGTACCGCCCTAGGCGTGCGCGACAGTCGGTCGGAGACTGATCTCGGACTCGATCTTCGAGGTCTCGTCCAGGATGAAGGTCCACGAGTTGGGCGCGGCCTCGAACACCAGGACATCGTCCTTCCAGACCCGCAGGTACCCGCTGTCCGAGGTCCACTCGTCCCCGTAGACGACACGGACGCCCTCGCCGATGGACAACTGGACCTCGTAGGTCCGCAGACCGTTGTCACTCATATCAGTAGTGCTCCCATCAGGAATCCTGTGCCCACGGCACAGAGTGCGAAGATCGCCAGGACGGCGACCAGGACCGGTGCGGCGTCCCTGAAACCCAGGTCGTCCTCAGGAACCACCCGGGATCCACCGCATCGCGGCCTCCAGGTCCTCCTGGCGGATGAAGAACCTGCCGCGCTTGCTCGGTGCGCGCGTGGCCTTCAGGCGACCGGAGTGGATCCAGGCCACGATCGTCCGGGGGGACGTCCCGTGGCCCACGAACTCGGCGGCCTGCTCGGTGGTCATGTCTTCCTTGGTCATACTAAGCTCCATAGTGCTCCACAGCCCCTTACTCGGTATTACTCGACAGTACCGGAGGGACCTCGTCCGGATCAAGGTATCCGGCCTGTCGGAGCAGGTGCAGGAACACGTCGGGCTCCATGAGCACGAAGCCGTCATGGGCCTTCGTCTTGCCGTTGCGCTTGGCCCAGACCACGCCGAAGTCCGCCTTGGCGTTGGTGGCTTCCGCCTTGGCCTCCCGCAGCCATCCCGGGATGTCGTAGGAACGCTCGGCCTTGGCCTCGATGACCACGTTGCGGATCCCCGCGACGTCACCCTTGTCCAGCACCCCGGACAACCGGCGGCGCTCGGCGTCCTTGACGCCGCGTTCGATGAGATGGTTGATGATCTCGGTCTCCCAGGACGTTCCCTTGGCCTTGGAGTACCGAGGGTTGAAGCGTGAGTTCTGCGGCATTCATGCCTCCAGGTAAGTGAAGGGCCCCCAGGTTCGGGGGCCCCGTTGGTCAGTAGTTGTTCAGGTAGTCCTGGATCTGATCGGGATCGGCCTCGGCGTAAACCTCCTCGGCGCGGCGCAGGGCCTCACCCCAGGTACCACCCTCGCGGTCCTGGGCGTACTGGGCGACCCCCAGGACCGCCTTGGCGTGGTCGGTGGCCCTGGCCCCGGACCACAGGCCCATGGTGACCCTGATGCCGTTGTACCGGGAGATCAGCTTGAAATCCTCCGGGTAGTCCCAGGATGTCAGGACGTGGCCGACCACGCAGGAGGCCCGCCAGGGGCCGCCCTCTTCGTCGCGAACCCAGTTCACGCAGAGAGCCATGTCCCGATAGTCCTCGGAGTTCGTGTAGACGAAGTCCTCGCGGCCCTTGACGACCGCCCGCAATGCCGTGATGGCGTCGTGGTGGTCGAAGACCTTCACGTTGTCGATGGTCTCCATCAGTGGCTCGCCGCCCCGTCCGTGAAAAGCAGGGACCGCGACCGGAAGTTCTCGTAGGTCTGCGGGTCGGTCTCCTGGAGGGCCTTCTTGTCCAGCTTGCGCTCGGTGACCTCCACCGAGTACGCCCGCCAGATGTGCGGGGCCTCGCGCTTGAGCCGGGCCTCGTTGAGGGCACCCGAGACGGCGTGGGTGGCCACCTGCTTGCCGTTCAGGGTGATCCGGTCCGCACCGGCGGCCTCGAAGATCTCCTTGAACCGGCCCTTGTACGCCTCGAACTCCTTGTCGAGCTCGATCTTGCGGAGCCGGAGTTCCTCCAGGCGCTCCCAGTGCTCGGCGAGCGTGCCGGAGATGTCGAAGGTGACCTCCTCCTTGGCGAGCTCCTGGGCGGACTTGGGCAGTTCGGCGTTCAATGCCTCGATGGTCATGGGGACTCCCTTCAGAGTGCGCAGTAGGTGATGTTGCCGACGAGGATCAGCAGGAACGTGCAGACCACGGACCAGCCCAGGCCGTACCAGAACGACCACCGGTCGTGGCCGTACTGGATGTGGTGGTAGGCGTACTTGGAGCCCGGACGGCTCTTGGTCCACCTGGGGTTGTACTTGTCCGGGACCATCGTCTTGGCGTACTTGACATTGGCGATCCAACCGAGCAGGCCCTTGACCCACACTCCGTTGATCCAGCCGCAGAACCCGGCGAACCCGAGGAACGCCAGGGCCAGGAGGATCCGCAGGAGCAGGGGGAATCCGGAGTCGAACCCTTCGCAGGAGATCACTGCCCCTCCTTGCCATCGAGCTTCTTGGTGATCTTGATGGCGAGGGACGCGGTCATCATGGACTCCCATGCCAACTCGGCCAGGATGTGGTCCCGGACTCCGAGCTTGGCATCGAAGCCGGACTCGTTGATCAGCTTCGTCAGATCCAAGACGAACTTGCGGTGGTCCATGGGGATCCTCTCAGAACATCGGTGTGTCTACGAAGCCCTGCTCCTTGCGGACAGGGCGCTTGCGGGTCTCACGTCGGCACCCACGGCAGGCGATGTGCTCCACGGCCACCCCTGACTCGGCGGTACCCACGAACACCCCCCAGCCCCGGAACAGTGCCAGGGCCATGGTCTCCTCGTGGTTCTCACCGGAAGGGCAGACATCGCCGCAGGTATCGCAGACGAAGGAGCCGTCAGGATCGATGGTCATCGTCCAGTCCCAGGCGTCGGCGAACGTCGGCACGATCCAGGCGCTGGTCGATCCAGTCGTTGACCAGGGTGTGCGCCTGACCCTGGTGCATGTTGCAGGCTCGGACGGTCAGGACCTGGCCATCGGTGTCCTGGAGCTGGACCGAGGTGATCCCGAGGCGGGTGCACCAGTCACAGTCCACGGACTTTCCGGCGACCACGTTGGCCGCCCCGTCGTAGTCCGGGTTGATCATGCGCTTCAGCAGGTTGCCGACCCGGTTGAACATCAGTGCCTCCCTACGTACTGGTAGGAGCGGATCCCCAGGGCGCGACCCGATCTCACGATCGTCCGGCAGGCCAGGGATATGGCACGCCTCCAGACGCCATGCTGGCTCATGGAGTCGAAGGCGATCACGATGTCGGTGATCACCAGCATCCCCGCAACCAGGGCCAGGGTCATCTGTTCCGTGCTCATGGAGACACTCTAACACACACATACATGCCAAGGGAAGCCCCGACTTTGGCACGTTCAGGGTATTGACGAACCTCGTGCCCGGAAGTCACCCTGGAGTCCTGTTCCCCCGGAGCAACCCCGTCGCATTGCACCAGGACGTACGAGCCGGTGATGCGGCATCAGGACCGGTGGACGCCAAGAGGCCCGAGACGATCAAGCCGTCTCGGGCCTCTCAGCGTTGTGCAGGTTGCACTGGAAGATCCAGACTACCTCGGCTCCGCCTTCGGCGTCCAGAGGGAGACCTGGAGTCGTGTCTGCCCGCCCAGGGCCCGGGTGTACCGCTGGATCGTGGACAGCCGGGGTGCCTTGACGCGCTCTATGTTCTGGAGGCTCTGACGCCCGATACCGATCCGGTCGGCCATGTCGGGTTCGGTGATCCCTCGGTCCTTGCGCACCTTCTTGAGGATCTCCAGGGCCAGCCAGCCCTCGTTCAGAGGCTGCCGGATCCGTCCGTAGATCAGGTCAGCCCAGTAGGCGTCCGAGTCCATCATCTGCGAGTACGCCTGGTTGGCGTCAGCGTCCAGGTCCCCGAACCGGATGGTGAACTGCATGTTCAGGTACATCGCCCACCTCTGGACGGACTTCATGCGCCACCAGTAGCTCGGTGTGTGTTCCGGGTTCTCCAGCTCCGAGAACGTGGCCTTGGGGGCTCCGACCTCCAGGGCGAACCCGGTCGCCGAGAACCCTCGCCACCTGCGGGAGTCAGTCAGCAGGCCCCGGATGTACTCGCGGTGCGCGAGGTCGTCGGGGTGCTCGGACTCGGGCGAGATGTTCGAGTTCGATCTTTCCGATCTTCGCGCGCTCACGGAGCATCCTCTGCTTCCTGCGGAACTGCTCGGTGTAGAGCTGGATCACCAGTGACCTCAGCATCGCCCTTGACCAGTCCACGAATCTCCTCGACCTTCGGTGCCAGCAGGAACCGCAGGAAACTCTCTTGCAGGCACTTCAGGACGATCCCGATCGGCACCAGGGCCACCAGGGACATGGCCACGATGAACCCGGCCCTCGTGGTCGCCGCGAAGTACACCAGGGCCGTGAAGGCACCCAGAACCAGGACCGCCAGGACCCAGGACAGCTTCTTCACTCCCACGGGAACCTCCAGCCGGACTTCTTGAGCCGCCGGATGGCGTCCACGATGTCCTGGCGCACCTCCGGCTTCTCCTTCGGCTTGCCCGCCACCTTGACGACGTAACCCTGGCGGGCCATGCAGATCTGGCAGACCTGTGCGTGCCAGATGGTCCGCTTGAACTCGATGCCGTATCGGTTGGTGAAGGGGATATCCGGGACGGCCCCGTCGATGTCGCGCAGCCACCGGTACGGGCTGATCTGGGTGATGACCGTGGTCACCGGCCCCGAGCACGCCAGGCACCGGTCGCCGACCAGGGTTACCCCCTCAGCTCCGTGCGTCCCACGGAACTGGCGTCGCTCGGTGTCCCGCATCTTCTCGATCACCCAGTCCGGGAGGACTGGGAGGTTGGCGTCACTGCCGTGCGTCTTCATGAATCCACCCTTCCACCACGTCGCAGGGATGTCCGTTGCCCGCCAGGCGGTGCCTGATGGTGTGCTCGCCGATCCTGTGCTGTTCGTGCTCGCCGGGGACCTCGCACTGGGATCCGCCCATCTCGCGAGCCGGGCACGTGATCTCGTCGGTCCGGAAGTTGTGGACCTGGCAGATCGGCCGAAGCCTCCAGTGCGCCCTGCCCAGACCATCCTGGATCGTCTGGTACGTGCGGCAGGAGAATGCGTGTGCCCCGAACATGTTGGCGAGGCACCCGCACTTCTGGAAGACGAGCTCCATGGTCACCCATTGGACCTCCATCACAGGCCCGTGATCCATGACACCATGATCCAGTTGAACGTCAGGATGGTGCCGACGCCCGCACCGATCCCGGCGATCGTCTGGACGATCAGCAGCGGGCACCCCTTCTGGTCGGGGCTCTGGATCTCGTCCTTGCGGAACTCGTGGCTGATCTCGCTGAGGTTCATCCTCAGTCCTCCTCATCGAACTCGTAGGTCTGGTTGAGGAGAACGAGCTCCTCGGACACCTTCGACATGCGCCGGGCCAGTTCCCCCATCTTCCGGGAGATCTCCTGCTGCTCCTCGGTCAGTGCCTGACGTCGGCGGACCTGGATCTCGGAGGGCTGCTCACGCTGCTCGCGCCCCCGGTCGTCCAGGGACATGATCCGGGTCAGCAGGCCGACGACATTCTCGGGTGTCAGGTTTCCGAGGACGTCGTCGGTGATTTCGGTGCTGTAGCACAGGAAGCCCCGTGGGGTCTGCGCGTCCCTGCGGAGCACCGCGAGCTCCAGCAGGCCGAGCTCGTGCCCGTAGCTGAAGCCGTGGCGCACGACGGAGGCACCGAAGTTGTTCGGGAACCAGAAGATCGCCTGGTGTCCACCGTTGAGGGGCCTGAACTCCGTAAGGTACCTGGCCAGGTCGCCCACGTCCTGGAGGTTCAGGGACGCCAGGTCGGTATTCGTGGGCGACGTGATGCTGAACTCACCGTCGATGGTCTCGGTCATCGCTACTCCTCGGTTCTCGTGGGGGTGAGGCTGTCCAGGTATCCGGCCTTGTCCCAGTCGAACCAGGGCGCGGCGGATGCCTTCCAGATGTTGCGAGTGAAGACGACGGTCTCGGGCTCACCGGTCTTCTTGTGGATGTAGGTGTGCGTGAGCTCCTGGGGCTCCGGTTCGACCACGCGGCCGTTGCGAAAGCCCGCCGGGATGTGGGCCTCGTAGTCCACCTCGGCGGCCTCGATCATCCGGAGCTGCTCGTAGCGGTCCTTGCCGTGCAGGGCCTTGTGCGGGTACAGGTGCTGGGCGGTCATCTGGATGGCGTTGCGGGCCGCGTCCGACTGCCTCCAGAAGAAGTACCGGAACACGTCCTCGCGCTCCCTGAATGTCAAGATCCGGGAGTCGAAGTGCGGCATGCTCGGCGAGCCGTCCGAGTTCAGGGTCGGGTTGGACTCCTCGACGGCAGCCCACTCCAGGGTCATGGCGGAACTCGCCAGGCCCGCCGAGATGCTCAGGGTCTTGCGCAGGGAGCCGCCGAACCACTGCTGGGTCTTGACCCCGAACGAGGTCACCAGGATCGAGATCTCGTCGCTCTGGACGTAGGCGAACCTGGCTCCCTGGATCTCCTCGCAGAGCTTGGCGGCCACCCGGTCCATCGAGCCCATGAAGGCGATCGAGTACGGCCGCGACATGCCCTTGGTGAAGCTGTGGAAGGCCCTGCCGTCCAGACGGATCACCAGGTACTCGTCCTTGGGGATCCACTGGGTCCACCGGTCCTCGTGGGCCCGCATGAGATCCTCACGTGTCGCGGTCACAGCCCCGGAGCCCTTCCGCTGACCGGGGTGATCCCGTTGCGGAACACCGCGACGACCTCGATACCGGAGGTCACGTTCTCGCCCCAGGACTGCCAGGTGGACACCACGTAGACACCCATGGCGTTGAACGCCTTGACGGCCTCCTGGGTCTGCGCCTGGACCCGGGTCTCCCCGGCGCTTCCGATCTCTTCGGGCGTCTGACGGATGCCACTGACGTACCGGGGAAGGTGCCCCGTGTTCAGTGACACCTTCAGGTACACCCAGTCGCCCGGGAGCAGGATGGGGGCGCTCATGATTCCTCCTTGAACTTGCGGCTTCGGGGGCCGACCCAGCGGTTGCGGGTGACCAATGTACTGACCATGGAGACCTCGATCTCCAGCTCCGTGGCGATGTCCAGGTGTGTCCGGCCGTCCTTGACGCCCTGCTCGATCTTCGCGTCCAGTGCCGCACGCTCCGGGGTGCCCTTGCGGGGCACGCGCCAGGTCCGGTCCGGGGACGTCTCGGGAGCGAACAGCTCGGGGTCGGTCCTGTAGACCTCGGTGCGCCGGGAGGCCGAGATCTCCTCGCGGTTGCTCTTGATCTCCATGGCCTTCAGGCCGACACGGCGCAGGCTCCAGATGCTGTGCGAGCCATGGACTCCACCCCGGGAGCTGTTGTCCCCCGGGGACTTCGGCTTACCCCTGGCCACCGGACTCCCCCTTCAGTTCCTTGATGACCTTGAACAGGTACCGGACGTCACGCAGGTACCGCTCGGCGCTGACGGACTCGACCACTCGGGACCACGGACCGCAGTAGTCCAGACGGACCTCGGTGTCGTTGGCGAACTCGGCGATCTCCTGGAGGCACGGGCCCCCCTCGATAACTTCGCGCTCGGTGGTCACGACGCCTCCAGCAGTTCCAGGAGCTGCGTGCGCTCGTACAGCACGCCGGTGTCCTGAGCGCGGGTCAGCAGCTTCAGGTGCTCCTTGAGGCTGATGGGCTCGTAGTCGTACTGGGGCCACGGGCGGGTGACCTCCGGGACGTCGGTGTCCCAGACGAAGTTGTAGATCTCCTTGACGTTCGGCACGGCCAGGAAGACCAGCAGGCCCCGGTCGTCCTCACGAACGTCGGTACCGTAGAGCTGCTCGAACATCACGACACCTCCTCGTACGCACTGTCGAAGCTGTACTTGTCCACGACCTTGAAGCGCTTGCCCACGTGCTGGCGGATGTCGAAGACGAGCCAGTCGCCGTCCTCCAGGTGCTGGGGAAATCCGACCGCGCCCTTGACGTTGAAGATCACCTGATTCTCGTACGCCTCCAGCTCTCCGATGCCCTCGCGATCCAGGAACCACGCCAGGAAGCGGGAGACCTTGACCGTGTCGTCGGGGCACCACTGCTCGGCATCCACGACCTCCAGGCCCTTGGGGATGAACCTAGGCATTGCGGACCCCCTCGGCGAACGTACGGATGGACTCCACGATCCCCCGGTGCAGATCCGCCAGGGTCGCGCCCAGGGTGCGCGGAACCAGGCTGTGGGTGGGCAGGGACTCCAGGTGGTCCGCCACGGCGTCCAGGGCCTGGGCCTCGATGGCGTTCTTGCGCTCGGGGGTGAGCAGGACTCCGGCGCGGTCGCAGACCTCCGCCAGGTCCAGGCCCTGGGCCTTGGAGTCCTCCAGGAACGCGGCGAACTGCTCGCGGGTGATCACCCGGATGCGGCGGACCGGCTTCACGAGATCACCGCCCGGACGATGTCGGTGACCACGTAGCCGGTCAGGAAGGCCAGGAGGCCGTCCCGGACGGTGTTCGGCAGGCCGAACGCGCCCGACTGGCGCTGGAGCCGCATGACGATCGTGGTCAGGCGAAGGATCTGCTCGGACTGGACCTTCAGGGACTCCGCCATGCGCACCATGAGATGTGCGTGGCGAAGGGAGTCGTTCGCCTGTTCGGGCTCCGGGGGAACCTCGACGTTCTGTGTTGTCATGACACGAGCATACACACTCGGTCATGCCGGGTCAACCCTTGACCACGGGCACCCGGTTTCTCCGCAGGGACGAGCGCCGCCTGGGCTGGCCGGACACCCACTCGGTTCCAGCGCGGATCATGTACGACTCGCCGGTCTCCACGGCCTCCTCGTAGCACTGGATCAGCGCCGGGCACCCGAGGCAGATGTCCTTGGCCTCGTCGCACATCCAGCAGGCCCGCCACCCCGCCATCTTTCCGTGCTCGTGAAGGTCGGGATCCCAGTAGGCCGGGTCCTGGCCGTAGCACTTGGCCCCGGAGAGGTCACGCAGTCTCATGAAACCTCCTCGGGACAGATCATGACATGCGTAAGCCCCGGAGCACGAGCCCCGGGGCTTACGTCGTTCAGTCGAACTCTCCATCCTTGACTGCGGCGATGAACTCCTGCCACTCCTCCTCAAGGATGGTCGTAACGTTGTTCGGGCCTCCCCAGGTGGTCCGCAGGAACACCAGACCCGACCCGCCACTGCGGTAGACCTCGACGCATGCGCTGGTGTCGCAGGGCCGGTACCACTCGTCGGTGATCACGAGTCGATCGTACCCTCGCGGTCGTCCGCGAGCTTCGCGTACGCCTTCTCGCGCTCCCGCTGCTCCCACCGGGTGTACGCGTGGAACAGGTGCAGACCCGTAAGGATCACCAGACCCGTGGTGATGACGATCTTGCCCAACCACTGCGAGTCCGGGTCGATCCAGGCGTCGGCGGTCAGGATGACCTGACCCACGTAGATGACCGGATTGATCCACCGAGGTCCGGCCTGCTTCCTGCGTCCGTGCCGGATCCACCACCAGATGGCCACGATGAATGTGGACCACGCTGCGAGTGTCGCGGTGACGTCCAGGATCTGCTGAAAGTTCATGACCTCTTCTTTCGTCCGAGGCCCAGCACGATGGCCAGGCACAGCAGGGCTATCCCCCATGCCAGGATGGCGTCGGCGTCACCCTGGGACTTGAACTTGATGCAACTCGGAGGCTCGCAGGTCTGCGAGGTCGTGGGTTCGACGTACGGCTCAGGACTCACCGGCTGGCTCCAGTTCACGGCCTCCCCTTGATGTTGACGCACTTCTTCCAGATCTTCACGTACGGCCTGGTGTCCGGACCGTGGTAGCGCATGCCGAGACCCTCCAGGTACCGCCGGAGATTCTCCTCGTTCTTGCGCTCACCGGCGAGCTTGCGACACGCCTTGGAGCATGCGGTCTGCCCCATGTGCCAGGGCTCGAACAGCTCCCCGCATCCGACGCAGACCTCCTCCCCGTACTCGCCGGGACTGCAACGGCAGTACCGGCACGCCCGGTGCATCCGCCACGCAGGCGCGACCGGGTTGTAGTGCTTCTGACCATCACGAAGCACGGGGCAGCTCCCGGACCTCGTCGACCTCCACGACCTCGCCGTCGATGACCGTGTGGTCGCCGTGCACCGCGATGTCGTTGAAGTCCGGCACGCACACGCACTGCCGACAGCAGTCCGGGTGCAGCAGGGCCCCCGGACCGTGCAGAAGGTACTCCTCGGCCGCCGGGTGCCGGGCACCATGCGGGCACTGGCGCATCATGAGCCGTCGCTGGGGGTCCCAGTACGTCGGCCAGTCCTGCCAGGGTCCGGGCATCGGGGAGTGGACCACACACCACTTGAACTTGCAGACCAGGATGTGGTGCGTGGCCATCACCTGACCCAGACCCGTGGTGTAGGTCCAGGCGTTCACGACCGCTCCACGGTGTCGGAGTACTTGGACTCCGAGACGATGGAGTCCATGCGCCCTCGCATGTCCGACAGGTGCGTCAACAGGAGCGCCGGGACCTGCTCGATGCCCGCGAGGAGCTTGAGAGCGTCCTCCAGGACCCGGGCCTCCAGGTACCACTGCTGGACGCTGTCGATGTTCTCGCCGCGCTCGACGTTGAGCTGACGGATCACGGCCATGATCAGGGTCGGCATGGTGCCCCAGGGGATCTGGATCATCAGGTTGTTGATCTCCATACCGACCTGCTGAATGTCCTCGGGGTTCTGGTCCGTCAGCGCCTGGACCAGGCGGGCGTCCAGGTACCCGAGCTGGGCGCAGAGCTGCTCGATACCGGCCGCGAACTCGCCGTAGACCATCTTCTGGAACTCGTCGTCGGTCTCGTCACTCACCAGGGGCCTCCGTCATCTCGTCGAGGACCCGGATCAGGTCACCGAACCTTCCGTTGAACGTGTGGATCCTGCGCATCCCGTTCGTGGTGGTGTAGTAGATGTCCACCTCGTACTCCGTGGTAGCGCAGGTACTGCACCCCCCAGTCACGTAGGTGTCCTCGCCGTAGCCGGTCACCTTGACGGCCTCGGAGATGCCCACCGAATGCAGGTACCTCAGCATGGCCCCGTGGAGCATGTTGCTGATCTTCATTGCCACCCCTCAGTTGTCGAAGCCGAAGACGATGCGGACGCCCTTGGCGTACGAGTAGCGCTCCACGATGTACTCGGCCCACTTCAGGAACAGTCGGCAGTGCTCCCGGGGCTTCTCGGACCACTTGACCTTGATGTAGTTCCAGTCGTCCGGGCCCTCGATGTCACCCAGGTCGTTGAGGACGGCGTGGACGACCGGGCCGCCACCGACCATCTGCGAGTACGGGTACGGGGGCTCGGCGTGGTCCCAGGATTCGTAGCGCTTCCGCTCGATCCACCCGGACGCGATGTAGCTCTGGTCCCAGCGCGGGTCCGCCAGGAGCTCACGCAGGTCCCACCAGGAACACGTGTGCCCGTCGCCGTCCGGCTCGGCCCACCAGTCCTTGATGCTGTGGTGGCCCTCGAAGTCCTCGTCCCGGCACTCGCACCAACTCTGACAGGTCTCGTCGATCGTGTAGTCCTTCGGCAGGCCCTGGGCATCCGCGAAGGGCTTCACGAGCCCGTGCTCCCCGGAACGCCCTCCCGCCAGGATGTCGAATAGCACGTAGTTCCGGCTGTCCTCGATCGGGCCTACGGTGCCCCACCCGGTGTTCTCGCTATAGCGGACCTGTACCCACCCATGGATGTCA
>Ga0247822_10000024_pt1 | contig 52083 bp, 73 predicted proteins | sample 13C_Cellulose_Da_FD_192423 | JGI IMG/M metagenome (GOLD analysis project Ga0247822, IMG submission 192423) | Soil microbial communities from agricultural site in Penn Yan, New York, United States - 13C_Cellulose_Day30 | ecosystem: Environmental > Terrestrial > Soil > Agricultural land | place...
CTGCGCACTTTGGGGATGCCGCCCGCCTCCTCCGATCTGAAGGCTGGGTTGCCTTTGATCCGGAGAGCGGGGCGGGCCTGCGAAGATCCAGCCGCCCCGGACACGGAAGGGCAATTCGCCAGTATAGCCTCTGGCTCCCCTCCGGGCGGCGCCGCCGACTCGTCGCCACTGGCACCGCAGCAACGCGGGCCGAGGCTATCCGCCAGGCGCAGCCTGCGATCGCAAAGGCGCTCTCCGCGCCACTCCGCCCGCTGGAGCGACTCCGCCTGCCCTTCCATCTGACCTATAAGGACATCGCACCATGACAAAGCCGACCACCCCGCCGCCGGCCCCCACGCCGGCCGCCACCCTGGCCGCCCTCCGCGAGATGGAGATGGCCCTGAAAGAGAGCAACCGATGATCACCGCCACGATTGCATCGCCACCCGACTGCCTGATCACCCCGCCCACCGGGGAGTGCCCGCACGGCAGCCATCGCCTCCAGGGATATGGACACTGACCCGCGCTTTGCCGAGCGGCCGCAGGTCTGGCCCGAGCGCTCGGCGGCGCTGCTGGCCTGCGACCAACTCCACGAGCTGCGGCCGACGCCGGTGACACCCCACATCCCCGCCGAGTTGCGCCGCCAGCAGCGGGCCGAGATGGAGCAGCTGGACCTCCGGCGCACGCCGGCAAACCCGGCGCTGTTCGAGGTCGGCGAACTTGACGGATGGCGCGGATAACGGAATCAGGAATCAGGAATTTCGAGAATGTACGCAAAGGAGATATATGAACGACGACGATCTGACTATTCTCCCCACGGCCTGGTACTTTGTGGCGACCTTCGGGCGTGGGCAGATTCGTCTGCCCCGCGCCCGCATCGCCAAGCTGGCCGCCGCCGCGCTGGCCTACCTCCAGCGCTTCGACCCGGCCGCCCTGGCCGCCGTGGTGGCGCCCTATACCCGAGAGGAGAACCGCTGATGTTATTTGATCTTGAGCAGGCCATCACCGACCAGGCCGCAGCCTGGCGCCAGGACATCATCGACAACGAAGGATTCGACCCGCTGGAGTTGGGTCCGCTTCTTCCCGATGAGGATCGCGCCGAACTGCTGGACAGCCTGGCGTCGTTCCGCGCCGAACTGGAGCGGTATATCCCGCCAGCCTGGTGGGCCGCGCTGGGCTGCCGCGTGGAGGCGCGCCGCGAGAACCTTGAGGAGTATGTCTCCGTGTTGGCCTTCACCTACGACAGCAAGCCCTGGCTGCTCTGGCGGGATTATTTCTACAACCCCAACGGCCTGTGGTCGATCCAGGGGCCGCTCGATGTGGCCTACGACCTGGGCGAGTTCGATCCCTTTACCACCATCTGGAAGGCCCTGGCCTACTACCGGAGCTTCACCGCTACCGACGCGCCGCTGGTGCTGCCGCTCGAAAGGAGCTAGCACGATGCCTGACCCGACCTACACCATCTGGCGTGGCGAGATCATGGCCACCCTCTGCCGCGACGATGGCCACCGCTGGCACTTCGGCGGCTACGGCGACCCGGCCCGCGACATCACCCAGCCCGGCTGCGCGATGGTCGCCGCCTACATGGACGCGCGCCGGCTGAACACCACGACGCTGACCCTGATCGACATCCTTGACCTGGCCAAGGCCGGCACGCCGGACTCCACGCCCGCAATCGTGCTGGCCGCCCAGGTGGCCCAGATGCGCCAGTCCCTGGTCTCATCGAACGGCCAGCGCGACGAGGCCCTGGCGGTCTGCCGGCTGCTGGCCGACGCGCTGAAGCGCAGCCTCTACGCCGGCGGCTACGTCGCCCTCCGCCCGGATGATGCCGCCCTGCTCGCCGCTGAGCTGGCGAAGATTGGAGTAACCGCGCTATGAATACGCTTCTGTTGATCTGGTCGCTGCTGCTGGCCGTGCCGCTGGTCGATGAGTATCGCACATGGGGGAATGGTCGGCCGCTGAGGCGTCGCCGCATCGCCATGTGGGTAACCGCTGGCTTTTGTGGATGGGTGCTCTCCAGCGGCATCGCCGCGCTGCTCCTGATCGCGCTGGCCGGCCTGCTGTTGCTGGTGGCCCAGGCCGCCGTGGTTGTCCTGGGCGTCATCCACCTGCACGCCGCCTGGATGTGGCTGCGCAGCCGGAAGGCGGTCCACGATGACTGATCCGACTGCCGTCGTCGAGCCGCCGACCATCGCCGTCGCGGCGCCTGTTGAACTGGCTGGCCAGTGCGTGGCCGCCCACATCGTGGTCTGCGGGATCTGCCTGCGCCGCGTCCCCATCTACCACCCGCGCGGCATCAAGCTCACGAAGGAGTGGGCCGAGCGCCAGGTGCGCGCCCACGGTTGGGTGCGCAGGGTCAAGCCCGGCTGGGTCTGTCCGAACTGCAAAGGAGCGAAGTAGCGATGAAGAAGCCGACGCGCCCGGCGCTGCGCTATTTCGGCGGGAAGTGGCGGATTGCCCCCTGGATTATCAGCCACTTCCCGCCGCACAAGATCTATACCGAGTCGTTCGGCGGCGCCGCCGGCGTGTTGCTCCGCAAGCCACGGGTCTACGCAGAGGTCTACAACGACCTCGACGGCGAGGTCTGCAACCTCTTCCGTGTGTTGCGCAACCCAGTCCAGGGTCTGGAGCTGCAACGCCAGCTGAAGCTGACGCCATTCGCCCGTGAAGAGTTCGAGCTGTCCTACCTGGCCGATGGCGATCCCATCGAGCAGGCCCGGCGCACCATCATCCGCGCCTTCCAGGGCTTCGGATCGGACGGGGTCACCGGGGAGCACCGCACCGGCTTCCGGGTCAATGCGAACCAGTCGAGGACCTCGCCGGCGCCGGACTGGGTGAGCTACGCCGACAGCCTGCACCTGTTTGTAGAGCGCCTGCGCACGGTGGCGATCGAGCAGAAGCCGGCGGTCGACGTCATGGTGCAGCACGATACGCCGCGCACCCTCCACTATGTCGACCCACCCTATGTGTGGTCGACGAGGAAGATCAGCCGCGGCCACGGCTACCGGCACGAGATGAGCGACGACGACCACCGGTCGCTGGCCGAGGTCCTCCGGTCGCTCCAGGGCATGGTCATCCTGAGCGGCTATGCGTCCGACCTGTATGACATCGAATTGTTTTCAGACTGGAAGCGCGTGGAGCGTGAAGCCCTGGCCGATGGCGCCGAAAAGCGCACGGAGGTCCTGTGGCTTAACCCGCAGGCCTGCGCACATCAACCCATGATGGAGGTTCATCATGAATGAAGATACCGAGGTCCTGGGCGGCGGCCGCCGCGCCCCCGCCCCGCTGGCCCCGCACAAGCCGGTCTGCTGTCACCGCTCGCAGGATGAGATTGCCAGCGAGCAGGAGTCAAAGCGGCTCCAGCAGCTGGCCGTCGAGGAGATCTCTGTGCTGCTGCGCGCCGAGTACGTGCCGGCCTGGCGCCTGCTCCTCCCGCTCCGCAGTACGGCGCTGACCCGCCCGGGCGACATCAACACCGCCGAGGATATTTTCCAGCATCTTGCCCGCGAGCTGGTCGAGCGCCACCTCGTGCAGGATGGCCGCTGGCGCGCCTCCGCCACGCTGCTCCAGCTGCGCGCCCTCTACGTCGCGATGCACCAGCGATTCAGCCCGGAGCAGACGCAGATGATGGCGGTGCCGCGATGAAGCCGCACACACGCAACCCCGACGCCTGGGCGGTCCTCGACGACCCCGAGACCTACGCCAATACACAGGCGCGCTTCGAGGCCGGCGAGCGCCAGAGCCTGGCCGACTCCTTAGGCGTCTCGGTCACGACCGTCTACCGCTGGGCGAAGGAGTTCGCATGGCCCCACTTGCGCCGCCGCGAATGGCTCGAGGAGCGCAAGGCAAAGGCACTGGAGATGATCGCAGCGGGGTACAGTACCCACGCGATCCGCGAGGCCACCGGGATGGCGCAGACAACCATCGACGACATGCGGGATCCGGAGGACCGGGAGCGCCGCCGCCAGGCCTGGACATCCACCCGCGCGGCGAAACCTGGACCCGCGCCGGCAACGCGACCCGCCGGCCACGTCGGCGGCTGGTTCTGCTCGTCGAACGGCTGCACATGGTGGGGCGCCGATGTCGTCGCCTACAAAGCGCATAAGAAGATGCACGAGGAGGTTGCCGATGCCGAGTCTGAGTCTCGACACCCGCGCCGAGCGCCGCGCAAAGCGGCGTAATAAAAAACTGCTGGAGCGCAACCCGCTGCTGGCCGATGAAATTATCGACGGCAGCCTCCGCAACTGGCTGACTACGCCGGCCGCCGAGAAGGAGGCGCTGGTCGGCATCATCGAGAGCGCCGATGACCTGTTTGTCCGGCTGGCCAAGGGTATGCGCCGCAACGCCCGCCGCGCCGCCACCTACCGCGAGCTGGTGGCGCGGTACATCACTCCGGAGCAGCTGGCCGCCGCCGACCGCCAGATCACGGCCTACCCCAGGGACCCGGTCTACGCCGTGGAGTACTGGTTTAAGTACCTGGCGCGGGTCAACCCGCCCGAGGCGCACCGGCGCTGCGCCAACCGCCCGCTGCACGAGGGCATGCGGCACTTCCACGATCGCTGCCCGTGTTGTGGCAAACCATTGAATCGCATCGTCGAGCCGCCTATGCCTGAGCAAGTAAAGTTGGAGATCTAACCCATGACCGATAGCGACATCACCGTCACAGATCTGTTTTGCGGCGCCGGCGGGTCCTCGACCGGGGCGGCCGACGCCGGCGCCCGCATCCGGATGGCACTCAACCACTGGGACCTGGCCATTAGGACGCACAACGAGAACCATCCACAGGCCGACCATGATTGCACCGATATCTCGGCCTGCAACCCCAACCGCTACCCGTCGACGACGATCCTGATCGCCAGCCCCGAGTGCGTCAACCATAGCTTGAGCAAGGGGGTGAAGCGCAAGAGCCGCCAGCTGTCGCTGCTACCCAACGGTCAGCCTGACCCCGCCGCCGAGCGCAGTCGGGCGACGATGTGGGACGTGGTGCGCTTTACCGAGCGCCACCGCTACCAGCTGGTGATCGTCGAGAACGTGGTCGAGGCCCACTCCTGGGAACTCTACGAGGAGTGGATCGCCGCGATGCGCAAGCTGGGCTACGAGTCGAAGGAAGTCTTTCTCAATAGCCAGTTCTGCTGGCCAACCCCGCAGAGCCGCGACCGGATGTACGTCGTGTTCTGGCGCAAGGGTAACCGTGCCCCAGATCTCGACTACCGCCCGCTAGCCCGCTGCGAACCCTGCGATCAGGATGTCCACGGCGTGCAGTGCTGGAAAAATCCGATGAAGCCCTGGGGCAAATACAAGCAGCAGTATGTCTACCGCTGCCCCCGCTGCGCCACCCAGGTCCATCCCTACTACTATGGCGCCTACACCGCGATCGACTGGTCGATCCAGGCCGAGCGCATCGGCGACCGCCGGAAGCCCCTGGCCGCAAACACCCTGGCCAGGATTCGCTACGGCCTGGAGAAGTATGGCACCCAGGCCAACCTGATCAAGCTGGCCCACAGCGCCAACAACCCGGCCAACTATGTGCGCCCGGTCGAGCGTCCGTTTGCAACCCAGACCGGCTGCCATGAGACTGGCCTGGCCGTGCCGCCAATGATGGTCGTGGCGAACTATTCGCCCGGGTACTGCAAACCGGCTAGCGAGCCGCTCGGCTCCATTACGACCCGCGATCACCATGGCGTGGTTGCTCTGCCCTTCATCGACATGCAGCGCGCGAACAGCGCCGGCAGCCGCATCGATCAGGAACTGCCCACCATCTGCGCCGGCGGACGCCACCATGGCCTGGTGGTCCCGCCGGGGACCCACATCAGCAGCTACTACAGCAACGATAAGGGACATGCCATCACCGATGCGCTTGGCACCATCAGCACGGTCGAACGCCACTCCCTGGTGACCGCGCCGCCCTTCATCGCCAGTTACTACGGTGGCCGCCACGCCACCCAGCTGCTCGACGAGCCCCTGCCCACCGTGCCGGGGATGAAGGTGCATTATCTGACCCAGCCTGGCCAGGTGCCTGAGGTTGAGGACTGCACCTACCGCATGCTGGCCGTCCGCGAGATCGGGGCAGGCATGGCCTTCCCCGCCGACTATGTCGTCTATGGAACCCAGGACGATCAGGTTAAGCAACTTGGGAATGCAGTGACTCCGCCGGTGATGCGCTGGCTCAGCGGTCAGTGCATCGCATCGTTGAGCTAAGAGCTAAGAGCTAAGGGCTAAAGCATAAAGAAGAAAGGCAAAAGACGAATGACAACGAAACCTGTAGAACACCCGATCCTGTTCAGCGGCCCGATGGTATTGAAAATCCTGGCCAACCAGAAGACCCAGACCCGCCGGGTTGTGGTCCCCCGCCAGAGCACGCCGAAGGTGGCGCCGCTCAAGATGGAGCCGTGGTTCATCGGCGATGAGCGCCAGACCTACGACGACGGCCGGCCGCTGTGGGTCGGCTTCCACCCGGCCTACGAGGTCGGCGGCGCCGAGGCGAAGTGGTTCGCCTGCGATTACGGCCAGCCCGGCGACCGCCTGTGGGTCCGGGAGTCGTTGCACGAGAGAGACGGCACATGGTTCTACGACGCCGACGGCGCGCCGGTGCTGGTCGCCGAGTCCGACCGCCTGGCGATGATCACATGGGCGCACCACAAACAGCAGAGCTACTGCCCATCGATCCACATGCCCCGCTGGACCAGCAGGATCCTGCTCGACCTGAAAGACGTTGATGTACAGCAGGTTCAGTCAATCTCGGATGCCGACATCCTGGCAGAAGGATTCCCACTGGACCCGCCGAGCAGCATGATGGAGACTGACAGCGCTGTCAGTGGAATAGGCGCCAGAACGATGGTGAGAGTCGGCGTAAGAATTGGCGCGAGAACAGGCACCGGAAATCCTTGAGAAATCGGTCGTAATTGGATGAGAACGCTCGGCACGCCTGGGCACTCAGGAAGCCGCAAAACGGAACGACGTTAATACAGGAGAATACCCATGCTTAAACATTTCCGCTATCTGCGCTATGTTCTCCGGCATAAGTACTTCGTCTTCATCGGCTGCCTGCGCCTGGGCGTGCCGCTGCGCCAGGCCATCGTCCACGACTGGACCAAGTTCCTGCCCATCGAGTGGCCAGCCTACGTCGAGCGGATGGCGGCCGGCCGCCACTCGACCTGGGAGAGCGTCGCCGACACGCCGGCCTACAAGCGGGCCTGGCGCCATCACTGGAGCGCAAACGCGCACCATTGGCAGTTCTGGATCATCGACGACGAGCCGACCCCGATGCCCGAGCGCTATGTCCGCGAGATGGTGGCCGACTGGTACGGCGCCGGCCGGGCCCAGGGTAAGCCCGATATCGCCGGCTGGTATGCCAGGGGCAAGGCCGAAAACCGCTACCACCTCCACCCCGACACCCAGAAGCGCGTCGAGGATCTGCTGGTCGAGCTGGAGGACTGAATGAACCTGGCATCATTCCTGAACATCGAGGAGGAGACCCGCGAGCTGAGCCTGCTCATCGCCGCCGGCCTGGCCGAGATGACCGCCGACCAGCGCGCCGCTATGAGCGAGCGGCTAGAGATGATGCTCAGATGGCTGCGGCCGCCGGCGCCACTGGTTGCCGAGGGGGAGTTGAGCATCGAGGTTGCTCATCGTATGATGGAGCCACGTACACAGACAGAGGAGGATCAGCATGGGTCAACTGCCTGAATATCCGTGGTTCGACCAGGTGCCCGAGGGCCTCAAGACCCGCAACCAGCTTGCGGAAGAAGGACTCGTCCCAACCGGCGAGCCGGTGGCCATGGTGGTCTGGAAACGTGGCAAGCGGACGGCCCTGCTCTATAACCGCGGTGCGACCCGGCCGAAGAAGAAAGCCACCTACGCCCAGATGGCCGCGCTGGAAAAAGCACGTGCCGCCAGTGAGGCCAAGCGTTGGACCTGCGGTGGCTGCACCCGGGTGGTGGTCGGCGGCCTCGACGAGGATGGTATCTGCGACGAGTGCGTCGAAAAGGCAACGCAGGCCGAGGTGCGCGCGGCCCGCCGCAAGGGCGCCCGCTGGTCGCAGAAGCTGCTCGCCGGCGACACCGTGCTGCTCGATGTCGAGACCACCCGCCTGTATACCCCGGACATCGTCCAGATTGCGATCCTGCACGTCGACGGCCGCGTGCTGCTGGATACGCTGGTCCGGCCGAGCCACCCGATCGAGGAGGGCGCCCAGGCGGTCCACGGGATCACCGATGCGATGGTTGCCGGCGCGCCGACTATCCTGGAGATTGCCGACCAGATCGAGGCGGCAATCGTTGGCCGCACCGTCGTGGCCTACAATGCCGACTTCGATTATGGAGCGATGCGCTCGGCGCTCGAGCGGGCCTGGGACCCCGCGGGCGAGATCCGCTCCTGGGATCGAGCCGACTGGTCGCGGGCCTGGGTGGACCGGGCCAAGTGGGTTGATGCAATGCCCCGCTACTCAGCCTGGGTCGGGGAGTGGTCGGACTACCATGGTGATTTTCGCTGGCAGCGGCTCCCCGGCGGCGACCACTCGGCGATGGGTGACTGCCGGGCGCTGCTTTCGATTCTTCAGATGATGGCCAAGGAGGTCGAGGATGTCCAACAAACTCCCACTGAGTGAGGCCGAGCTGCGCCAGGCCCTGGCCGCCGCCGGCATCGAGATCCGCCCGCATCACGACGGCCCGGCCTACGGATGGTTCTGCGCCTCGCCGCTGATGCCCGATGACGGCCCCTATGCGTCTCCGGCGGCGGCGCTCGAGCATGGACTCCAGACGATGCTGCGCCGGGCGCTGGTCTCCCCTGACTCTATTATGCCGGTGTTCGAGGTTGGCGCACAGTGGCGGATCAAGGATACCGTGTTTGCCGACTCGCCCGACCCCGCCGACCACGTTGTGCAAGGCCAGATCGTGACCCTGGTTATGAAGGTGGCCGATCGTGAATGGCAGGTCGAGGGTGAGGGCCTGCCGGATGGGTATGGCTACTATAGCGAGGATGAGCTGGAGCCGATTGAAGCAGCGATAGGGAGGTCCTGATGACGGCAAATATTCAAACGTTCACGGCGGCCGCCGATGTCGAGGGTGTTGGCGCCGATCATGATGCCGAGGCGGTCCAGGCGGCGGTGACACGAGCCGAGGAGTGGGCAAACGGGTGGCTCGACGATATGCGCAAAGCCATGGCCGATGTTCGCGTGTCCGCGCAGACGCTCTACAACGCCGAGCGGAATATCTATGTCCACGTCATTACCATTGTGGTCGATGAGGATGATGTTGCGGAATCCTGACCGATCATTCCGCAACCGAACAACCGCCCTGATTTCGAGGGTCAAAGCACCCCGAAATCAGGGCCATTTATACCGTCATACGGCTATGAGAATGGTGATTTTCGAAAGCGTAGAATTCGAGGTATTTCCGATGACTGATCTGACTCTTTTTGACCGCACCGACCTGGCGCCAACCGACGCCGGCGCCGGCCTGCCGCTGTCGCAGAACCCGGCCGTGGTCTACGTGATGGCGCTCTCCGCTGGCAGCCAGCGGACTATGCGCATGTCGCTGAATACGATCGCCCAGCTGCTCGGCTATCCCGATCTTGAGGCCTGCCCCTGGCGCGAGCTGCGGGCGCAGCATACCAGCGTTCTGCGCGGCCTGCTCCAGGAACGCTATGCCGTGGCCACGACCAACAAGATGCTCTCCGCACTCCGGGGCGTGCTGCGCCAGGCCTGGGAGATGGACCTGATGACGACCGATGCCTACCAGCGCGCCGCCAACTTCAAGAACGTGGAAGGCTCGGCCGCGCCGGTGGCCGCCGGCCGCTCGCTGAGTCAGCGCGAACTGAATCGCCTGATGGAGGTTTGCCTGGAGGATGAGAGAACTGGGGGACAACGGGACGCGGCGATCATCGCGGTGGCCTACGCCACCGGCGCCCGCCGCGCCGAGCTGGTCGGCCTCGACCTGGCCGACGTGACGCGAGAGGAAGGGGCGCTCAAGGTCGTGATCCGGGGCAAGGGCAAGAAAACCCGCACCACCTATATGCGCGCCCCGTTGTCCGATGCCCTGCTCGACTGGATGCAGCTGCGCGACGCCGAGCCTGGCCCGCTGTTCCTCCGGCTCCAGCACGGCGGACTCCCGATGAGCGACAGCCGGCGGCTTAGTACTCAGGCGATCTACGAGCTGCTGCTGGCCCGCAGCGTCCAGGCCGGCATCGAACACTTCAGCCCGCACGACCTGCGAAGGACCTGTATTAGCAACCACCTCGACGCCGGCACCGATATTACCACGGTGGCCGGGATCGTCGGCCATAGCAACGTCCAGACGACCGCCCGCTATGACCGCCGTGGAGAGCGAGCGAAGCGAGATGCAGCCGGCAATCTTCACATTGCCTATCGGCGCCGTGACGAGCGGTAGAAATTGTCTCTACAAACCGCTTGACTTGTAGCTACAAATAGTATATAGTGTAGCTACAAGTCAAGCGGTTCACCGAAAGGACAAAGAAATGCCCACCTACGCCATCGCCGCCGAGATCAAGACCGAGCTGGCCGAGAAGTTCGCCGAGTCCCAACACATCGGCTACGACACCCGCTATCGGGGTGACTACTACGCTGTTGATACGGACGGCGATGGCTTGCTGGACAGCGTCTACCACGCCGAGGAAAACCGCCAGTGGAATCCCTGGAGCGACAGCGCGGTGGCTGTGCCGGCTAGCGCCTGCTTTGACCACGACGGCTATGACTATGCCTGGGGCGACGACGGCAACGACGACGGCGAGCTGGCCGCATCGTTCGCGCTCCAGGGGATGCTGGAGCAGGTCGAGGTAGCTGACGATGGCGAGTGAAATCCGTCTGCGCGTCCTCGGGGACGAGGAGAAGCATCTTGATGTGATCCGGCAGTATCTCAACTGGGGGCAGACGGATAGCGAGATTATCCGCAACCTCCTCCGCGAGAAGGCTGAAAAGCTCCAGAAGGACAAGCAGCCCGCGCTCAACCGCATCCAATACCATACGCGGGCTATCCAGTCCATCCTCGACGACGAGGCTGCTCGCCAGCAAGAGATCGAGGACGCTGCCGAGATTGATGAAATTCGCCGGGGAGTGTAGCGTTACTGACAACATGTGCCTGCTATGCTGCGACGAAGGAGGATTACCTATGGACTGGACAACCGCAATTCTGACGATGAAGAAGAACGACACCTATTCTCCGGACTGGTGGGAGGCGCTGGAGGTTATCGAGCGCGCCGTCGGGTGCGATGATCGCGAGTGGATCTATACTGGCTTCTGGAATGGCGATGAGACGGTTGACCAGGTCAAGCGGGACTGGGCCGAGGAGACACAGCGACGTGCCGATCTGCAACCCTGATGCAATGTCGCCGGCACCAGCTGGCGGTATACTCTTGGTCAAACCTTCTCCTCTCTCTTCTCTCCCACACGCGGCTCGCACTTAGCGGGCCGTTTGTGGTTTAGTCTGCAATTCACGTGTAATTTACGCGCAATTTACGTGAAACTTAGGCGAAATTTACGCGCAATTTACGGGGTACAGAATCGGCCGGGTTTGGTCTACTCCAATGGCCCATCTCCGCAGCGGACATCTTTAATAGGCCGCGTAGCCACCGCTCTGCAATCCTGTTGGTATCCACTTGAGATTCTGTTGGTATCCTGTTGTTATCCTGTGCATACCCAAAACAGCCGTTTCACCCCTTTGCTATGCAGTACTTTGCTCCACAAACATCTTTTATAGGGCGCGCAGCTCCCTCATTGATTCCCACATGTGACTGGATAGTTACCTTATTATTGACAAGTAGCAAGGATGTGCTACAATCCATGACAGATTATCTACCTGACCTGATGCGAAGAACGCGCGGTCATCAAGATTCCTTCCGAGGGTTTTGATGACCGCTTTTGGTTTAGCGAGAACGCGAGGCCCACCATGCCGGCCGCCATCCCGCCCCCGACTGAGAAGGACGCGCCACTCTACGGCGAGATTGTTGAAGAGTTTCTCGGCAACGAGTGGCACACGACCTACGAGTCGTACTCGCTGCCCAACGAATTGCGCGAAGACCCCGAGCCGTTCAAGGCCCGATCCCGGCGCTGGGCGCTAGCGATCGCCGCCGAGGAGGGCGCGGCCAAGCTCGCGATTAGCTACTGCCTGAAGGCTGGCCGGATGGAGCGGAGCCACATCCGCATCACACGCCAGCGACCACTGCCCATCAAGATGCCGCGGCTCTTCAAGAGCGAGTCGCCCGCCGACTAACCGAATATCGACCAGATGCGATGAACGCGCGGTCACACCACTCTCTCGGGAGTGCTGTGGCCGCGCGTTTTTGTAGTTTCAGGAAGGACCCGAGATGGAGATCGTGAATGCCGTTTTGAACCTTATCACTCGATCAGCACCAGGGATGCTGCTCGCGCTGATCGTCCTCGATGTCGTCAGCGGCCTGCTCAAAAGTGCCAAACAGAAGCGCTGGTCCAGCGACGTGAGCTACGCCGGGATGACGCGCAAGCTCGGCATGCTGCTGGCGCTCGGCCTGTGTTATGTCTTGGAGTCCTACTCCAAGCTGCCGTTTGTCATCATTGCGTCGCTGTTCTATAGCGCGACCGAGGGCATGAGCCTGGTCGAGAACCTGGACGCGCTCGGTGTCCCCATCCCCCCACAGGTCGCCCAGTACTTCAAGAAACTGAACACCACCGCGCCGCCGGCATCCTCCTTTACCGATGTCGTGACCTCGGTGACGAAGCGAGACAGCGATGATGACACCACTCTTCATTAGTGAGCTGATCCGCGTGATCCGCTACGCCTTCAGCCAGCGCCGGCGCGCCGCACGGCATCGCCGCCACCGGCTGGTCCGGCTGGCTATACAGAAGCAGCAGGTGCGCCGATGACCTTCGCGATCGACCGCACAACCTGGCGCAAAGACCGCCGGCCGGTGGGCACTGGCTGGGATTACCGTGTGAATGGGAGGAAGGGTACAAAGCTCATCATCCACACGACCAACGGGAACCGCGGGTCATCCTTCGAGGGTGAGTGCAAGTACCTGTTTAACTCCAACAGCGTCGGCGCCAACTTTGTGGTCGGCAAGGCCGGCCAGATCGCCGAACTCGTCCCGGTGGCCCTGCGCGCCTGGCACGCCGGCGTCTGCAAGGCCGGCTGGACCAACAACACGACGATCGGCATCGAGTGCCACCACGCCGTCGGCGAGACCTGGACCATCGCCCAGCGTAACGCCCTGACCTGGCTGGTCATCAAGCTCATGGTCGAGGAGGGCATCGGCGTCGGCGACATCGACACCCACCGCGAAGTGGCCCTGCCGCCTGGCCGCAAGATCGACCCCAGCGACTGGACCAACCGCTCCTTCTACGACTGGCGCAACAGCCTGGACGATGTGTCCGAGATGCCCAGCTGGGCCTTTCCGGCCGACCCCGAGCTGCTCGACGAGTGGACGGCCAGCGGCAAGCAGTACAACGGCAATCTCTTCGCCCCAGGATGGGCGCTGACCCCGTTGTTCGCCCACACCGATGGGCAGCGCTATCAGATCTATGAGCGCACGGCGGCCCGGATCACCTACTCCGGCGCCATCGAGTGGCTGTTTACGGCCGAGGTCGAGGCCCTGAAGAAAGCCCGGGGGCTGTAGACGTGCCCGAGCTGACCGCCAAGAACGTCGCGATGAAGCGCCGCGGCCGCCTGTACCGGGCGATCGTGCGCGGGCTGAGCAGCCACGCGGAGGTCCAGCTGGCGGTCCCGGAGGCCGTCTGGTCCATCGTCGCCGATGGCTGGCTCTCCGGCCCGCTGGTCAAATCAAGCAGCGGGATTCCGGACCCGGACTACCCGACCGTTCGCTGGCGGGCCTGGATGTTCCAGAACGGCACGGTCATCCTGCAATCAACGACCAACCCGGCCTATATCCGGCTGGCCAGTCTGGCGGCCGAGGCTCGGGCCAATCCTGCGGACACACCCACGCGGGGCTTATAGGCGGCACACAAGCGCGGCAGTGACGATCCAGCAATCCCAATGGATACGAGCCGCGCACCGCCGCACCGACTAAAGGACTGGGCCAATGGCACGTACAAGCAGCATCACGCCGGCCCAGGCCAAAAAACTCGAAGCGGCCTTCCGGGAGACCAGCAACGTCGCCGAGGTGGCGCGGCTGACCGGCATCAACGCCGACCGGATCCGCCGGTGGAAGAAGGCCAGGGACAGGCCCAGCCCGGAGCAGCTGCACCAGGAGGGTCTGGACAAGATCAAAGAGGGCCTCCGCCTGATCGAGCGGAGCCAGAAGGCCAAAGCAGGAGACCCCTAGCGATGAAGAACGCCACCATCGAATGCACCGCCCACTCGGCCTTTGGCCGCACCTGGTGCACCTACCGCTGGATCGGGCCGAAAACAGGCGCGGTGGAGATCAACCGCCACGTTCTCCGCCGGGAAGAGCGCCACATGCCCTGGCCGCTGCGCGAGATCGACTATGACGTTCTGATGCAGCGTGGCACCTACGTCCGCACGGATGTGGGCTTTGGCATTCCAGCCCTGGCCACGGCCGGCCGCGTCGCCGCCCACCGTCTGCTCGGCAGCATCAAGGCGCGCCTGATCATCACCGCGATGGTCTGGGGAATCGGCTATGTGCCTGAGTATGAGGCGCCGGACTGGCGCCACCTGAAAGGTCAGAGCAAGGAATGAGCGACGCCGAGCAGCAGGCAACTGAATCAGGGCTGACCGCCAAGGAGCAGTTGTTTGTTGGCTTTTATCTCCAGCACGGCAACGGCGCCAAGGCCGCCCGCCAGGCCGGCACCCCGGCCAAGACGGCGCGCAACGTCGCCTACGAGCTGCTGACAAAACCTCACATCAAGGCCGCGGTGAAGGCTGGCATTCACGACATCATCCCGGCCGCCGAGATCATCATCAGGATGGCTGAGGTGGCCCGCAGTGATATGTCCGACTTCTGGACCATCGGCGAGGAGAAGGTAGAGATCACCAAGACTGAAACCATCGAAGAGGTGGAGGAGGTCGTGGGCAAGCGCGGAAAACCCATGGATAAGGTCACCGTGATCAAGCGAACCATCGTCACCGAGGAGGCGATGCGCCCGGTCACCATGCTCGACCTGCGCAAGGCCAAAAAGCTGGGCGTGCTGCACCTGATCAAGAAATATTCCGTTGGACCCAAGGGCGAGTCGATCGAACTCTACGACGCCGAGGCCGCCCGCAAGCAGCTGGGCATGCTCCACGGTCTGTGGATCGAGAAGAAGGAGCTCTCCGGGCCGGGCGGCGCCCCGATTGAGATCAACGAGATCGTGGTGAGTAAGACCCATGAAAAACCTATGGAGGACTGACCAGGGTCGCGTTGCCATCGACCTGCACTACGGCCAGACGCTGGCCTGGGAGAGCCTGCGGCGGTTTATCGCCGTCATCGCCGGCACCCAGTCGGGCAAGACGAGCTTTGGGCCCTGGTGGCTCCAGCGTGAAATCAAGATGCGGGGACCCGGGGACTACATGGTGGTCACGCCGACGTTCCCGCTCCTTGAGGTCAAGGCCCTGCCGGAGTTCCGGCGCCTGTTCGAGCAGACGCTCAAGCTCGGGAAGTACGTCGGGTCACCGGTCAGGCGGTTCGAGTTCAGCCCGGAGGGATTGCGCAGGATGTTCGGCGCCGGGGCCGACCCGACCTATGTCTACTTCGGCTATGCGGCCGATCCGGACAGCCTGGAGAGCGCCACCGTCAAGGGGTTGTGGTGCGACGAGGCGGGGCAGAAGAAGTTCAAGCTGGCCTCGTGGGAGGCGCTCCTCCGGCGGCTCAGCATCCACGAGGGCCGGGCGCTCATTACGACCACGCCGTACGACCTGGGATGGCTCAAGACCCAGATGTACGACAAGTGGACCAAAGGGGACACGTCGATCGAGCTGGTGAACTTCGCCAGCATTATGAACCCGGTCTTCCCCCGCGCGGAGTACGAGCGGGCCCGGCGCGACCTTCCACTGTGGAAGTTCCGAATGTTCTACCAGGGCCGGTTCGAGCGGCCGGCCGGGCTGATCTACGGCAACTTCAACACCGACAAGCACACCTGCCCGCGCTTCACGATACCGAGCGACTGGCAGCGCTACCTGGGGGTCGACTTCGGCGGCGTCAACACGGCGGGCCTGTTCTACGCCGAGGAGCCGACGACCAAAAAGCTCTACGGCTACCGCGAGTACAAGGGCGGCAACAAGTCGGCGAAGGAGCACACGGCGGACCTGCTGGAGGGGGAGCCGATGGTCCCGGTGGTGGTCGGCGGCTCCAAGAGCGAGGGCCAGTGGCGGCGGGAGTTCCGGATTGCGGGCCTGCCGATCCAGGAGCCGGACATCAGCGAGGTCGAGGTCGGCATCAACCGCGTCTACGGGGCGCACGCCCGCGACGAGATCATCTACTTCGACGACCTGGCCGGGGTGCTGGCCGAGAAGGGCTCCTACAGCCGGGTGCTGGACGCCGACGGTGAGCCGACCGAGGCCATCGAGGACAAGAGCAGCTTTCACTTTCTGGACGCGGAACGGTACATCATCGGCCGCATCCGCAGGGGGCAGTAATGAGCGCACAGACACCAATCTTTGTCGAGGAGATCCGGCCCTTTGGCCCTGAGCAGTTCGCACAGATCCAGCGCAGCATTGCGGAAATGAACGCGCAGCAGGTCTACATCTGCTCGATGTTTGGCCTGCCTGCGCACGCCTTTGAGCCGGAGTACATGCCGGAACCGGAGCCGGCCGCCGAGTCGCCCTATGATCCCCCGCCGGCACGGGTCGAAGCCCGCAATGAGAACAGCCCGCGCAAGCCGTGGCAGTCGCGCAAATGGGCGCCGAAAGGACGGAAGTAACCATGGCAAACGAACGCACACTCCGCGATCGCGTGACCGATATCGTTGACAGCCTGGTACAGGGGACCGCCATCAACTGGACCAGCCCGACCGTCAATCAGCTGATGGATCTGATCGAGCCGGCCGCAGCGCCCACCGAGGCTATCAAGAGCATCAGCGCGGCCGATGAGGAGTCCTACCTCATCAACGATTGCCACTCCTTCAATGTGGTCGGCAAGGACAACACCTATATCGCCAACCTCGATGTGGTGCGCCGGCATGGAGTCGCCCTGCTGACCAACCTGTCGGTGCACCACGCGCACCGCCGCAAGGGCCTGGCCCGCCGGTTGTTCGAGCAGGCGTTCGCCTATTACGGCGATGAGACGCTGTACCTCAACGTGTACGGCTTTCACGATCGCCCGATGGATGACGGTCAGCTGACGGACTTCTACCGCAGCCTGGGCTTTGTGCCTATGCTCACAGCCCCTGGAATGATGGTCCGCCATGGACGGCGCGGGGCGGCTGAGTAATGGAGCGCCGCACCCGCCAGCTTCTTGCCTTCCTGTGGTCCTGGGTCGTCGATACGGCCACGTGGACCTGGCGCCAGTTGCTGCCGTTCCTGGTGGCGCTGGTGCCGTTTGTGGCGGGCTGGCTGGTCGGGTCGCTGGTGTTTGCGGCGCTGTGGACGTGGGCGGCGGTGGCCGAAGGGTATACGAGGGGACGGCAGGCATGAGCGTACTTGGCGACATCCAGCGGCGGTTTGCCCGGCTCCGGCGCAAGGGCGTCTCGACCCACCCCGAGCTGGCCGGCCGCGAGCACCTGTACTCGTCGGCGCGCACGGGCGACAGCACCTATGAGATCGACAACTACTTCGACTTCGCGACCACCTACATCAACTATGTGTGGGTCCGCAAGGCCGTGGGGCTGATCGCCGACAACATCGCGCCGCTGCCCGTCAGGGTCATCAAGGACGATGGCAAGGCCGTGCCGAGCCACCCGCTGACCGAGCTGTTCAGCTATGCCAACGACACCATGGACCCCTCGCACGTCTGGCGCCAGGACATCATCCACAAGCTGCTCGGCGGCGAGTCGGGGATCGAGATCGTCCCCAACGCTGCCGGCACCCAGGCCACCGAGTTGTGGCCGCGCCGGCCCGACCGCATCCACGTGCTGCCCGACTATACGCGCCTCAACTACCCGCGCATCGCCGAGTACGTGTTCAACGGCCTGGACGAGGAGCCGATCACCATCCCGGATAGATGGATGGTCTTCGACCGCTTCTACAACCCGCTCAACGTCTGGCGCGGCATCTCACCGATCCGGGCGGTCCGCGAGGGGATCACCCTCGACATCCTCGGGATGCGCTGGGGGAAGAGTCTACTCAAGGCCGGGGCCAAGCCCGAGTACGCCATCACGTCCGAGGAGTTCCTGACCCCCGACGAGCGCCTGCGGCTAGAGAAGCAGGTCATGGAGAAGCACGGCAGCGCCCTGCCGTTCCTGCTCGACAACAAGACCAAGATCCAGCCCTTCAGCTGGGCGCCGAAAGACATGGAGTGGATGGAGCAGCGCCAGTTCAGCCGGGACGAGGTTGGCGGGATCTTCGGCGTCCCCGATGAAATTATGGGGTATGGCCGCGACACCTATGAAAATTTCGAGACCGCCCTCCGGGTCTTCTGGCTGCTGACCCTGCTGCCGCTCATTCAGCGCCGCGACGTGCTGCTGACCAAGCACTTCAAGCACACCCTGCCGATGCTGCGCCCGGGCGAGCGCATCGCGACCGACACGTCATCGGTGGGCGTGCTCCAGGACGACGACGCGCCGCGCATCGAGAAGGCCGGCAAGCTGTTCGATATGGGCGTGCCCTTCAACAAGATTGACGAGCGCCTCTCGCTGGGCGTTGGGCCGATCCCCGGCGGTGAGGTCGGCTATCTGCCCGCCACCCTGCTGCCGGCGGACGCCGTGGCCGCACCACTCCCGCCGCCCCAGGCCAAGGCCGCCAAGGCCGGCCGGCCCACGGCCCAGCGCACGGGCCGTGCCCTCCAGCGCATCCGCAAGCAGGTGGCAACGAAGATGGAGACGGCCGTCGACGGCTACTTCACGGACCTGGCCAGCACGGTGGTGGCCCGGGCCAGGACGGCGAAATTCGCCGCAGTCTGGCAGAAGGCGATCCGGACCAAGGAGCTGCCGACCCTCGACATGCTGATCCTCGACGAGGACCTCGCGGGCCTCACGACCATCGTCGGCGATTACTACGTGCAGGTCTGCGAGGCCAGCTGGGAGACGTGGAACGCGGCCCTCGGCCTCGATGTCTCGTTTTCCGCCGATAACGCCGCCGTCGTGGCGGCCCTGGCCGACGCCGGCGACCAGGTGGCGCTCATCGATGAGGCGACCAAAGCGGCGCTCCAGGAGCTGCTCCAGTACGCCGCCGAGCAGGGCTGGACCGTGGCCGACCTGGTGAAGGGCGACGACGAGCACCCCGGCCTGAAGGCGCTCATCCAGGAGACCTACAAGGGCCGGGCGCGCACCATCGCGCGCACCGAGCTGGGCACGGCCCAGAACAAGGCCACGCTCGGCCGCTACGGCAGCGAGGGCGTGACGAAGGTCAAAGTGTTCGACAACGGCGACGACGACCCGGACAGCGCCTGCCAGCAGGCCAACGGCCAGGTCTGGAGCCTGAAGAAGGCCAACGCCAACCTGCTGGAGCACCCGAGCTGCACCCGCGCCTTTGCGGTTGAGTACGACGAGGAGGAAGACTAATGCCACCTGCATCCATCATCCGCAAAGAGGCCACCATCGAGGTTCTGGCTAAGACCGCTACCGGCGGCCGCATCCGCATCAACACCGCATCGTTCGACCGCGATGGCGACCGGGTCTTCCCGGCCGGCGCCCAGGTTGATGATTACATGCTCAACCCGGTCGTGCAGTGGGGGCACAACTACAAAGATCCCTGGGCCACCATCGGCCGCACGATCTCGATGGAGATCAGCAACGACGCGATCGACGTGGAGTTCGAGTTCCGGCCGGCCGCAAACGAGCACGACCCGCAGAACATCATCCTCCTGCTCTGGGAGGGCGGCTGGGTGCGGACCTCCTCGGTCGGCTTCAAGCCGCTGACCTACAAGGCCAATGCCAGTGGCTTCGACTTCCTAACCTGGGGGCTGCTGGAGTGGTCGCTGGTGCCGATCCCGAGTAATCAGGACGCGCTGCGCCTGGCCGTCAAGGGCCTGGACGCGCTGATCGACATGCAAGACCTGCCTGGGCAGGCGGCCGAGGATGTCACGCCCGATGGCACCAAGGAGCTGTCGCTCGACCGCTGGGTCGATGCGGTCAGCAACGCGCTCTACAGCGCGCTGTGGGAGGGCCATGGCTACGACGGCGTGCGCCGCCACATCGTCGCCATCTATCCGACCTACGCCATCGTCTGTATCGGCCTGACGTTCTACCGGGTCGACTATGAGCTGGCCGAGGGCCTGGTGGTCGTTCCGGATCAGGCGGCATGGGTCGAGGTGGAGCAGGAGTGGGCCGAGCTGTCGACCACCCTGACCACGCTGGAGCGCAGCTGGACCCAGAAGGCCGGCGCCCGCCACAGCAAGTCGGATGTGGAGCGGATCCAGAGCATGCACGATATGGCCTGCGAGCTGGGCGCGGCGTGCGCGAAGGAGATGGACAACGAGGATATGCCGGACGACGAGGCTATGGATGAGGAAAAATCAAAGGGGGTGGTTCACGACGGCGAGGGAGATCCAACCGACCAGACGGCCCTGACCGGGCTGAAAACCGCAATTGGCGATTTACGCAGCGCACTTATGCGCAAGGAGCAATAGCAATGCCCACCGAACTGGAAACCCTGACGGCTGAGATTGCCGAGATGACCAACGCCATCAAAGCGGGCGGCCTGGTCGATATGGACGCCATCAAGGCGGCGTTCGCCGAGAAGTTCGCCGAGCTGACCGCGCTCCAGGCGAAAGAGGCCCTGGAGAATGCGCCCGTCCGGCGCGTGCCCGGCGCCCTCATTGGGCCGGACGGCACCCCGATCGCCAAGTCCAACCGCTACTACCGCACGCTGAAGGCGCTCTCCGAGGATGGCGAGGCCCGCATCGGCATGACCCGGGTCAAGGCCGTCGACGTGTACCTGGCCGGCCTGATCCTGAGCAAAGCGCACGAGCTGATGCCCGACCGGGTCAAGTCGCCCTCGGACGACTTGAAGGCCGCCCTGAAGGCCCTGACCAGCGATGGCGCGGGCACGGGCGATGAGTATGTCCCGACCAACATGGCCCAGACCGTCTGGGATGACATGTATCTGGCCTCGCGCGTGGCCGCCCTGATGCAGCAGATCCCGATGCCCACCAACCCGTTCGAAATCCCCCAGGGGCTGGGGTCGGTCACCTGGCGCAAGGGCCGCGAGAACACCTCGACCACCCCGAGCGACGCCGCGACCGCCAAGAGCGTGCTCACGGCGACCGAGCTGGTCACCGAGCAGAACTGGAGCTACACGATGGAGGAGGACTCCGTCGTGGCGCTGATGCCCGCCCACCGCGCGCGCCTGGCCCAGTCCGGCGCCGAGATGATCGATGACTTCGCGCTGAACGCCGACGCGACTAACGCCGCGACCGGCAATATTAACCTCGACGACGCCGCGCCGGCCGCCGACACCTACTACCTGTCCGACGGCCAGGATGGCATCCGCCACCAGTGGCTGGTCGACAACACCGCCCAGACCGTCAACGCGGGCGGCGACGCCCTGATCGATGGCGACATCACTGGCACCATGGCCCTGATGGGTAAGTACGCCGTCGACCCGGCCAAGTGCGCCATCATCACCGATGTCGCCACCTACCTGAACGGGTTTCTCAAGCTGGACACCGTCACGACGTTCGAGAAGTTCGGCGCCGGCGCGGTGGTCCTGACCGGCCAGCTGGCCAGCTATCGCGGCCTGCCGATCATCGTCTCGGAGTCGCACCGCAAGGCCGAGGCCGATGGCAAGCGTGCGGCCGCCGAGGCCAGCAACACGCTCGGCAGCTTCAGCATCGTGAACCGCTCTATGTGGTACACGGGCTTCCTGCGCGACATCCTGGTCGAGGTTGACCGGGACATCCAGAAGCGCCAGTACATCATGGTGACGAGCTTCCGCGAGGCCATCGCGGCCCACGGCACGCGCTCGACCAACACCCACACCGCCGGCTGCCGCAACATCCTGGTCTAGGCCAGGCCCTAACGTGTAATCTCCCGCGCTGCTTTCGGGTGGCGCGGGCTAGCCCCAAAGGAGGCCATCAGTGGCCAATGAACTTGATCGCGATGATGGCATCGATGTCACCCTGACCTTCGCCATCGCCAACCCGGGCGCCGCCGCCACCACCGACCTGACCCTGGCCCAGGGCAACGCCGGCTTTGTCGTCCCGGCGGGCTACCAGTTCCACCCGATCTGCATCTCGGGCGCGTCCAACGCCGATCTGACCGCCGGCACGGCGACCTTCAAGGTGACCCGCGACGGCACCGAGCTGACCAACGGCCCAACCGCCGCGCTGTCCGACACCGTGCAGAAGAAGGCTGGCGTGCAGCGCGTCGATGCGGACCCGATCGCCGCCGGCGTGGTCGTCGGCGTGAGTGTCACCACCGACGCCGGCTATCTGCCGGTCACCGCCGACCTGGATGCCATCCTCGTCGGCAAGCTGCTGCCGGCCTACTAGGCCCAGGCGGCCATCATTGTTCCGTTAGGCAAGGAGGTCCATCGTGCATCTGCGCTGTATTAGCCGATACTCAACCCCCAAGCGCACGGTTGAAGTCGGCCAGGTGGTCGAGCTCGACGACGCGGACGCCGCGTTTCTCCAGCGCGACTCGCCCGGGTCGTTCGAGGTCGTTGAGGTCGACATCAGGATCGAGGTCAGGGGTCCAGTCGAGGAGAAGGCACCGGCCAGGCCGCCGCGCAACAAGGCCGTCGAGCAGGCGCCGGAGGTTAAGTAGATGTCGCTGCTCTCGCTTACCGAATGCCGCGCCACGGTCAACACGGGCGTCAGCGACACCAACCTCCAGGCGATCATCGATCGCGAGGAGGCCGACCTGGTCGACCGTCTGGGCGATGCCGGCGACGGAACCACCGCGCGGACCGAGACCGTGGCGATCGCGAGTGGGAGCAGCAACGTCTACCTGAGCCGGCGGATCGCAAGCGTCACGAGCGTGGAGGAGGCGGCGCCAGGCGGGAGCTACAGCACCGTCGCCGCCACCGCCTACGAGGTCTGGAGCGCACAGGGCATCGTCGAGCGCGTCAACGGCGCGTGGGCCGGCCGGGTGCGCGTCACCTACGTGCCGACCGACGAGCGGCCGCGCTGGAAGCGGGCCCTGATCGAGCTGGTCCGCATCGCCCTGGAGCGCACGGCCATGCAGGAGGAGAGCGTGGCGAAGGAGTTCAGCTACGTCGCCCCGCCCGACTGGGAGGCCGCCCGCTCGAACATCTATCGGACATTGGTTTTACCGCGAGTCTGAGGACTCGGGAGGAATATCTACCATGGCTGAAGTTACCCCCACCGTCTACACGGCCGGCCGCGTCGCCGTCAGCTCGGCCAACTACTCCGACAACCTGACCGCGGCCACGGCCGGCAACAACTACAACATCGCCAACAACGGCCGCGTCGGGCTCATGCTGGAGTGCACCGCCGGCGGCACCGCCACCGTCGCCACGCCCAACAGCGTCGACGGCAACGCGATCGCCGACCTGACCCTGACCCTGACCGCCGCCAAGATCAAGATCTGGGGCGGCTTCCCGCCCGCGGTCTACAACAACTCGAGCGGCAACGTTGTGGTGACGGTCTCGGCCGCCACCAACCTGTTTGCCTTCCGGCTGGGCTAGGCGATGCACACGCTCATCGCCGACCAGGACGGCAAGGTCTGGTTTGAGGTCGACCTCGATGGCGCCAGCGCCCGCTTCTCCGTCACCGGACGCAACGGCGTGGACTTCACGCCGGGCGAGGCCACCTTGTGGAGCCAGGGGCAGATTGACCGCCTGCTGGCCGAGCTGCTCGGGGCCTTCGCGGTGGCCCAGCCGATTGGGGAGACGTCGCAATGAGCATGGACGCCCACCTGATCCACACCTGCACCGTCCAGACCGCCACGGTGGCCCAGGATGACTACAACCACGACGTGGAGACGTGGGCGGCCAGCATCACCGGGCAGCGCTGCCGCCTGGTCATCGGCGAGGAGCGGGTGCCGTTTAGCGAGCTGGCCGAGCGCCCGGTCGTCACGACCTACGCGCTCTACCTGCCGGCCTACGTGGCGGTGGCGCCGGGCCAGCGCATCGTCGACGTGACGCTGGAGGACACGACGGTCGAGCCCGGGCCGTTTCGCATCGAGTCGGTGCTGGCGCGCCGGGGCCGCTCCCAGCGCCACATCCGGCTCAATCTGGAGAAAATCTATGTCCAACCTTAGTAATAAAGCGATTGATGCATTGCTGGCCAGCGGCGACGCGGTCAGCCAGCACGGCCGCGTCTACATCGCACGCGACATCGTTGAGGGCATTCTTGCCGGCGTGGTCGAGGGTGCTCGGATTGCCACAGAGGAGGCGCCCGATGGCGCGCAGGAAAGCCCATCTGGAGTGGCGCGGGGACGCCGTGCTGGCGCAGCTCACGCGGCGCGCAGTGGCGGCGACGGGGGAGATCACCAATCGGATGGAGGCGGGGGCCAAGGCGGAGCTGTATAAGCCTCGCCACGGCGTCCGCACCGGCACCCTGCGGCGCGCGATCACCCGGCTCCCGGTCCGCGTGGAGGGCAGCAGGGTCATCGGCGGACTCGGCACCGGCCAGGAGGTCAGGAAGTACGCGCTGGTCCAGCATCGGCGCTACGAGTACCTGACCAGAGGCCTGAAGAAGACCATTCCCAGCGTCGCCGAGATTCTGGCACGCCACATGAAAGGACGGGGCGGATGATCGATCCCCTGGCAGCCATCATCAAATACGCCGGCAGCGATGCCGCCCTGGCCCTGCTCATTGAGGGACGCATCGCCGAAAAGCATAAGTTCGGCCTGGCATCAAGCGACGGCTGGACCGCTGGCCAGAAGGCCCTCGTCATCCGCGATGACCCCGGCAGCCAGCCGGACATCGACACCGAGGTCCATGTCGGCCGCCTGGAGGCGCGCTGTTACGGCGAGCGCCCCTCGGAGGCCAAGCGGATCTACCTTGAGCTTGTCCGGATCTGCCGTGATCTGAACAAGGCAACCATTCTAACCAGTAACGGGACGGCACTGATCTACTGGCTGGTGATGGACTCGTCGCCCATGACCGGCATCGACCCGGATGTCAACCTTGATATGGTGGCCGTCTCGCTGCGCTACAGCGTGCACGAGCAGCCCCTGGAGAATTACGCATGAGCGCCATGTCGCCCTACGCCCAGATTGTTGGGCCGGCCAAGATCTATCTCGCCGCCTACGGCACCGCCGAGCCGGCCGTCGACGCCACCCCCGGGTCGTCCTGGGTCGAGCTCGGCCCGACCGCCGGCGACCAGGACATCGCCCACGACGGCGACCTGGAGGAGTTCCGCGACAACGACCACCAGGGCCCGGTCAAGGTGACCCGGCCCGACGAGGATGTGCTGGTCCACTTCACCGTGGTCGGACTGACCCTGGAGCATTACGCCCGCATCATCAACGATGTGAGCCAGGTCACCAGCGTCACGTCCGGCGCGGCCGCCGCCAAGCGCCTCTCCCTGAAGCGCGGCTTCACGCCGACCGAGTACGCCCTGCTCATCAAGGGCGACGCGGATTCGCCGTATGGCATCTTCCCCGGCCAGACCTACATCCCACGCTGCGTCCAGGCCTCGAGCCCCAACCCGACCCGCGGCAAGGCCCAGCGCGCCGAGCTGGAGTGCGAGTTCAAGGCCCTGGAGGATGACCTCCAGAGCGTTGACGAGGACAAGCTCGGCTGGTCGACCGTCCAGACCAGCTAGTCCACCCGGTTTCTCTCTGCGGGCGGCTCCGGCCGCCCCTCGTCTCTGAGGTATGTATGGCTGAGTTTACATTGATGGATCTCCCGCCCGAGCCACTTACGTTTCGCGATCGCCAGGGCGTCCGCCACGAGGTTAAGCGCCCGAATGAGTTCGGCCTGATCTCCCTGGCCAAGTTCGATAAATTGCAGCGCGAGCAGGCCCAGCTGATGGCGAAGCTCCAGGGCATCTCGGCCCAGAGCAACAACAAGGCGCTGAAGCAGGCCGAGCAGGACCTGGCCAAGGTCCTCGACGACATGGTGACCATGCTCGCGCCGGACCTGCCCGACGAGGTCAGGGACTCCATGACCTTCCTGGAGCGGATCGGCTTCATCCGCTGGTGGAGCGCCGAGACCGCCGGCGACCAGGTGCGCCCCGTGGGGGAAGCGGCGGCGGGGAAGACGGAACCGAGTCCGAAGAAAGCAGCGACCCGGAAGAAATCTTCGCCCGCCTCGTCCGCTACTACCGAATAGATCCGGAGTCGTTTTTCCGCCAGCCGCTGTGGATCCTACTCATCCTGATCCGCCAGATGAACGTGGTGGAGGCGGCCGAGGAGCTGAGCGCGATCGGCGTGGCCACGGCGCCACACCTGAAGCGATCAAGCTTTCGCGAGAAGGTCAAGACCTTGCAGCGCATCGCCCGCAACGGCAAGGGGCGCGAAGAGAAACAGAGCGCCTATCCCGACGCCATCCCTGACCCGGTGGCCGCCGCCGAGTTTTTCGCCGGCCTGGGCGTCCGGGTTCGCACGAAAGGACCACCGACCGATGAAGAAGGAACGCCTGTTCTGGCAGGTCATGTATCGCAGCCTGCTGGCGATGGCTCAGGCCATCAAGACGACCAAGTTGAATGACCCGCCGCTCCGGCAGGAATATGTCAAGCTCGACCACGACCCGGCCAAAGCGGCCGCGTTCTTTGCGGCCCAGGGCTGCCGCGTCAAAAGCTCCTAACAACCGAATCCCGCTCCCTCGCGCTGCCGCCGCCACCCGCGCCCGCAGCGACTGAGCGTCCACATCGCCGCCACCCGCGCCCATGTGCATCGAAATCCCTTTCGTATGCGCCTGGGCGCGTTTTAGGTGGTGTGGTGTGGGAACCTTCGATTTAGGTAGCGCTAGTCTTGGCACAGAGATAGATTTATCCGGCCTCCACGACGGCATCAACAAGGCACGGAGTGACGCCGAGTCCGGATTCGGCGATATCGGCGCGTCGATCGGCAAGAGCCTGACGACCGGCATCGTCGCCGCCGGCGCCATCATCACCACGGCCCTGGGCGGTGTCATGGCGGGCGGCATCACCTCGTTTATGGGCTTCGAGCGCCAGATGAACGAGGTCTTCACGCTGCTCCCGGGGGTCACCCAGCAGGCCATGGGGCAGATGTCGAACGACGTGCAGGCATTTGCCATCGAGTTCGGCGCCCTGCCCCAGGACGTCGTGCCGGCGCTCTACGAGTCGCTCTCCAGTGGCGTGCCCCCTGGAAATGTCTTCGACTTTCTTGCTGTTGCTCAGAAGGCGGCTGTGGGCGGCGTCACCGACACCAAAACCACGGTCGACGGCCTGACCAGCGTGGTCAACGCCTACGGCTCCGATGTCCTCTCGGTCCAGCAGGCCAGCGATCAGATGTTCACCGCGGTCGCGTATGGAAAGACCACCTTCGCCGAGCTGGCCGGGTCGCTCTACAACGTCATCCCCAACGCCCAGGCCCTCGGGGTCAAGTTCTCCGACGTGACGGCCGCGATCGCCGCGATGACCGCGCAGGGCGTGCCGACGGCGCAGTCGACCACCCAGCTGCGCCAGCTGATGATCGAGCTGTCGCAGGCCGGCGGCGAGACCTCCGAGATGTTCACCCGCATCGCCGGCATGGGCTTCAAGGACTTCATCGCCTCGGGCCGCTCGCTCCAGGACGCCCTGATCCTGATGGAACAGGCCGCCCAGCAGAGCGGCGTCGGCGTCAACGACCTGTTCAGCAGCGTGGAGGCCGGCAGCGCGGCCCTGACCCTGACCGGGCGCGGCACCGAGTCCTTTACGGCCGCCCTGGACCAGATGCAGGGCAGCGCCGGCGCGACCGATGCGGCCTATGCCCAGATGGACCAGGGGATCGGGCGGAGTGTCGACCGCATGAAGGCATCGTTCGCCGTCCTGCTGGCCGATGTGGGCGAGCGCCTGGGGCCAACCTTCGCCGTGTTTGCCGACTGGATCAACGCCAACATGCCGATGATCAGCGACGTGGTCGGGCAGGTCTTCCAGGCCATCGGCAACGCCATCGCCTTTGTCCTGCCCTACTTCTCGGCCTTTGTCCAGGGGGTGCAGCAGGCCTTTGGCATCTTCATTGAGCTCGGCTCGGCCGCCATGCAGTGGGGGCAGAACATCGCCCAGCAGCTGGCCAACGGCATCCTGGCGGGCGCCGGCGCGGTCATCGACAGCCTGGGCTATATCGGCGACCTGATCACCTACTGGCTGGAGCCGCACTCGCCGCCCAAGCTGCTGCCCGACATCGACCAGTGGGGCACGGACACGGCCCAGGTCTACCTCGACGGCTGGGGCCAGGCCGACTTCGGCGTGTTCAATCAGATGGGGTCGACCATCGAGAGTCTCCTCAAGGGCATGGTCAGCAGCGGCATCCTGCCCGAGGAGGGCATGATCCCGATGCTGCTCGGCAGCCGGGAGGCCGTGGCCGCTGCCATCAACGAGCTGCGCACGACCGGCAGTGTCTCCGAGGCGGCCTTCCAGGCGGTCCGCGACAGTGCGGGCGCCGCCGGCAATGAAGTCGACCAGATGTTCCGCTCGATGGTGGCGCTCGAGCAGGCCAACCGCGCGGCAGCCGACGCCCAGGCCGAACTGAACGCGATCACCGACCGATACAGCGCCATCCTTGACCCGATGGAGGCCGAGCTCCAGGCTATCCGCGACCAGCAGCAGGACCTGCGCGACACCCAGCGCGAGGCCGAGCTGCAGAAGATCATCAACTCGGTCGGCGGCGACGACTCGATCCGCGAGGCCGCCCGGCTGGAGCTGGAGGCGCTGCTCTTAGAGAAGAAGATCCGCGAGACCAGGGCCGCCCAGAACGCCGAGGAAGAGTCGGCCGAGGCCAAGCTCGACGCCGCAGCCCAGGCCAAGGCCGCCCTCGAAGCCGAAATCGCCCTCCAGCGCGAGGAGATAGCCGCGCGCCAGCGGCACAACGACCTGATCCAGCAGCAGATCGCCCTGTTGACCCGGCTCACCGAGACTTCGGCCGGCGGCGGGGGTGGTGGTGGCGGCGGTGGGATGGACGACGCGGCCAGAAAGGCCGAACAAGCCGCCAAGGCCCAGCGCGACTATAACTACGCGATCGCCGACACCGAGACCAAGCTCGGGATGCTGAAAGAGGAGCAGGCCAAGTACACCGAGGCCGACGCCGAGTACTGGCGGCTCCAGGGCCAGATCACGGGCATGGAGAAGCAGAAGCAGACCGAGCTGGAGGTCTCTGCCAAAGCCCAGCGCGACTATGAGCTGTCGCTCATGTCGACCGAGGACCAGCTGCGCTCGCTCAAAGAGGAGCAGGGCCGGTACGCGGTTGGGAGCGAGGACTACAACCGCATCCAGAAGGATATTGATAAGGTCGAGAAAGAGCGCACCCGCCAGCTCGAAGAGGTCGAGAAAAAGAATACTGAAGCGGCCAAAGCGGAGCGCGACTATCAGTACGCCGTCGCCGACACCGGCGGCAAGCTGGATATCCTGCGCGGCGAGCTGGCCAACACGGTCGAGGGCTCGGCCGATTACTGGCGGATCAAGACCCAGATCAACAGCCTGGAGCAGACCCAGCAGCAGGAGCTGGCGGCGACCAGTAAGGCCATGGGCGGCGCGGGCGCGGCGGTCAGCGGGCTGGCCGGCGGGGTCGGCAACCTGAGCGGGATGCTGCCGCCGCTGATGGGCAACATGGGCGCGGTCCAGGGCGCCACCGAGACCGCCGGCGCCGCGGCCAGCACCACGTCCGAGCAGTACGCTGCGATGAAGGACAAGCAGCTGGAGGCCGCCGACGCCGCCGGCGCCGCCGTCTCGCCACTCGGGCTGGTAGAGCGCGCCCTGGCCTCCCTGGCTCCCTATGCTGATGCGCTGGGCGGCGCGATGCTTGGGATGGGCGCCGTGCTGCTTGGCCCGCAGGTCGCCGGGGCGCTCGGGGCGATTGGCAGCGCCCTGGCGTTCATCGTCTCGCCACTGGGGCTGATGCTCGCCGGCGCGGCCCTGCTCGGCATGGCCTGGACCACCAACTTCGCCGGCATCCGCGATGTCACGATGAAGGTGATCGGGGCGGTGATGGGGGTGATCGGGCCGGCCATCAGCCTGGTCGTCTCGTGGTTTGAAGAGAACGGCCCGGACATCGTCGCCTTCTGGACCACGACCTGGAATGACATCGAGGGCGTGGTCTCGACGGTGCTTCAGGCGGTTGGCAGCGTCATCACCACGGTGTTCGGCGCCGTGCAGACCTTCCTGAGCACCCACGGCGACAAGATCAAGGGCTTCTTTACAAAGGCCTGGACTGCCATCAAGACCATCATCACCGGTGTGATGTTTGTGGTCAAGACCTGGATTGTCCCGGTGCTGACCGAGATTGCCGCCTTTATCTCGCGCAACCAGGACGCCATCGTGGGCTTTATCACCGGGGCGTGGGACCTGATCAGCGGGATTATCGGCGGCGCCCTCGATGTCATCAGTGGCATCGTCAACGTGTTCATGGGACTGTTCACGGGCGACTGGGATCTGATGTGGAACGGGGTGATGCAGATCCTCCAGGGCATCTGGGACGCCATCAAGGGCGTCGTGGTGGGCGCGCTGGAGATCATTGGCAGCACCATTGAGCTCGCCTGGAGCGCCCTGGGTTCGGCCATCTACCTGGCCTGGAACTTAATTCTAGACATTTTCGGCGCGGTCTGGAACGCGATTTTGCTGGTCATCGGCACGGCCCTGGGTGTCATCCTCACCGGGATTACGACCGCCTGGGACGCCGTGTCGGCGGTCTTCATTGCGGCCTGGGATACCATCTCGACCTTCTTCAGCGGGGTCTGGGATTTCTTCTCCACGCGGGTCAGCAACGGACTCGACGTGGTCAAGGGCGCCATTCAGACGGCCTGGGATACCGTCAGTGGCATTTTCAGCACGGTCTGGAACAACATTTCAACCTTCTTCAGTGGCCTATGGGATGGCCTGACGGCGCGGGTCAGCGGCGGCGTCGACGTGGTGAAAACCACGGTGCAGACCGCCTGGGATACCGTGTCGGGGATCTGCTCCACGGTCTGGAACGCCATCAAAGACACTATCTCGGGCGTGTGGGACGGCATCAAGCTCGTCATCGACACCGTGCTTGGGCTGATCTCCAGCGCTATCTCGGGTGTCTGGACGACAATCAAGGACGTGGCGACAACCTCCTGGGACGGAATCAAGGGCGCGATCAGCGGGGCGTGGGATGCCATTAAGCTGGCGATCGACACGGTACTGACCACTATCAAGGATGCCCTGACCGGTGCCTGGGACACCATCAAGACAGCGGCCTCTACGGCCTGGGGGGCCATTAAGGACGCACTGATCGCACCGTTCCAGTCGGCCTACGACACCATCTCGGGGATGGTCCAGAGCTTCATCGATATCGGCACCGACATCATCGATGGCATCACCGGCGCCATCTGGGGCGGCGGCGGCAAGGTCGCCGCCGCCCTGGTCGGCGTGGTCAACAACGCCAAGGATGAGGCCAGGGCCGCGGCCGAAATCCAGAGCCCGTCGAAGCTCTTTGCCCGCGATGTCGGCGCGCACCTGCCGGGCGGCGTCGCGATGGGCGCGGAGGAAGCGATGCCCAGCGCGATGGACTCGATCCGCACCACGATGGACACGCTGTTCGCCGGCAGCATGCCGCTGGCGCTCGGCGGCGGCCTGTCCCTGCCGGGTGTGAACCTGCGCGCGATGCTGCCGACGTCGGTGCCGTCCCTCGCCCAGGCGACCGGGCTAACGGCCGAGCGCGGGATGCGGGGCGGTGCAGCTGGTGCTGGCGACACCATCAACCAGTACTTCCCGCCGGTCACCGACACCGCCCAGATGCGCGCCATTGCCAAGCAGGCTGCCCTGGACGCGATGGACCGCACCGGCGGGTCGGCCGTCATCCGCCAGCAGACACGGAAGTAGGAGCACCTATGCCACACGAGATGCTGATCGAGCACGGGTCGACCGTGCTAAACCTGAACGATATGAGCCGGGACTGGACCTACCGGATCGCCCACAACTCCTGGGCGCCGCGGGTGGCCCGGCGCTCGCGCTCGCTCCTCGCCGACTGGCCGTATGACACCACGGTCGAGGACTACGCGCTGATGGTCCAGGGGCAGACGCCCGAGGCATGCATGGACGCGCTGGCCGCGCTCGTGCTGGCCTTCGACAACGCCCGCAAGTTCGAGCAGGGGCTCTCCAGCACGCCCGTGATCTGGAAGGTCCGGCCCGAGGGCGCGCGCCAGATGCTGAGCAGCATGATCCTGCCCGACCCGGAGGACCCGGAGAATGTGTCGTTCGACACGTCGTTTCTCAAGGGCGCGGCAGGCAAGTTCCAGAAGGTCGTGCCGATCCAGTTCCGGCGCCGCCCGCTGCTCGTGCGCGCGGCCGAGGAGACCTCGACCATCAGCACGGCCGGGATGGGCACGGTGCAAACGGTCACATGGGCCGACAGCGCCGACACGGTCAGCCCGGTGCGGGTCCAACTCAACGCGGCGACCAACGGCGGCGTCATGCCCGACGTGCGCGCCGGCGTGGTGTTAATCAGCAACACGGCCGCCGACATCCAGATCCACGAGGGCGAGTCGTTCACCATCGGCGCCCCCTGGACCTCGCAGGCCGACGTGGCCAACTACGCCTCGGGCGGCTCGGTGCTGCGCTACACGCCGGTCGTCACCACGCGGGTCGAGGTCCTCAAGTCCGGCATCTCGATCCCGGCCGGCACATGGGTGCCGGTGCTGCTCTGCCGCAACAACACGGCCGGGCGGGCCTACCTGGCCGACATTGGCATGCGCTACCTCCAGCGCACCGTCTACACCGGCGTGGGCCTCATCGACCTGGCGGTCACCACCCCGACCCACGTCATCCTGCCCTCGGTCACCATCACCGACACGGCCACCTCGCTGTACATCGGCATCCAGGCCATCTCGACCGGCGGCACGCTCGACATTGATGCGGTCGCCTTCCTGAACGTCGCCAACCCCGAGGCCTGCTTGATCGTCCACGGCGCCTCGGTCACCGCCCTGCCGGGCACCCGGGTGGACCTGAGGATCGACCCGCAGTACCTGACCGGGCGCGAGCCCACGGCCCTGGCCTACTACGGGCCCTCGACGGCCGCGGCCTTCTCGACCATCGACGGCGACATCAGCATCGCGCTCTCGGGCGCGTCGGCGACGGCGCTGTGGCTGCCGCTGGATACCCTCAACGCCTGGACGCTCGACGACCGGCCGACTGCGGTCGAGTTCACCGCCTATCGGCAGCGGGCCTCGCTGATCCCGCGCTAGGAGCCCTATGAGCCGCTACAACATCGCCATCTACGACCCGATCAAGGCGCAGACCATCGCGACCTACACCAGCCGTCTGCGCCCCGACTCGCTTTCCCTGACCGATGCGGCCTGCTCGTTTGAGGTCCCGCTGCCGCCCTGGGAGTCGGTGCGCTACCTCGATAACCAGCGGGTGCTTCAGATCTGGGTGACCCGCCACGGCCGCATCCGCAAGTACCGCCTGGCCACGCCGACGCTGCTGCCCGACGGCGTGCGCTTCGAGTCGGCCGGACTGGTCGTGGCGCTCGACGACGACGACTATACCGACCTCTGGAGCTCGACCGACCTGGGCAGCTGGCTGGTGATGAACCCTAACTACAACTCCCGCTACGGGGAAAACTGGACTATCGACACCAACAACCGCCTTTTCCTCGGGATGACCAACAACGCGACCTACCCCAACAACGCAGGGTATGCCGGGGCGGGCTTCTTCGCGCCCGCCGGCGGCACGCGGCCGGTCGCGGTGGCGCAGTTCGACGTGGCCTTCGTCAATATCCCGGCTAACTTCCGCTGGCAGATGATTCGGGGCAACCGCGACTTCACTGGCTTGGCCACCCAGACGTTCCTGCTGTCGCCGGGCACGAGTACCTATGCGTTCTGCCAGACGCTGACCACGCCCATGGATCTGATCGCCTTCGAGCTGTTCAACCTGACCGGGGCGCCCGCGCTCTACGTCGGCGAGACCGGCGCCTCCCGCGCCGTGATGACCAACGTCCGCGTGGCGACCAGCGTCGCCAACCTGGTCAGCACCACGGTGACCAGCGGCGCGATCGCCATCGGCGTGGCCTCGCCCACCGTGGCCAGCGTCGCCAACCTCTACGTCGGCCAGCGCGTGGTCATCAACTCCGGGGCGGCCGACAGTGAGAGCGTCGTCATCACGGCGGTGGGCGCGACGACCCTCACCGCCGTCTTCGCCAAGAACCACCTGGCCGGCGCCACGGTCCGCGCGATCTATGTCTCCGACAAGGAGATCATCGAGCATGCACTGAGCCAGGTGACCACGCTCAATACCGCGAGCGGGCTCAGGACCAGCACCGCGCTGATCCAGTCGAGCGGCCGCGACCTCGCCGACAAGCAGTGGTCGGCGGCCAGCCCGCTGGCGGTCATCAGCGAGCTGGCCGCGCGGGCGGACTACAGCTACGGCGTGCGCCCGGACGGCGCGTTGTACTACCACCCGCGCGGCACCTACAGCCGGGCATGGTCCGTGCGCGCCGGCGACATCGTGCTGGCGCGGCCGGCCGCCGGCCTGGTCAACAGCGTGCGCGCGCGCTACGAGAGCAATGACCGGGCGGCGGTCACCGCCTATAGCAGCGACACGGCCTCCATCGTCCAGAACGGGCTGACCCGCCGGCGCACCATCGGCGCCGACACCGGGAGCGCGACCGAGGCGGGCGTGATCCGCGACACCAGCCTGGGCGACACCAAGACCCGCAAGGTGCAGAGCAGCATCACGTTCCGGCGACTCTTTGATCGCGGCGGCGTAGAGTATCCACCAGACAGTGTGCAGCCGGGCGACACGATCACGATCGCCAACCTGCCGGCCGGCCTGACCGGCTCCAACCTGCGCACGTTCACCGTCGCCGAGGCCGCCTTCGACCCGGTCACCAGCACGCCGAGCGTCACGCCCCAGGAGCCGCTGCCGCGGCTGGATGTCCTGCTGGCGCAGGGCATTTCCGCCAGCACCAGCCCCACCACCGGGGGCGTTGATACCCGCGATTGATAAAGGAGAGATCACCATGAAATCACCCGCCCTGCTCACGCTCCTGCTGGCCGCGCTCCTGGCTCTCCTGATCGGCCTGGCGCGTCCTGGGGGCGCCCACGAGATCCCGGCCTACGCCGATGACGCCTATGCGCTTGGCGATGTGCAGGCGGTCACCCAGACGCTCTGCCACACGGGCCTGGATGGCGACCACGCCACCATCCTCCAGTCGCTAACCGCGCCGACCACGGGCACGTACCAGCTGACCCAGGGCCGGCTCAGCGGCCAGTACCTGCCGCGCATCGTGACCGCGCCCTGGACCGGCGTGATCACCGGCGATGTGCTGACCTGGTCGCCGAACCTGCGCGATCCGCGCATCGTGGTGCTATGGGAGGGGGCGGGCTGCCTCTTCCGCATGCCGGTGATGGAGCTGCTGCCGCTCGTGGCGGCCGACGAGGCGTACGCCGTGGACGGTGCGGCGGTCGAGACCTTTGTCGCATGCGCCGAGTATGGGCGGAGCGTGGTCATCGTGCTGACCGCCACCGATAGCCAGGCGCGGCGCTACAACCTGGGCGTGGATACGACCGGCCTGATCGTCAGCCACACCGGGCTCGTGGCCGTGGCGGGGGAGACGGTGGACTGGCTTCCGCACGACCCCGGCGACCGGGCGACCGTCGTCATCGGCGGCGGGCCGTGCGACGCGCCGGTGCTGCGGCTCTGGCGGGTGACCCGGGTGTGGCTGCCGCTGCTGGCCCGCTAAACCACCACCGCCCCTGGACGTGCTCCAGGGGCGGTGGTGGTTCTTGTGGCATGGGCGGGCTAGTCCCGGAACGCTGGCACGAGTGAGATATCGTCGGCGATCAGATAGATGGTGTCGATATCGATGCCGGCGAAGTTGATCCGCTCGACCGTTGCGCGGTTGTACTGGACGAGCACGGACGCCTGCTCGGCGGTGTTGCCGAACGTATCCTTGAGCGAGAAGGTGCCCTGAAGGATGACAAACTCGTAGGCGATGTTGGATTGATCCACGGTTTGCAGCAGGTCCTTCACATCGCGCTTCGCCCCAAACTTCACCAGGCCGCTCGTCAGGTTGTCGTTGATCGCCCACTGGATGACAAGCCCGCCGTCGACCTCTTGCACCGTTTGCAGCCGCTTTAGCCCGCGGTTGCCATCGCCCAGTGCGCGCTCCAGGAACTCGCTCAGACCCTCGACGGCCGTACGCGTTGGCGCGGGCGTCTTTGTGGGCGCCGGCGTTCTGGTTGGCCCGGGCGTTGGGGTGATGGTCGGCGGCACGGTTGGCCGCGCCGCCTCGGTGGCGGCCAGGGCCTGCTGGTTTGCCTCAGCGGTGCCGTTCGCGCTGGACTGGACCACGGTGGCCGTTGCGCCGGCATTGGCCCGCTGGAGGTCGGCCAGGGCCTGGGCGGTCGCCGTCGTGTTTCGCGGCGAGACATAGCCCAGTGCTTGGAGTACGCCACCAAGCGCGCCGCAGATCAGAAAGAGGCCAATGCAGCCGAGCGCCTTCGGTATCTTCTTCTTCGGCGGCGGGGGTGGTGGATAGTAGGGCATATAGGGCGGCTGCGGCGGACCAGGCGGCGGGTACTGCGATTGGGACATGCCGACTCCTTTCAGCGAGATACACCATGCAAGCAAAAAGGAACCGCCCGTCTGATGATCAGACGGGCGGTTCCTGTGGGTCTATTACTGCGCCACTCCCTGGACCGGCTTTTGTGCCGGCATTGGAAGAATGCGCCGCCAGAGGATTATATCGGTTTGCCCAACACCCCATAGCTCAAACTGTTGCCACTCTGAGGAGAAGTGTTCCGGTGCCTGGATCGTTAGCTCGCCCACCCGTGCGTCCCTGGCATCGACCAGGGCAACCGTGACGGCGCGCCTCGCCGTGATAACCTGGCGCTCACGATTGTGCTCCTCTATCAGCGGAAGATAGCGCACGGCGTACTGCCGACCGTCAGCGAGGGCCTGGCCTAGAAGAACGGCCAGTTCGCGATTGATGCGCTCATGTGCGTCATCGCGCGCCTCGGGGAAGCGCTCGGCATAGTCGTACACCACAGTGTGAATGCCGGTCTTAGGATTCTCGGTACTCACTGCGCCACCTCCTCGGCAACAACTTCCGGTGTATTCTCGGCTATTTTCTGTAAAGCCTTTGCCGCAGCCGCCGCCGCCATCGTAGCCCGGATCTCCTTCGCCAGAAGCCGAGCGTTTTCCTTCCTCATATCGACCTTGACCGCAATCTCGCTATCGGTCAGGCCCTCCATAATCCAGTAGCGGATTGCCGCCGCGCGCAACTCCGGCTGTTTCACGGAGGTGCTCCCTGGCGAAAACTCCCGAACTCCCAGCGTGGAATCCTCGGTTTTTTCTCCCTCGGAGCTGGGAGTTGGGAGTTTCCAACTCTGGAGCGAGCTCAGCGGGCCGGCGGCCAGCCGAGGGGCGGCGCTCAGATCGACGGCATAATGCTGACCGCCGTGGGCGACCACGCACGGCCGCGCCATCGTGATCATGGCCTGCCCCACTTCGACGGTAATCTTCTTATCGGCGACCAAACGCTTGACAACATTCCGGGCGTCATTCCCCAGATAGATCCATAGGACGTTCTTCACCGCATCGCCATGTCCATCGAGTCCGAGCGCGCCGACCCGGTCGGATTGCGGGAAGAACAGGACATGCACGTTGTATTCGCGGCCGACGCGGAGCAGGCGACGCAGCGGCACGCCGGCGTCGGGCAGCTCCTCCATGGTGTCATTGATCTCATCCCAGATCAGCCACAGGTCCGAGAAGATGGCATCGGGGTTGTCGCGTTTATGGATCCGGCGCCGATTGAATTCGGTGAACACCGCCCGCAGTCCGGCCGCAATTCGTGTGTAGCCCGCGTCGTCATCCAGTCCGGCCGCGGCCAGGCCGCCCCACTTGCCGCGCCACCACTTAGGATCGGCCACAAAGGCCTCGCCGTGGAGCAGGCGGGTAATTGCCTCGCCCGTCGTCGTCTTGCCCGCGCCGGTGTCGCCGATGATGCCGATGTGCGGCGCAGTCTGGAGCAGCTGGGCGACCACAGCCTGGATCGGCGCGAGGGTGATGGATGGCGACATCGGCGGCTCCTGCTGTGGCGCGAGCTGCTGTTGACGCGGCTCATCCTTCGGCGGCTCCTGCCGGCGGCCAGGGAGACCGCCGACCAGGACGATGTTGGGGCGCAACTTGAACCACAGGAAGCCCGCGAGCGCCGCCACCACGAGGGCGACGGCGACGAGGATGACCTGGAGCGATTGGGCGGCATCTGGTGTCATAGGAACCTCTTAGCGCTTGACCAGGCGCACGATGATCACGCCGGTCAGAACGATCAGCCGCTCGGATGCAAGGGCGATAAAGGCACCCAGCAGGGTGAACAGAATCACGACATAGCCCTGGTAGGCCATACCGCGAGTCGCGGCGCCCCACTGGATGCCGGCGGCGCTGCTGACCACATCGAAGAGGGTAACCAGGAAGAGGACCGGCCAGATGATCCAGCGCAGCACCTTCCAGATCTCGACCATCTTGTGGCGCAGCACCATCGCCTTCACGCGGGGAAGGTGCTGCTCACACAGCGAGATCCCAAGGTGGACGATCGCCGCCGGCACGACGGCCATGCCGATCCACTGATTGAGCGAGAGGATCGACAGATAGCCGTTCAGCACCCAGAGGCCAACCCAGACCAGTTCCAGCACGACCAGGGCTGAGATCAGGCCCCAGTACTGGTAGCGCTGGACCGCCTTGTCCTTGGAGATTGGCACCGGCTCGGCGCGCGTCGCGATGACCTTGCGCTGGCGAGCGGCGATGCTGGGGCGCCGGCGATCGGTGCGCTTCTTTTCTTCGGCGGGTGTGTGTTCTTGAGAGGGAGGCGCAGCGGACTTGAGGTTGCTGTTATCCAGCACCGCGGCGTTGAGGTCAAAAGCGGCGTCCGTCATCGGGTCTACCTACCTTTCCTGGTAGGCAGCCATGCTATACTTTGCCATGGCTGCCGTCTCCTAAACGTTCCGGTGGCCCACGCGCCAGACCGCTCCAACGGTGCTGGCGTTTATGTTGGCCACAGTATACCACCGGGCGCAATGGCGATCATCCTATGAGCGCTCGTGCGCCTCTTGAAGTTCATAGCCCAGGCGTTCCACATCGGCGTCGAGTTCCTCAATTCGCTGCTGGAGCGGCACAACTGCCTCCTCGACCGCCGCGCGGATAATGGCCGCAAGCCCCGCCATGTCGCGCCGTATAGGCGGAAGGAGTGGGTTGTCAGGGAAAATAAAATCCATAATCTGCCGTGCCCATTCTTCCGGAGTCTTCATCCCTTCCTCCTTAGTCATCGTCGTCCAGAAACCCACTGCCGAAGCTGGCCACGTCGGCGGCCGCGGTCGGCGCGATGGTCGGCGGTGCGGGCGCAGCTGGCGCCGATATCGCACGTGCGACACCGAGCATCGCGGGCAGGGCGTTCTGCTGGGTCAGCAGCTCGAGCGCCGGCAGCAGGGCGACGCGCAGGCGCTGGGCCAGGGTGCGCGGGTCGAAGCCGGCCACCTCCGCCCCGCTGATCAGCGCCTCGCCGGCCAGGATCAGCAGCCCGCGCCGCGTCGACTCGGCCAGCAGCTCGGACTCGCTGCCGAACTGGGGCAGCGCCGCCAGGACCGCCTGGAGCAGCGCCACCTCGTCCGGGCCAAGCCGGGTAGACTTGGTGGCGCGCTGGACGGCCGGACTCACGACGCGCTCCCCGCCGCCGCGTACACGACGGCGACCAGGGCGCCGGTGGCATTCAGCGTCAGGGCGAACTGGTCCGGCACCATGGTGTAGTTGCGCGGCGCCCGCTTGCCCATCGCGGCCGCCCGCTCCTCGATGGCGGCGCGCAGGCCGTCGAGCAGGACGCCGCCGCCGGTGAAGAGGACATAGCGCGACTGCTGCTGGAGGACCGGGAGCAGCCGCGCCACCAGGTCCTGGCCCTCGGCCGCGATGACCTGGTCGACCTCGGCGTCGATCGGGACGCGCACCCCCGACTCGCGGACCGTGCGCGAGATCAGCGCCTGCATCGCCTGGGCATCGTTGAGGCGCAGGTGGCCGAGCTGGGCGGCCAGCTGGCGGGCCATGGTCACCGTGCCGCGTCCGAGCTTCTCGCCGGTCATGCGGTAGGGCGCCACGTCCACGTCCGTGCGCTGCAAATCGCCGGTGCCGATGTCGACGATCGAGAGCGCCTCGATGCCGTCGTCGACCGTCTGGCCGTTGGGCTGGCGCGACCAGACCAGATAGGTACCGATCGACTGGGCCTGGGGCATGATGGTCGAGTAGGTCAGCGTCCACCAGCTGACCTGGCCGTTCGACGCCGTGCGCGCGACTTCGAAGGTCTTGCCGAACAGGTGCTCCTTGATTGCCTGCTTCGTCTCCTTCGAGACGCCCAGCCGGTCGCCGCCGCGCATCAGCACGATCTCATCGTTGGGCACGGCCAGGCCGACCGCCAGGTTGTGGATGCCGGACTTGTAGCCGCCGGCGATCAGCGCCTCGACCAGGGCCGCCGCCAGGAAACTGATCTGGCGCGGGTCGCCCAGACGCTCCGAGGTCGTGCCGATCGGCAGCGCGTCGCCGTCCTGCCCCAGCGCCTCGGCGCCCGCCCAGAAGGCCGGTCCGCTGTTCACGCGGTAGCTCGTGATGCCGGCGCCGCCGCGGATCTCCTTGGCGGCCCGGTAGACGGTGGGGACCGCCTGGGTGACCAGCTCGCCGGCCGGGGTCAGCAGCGCGATCTTGGTGTGGCCGTTGCCGTTGTCCAGGCCGGCGGGGACCAGCGGCCCGGAGCCGGCGACGCGGATCGTGCTCGGGAGGCCGAGCGGGAGGTTGTCCTGGAGGTGGTCGAGGATCGTTCCGCCGCGTTGCGCTGTCAGGGTCATGGCCTGCTCCTTTGTCTACAGATGTCATGATATGCAGACAGTATAGCACAGATGTAGCACTTTCTTGTCACGATATGTAGACACATCGTTACAATGTGGCGCTAGCCGCCGGAGACATCAATCAGGATGCGCTTGAAGTTCATTCCATCATAGATTGGAATGAGGTCATCGGGCTGGACGCGCGCATTGTAGTGCTCCTCACCACGCGGCCGATAGCGGAGCTCCCAGCGATCGCCACACTCGGCAACGCGAAGCAGGATTGAGCCGAACACCTCCTCCTCATAGACTTTCTGATACCGGCCAGCGACACAGATGGTCTTTTCGGTCATCAAGGACTTCTCGAGGTGTGTCACCCGCCCTGGCGCGGTCTGGCCTTGCATGATCGCCTTCATCTCGCGGACGCTTTCAAGGAACTCATTGAAGAGCGCGTCGCTCATGGGCGCGGCCTTGGCCTGGGGCGTTGCCGGCGGAGCCGGGCGCCGAGGCGGAGAGTCATCGCGATCGGGCTGCACGCACCCGTTCGGCATGATGAAGTAGCGCTTCTCCAGCTTCTCGATGTAGGCGACGAGCGACCGCATGTACCCGTTCGCCCCAAGCACAAACTCCAGCAGGGTGGTGTGCTGCTCGGGCGTCAGAGCATCGACGTAGAGCTCCACCCCGGTATCGGATTGCAAAACCGTCACGGCGGGGAGTTGGTCCAGACGGGCTTTGATGTCCTCAATATTTGGTCGGTCCATCAGGTCCTCCTTATTCCGGCCAGTGCCAGGTGCCGGGCGTTGCGTCCGAGCTGCGGGTAACGTCGAGCCGAATGAACGCGCCGAGCTGGTTGAACACATGCAGGTCCAGCGTGATCACCTCGACGCCGGGTCCGTTGCCGCCCGGCGTGCTGCGCACCTCGATCACGGTGGCCGGCCGATGGGCGCCCTCGGGGTACTCGCCCTCCAGGCCGCGGAGCACGTAGTGGACGGTGTCGCCGGCCTCGGGCATATCCTCCTCGTCGATACCGGTCTCGAAGAGGTTGATTTCCTCCAGGTTGTCCAGCGACGGATAGGGATGGGCAAACTCGACCGGCGGACGGTTCAACCACGTGTCGCGGGCTTCACGCATCGCCCCACGTAGCACGCCCTCGCGGACCTCGTCGGGGATTGGGCCAGGATCAGGCCAATTGCTGAGCACAACGCGCGGCTCGATGCTGATCTCCTGCGGCTTCCGCCCACGATACCACGCAGTCAGCGCCTCCCACCGCTCGGGCGTCATCACCATCAGCTCGTCGTACCACATCATGCCGCCTGCCGCCTGGACGAGCTGGTGCAGACGGTCGCGGCCCTCCTCCAGCTCCTCGATGTAGGCGATGAGCGCCGGCACATCCTCCCTGGCCAGGCCGGTCACCAGCATGTCGGTGTCATCCGGCTGGGGCGGGACGGACATACGAAAATGGTTTGCGTTTTGGGCGACCGCGCAGATCGCTTTGTCGGCGGCCTGGGCGCGGGCCTTGATGGACTCAAGGTTTGGACGATCCATGGGGCAGGTCCTCCGTAGGAGTGTAGTCAAAGGGCGCGCAGCACATACCGCAGAAGGTATCGATACAGGCCGTCCCGCAGCGGGGGCAGACGAGCATTGTGGTGTAGCCGTGCTGGATGGTCTTAGGGAAGGGGCGCAGCGGGGCGTTCAGCTCGCCGAGCGACACAAGGCGGCCTCCAGCGGTCCAGGTGTAGGGGAGCGGCCGTTTCTCGGCCATCACCGCCCGCTGCGCTGGGTACCACGCCGCCCGGTCCTCGTCCAGGGCCGCCTGGATGGCATCGGCGATCACCTGCTTCAGGTCCAGCGACTCAGACCCGCGCGGCTCGGCCGGCCAGGCCAGCAGCACGTCAAAATCGAACGGGTACCAGGTGAAGGCAATCCAGCCCAGGCAAAGCCGGGAGGTGTAGCCGCGGCGGAAATACACGCCGCCCCAGGCCCCAACGGAGATCAGCAGGCTCCGAGGTTTCATGGCTTCACCCAGCTCCAGCGCCCCCAGGACTCCTGCCGCACCTGGTCGTAGGTAAAGAGCACCGCCAGGGCGTTCTCATTGGCGCTCAGGAATCCATCGTTCAGCTTGCCATCCGGCTCCAGGCAGTGCTGCTGCACCATGTCCTTGAGCGCTTCTTCCAGCTCAAACGCCTTCTGTGCCGGCGAGACGCCGTGGGCCCACTGCACGGTCACCCGCACGGGCGGCGTGCCGGCGCGGGCCAACATATCGAACTGGATGTAGTTTTTGGCGTTGCCGCGCTCCAGCATCGCCGAGGCCTCGGCGGCCAGGTACGCGATCGCCGGCGAGGTTCCCGTGGCGGTCATCCCGTCTGCGGTGAATTCCATGTGCGTCCACTCAAACCCCGGCGCTGAGCGCTCGGCGGCAGCAACGGCCAGCCGGCGGTCAATCCACCAGTGGGCCAGGCGGTCGAGGATAGTTTTCATAGTGCCTCCAGAAGTGCATCGGCTTCATCGCGCAGGCGCTGGAATTTGCTCCAGGCGTGTTGGTAATCCTCCCAGGCCTTGGGATCAGGGAGTTGCTTGATGAGTGCCTGACTCTTTGCGGCGGCGACCTGGGCGCGGGCGTTCAGGGTGCGAACACGGACCGACCCGATCATCTGCCGCGATGGCTGGGCCGGCATCAGCGCGATCAGCGCCAGCAGTTCGGCGCGGGTCAGGTCGGATAACGTTGGGAGCTTCATGCCGCCACCGCCTTCGGCGCGACCTTCTTCTTCGCTGGCTTGGTCTTGCTGAAGCGCTTCGGATTCGTGCAGGTGCTGAAGTGGCTGACCTCCGTCTTATTGCCCTGGGCGTCCGCATCGTAGGGACATGGCTTGTTGTTGGCCGTGCGCCCCCAGACGATGGGCGCATCGCACTCGTCACAGCGAGCCACGCGGGTTGACGGGGCAGCCACTGGCAGCGGCGTCAGGTCAGGGCGCGGGTCCACAGGCGCAGCGGTGGCCAGGCCGAGCAGCTGGGGCTGGCCAGGGATGCGCAGGGCCGGGAGCTTCTGGCGGCGCTCGACCAGGCGGGCCGGCAGCTCCCACGACCAGTCGACCGGCAGCTGGGCAAGATCCCAGATCAGGGCATTCGCCTCGTCGATCGCAATCGTGATCCGCGCGCACGCCGTCGTCAGCTGCTGCTCGGCCACCAGGACCTGGGCCAGCGCATCACCACGGGCCGCTGTGGCCGCTTCCCGGCGCCGCTGGACCTCCCAGCGCTCGTCATTGGCCAGGCAGGCCGCACGTGCCGCCAGGAGCGTGTGGTAGCGCGTCAGGGTCTCAAGGCTCGCGTGCTCCAGGTGGGTAAAAAAGGCGGCGTAGGCGCGCGCCAGGGCCTCCTCCTGCTCGATGATGCGCTCCTCAAGGACCTCGCGCGTCCTGGCCGGCTGGCCCAGGCAGCGCGGACACAGCCGCGGCGCCGTCTCGGCGATGGTTGTGGGGTAGCCGCAGATCGCACAGCTAGTAGCTATCGACATCGTGGGCCTCCAGTTCGGTTTGTTGGACGGTCGGGTGGAGTGCCAGCCAGCGGTCGGCCCAGCGCCGAGCCTCAGTGGCGGCCGCCTCGTCGAGGGCGTAGATGCGGACGCGCTTGCCGAGCCCGACCCGGTGCTGCTTACTGGTCATTTTGAGGCCAAGCTGGCCCAGAAACGCGGAAACAAACTGCATCGGCTTGAGGTCAATGTCTTTGTTGACGGTCAGACCCAGCAGGCTCCAGATCTGCGCCCGCTGCCCCTGGATGATGGCCGCAAAGGTGGGCGGGATCGTCACAGTCCGGGATCTCATGTTAATCATGGCTCCGGTTGTGACACCCCCCTTCTCAGGCTCCTGAACAAACTGGATGTGCTTCAGGATCTCCCGGCGCAGTTTTGCTTGCAGCTGGTAGTTGGCCTTGTCCGGCAGCAGGGCATGGCGCTCCAGCTCGTCGGCCGCGGCGGCCGCCTCCGGGCTGAGCAGCATGGCCAATCGAGCAGCGTTGCGACGCAGGCCGGCGTCGTCCGCCTTGACCAGGACCTCGGTGATGTCGGCCGGCTCGATCTCGTAGAACTGACAGAGGTCGTACTGCTTGAGCTGGGCCATTTCCTCAGCGGTGTGGGTCTGCTTCTGACGTAGCTCCTTGGCCTCGTAGCCCGCCAGTGGGGTAACCGTGCGCAACTGCTGGACGTGCTGCGCGAACACCAGCTCCTTGCCAGCGTTGTAGATCTCGCGGGCCTCGGCCAGCTCGGCCTGGGTGACGTCATCGGCATGCACCAGCCGGTGGCCGTCAGCATGGGCGGCGGCGTAGAACTGGTCGCGCAGGTTGTTTAGCGAGCGATTGCGCTCGCTTTCCACATCGGCCCACAGCGCCAGGTACTCGTCATCTTTCGAGTACATCTCGCCGGCGGCGTCAATGCCGATCAGCAGGCCGGTCTCGGTGGCGTTGCGGACGCACTGCTCTTTCAGCAGCGCGATCGCCGTCGGCTTATCGTGGCGCTGCGAGCTGATCCAGCAGTGGACGGTTTTGGTCTTGGGATGTCGGACCCGCCCGGCCTGCTGGAGCATATCGCGGTGGGTGGTCGGCTGGCCGTGGCCAAACACGAACACCGCGTCAAAGTGGACGGTGTCGATCGAGACACCGGTGCCAAGGCTCGGGCTGTAGACCAGCACGTCCACGTCGCGCACCCGCTCGTTGATGTACTGGATGAACTCCTGGACCTCCGCCTCGGCGCTGTTCTCCCCATGGATGCCGAAGGCGCGCACCTCCGGGTATTCCAGCCCGATCGACTGGATCAGGTTCTTGACCATCTTGATGCTATTGGCGGCCACGGCCACCTTCTGGCCGGAGCGGATGGCCTCGAACAGCGCGGCCTTCAGCTCCGCCTCCAGGTCGTAGGCGACAAAGGTCTTGTCGGCCGGCCGAGCCGTGTTGACGATGGTGTGCAGCTGATCTGCGCCGAGCACGCGGCTGGCGTAGCCGTGCGTGATCCGGCCGGCGTCCGCGTCGAGGTAGATTACCTGGCCGGCCGTCGTCTGGAAGTGCCGGAGGTACTCCAGCACGCCGGATCGCTTGGGCTTGACGGTCGAGCCGGTGGCGTGCTGGAGGATCTGCTCCGACTCATCCAAAATGACATAATCAAATTGCTGGCGGGTCGAGAGTTTCTCGATCGAGTCCAGGCAGATGGCCAGGCGGGTGCAGTCGGTCAGGTCGGCCTGGTCCTCGTCGGTGCCGTTGACCACATCCTCGTAGTAGGTCAGGCCGAGGCGCTCGGCCATGTTGCGCAACAGGTTGCGGCGGTGGCCGACCACCAGCACCGAGGACTCGGCGGCGAGCCGACGCTTCAACAGCTCGGTCTTGCCGGTGCCGATCGGGCTCTTGATAATAATGCCCCGCGCGTCCGGCAGCTCGTGGACCGCCGTGGTGATGTGGCGCGCCTCGACATGGGTGTGGACCGGCAGCTGATAGGCCGGCTCATCGATCCAGCCGGCGGCGCGGATGTCGTTCATGGCGTGCGCGAAGTTGCCGCCGTGGTCAAACGTCACATGGACCTGGAAGGGCGTGGCGCAGGCGCAGGCCCCGCGGCCGTGGTGCAGCGGGTCGTCGAGGTCCCAGATGTAGGCGACGTTCTTCCCCGCGTCGATGACGACGCCGGCGGCGTGCTTGCGCGAGCTGTCCGGGTGGCGCATCCGCCGGCCATCCCACAGGTAGCCCACGCGCTCCAGCTCGGCGGCGATGTCGTGGTCGGCGTTGTAGGCGGCGACGGAGGGGTATTTGCTGGCCGTGTGCTCGGTCGTCCTGCGGGCGGCGCGGTGGATGTGGACGGTGGCGTCGGCGTTGTAGGCGGCCAGCTCGTCGGCGAAGTCGTCCAGGCTGTAGGTCCGCTCCACGTTGGTCAGCGTCCTGGCCGGCCGGGGCGGCTGGTGCTTATGGTTGAGCGTGCCCGGGGCGCGGAAGACGCGGGCGGCGTCGCTCAGCTGGTCGACGTGCCAGCCGTATTTGCTGGCCTGCTGCTGGATCGACCACTGCACGGCCTCGACCGCCTCGACGACGTTGGTCGTCTCGGTCGGGTGGTCGCGGTGCAGGTACCAGTAGGGCTGGATGCCGCCGCCGGTGTGCAGGACAAACGAGGGCGGCGGGAGGTGGCTGATCAGGTTCATGGCGTCCTGGGTGGTCGGCGGCAGATTGGGCTTGGCGTGCACGCCCTCGCCGGTGTCGATGTCCGCCCAGATGACCGCGATCGAGGTGACATCGGTGGACATGCCGCGCTTGCCCCGTGGCGGCCGCGCCGCCTGGGTGCCCAAAGAGACATAGACATGGCCGGCCTTGCGCTTGCGCTCGATGAAGCTGATGGCCTTGTCCAGCTCGTGGCCCTGGAACGGCGTGAACGTGCCGATCTTGGCATCGTCCGGGCGGTCCCAGACGACATACCAGCCCCACGGGTTGGGGTGGACGTGGCTGAGCCAGGAGCGCAGGCCGTGCGGGTCGGCGGGAGCGCTCGACGAGCGGCGTGGGCCAGGGGGTGAATCGGCTAGTGCTGCGACCATGGGGAGACCCTCCGACAAACACAAGAGACCGCCCAGCCATTGCGGCCGCGCGGTTGAGAGGAAGAATATTGATTGACCCTCGTGTTTGTGGTAGTATCTCGGTTAACAAATTCCCGGCTCGAACTTGGACGAAACGTGACGCTCACCGTGGCCCCGGTGGGCGTTTCTGTTTTAGGGTGCCTCATATAGTCCTCCTTCTGGGCGTGCGGATGCCGCGCTGGGCGCGGTGCGCAGCGGGCGAGGGTGGTCTTGTTCAGAACTGATCAGGGTAGGGGTTGAGGTGCGACACCGACGCGACTCGGATGCGACACGCCGGCCTGGGGTGGTGCGACTTTAGTGCGACCGGCTCGCCAGCTGGCGTCCGGGGAGTGCGACGGCCAGTGACACGAGGATCGGCAATGATGGTCTGGCCAGGCCGATGGGATGCCACTGCGGCTTCTTTGGGTTGAGCCGCTTCCGGCGCCGGCCGAGCCGGCCACCGACCGCGTCGCAGCAGCGGCAGCGCGCCCAGCGAATTCCATCCAGCTCGCGGATTTCGGCCGGGACGTAGAGCGCCCCGGTGGTTGGGCAGATGTGCATAGCGACCTCCAGGGTAGACGGAAACATCCAGCGCGCCCAGGGCGGCCGGTGAAGGTCAAGGGTATCCAGATTGGATCTGGTGATAGGAGACGAGGGGCGAACCCTCGCAAAATGCCTGCGCGACGGGGACGTCGCCGGCGAAACACCACAGGCCCGGCGGGCGGACCGTGGGAAACAACCCCCAGCTGGTGGCCGGGGAACCTCTCATGCGGCTGTTAATGCGGCCTATGATAAAACAACCTGCACGAAAAATCCAGATCCAGAAAAATGCCAGGGTCACTACAGCATGAGCAGGAGCATCAGGAGGGGTGGGAGATGAGCTTGTAGCGCAGGCGACACCGGTAGTCGCTGGTGATTTTGAGGTAGCCCTCACGATCCATGCGCCGAATGAGCCGCCAGGTGTAGGGTTCCGACAGGTCGACAAGCTGTGCGATCTCGCGCACAGTGGCGTTCGGGAGCAAATCGATGGCGGCGAGGATGTCCTCATAGTACTGAGGTATCTTCGTCTCACCCCCAGGGATGGTGTTCATAGGTGATACTCTCTCTGCCGCGACTTGCTATCATCCCCCCATCATCTAGGTAAAAAGAACTAAAGGAGTTTTATTTCTTTTATTGCCTGACTATGGTATGATGCAAATAACGGCGCTACTACGTAGTGACGTTGGCCTTGCCTTGATTGGTAAGGTTGGTGCATGGCGGGGGGCGTGTAGTGTCCGGCAAAGAAACTGGCACGTCCTCCCCACCCGCTGCTCACTGCTCATGAGCAAAAAGGCTTATTGCCTTTGATGAGCCATTATAACCTACATGCCTTAAGATTTGTACGAACACCTGTTCGCAAAGCATTACGGCAAAATGACTCCGTAAATTTGTAAGGTTCCAAAGTTGGCTTGTCCGGCTGGCGAATCTGGTTTGTTAGGCGGTTGCGCAGCGAGGACCTCGACAATTCTCACACGACCGCCTGTTTTTGTGCCTGCGCTAACGGAGCAGGCAACCGCCGGTCTAGCGACTAGTCCTCGCTAGACCGGCTTCGCTTTTTGATGAGGCATACTCAGCTTCGAAACGCAATACTTCGCGCTCCTCAATAACGACTGGACCTTTCGGGCCTCCTAGCCGGTCTGCCTTCAACTTTTTCTCTTTGATGAGCTGATAGACGCGCGCTGGAGTTAGGTCTAGTCTCTCGGCCACATCAGGCACCGTCATCGGATTTTCAAAAGCCATAGAACCCTCCTAGCCGTTTTAGTAAGAATACTTGATCGTTTGACCCTTGTCAAGGATAAAATATCATAAAATTTGACTCTTGACAAGGGTCAAACACATGCTATACTCCCCTTAGTTGATAGGTTTCCAGTCTTGCCGGACACAGAACCCCTTCAGCTAAATGCATCAACCTTTACCCAACAGGAGGCAGGGCCATGCCAACCACCACCGCGATCTCCGCGTCCCCGGAATCCCCCAACACCGCCGCATTCATCAATGCGATCCACGCCGGCTACCGCGTCCTCCGGGACGCCCACGGCTGGGCCGTCGGCCTGCGCGCCACCGTCGTCGAGTCCGTTCCCACCAAGCCGGCCGCCATCAAGGCCGTGATCAAGCACCACAGCCTGGACCGCGTGGTGCAGCTGCACTATGCGGCCGCCGTGATCGCCCCGACCGCGCCGGCCGTCGCCGATGCCTTCACGCTGCTGGCCCGCCGGGTCGAGGCCCAGACGCCCGCACTGGCCGAGGATGTTGCGGAGGAATGCTCGACGACGGACGCCATCATCGCCCTGGCCGAGTTCCCGACCAGCGACCTGAGCGGGTACACCGCGATCGAGCTGCACGAGGCCGCCCAGGTCGCCGCCGCCCAGCGCGACGCCGCCGCCGGCCGCGACATGCACGAGATGATGCGCCTGGCCGCGATTGCCCGCGAGCTGCATGCCGAGGTGGACCGCCGCTGCGGCAACGCCCCGATCAGCGCCACCACCACCACCCGCAATCAGGACCGCTACCACCGCCGCGCCGCGAAGGCCGGCCGCCGGTAGCCCAGGCGCCGCGTTCTCAATCAGAGAACGCGGCTTTCCTGATCCCCGATTCCTGAATTTCCCGAATTCCCACGAGGAGATAGCTATGAAATCCGATGGCACCTACACACCGGCCGAGGTCCGCGCCCTGGTCGACTTCCACCGCCGGCACGCGCCCGCCTTCGTCTGCGAGGGCTGCGGCCGCCCGGCCGATGCGCCGGTTCACCGCGACGACAGCGACGACGGCCACCTGTACGTTCCCTCGCATGCCGAGCTGAACCAGGACGCGCCCGCCACCCCGCCGGCGGACCCTGCGCCCGAGCCGGTGCCGAGCCTGGACGATGACGCGCTGCTGGCCATCATCGAGCGCAACGCCGTCGTGACGCGGGCCGAGGCGCTGGCCACCCAGACGGACTGGGAGCAGTTCGGCGCAGGCATCTATAGCGTCAAGCAGCCCCGCCCGATGCGCTCCCTGCTGCGCGCCTGCGAGCATAACTCGAACTTCGCCAACGACATGGCCTACGCGGTGGCCGTCCGCAACGCCCGCCAGCACCGCGACGTGGACGCGCTGCTGGCCCGCCTGGCTGACCGAGCCCACGATCTGCAATGGCAGGCAGAGCATGCCAGTCACACCATCACGATGATCAATGAGGACCGCGCCGCATTGCGCCGAGAGAACAATGATCTGCGCGAGCGGCTCTTGGCCCTCGCGAGCGAGGTGCAGGCCACCCCTTCCAAGTCTCTGCCAGCCACCCCGCACACCGCCGGCCCCTGGTCGCACGATGACGAGGGCTATGTCTACGGTGCCGACGGCGAGCAGGTCGCCGGCGTGTACGAGGGCGACGGCCGCGTCTACGACGAGGTCGAGGCGAATACCCGCCTGATTACCGCCGCCCCCGACCTGCTGGATGCCTGCCGGAAGCTGCTGGATTCGGACGCCCCCGGCGTTGACCCGTCCGGCTATATCTGGACCCTGGCCGTCAGCGCCGCCCGCGCAGCCGTGCGCCAGACCACCGAGTAGCACTTCCCGCCCGCACCTTACCAACCAAATACCGAGACCCGCAGCCTGACGCACCCAGCGTCGACGGTCCCCGGTCACGCGGACGCTTCCGCCTGACATCGGCACTGCGCGGTCTGGAGAGACAACCGACAACCGACAACCACCCACCAGGAGATAGCTATGCACACCATCAATGAAGCCGACCGCGCCGAGCTGGCCCGGCTGGAGTCCACCTACGGCCTGCGCCCGCCGCCGCCCGAGTCCACCCTCGTGCTGATCGACCTGGTTGGCCAGGCTCGCGCCGAGCTGACCCCTGGCCAGCGGGATGCCCTGGTCGAAATGTTCCTGATCGCCCGCTGCAATGGCTGCTCCGGCGTCGACGGCCCGGAGACCTACCACCCCATCGGCGTCCACACGCTGGCCTGCTGCGGGATCGACCTGCACGGTGACCTCTGCCCGACCTGCCGCCCCGAGCCGGCATTCTTGCGCGAGGGCGAACGGCCCACGGTGGTCTGCCTGTGTGGGAGCACGCGGTTCTACGCCCACTTCCAGCTGGCGAACTACGAGGAGACGATGCGGGGCAACATCGTCCTGTCGGTCGGCTTCTACCCGCACTCCCAGGTCCTGGCCCACGGCGAGACGCTGGGCTGCACGGCCGCGCAGAAGGAAGCGCTCGACCATCTGCACCTGCGCAAGATCGATATGGCCGATGAAATCCTGGTTATCAACCTGGGCGGCTATATCGGCGAGAGCACGGCCCGCGAGATCGCCTATGCGACCGCCGCCGGGAAGCGCATCCGCTACCTGGAGTAACGCCGGTTGTTATCCGACGTGCCACCTGTCACCAAAGGAGCCAATGATGCCACTGCCGAAAAAGACCGCCGACAAGGCCACGCTCCAGCGCCTGTTGGCCGATGGCTACACCATCGAGGAGATGGCGACCGCGCTGGAGATGCGCGAGGCCAAGGTCCGCACACCGCTGGCCGCCAACCGCCTGCCCACGCCGGCCGCCCAGCGCACGCCGCGCCGGAGACTCCCGCGATGATTCGGGCAGTCATCCCCAGCCCGCCCTGCTGTCTCCGCCGCCCTGCGCCCCCGCCCTC
>Ga0247822_10000025_pt1 | contig 51945 bp, 48 predicted proteins | sample 13C_Cellulose_Da_FD_192423 | JGI IMG/M metagenome (GOLD analysis project Ga0247822, IMG submission 192423) | Soil microbial communities from agricultural site in Penn Yan, New York, United States - 13C_Cellulose_Day30 | ecosystem: Environmental > Terrestrial > Soil > Agricultural land | place...
GCATGAGCCACAGCTTCGGCTTCAACCGCAACGACGACGAGGCCGATTACGCCGGCGCCGATACGCTGATCCATGACTTCATCGATGCCGTATCGCGCAATGGCAACCTGCTGCTCAACGTCGGTCCGCGCGCGACCGATGCCGCGATCCCCGACGAACAGCTTCGCCGGTTGAGGCAATTCGGCGCATGGCTGCGCGCGAACGGCGACGCCATCTTTGGCACCCGGCCGTGGACGCGGTCGGATGGCGAGACCGAATGCGGGCTGGCTGTGCGCTTCACCGCCACGCCGGAGCGCGTGAATCTGATCGTCAAGGGACCGGTGGCGTCTACCCGGCTGGTGAACCGGAATCGGGCCCTGTCGGGCGAGGCCGTTCGTCTGGACGATGGCAGCCCCGTCACGCTCGAGCCGCGCGGCCCCGATCTGCTGCTGACCTTCGCCGGCCCTTGCGTCGACACCGTCGCGACGGCCGTCGCCGTCACGACATAGTCCCAAGCCATCAAGCGGCGCGTGAAGCCATGTCCGCACGTGCCACCGGCGAAACTGTCTATCGCCCGGTTCGATGAATATGGTTGGAGGTGTGCGCAGTGCTGGTGCCACCCGTCTCCATGCCGATTTCCCTGCACCGCAGGGTATTTGCAGGGAAATTCTCATTTTGGACGCGCCCGATCGATCCCTGAGCGTCGAACGCGCCCCAGAAATCCCCCGATTCATGCACAGAATTGCCTAATCATCGGTGCAGGGAAGATTGCGCCAGAAGTCCGAGTATTTCATTGTGCCCCTATGCCGAGACCGCGAACTCTCGATCCGATCGGTGCATCCGATCATCCCAATATCGTTGACGATCCGAAACGTCAGGCGGCGATACTCGCCAGATTTATCGACCGGACGAGATATTTGGGGCAGGCTTACATGGTCACCAAATCCGCGGCGCGGTCCGATCGCTTGGAGTTCAACGAGTCGCTAACGCGATTGAAAGGGCAGCTCGCCCGTGTCGATCGGGGCGAGGATGTTGAATTTGAGAGAGCGCCCAGCAATCGGCTCCATCCGGAATTGGAGTTGTTGATCAATTGGGAGGCACGGAAACGCGCCGGACTGAGTCCCAGCGCGTTGCTCAGACCCACCGATCAGCGCCATATCATGGCTGCAGCCAGGCACATTGCATCAACCCATTCCGCTCGTAGGGGCCGGCCAAGCCCAAAGCTGTTCAAACTTTATCTCGAAGGCCTTGTGGCGGCATGGATCGAGGCGACCGGCAAGCCGGTTGTTGGACCACGGACAAAAGGTAGCGTCTATAATCCTCACCTAACCGGCGCATCCGGAAAGGTTATTCGGACTTTCGCGGATCAGCTCGAACCTGGAATAACGGACACGGCCCTCGTCATGATGTTAGGTCAGATCCGGCGGAAATACGCTGGCAAGCCGATGCGCTTCTCAGACTTGTTTCCGCTATATGGAGGTAAGGTTGTTGAGGGGGTGCCGTATCCTGGGCCGGGCCATAAGCTGGAATCCTTCATCCCGATTTTCCCTATTTATTGTCCTTAGCGCAGGGTCCATTCGCCGATAGTTGGCTGGCTCCAATTTTTCTGGAGCAGACCAATGACGACAAAATCTCTCGCCCACCCGCACATCGAAATCGTGCGGCGTAAGTCCCTCAAGCCCAACCCGACCAACGCCCGTGACCACTCGGACAAGCAGATCGCGCAGATCGCTGCCAGCATCGAGAAGTTCGGTTTCCTGATCCCGATCGTCATCGGAGACGACGGCATGATCGCGGCCGGTCACGGCCGGTGGCAGGCGGCGAAGCTGCTGCGGTTGAAGGACGTGCCGGTCATCCGCGCAGGCTTTCTGACCGATGCGGATCGCCGCGCCTTCGCTCTCGCCGAAAACCGCATCTCCGAGCTCAGCAGCTGGAACGAGGACCTGCTCGCGAACGAGCTGAATATCCTGTTCGAGGAAGGGTACAATCTCGAGATCACGGGCTTCTCGACGAGCAACCTCGACTTCTCGTCCCCCGACGAAAAGAAGAAGTCCGACTCCGAACTGATCGAGCTGCCGGATCCGGAAGCGACCGCCGTGTCGCGTCTGGGCGACCTGTGGCACATCGGCCCGCACCGCCTCTGCTGCGGCAACGCCCGCGAGGTCGAGAGCTACGAGGCGCTGCTCGGTGGCGAACGCGCGGCCATGGTGTTCAGCGACCCGCCGTTCAACGTCAAGGTGGACGGGCACGTCTCCGGGCTCGGCAAGCAGCGCCACCGTGAGTTCGCGGAAGGGTCGGGCGAGATGACGCCCGCCGAGTTCACCACCTTCCTGCGCACCGTGTTCCGCAACTGCGTCCGCTTCGCGGCGGATGGCTCGATCCACTATCACTGCATGGACTGGAGGCACGCGCGCGAGATCCTTGATGCGGCCGATGGTGTCTATTCAGACTTCAAACAGCTCATCACCTGGGTGAATGACAATGCGGGAATGGGCACCTTCTATCGGTCCCGCCACGAACTGATCTTCGTGTTCAAGTCGGGCCGCGCGAAGCACATCAACAACTTCGGCCTCGGGGACACCGGACGCTATCGCACCAACGTCTGGGAATATGCCGGCGCCAACAGTTTCCGAAAAGGACGGGCGAAGGACCTCGCGGCGCACCCGACGGTCAAGCCGACGGCGCTCGTCATCGACGCGATCCGCGACTGCTCGAGGCGCGGCGACCTGATCCTCGACCCGTTCAGCGGATCCGGCACGACCCTGATCGCGGCGCACAAGGCCGGCAGGCGCGGCGCGGCCATCGAGATCGACCCGCTCTACTGCGACACGGGGCTGCGCCGGCTGATGGAGGCCTCCGGTCTCGACGCCGTCCGGGAGGACGGTCGCCGCTTCGTCGACCTCGAGGCCGAGCTGAACCAGGAGATGACCGATGACGAAGGGTAAGAACCCCGGCGATTATGAAGTCGGCTATGGCAAGCCGCCCAAGCACACCCGCTTTCCGCCCGGCCAGTCCGGCAATCCCGGTGGCAGCCAGAAAGGGAAGCGCGGGCTCAAGTTCGACCTCGCAGCCGAACTCGACGCCAAACAGACGATTTCGGTCAACGGCCAGAAGGTCACCGGGCGCCGGCAACGCTTGGCGGTGATGGCGTTAGCTGCGCGAGCGGCGTCCGGAGATCTCAAAGCCGCACAAACGCTGATGCCTCTGATCGTGCAGGTGCTGGGGATCGAGGATCGCGGCACCGGTCGCCAGAAGCTGTCGCCGCAGGATCAGGCCATCCTCGATGCCATGCTCGGTGGCGACATCAGCGAACAGGGCGAAGACGAAGCAGCCGAGGACGAAGACGGGGAGGATGGCGATGACGCGGGTCGATAACCCCGCCTTGCTGCTGCAGGAGCTGATGCGCCGGGACTTCCGCGCCTTTCTGCGCAAGGCCTTTCCGACCATCCGCGGCGGTGATGAAATCCTCTGGAACTGGCACCTCGATGCGATCGCTTACGAACTGGATCGGATCGATCGCGGCGAGAACCAGCGCCTGCTCGTCACCCTGCCCCCGCGCAACCTGAAGTCGATCGCCATCTCGGTGGCATGGGTGGCGTGGATGCTCGGCCGCGATCCGCGGCGCAACTTCGTCTGCATCAGCTATTCGAACGAGCTGCCGGGCAAGCTCGCGCGCGACTGTCTCGCGATCATGCAGTCGGGCTGGTATCGCGCGCTGTTCCCGCGCACCATATTGTCGCCGAAGCGGTCCGCCTCGGGAGACTTCGAGACCACGCGCGGGGGCGGGCGGCTCGCGACATCCATCACCGGCACGCTCACCGGACGCGGCGGCGATATCCTGATCATCGACGATCCCATCAAGCCCGACGAGGTCTATTCCGACACGACCCGCGAGTCGGTGAACAACTGGTACCGCTCAACCCTGACCTCGCGTCTTAATGACAAGGCATCAGGCGCGATCGTAACCGTCATGCAGCGCCTCCACGAGAATGATCTCGCGGGCATGTTGCTCGAAACGCCAGGCTGGCGCGAGCTGCGGCTGTCGGCGATCGCCACCGAGGATGAAATCATCGCGCTGCCGCGCGGCAAGATGCACTATCGCAAGGCTGGCGACATCCTGCACCCCGAGCGCGAAAGCCTCGCGGTCCTCGGAGCGCAGCGGCTCGCCATGGGTTCGTCGGCATTCGAGGCGCAGTATCAGCACCCCCCCCTGCCCGCGGTCGGCAACATGGTGAAAGCCGAATGGCTGCGCATCTACACGGCCGCCGATCTCGCCGAGAAGCCGGGCCGCATCGTGCAATCGTGGGACACCGCCAGCAAGGATGGCGTCCATAATGATTATTCCGTGTGCATCACCGCCAGCATTCACCGCAACGAGATCCGTATCATCGACGTGTTCCGCGCCAAGCTGGCCTTCCCCGAACTGAAGCAGGCCGCGATCCGCCTAGCGCAGCAATATCGCGCCACTACGCTGTTGATCGAAGATGCCGCATCCGGACAGCAACTGCTGCAGGTGCTGCGTAATGAAAGGCCGCGCGGCGTGCCCATGCCCATCTCGCGCAAACCCGAAGGCGACAAATTGTCGCGGATGGCCGGCGTCTCGGGCCAGATCGAAGGTGGACAACTCCTGCTGCCGGAGGAAGCGCCTTGGCTCGCCGAGTTCAAAAAGGAAATTCTCGGTTTCCCCAACGCCCGTCACGACGACCAAGCCGATGCCCTGACCCAGCTGATGAGCTGGGGAATGCAATGGGACTATGGCAGGGATCATCAGCAAATATTGGGCGAAGGTGCCGTGCTGTTCGTGAATGGTGAAGAGTATCACGGTGACGGAGGCGGCTCTGCCTGGGATGACGATCCGTGGGGGCCGCGGGACTGGTGATATCGCTCGATCGAGACCTGAACCTGCAAACGACAGCTCTGATCTCAGTCCAGATCGCGCGACGACTTGTAGCTCTCGATGGCGGCCAGCAGGCCCGCCGCCTCAGCCGGTGCGAACATTTCTTCCCAGTCGATCCCGGCCTGCGCGCGGAACTTCATGCGCCAGAACTGATCGACCGGGCGCGCCGCAATGCCCTCAAGGAGTTCCTCCGACACCGGGAAAACAAACTCCTCCGAGCGACTGCAGCCCAGCGTCGCGCTATATTGGTCACAGGAGATAACGCGGCTCGCAAGGTTGTTCACCGTCACGGAACCGATACCGTCGCCGTCCTGGTAATTGACCGACTGATATCGGCGCTCCTGCGTCTCCTTGTACCAGATGTAGGCATAGACCTGATAGCTTGCCTCGCCTGTCCGCTTATTGACGTGCGCGCGCAGCATGACGTCCGAACCTTGGATATCGAACAGCCCGCCCGTCGATCGGAATCCCTTTGCCGTGGTCAGCGTCGCAATGGTTTCGAGGTCGTCGTCCTTCAGCTCAACCGCCTTCTGAAAATCAGCGGCCGTCAGCTTGAGCAGCCTGGCCTTGTCCTTCTCGCGCTTCTTCTCGATCTGCTGCGGCGTGATCATTTGAGCGCCGACCGGAACGGCCAACGCGGTGGTCACGAGAGCGGCAGTGAGCATGGATATAATCTTCTCGGTCATTTCAATCGTGCCCTCGCTGTCGACAATGAGTGACGTCACTGACGCTTGCCAGCGCGGGGAAGTCAAGCGCAATGTCACTGATCGTCTGTAGATCAATCAGTGACATCCAGCTTTCTACTGTCAGGTGGATATATGTGTTCGCCTTGGCAGAAATGTGCGGAGCCTCAGACAAGAGCGAGGCTGGAGTCAGGAGGACTATGCCGACCGGGCGGGCATTCATCGCACATATGTGAGCGATATCGAACGCGGGCGGCGTAACCCTACTGCTACGGTCATAGAGAAGCTGGCAAGACCGTTTGAGGTGGGCCCAGGGCGGTTGCTTGACTAGCCGAAACCCGATGCTTGAAGTGACGGCTACTCCTGTCGCCACCGATAGCAGGTCAGCTCGCTGACAGCTATCCGCCGGCAAGCTTCCGCTATCACACCCACTACCAAAACGACCTCCGGTTCATGCAGCTTGTTGAAGCGATGGCTGGTGGTCAACTCGGTTCATCCCATTGCCGCATCCGCGCTCTTGACTCGCACCGGCTGTAGCGGCGATCTGTTAACCATAAATGGGGGGCATGGGTTTGGGCGACTTGATCGACGCAGCGGCATCTGTTCTGATAAACACCGAAAGAAAACTTGATAGACTATCCAATAACATAGCTAATATATCAACCCCCGGATTTAAGAGAAATATTGAGATTGCTCATATATCCGGAGACCCGAATCGGACGGACCTCTTGCGGCCGTCGCAGATGTTCGTTGTCGATTATTCTCCTGGAACGCTGAAGCAAACAGGGAAACCCTTCGATATTTCTATCGTTGGGTCAGGTCATTTTCTCGTTCGCCATGACGATCAATTCTTCCTCACCCGCGCGGGCCAATTCTCAAAAAGCCCGGACGGCAGCTTGCGCGATGCGAACGCCATGGTGCTGCAGCTTGCCGGCGGCGGCGATGCGATCATGGAAGGCGACGACGTCGAGATACTGAGTGACGGCACGATGCTCGACGGCGGCACGCCCGTCGGCGCGATCGGCGTGTTCGCGGCGCCGCAGGATGCGAGCGAGCACTCGCCCGGGGGCCTCGTGGCCGCGATGGGCGAGCCCACCGCGGCCGAAGAAGGCGATTTCGAGATTCGGCAGGGCATGCTCGAATCGTCCAATGTCGTGCTCAGCGACGAGATGGTCGCGATGATGGCCAATGTCCGCCAGGCCGAAGGTGCAGCGCAGCTCGTGCGGTTTTACGATCAACTCATTGGGCAAGCGATCACCACTTTTGCAAGGGCAGGCCGATGAACGGGGCAATGGATATCGGCGCCGTGGCTCTGCGCGCACAGCAGCGCGCCCTCGACACGATCGCCAACAATGTCGCCAATGTGAACACACCGACCTACAAACGGGTCGACGGCGATTTTACCGAGGTCATGGCGCGGCAGATGCAGCCGATCAGCCAGACGGCCTTGCTCGCTTCTCAGGACTATCTCCCGACCGGCGGGGTGCGGTTCGCGCCGCGCGAGATGATTTTTCATCAGGGCGATATACGCGTCACCGGCAATCGTCTCGATCTTGCGATCGAAGGCGCGGGCTTTATCGAGCTTATGGGTCCCGACGGCCAGCTTCTGCTCTGGCGTGGCGGGACGCTCAAGGTGCTCGATGACGGACTGCTGGCAAGCGACAGCGGCCATGCGCTCCGCGCGAACATCACCATTCCCGACGACGCGACCAATATGGAAGTGATGGCAGACGGCACGATCAAGGCTGACCTTCCGGAGAGTCAGGGGGTCGAACTCGGCCAACTCGCGCTGGTGCGCGTCGCGAGTGAGAATGATCTCGATCGCCTCGATCGTAGCCTCTATCGTCCGGCCGAAGGGGCGAGGTTGATCGATGCCGTACCCGGAGAGGATGGCGCGGGATTATTCGCGCAGGGCCGGATCGAGAGTTCGAACGTCGATCTCAGCGAAGAAATGGTCGACCTGCTGACCGTCCAGCGGGCTTTCGCCGCGAGCGCCCAGATCATTCAGGCCGCAGATCAACTGGCCGGCATCACCAACAGCCTGAAACGATAATCGGCGATGATGTGGTTTCTATGGCTGCAGGCGGCAGCGCTCCCTGCCGCTGGCGCTGTCCCCGAGGCGGCAGTCCTTGTAGTGCGGGGCGACTATCTGTTGCTGCGCCATCTGGTAGCGCCCGAAACCCTCCCCCTGGGCGCCTCCGGTGACCTGCGCCTGCTCCGCGTGCCGGACGGAGCGCGGACTATCCTGCTGACGGAGGCCGATCAGCGGGAAATCCTTCACCGGCGCTTGCCGAGCGCCAAGATGGAGCCGCAGCGCCGCCGCACGCTGCGCATTGACTTCGAGCGCGTCATGGGTGCCGTGGCGCCGCGCCTCTGCTTCGAGCTCAACCAGCCTATCGCTGCGGGCGATGCGATAGACGCCGGGCGCGCTACCGTCGTCACATGCGACACCGACCGCGCGCGCGCGCGCCTGTCTTATGATCCGACGGCGCGAGTGCCGAAGGCAACGATCGCGCTGGCAGCTGGCAGTTATCTCGGCCCAGTTGTGCTCCCGAGCTCACTGCCGCAGCCGGCGGGACAAACGATGACGTTGCGCACGCAGGTGGGGCCGGTGACGGTCGATCGCGCCGCGGTTCTGGTGCAGCCCGGGCGGGCGGGACGGCACGTGTTCGCGCGATTGTCCGATGGGAAAATTATATCCGCTCCGCTGGCGGACGATGGGGGGCATCATGACACGCAATAGAATGATCGCGCTCGCGGCGCTGTTGCCGCTCGGCGGTGCCGGAGGAGGCGCCGACGCAGAGGATTTGTACAAGGGCGGGTCCTTTCCGTCGATCGCCTCCGACATCAAGGCCGGCGCGGTCGGCGATGCGGTCACCATCGTCATCTTCGAGAATGCGAGCGCATCGAACCGGGTCACCAATCGGACGAGCAAGCAAACCCAGTTGCAGGGAGGGCTGCGGGCCGGTTCGATCGATGAGAGCGGAAGCCTGGGATTTGGAGGCAGCTTCAGCGGTACCGGCGAAGTGTCGCGGTCGGAGCAGCTCGTAGCGCGCATCACCGCGCAAGTAACGGGCCTGGCGCCGAACGGCGATTTTCTGGTCGAGGGCCAGCATAATATGCTGGTCAATGGCGAGCATCGGAATATTCGCATCCGCGGGCGGATCAGGCCCGTCGATATCGATGCCGACAACAGCGTCATCTCCTCGCGGATCGCCGATGCGCAGATCGATTTTGACGGCAAGGGCTTCGTCAGCCGGAGCGCCAAGCCTGGCCTCATCAACCGCATCTTCAGTTTCCTCGGGATCGGCTGACATGCATCGCCTTCTCTCCCTTCTTGTTGCGGCGGCCGTGGTCGTCGCGGCGGCCCCTGCTCCCGCCGCGGCCAGCGAAGTACAGTTGACGGCGCTGGGGCGATTTGCCGGTTGGCGCCAGAATGCGCTGATCGGCTATGGGCTGGTCACCGGCCTTGCGGGTTCCGGCGACACGCGCCGCAGCGAAGTGACGCGCCAGGCGCTGCGCAATGTGCTCGCGCGCCTCGGAACCGTGGTGACCGAGGAGCAGATCAACAGCCGCAACGTCGCCGTCGTGATCGTCACCGCGGTCCTGCCCGCGTCCGCCAATCCCGGCGACCGAATTGATATCAGCATCTCGTCGATCGGCGATGCACGCTCGCTCGCGGGCGGCACCTTGCTGATGACGCCGCTCCTTGGCCCCGACCAGCGCCCCTATGCGCTCGCGCAAGGATCGCTCACGGTCGGCGGCTTCGATTTCGAGGCCAACGCCAATCGCCAGCAGCGCAACTATCCAACCTCGGGCACCGTCCCCGGCGGCGCGACCGTGGAGACGGCGGTCGATTCGTCGGTTATCAACGAGCGCGGTGAAATCTCCTTCCTGCTCAGCGAGCCGAGCTTCACGACCGCGCAGCGTATCGCGGCCCGGATTAATGGCGCGATGGGCCTCGGAACCGCAGACGTCCGCAACGCCGACGAGGTGGTAATCCGCTTCGCCGGCAGCCAGTCCCAGCTCGCATCCTTCGTGTCGACCATTGAGGGTCTTGCGGTCTCGCCCGATCGGCCCCAGCGCATCGTCATTAACGAACGGACCGGCACGATCGTCGCGGGCGGCGATGTGCGCGTGTCGAGCGTCGTCATATCACAGGGCGACATCAAGGTCGCGGTCACGACCGAGAATTACGCCTCGCAGCCGTCCTTCATCGGCGGCTTTGCCTCCGATGTGCAAAGCCTGATCGTCAGCAACACCAAGCTCGAGGTCGATCAGGGCGGTAACGACCATGCGATGACCTTTCCCGACAGCAGCGTCGCAGCGTTGGTCGAGGGCCTCGCCCGCGCCCGCGTCGACACGCGCCGCACGATCAGCATCCTCCAGGCGATGAAAGCCGCCGGAGCGCTCCACGCCGAAATCATCGTTCAATAGGACCCGACATGGACCCGATATCCGCAGCATTGATCTCCAAGGCGCTCGACGGGCTGCATTTGCGTGCCGCCGTGATCGCCGAAAATATCGCCAACGCGAACTCGAGGAGCTTCGCTCCGCGCAAGGTATCGTTCGAGCAGGAGCTGCGCGCAGCCGCGACGCAGGGCCTGGGGGCCATTGAGGAAAGCCGGGCCCGGATTGTGAGCGTCAATCCCGATACCACCGACACAGCCGTGCGCCTCGACATGGAGATGGCGGATGCTGCGCAGACCTCTGCCCGCTATGCCGCGTTGGTCGACATATTGGGACGGCAAATGCAGATCCACCGCGCTGCGATCCGGGGAGGTCAGTGATGGATGCTTTCGCTATCAGCCGCAGCGGTCTCGACGTCGAGTGGCAGCGCCTCCAGGTCATCGCGCAAAATATCGCCAATGTGAACACGAGCAGGACCGGAGCCGGCGGTTATTTGCCGCGCAAGCTGGTATCGGGACCGGCCGCGAGCTTCGATCGGTTGGTCCATCAAGGGCTGCAGCCCGGCCAGCCGCCACGCGGCGTTGCCGTCTATGACATCGCCGTCGCGACGAACGGCACCAGGCAGGTCTATGATCCGCGCCATCCCGACGCCGACGAAGCCGGCTATGTGAGCTTTCCCGCGATCAGCCAGGCCGAAGAGATGACTCTCATGATCAAAACCAGCCGCGCCTATGAAGCCAATCTGGTCGCCATGTCGGCCGCGTTGCAAATGTATAACAGCGCCCTGCAGATCGGGCGCCAGTCATGATCGAAATTGCACCTATCGCTGCAGCAGCATCGCCCTTCGATCCAGCGGCTTTGCTTCCCACCCAGGTGAAGCCGCCGGTGGCTAACGCGGTTCCCGCCAGTTTCGAGTCTCTGCTGACGGGCGGGTTCGCGGCCGCCGACGCCAAAATCGCTCGGGCCGATATGCTTGTCCGGCAGTTCGCGGTCGATGAATCAGTGCCGGTGCATCAGGTCACGATCGCGCTGGAAGAAGCCCGGATGGCTGTTGAACTGGCGATGCAGGTCCGTACCCGGCTTGTCGAGGGCTACCGCGAACTGATGAACATGCAGCTTTGACATCTGCCATGGCCGACCCTCAGAAAATTCAATCTCAACGATTCCTCCGCCTCGGGCTGGCGAGCTTCGCCGTCGTCTCGGCGATCCTCGTTCTGCTCTATTTCCTGGTGCTGGCGAAGGACTATGCTGTCCTTTTCGAGAATCTGCGCGAATCTGACACCTCGGCGGTGACCGCCGAACTCGGCAAGCAGGGCATCGCCTATCGCCTTCGCGATGATGGCCACACCCTCCTCGTCGATAAGGAAGAGATTGCCGCGGCGCGCGTCGCCGTTGCCGCCGCGAATGTGCTTGGCGGCGGCGATGTCGGCTTCGAGCTGTTCAATGATTCCGACATCGGCCTGTCGGAATTTTCCCAGAAGATGAACTATCTGCGGGCGCTGCAAGGCGAACTCACCCGCACCATCATGGCGATGGAAAATATCCGCTTCGCGCGCGTCCACCTTGCGCTTCCGGAACGCAGCATTTTTCGTAACGAACAGGCCCGGCCATCGGCGGCGATCACGGTCCAGACCGCCGATGGGCTGCCGCTCGCGCCAAACCGGGTCCTCGGCCTGCAACAGCTAGTGGCTGCCGCGGTCACCGACCTCGCAGCCGAGCAAGTGGTGATACTCGACGATGCCGGCATGCCGCTGAGCACGCCGCCAGCAGCGCCTACCGCACATGGAGCCATCACCGAGCGCGGCGCCTTCGAGCAATATGCTCGGATCAAGGCTACCAACGCCGTCCGCGACCTGATGGGAGATCGCCGGTTCGAAGTGCTGGCGTCGGCACGGCCGGCCGCTTCTTCGGGTCCTGCAACCCGCAGCGATGACACCGCCGGGGCGGGAGCAACGACCGGCGAAGAGACGCAGCGCCTGCAAATCCTTGTTCGGACTGAGATTGCCCTGTCGGACGGGGAGCAAGCCGCGATGTTGGAGCGGATCACGGATCAGCTCCAGCTCAACCTGGGCGGGGGGGATGCGATCGGGTTCCAAACCGGAACAATCCGTGCCGACGACACCATGGTAGGCGCGGTCCCGCAAAGCGCCGCCACGTGGGAAACGCCCGAGCCTACGGTGCAAACGAGCCGCGCGCCGGCAGCGTCGTCGCCTTGGGATATCTTCGCAAATCGCTGGTTATGGCTCCTCCTTGGCGTGATCGCGGTGGTGCTCTGGCTCGTCTGGCGCCAACGCGGTGCCTTGAGCGATCCCGAGCGGCAGCATTTTGCCGACGTGCTGGCCGAGGAAATCGAAATCTATCGGGCCGAACGGCGTGGCTGAGCTGTCGCCGCTCCTGCAACGATGGCACAAATTGTCGCGTGCGGATCGCAAGGCGATCCTCGCGCGCCTGTCCGACGGGCAGCGCAGTGATCTCATGGCGATGATTGCGGCCGCTGCGGATGGCGGAACGCATGATGAAGCGCCACCCGCGAGCAGCTGGACCATGTTCTCGCCGCGCATGGCGGCGGCGCTAAGTTCGATCGAGGATCAGCCGGACACATCGCCCGCAACCCTTGCGATGACGCCGGCGGGAGCGAGGCTCCTGCTGGATAGCGCGCGTGAGATACGCGCGGCTCAAGTTGTCGATGAGGGTTGGAGCGCGTCGCTGCGGCGGCGTTGGCAGAAATGGGTGAAGGACCTCGACCTGTGAGCGCGCTGATCAAGGGTAGCGACGATCGGGGCCTGCGGCGCGTGACATCGGTCGCCTCACTCGCCGAGGCGCTGCCCGTTCCCTCGTCGGCCGGCACCCCAACCGAGGAGGAGCTAAGGATCCTTGAGCTGGAGGGCGCTCTGCGCGACGCGCGAGCCGAACAGCTGGTGGCGCAGCGCCAGCATGCCACAGATCTCGAGCGCGTTCGGGAATCAGCGCGGGCGGAAGGCCTGGCCGCAGGAAGACACGAAAGTGAAACGCTTCTCGTAGCGGTTGCTGACGCTGCCCGCACGGCGCGTGCGTCTGCGAGCGAGGCGCTCGTCGATACGTCGGCCATGGCGCTCGCCATGGCGCGCACCGCGCTTGCCAAGGTTTTGGGCGACAAGGCCAATTGGCCCGCAATGATCGAAGATATACTCGCGCAGCGCAGCGCGCAGATCGATTCGACACTCATTCTTCGTGTCCGGGTAAGCACGATCGATTTTCCCGATGCCGATACCCTGCATCGGATTGCGGAGGCGAACGCAGCGGCGATCGATCTCGTAGCGGATCCCAATTCGCCGAGCGGCAGCTGTCTCTTCGAACTTCGCCTGGGCGAGATGGAAGTCGGGCCCGCGATGCAAGGGCGCAAATTGCTCGCCTTCTTGGACGACCTCGCGGCGCGGGGAGATCGGGCATGACGCTCGCCGCTATGGAACGTCTCATCGATGCGCAGGATTTTGCCGAATATCGCGGACGCGTCAGCCGAATATCGGGCACGCGGATCGAGGCGCGCGGCCCCTTGGCCCGCTTGGGCGACTATTGCGAAATTGCTTCCAGCGGTGAGACCCCGCTATTCGCCGAAGTGGTGGCCGTCGAGCATGATCGGCTCTTCTTGATGCCGCTCGGCCCCATTTCGGGCGTCGAACTGGGCGCCGAGGTCGTAAAATCGCAGCAATTTGCAGGCTTTCTTGCGGGCGATGGGCTTGCCAATCGCGCGATCGACGCGCTGGGCCGGCCGATCGATGGCGGCCAACCGCCAGCCGATGTTCGCCGCGTCAATCGGCAGGCCGTGATGGCAGCGACGCTCGACCGGGTCACACCCGACCGAGCGATCGCAACGGGCGTGCGCGTCATCGACACGATCTTGCCGGTCGGCGAGGGGCAACGCATCGGTATTTTTGCAGCAAGCGGCGTCGGCAAGACAAGCTTGGTCGAACAGCTCTCGCAGCAAATTTCCTGCGATCATGTCATCCTCTGTCTCGTCGGCGAGCGCGGACGCGAAGTCGAAGCGCTGTGGACAACTCACAAAGAGAAACGCGGCGGCGCGCCGGTGACAGTTGTTGCCGCAACCTCCGACGAGAACGCGACAATGCGCGTAAGGGCAGTCGAGCAGGCTCTCGCGATGGCCGAATATTGGCGAAGCGAGGGCAAGCATGTGGTGCTGTTCATCGACAGTATCACGCGCCTCGCGCTGGCGCTCCGCGAATTGGGGCTGGCAGCGGGAGAACCGCCGACGCTCCGCGCGCTGACGCCCAATGTGTTCGCATTCATGCCGCAGATCGTCGAGCGCTGCGGCGCGGTTCGCGATGGCGGCGCTATCACTGCGATCTTCACCGTGCTCAGCGAAACCGACGATGTCGACGACCCGATCGTCGAGCTGATGAAGTCCTTGCTTGACGGCCATATCATCCTGTCGCGGCGGCTCGCCGAGAAAGGCCATTTTCCGGCGATCGACGTCGGCGCCAGCGTCAGCCGCCTCGCCTCGCGGCTGCTGGGCCGCGACGGACTGGCGCGCGCCCGGCGCACGCAGGCGCTGCTCGCCGAATATGAAGAGGCACGCACGATGATCGAAAGCGGCGTCTATCGCGCCGGCAGTAGCCCCGCGATCGACGAAGCGATCGCCAAGCTGCCCGGGCTGAACCGCTATCTCCGCCAAGCATCGGACGATTCCGCCGACCCGGCACGCGCTGGCGAGCAACTCGGCCTGCTGCTCGGAAGCGAGGCCGGGCATGGATAGGAAGCGGCACTTCGCGGCGTTGACCGGTCTCGGCGCAGTCCAGCGGCTGCAGGTCGCCGCCGCGCGGGCCGAGCTCGCGGACGCGATGGATGCGCTGGCCACCAAAGAGGAAGCGGCCGAAGCAAGCCGGCGACAGTTGCAGATGAGCGAACGATATTTCGAAGACACGCTCGCCGCGACGTCGTTCGACCCCGATTCAATGCGGCGCGCCGGCCTGGCGATCCTGGTCGCCGAGGAACGACTCGCGGAAACATGCGAAGCCAGGCACCAGGCGGAGGCGGCCGAGGACGCCGCGCGCGCCGAATGGCACGGGCATCGCCTCCGCGCGCGCGCGATCGGCGAGCATCGTCGCCGGATGCACCGCAAGCTTGTGCAAACGGCCGAGGACAAGGCCGCAGTCGATCTCATCGCGCTTGCGGCGAGCAGGAGCCCGGTCGGATGATCGTGACGAAGGGCCCCCCGGCACTGCCCTCGGCAGACTTGTCGGGCACGAACATGCCGGTAGCCGCAGTATCGAGAGGGCTGGATTTTGCTGCGCTTCTCGCCGATCCGGCGCTGCTGTCCTCGTCGGCGACGGGAAATGCGCCCGGGCGGGATTCGGGCCTTTATCCCCAACATCCCGCGAGTTTCGAGGAACTGGCGTTGATCGAACCGGTCGCTCTTGACCTGGCGGATGGGACTGTCGGCCATCTGCCCGGAGAGGTTGGCGAGGAACAAAACCCAGAAGCGGCGATTGACGCCGTGGCTATCGGCCTTCTCCTCGATCCGATCGGCGCGGCCATCGCAAAGCCAGCCGAGAGTTCTCCCGATACTGCCCTGGTCCCTCCACGGGCTGGTCCGCAATATGCCGCGCCATCGGAAGGCCGCAACAGCGCGCTGCCGGCGGCGGGACCGTTGCGGGTCGCTTTGGCGCAAGGCCGCGAGACGCAGGGCGCCGCGGCGCCCCGCGCAGCGGCAAGCTCCGCGCGACCGCAAGCCGCCGTCGATACCATCGCCTTCGCATTGGGTGCCGGGGTCACCATTCATCTTGGCGCCGACGAAGCCCGTCCGCGCGTCGCGGTGCGCGGCTTACGTCTGGATGCGGCCGATCGCGGCGAGGCGGCCGGCCGCATTGCTAGGCTGATGCGCGCCTATGGCTATGATGTGTCGGAACAGATGATCGATTTTGAAGGGGTGGGACAATGATGCTGCAAGCCACGGACGCGTTAGGAGGCAGCACGCCTCTATCATCGGGAACGAATGGCAGTTCGGCCAACGCAACCGACGCATTCGGACTGAGTTTCGAATCGCTGCTCAAGATCGTGCTGACGCAGCTGACCTATCAGGATCCGCTCAAGCCGATGGACAATTTCCAGTTCGTCTCGCAACTCGCGCAATTTTCACAGATCCAGCAGGCCCAGTCGATGAGCGACAGCCTCAAGACGCTCGTCTCGGCCCAATCGACGGCGCAGGCCGCGAGCCTGCTGGGCAAGCGAGTCGATATTCCGGCCGGCGCTTCGGTGGTCAGCGGCGAGGTGACGGCGATCGCCTTTGCCGATGGCGTACCGACACTCACGCTCCAGCTCGCCAACAATCAGACGATCAGCAACATACCTTTGAGTTCGGTCACTCAAATCAGGGAGGCGAATTGATATGTTCGGTGCCATCTATATCGGGCTTAGCGGCCTGACCGCTTATTCGAACGGCCTCCGCGCCGTGAGCAACAACGTCAGCAATCTCAACACGACCGGCTTCAAATCCGCAGACGTGTCTTTTTCCGACATTACAGGAAGCGGAGGCAATGGCGGTCTCGAATATGGATATGGTTTCGGCGGCGGCGGCCACGGTGTCGCGCTGAACAGCACCAGCATCAATTTCGCCCAAGGCGAGCTTCGCCAGACGGACCGCGACCTCGATCTTGCGATGGACGGCAACGGCTTCTTCGTGCTGCAGGACGGCGACCAGCTCTATTATGCCCGGACCGGTAGTTTCTCGGTCAACGACGAAGGCTTCATCGTCCTCAGCGGGACCGATTATCGGCTCGCTGTCCTCGACAACAGCGGGCGACCGGTATCGCTGAACATCGACAATGTCCGGACAAACCCTCCGGTAGCGACCGACAGGATCCGCTTTGCCGACAACCTGTCGTCGACCGCGACGAGTTACTCGCTCTCGGATATCAAGGTCTACAGCGCGAGCGGCGCGGAACATGTCTGGAAGATCGACTTCTCGCGCACCGCGACCGTCGCCGATGTATGGACCGTCAAGGTCACCAATGCCGCGGGCATCGAGGTCGGCACGAAACAACTGAAATTTGCCAACGGCAATATCGACCCGACGACTGCCAACCTGCTGTTCTCTGACGCTGCCAACGGCCTCAGCGTCACTTTCGACTTCTCGTCCAATGTCAATTCCTTCTCCGGGCCGGGCTCGACGCTGCGTGCGGCGTCGATTTCCGGACATCCGACCGGTACCATCACGAAACTCGCGGTGAATCAGGACGGCGAACTCGAGATCACCTATTCGAACAATGAAAAGACAGAGCTCGGCGCGATCGCGGTCGCCGACTTTCGTGATCCGCAGCGGCTGGAGCAGCGCGGCAACGGTCTCTTCGTGTCGGACGACTATGGCCAGCAGCAATTTCTCGCCGCGTCCGACACCCGCGTCGGCACCATCCTGTCGCGCCGGCTCGAGGCTTCGAACGTCGATCTTTCGGGGCAATTCGGCGATCTCATCCTGATCCAGCGCGGCTTCCAAGCGTCGTCGCAGATCATCAGCGCCTCCAATGACATGATCCAGCAACTCTTCGGCATCAGGGGCCAGGGATGATCGAAGCCCGGCCCTGGCTTCCCGATTCCTGCCTGACGTCGCGGCGTGCCACCGCGGCGTTCGCCGAGGCCGTCGCCGGTTGGTCGGCGCATTGGTTCGTGAAGCCTCCGCTAAAGGCGGCCGATCAATGGGCGCGCTGTGAAGAGAAGCCGGCGGTCGGCGCGGCGGGCCTGGGTCCGGTCAAGCCCGTGATGCCTGGACTGGCGCTTCAACATCGGCACGAAGCCGATTTGACCGTCGCGGCGGCGCTGCTGACTTTGCCCGCGTCGCGAACGCCGCTGCATGCACAGGACCAGCAGTTGCTGCGTACCGCCGGCGAGGCAATCTTGGCCGATCTTGCGGATCGCCTCTCCCGACTGGGCAAGCGGTCGAACATCTCGAACCGCGCGTCGGTCGGCGCGGACGATCAGGGCCTGTTCGAACTGAGGCTCAACGACGATGCCGGCCTTGCCGTTGTGTGTCTCCTTGCTTCGTCAGAATTGCTGGTAGAGATCGTCCGGGGCGGCGTACAACCGCAAAGATCACGACCCGGCCTGACCGCCCGCACCGAGGCCATCGCCGCCAATCAGGTCGAGTATGCGACCAGGGTCGGGCTCGCGCGCCTGCCCTATTCCGATCTTCTCGATCTCGCCGTGGGTGACGTGCTGGTCCTCGACGCGAGCCGGGAGGCCTCATTTGACCTGACGGTCGACGGGCAGGTCGCCTGTCCTCGCGCCGTAACGCCGGCAACCGCCAGCACCGTATATTCCTGACAAATGCAAGGTTGAGTTTCCCATGACGAAGACAAAAGAAGCTGGTTCAGACAAGCGCGAAGCTTCGCTGCTGCTCGACCATGTCGAGGTCGAAATCGAGGCGGTGCTCGGCAGCCGGCAAACGACCATCGGCGAACTCAAGGCGCTGGTGGAGGATGATCTGGTGCCGCTGACGACATCGCTCAGCGATCCGGTCGAACTGCGCGTCAACGGCCGTACCATCGGCTTCGGCGAAATCGTTGCGGTCGCCGACAACTTCGCCGTTCGTGTGACCAGCATCAGCCAGTGACGCCCAGGCCGGGATTTTTGCGATGACGATCTGGAACACGATATTTCTGAGGGCTGCCACCGCGCCCGATGACGGAACGCTGGGCGCCGGTCTTTCTCTCTGGCGTGTCTTCGGCGCCTGGTTGCTGTGCATCGGGATCGCCGTTGCGCTGATCCTCCTGCTGCGCCGGATCCGCGCGGGCCGGATACCCACCGGGGCGGCCGCCTTCCTGCCGCGCGCGCTGAACCCCTCGACGCGGCAGATCGCGATCGTCGAAACCCGCCGCATCAGCCTGTCGGCGGACCTGTGTATCTTCGATTATGCCGGCGAGCGCTATCTGGTCGCCGTCGGACCCGGCGGCACGACGCTGCTCGACCGGTCGGCCGAGCCGCCCGCAGTCCCGGAGGATTTGCCGGCATGACCCGCGCGATCCTTTGGGCCGCCTTCCTGACCGCCACGACGGCCTTGCTCGCACCGAACAACGCGTGGGCGGCGACCGCGATCATGCCCGATATCCCGCAATCGGGCAGCAGCGGCGTCGTGCGGACCGCCTTGGTACTGACGCTGATGGCGTTCCTGCCGACGCTGCTCATCTGCACGACGAGCTTCCTGCGCATCATCGTGGTGCTGGCGATGATCCGCCACGCCTTCGGCATGCCGCAAACACCGCCCAATGCGGTCCTGACCAGCCTCGCGCTCTTCATGACGATATTCACCATGGGGCCCGTGCTGACCCAGGTCAGCAGCGCCGGCCTGCAGCCGCTGCTCGACGGCAAGGCTAAGGTCACGCAGGCGATGGAGGCGGGCTCGGCGCCGCTCAAGACCTTCATGCTCCGCCAGACGCGCGAGAAGGATATCGCCACCATCTACAGCCTGTCCGGGTCGGAACTGCCGGCGAACGCAGCCGACGTCGAAATGCAGAAGCTGATCCCCGCCTTCATGCTCAACGAACTTCGGGTCGCGTTCAGCATCGGCTTTGTCATCCTGCTGCCCTTTCTGCTGATCGATCTGGTGGTGTCGAGCATCCTCCTCGCGCTCGGCATGATGATGGTCCCACCCACGACGATTTCGCTGCCGATCAAAATATTGATGTTTCTGCTGATCGACGGTTGGAGCCTCGTGATCCAAGGACTCGCCGGCAGTTTCAGATGAAGCGTCGACGCGCCCGGCATGGTCTGGACCTGGTGATGCGCCCCGAAAGGGTGGAGGCGGCCCTGTGGCGCCATGCGCTCGCCGACCTTGCGCGAACACGCGGCAAGATTTTCTCGCACTATGCGCGGTTCGCACGGGCGATCGCCCGCGATCGCTACCTCTCGCGCCGGCCCGACAATTATGAATTGGGCGACGTCGAACAATTCGCCTACGAGGGCCTGCTGCAGGCCATCGATCGGTTCGAGCCGTTGCGCACCGTTCCCTTTCGTGCCTTCGCGCGGCCTCGTATCGCTGGCAGCATCTCCAACGGTCTCGGTAAATACAGCGAGGCAAGCGCCAATGCCGCCTATCGAAGGCGCGCCGAGCGTGACCGGCTGGAATCGCTGATGGCGGATATGCCCGAAGATGGTGGAAGCGCGCTGCAGCAACTGTCCAAGCTGGCGGCGACGCTGGCGATCGGGCTGATCATCGAGGAATGGCGGCAGGAAGAAGTCGAGCAGGTCAGCGCAAGCGAACCGACGGCCTATGACACGCTGGCGTGGAAACAGACCGAACTGGCGCTGCGCGACAGCATCGCCACGCTGCCCGCCAACGAGGCATTTGTCGTGCAGCAGCATTATTTGAACGGTGTCGCATTCCGGCAGATCGCCCTAATCTTGGGATTGTCCAACGGCCGCGTGTCGCAGCTTCATTCGCGCGCGCTCGGCAAGCTGCATGAACAAATGGCGAAAAGCCGGTGAAGAAGAGGGTTTGAGATGAGCAAATTGTGCAGCGATCAGCAGATGGCCGAGCTGATCGAAGCGATCGGCGACGACGATCGTCATGACGTCGAAACGATCGACCGGCTGCTGAGCGCCTTTCCCGAGGACCCGCGCTTGCATTTCATGAAAGGATCGACGCTGGTGGGAAAGCAGCGGATGATCGAGGCGCATCTTTCGCTGCAGAAAGCCGTCGAACTGGCGCCGGACTTCGCGGTCGCGCGCTATCAGCTCGGCTTCTTCGAATTGACGTCCGGCGAAGCCGACAAGGCGCTCGCGACCTGGGGGCCGCTGCTCATGCTCCCCAAGGACAATTATCTGCGCCGTTTCGTCGAGGGGCTGACCCATTTGATCCGCGACGAATTCGAAGCCGCGATCGCTGAATTCGAGGCGGGCATGGCGATAAACCAGGACAATCCGCCGATGAACCACGACATCGGTCTGCTGATCGCGGAGTGCCGCAAGATGCTGGGCGGCGGTGGCGCGCCCGCCACCGACAGCAGCGAGTCGGCGACATCCTTCTTGCTTGGGCAATTTTCGTCCGGCACCACGCACTGACGCCGATGACCCGCATATCCTCCTCCGACCATATCATGATCCTGCTTCGTCAGAAGCTGGAGCGTGCCGCAGAACTCAAGAAGGGCCAGAAGGCCAGGTCGGTCGGCGGCACGGCGCGCAACGATCAATCGAATATCCAGCGCATAAGAGCGCTCGCGCAGATCGACACGCTCAGCGACGAGGATGTGGAACGGTCGATGATCCAGGGCCTGCTGGTCGAAGAATTGGGCGAAGCGCTGGTCAACGATCCGAAATTCCAGCAGCTGATATCGAGAATAACCGACATGCTCAAGCACGACGAAGCGGGCAAGGCCCTGCTCGCCGCCGCGCGGCAAGAGCTGAAGGACTGACCACCGCCTCATCCGGGCGGCGACCGGCCGGCCTATCGCGCGATACGCGTCAGCAGGGTGCGCAGCGTCCGGCCCTGTTCGTCGAGCGGCTGGTCCAGAGCGCGCTCGAATATCCGTCCGGCTTGGTCGGCGTCGCCCTGCGACGAAGCGACGATCATCGCCGCAAAAGCAGCCGAGAAGCATTGCCGGTCGAGCCGCAGCGCGACCGCGATGCTGCGTTCGGCCGCCTCGTGTTCGCCCTTCAGGGCCTGGATCGTCGCGAGCGAGCCGTGGCATTCCGCAAAATTCTCGTCGAGCGCCATGGCCTTCGCGAAGCGCGCCTCGGCGGCGTCGCGGTCGCCGGCGATTAGATAGGCCCAGCCCGCGGCGATCCAGCTGCCGAGATGGTCCTCGAAGAGCGCGGCGCCACGGTCGATCTGCTGCAGCGCTTCTTCGCTCGCACCCAGGCTGAGGTTGGCGAGCCCCAGCCCCATCCAGGCGCGGGGCGACCGGTCATTCTGCGCCAAGGCACGTTCGAGCATCGCGCGCGCTTCTTCGGCCTCGCCGTCGCCGAGCGTGAGCGTCCCCAACGTGGTCAATGCATCGGGATGGTCTCCCCCCGCGATCGCCGCCTTGCGCGCCAGATTTTCGTCATCGAGATCCATGGCGAGCACCGACACGGCGGCCTGCAACGGCGCGTAACCGGCATGCGCGGCCAGATAAGGCGCAATCTTCGCGGCCGCGCCGTCGAAATCGCCGCGCTCATGCGCGAGTTGAAGATCGAGCATCGCGGCCTGCGGCAGCGCCGCCACGGTCGCATCGTCGAGCAGCTCGCCGGCGCGATCGAACTGCCGGTCCAGTGCCAGGCTCCAGGCGAGATTGAAGCGCAGCGCGGGATCGTCAGGGTGCCTGCTGCGTAAATCCTCAAACAGGGCGACGGCAGGTCCCGGGCGGCCGTTGCGCATCGCGGCCAGGCCCGCGCCGGCGGCATCGCCGTCAGAAAGGCCATCGGCCACTTCGAGACGCGCATAGCAATCGTCCGCCGCGGCTGCATCGCCCGCCGCCAGCGCGGCTTCGGCGCAGTCGCGCAGCAGCGCCGGATTGGCGGGATCGCTCTCGAGATAGGCGAGCAAGCGCGCTAGGGTCTGCTGTTGTTCGGTGGCGCTCATGGCAAGGCCCTATTCGCTGCTGATATATGAAAAGACGATCCGCGAAGCTGCATCAAATGTCGAGCTTCACGACCTGAAACGACTGAAGCGCGGTGCGCAGCGGGATTTCCTCGATCGCGAGGATCGACAGCTGCGGGATGGCACGCTGGGTCAGCCGCAGCAGATTGCGCCGGATCTGAGCCGCGCAGAGCAGTACGGGCGAGCGTCCCTGCCGCAGCATCGTCTCCGCCGCAGGCGCCAGATTGCGCAGCAGCTGGTCCGCGAGCTTCGGTTCGAGGCCGATCGCCGCTTGTGCGCCGCCCGCCGTGCTGCTCGCGACGATCTGGTTCTCGACGCGCGGATCGAGGCTGATCACCGCGAGATGGCTGTGGTTGCCGCGCAGGCCGTTGCAGATGCTGGTGCTGAGGTGGCGGCGAACGAGATCGGTGAGCATGACATGGTCGCGCTCGGTGCGCGCGACGTCGACGAGCACCTCGAGAATCAGCTCGATATTGGCGATCGACACCCGCTCGACCAGCAGGTGCTGGAGCACACGCTGGATATCGGAGATCGTCATGATGTTCGGGACCAGTTCCTCGACCAGGCTCGGCTGGCGCTCACGCGCGAGATCAATCAGCCGCGCGGTCGCGGCGCGGGTTTGTATCGTCGAGACTTCGGCCTTCATGACTTCGGCGAAATGCGTCATCAGCACGGTTTCGGCGTCGATGATCGTGAGCCCCTTGGCGCGAGCCTCGGTTTCGCGCGCGGCGTCGACCCAGCGTCCGGGCAAGCCGAAGGCGGGGTCAGTCGCGTCGATGCCGTCGACCTGTTCGCCCTCGCCGCCGGCCCTTACCGTGAAGATATTGCCGGGAACGATCCGGCCCGACCCGTAAGCCGTTCCGTGCAACAGGATCCGATAGTCCTGCGACCCCAGATCGGACACGTCGGTCAACCGAACGTTGGGAAAGGCGATGCCGAAGGATTTTTCGTGCGCAATGCGCGTCGCCGCGATCCGGTCGAGGAGCAACGCGCGGCGATCCGACCAATAGGTCGCAAGTTCGCTGCCCAGCAATATCTCGATCGGCGCCGTCTCGCCGAGCGACGCCGCTTCGACGATGTCGCCCGCGCCATCCTCATTCTCGGCCAAGGCGGCCTCGGCCCGCACGCGCCGCCTGATGCGCACCCACGCCACGAGCGCGAGCACGCCGATCAGCAGAATCGGCCATTTGGGCATGCCGGGCAGCAGCATCAGCGCAAGCAGGATGCCGCAGACGATGAGCGGAATGCGCGGCACCGACGAGAGCTGGGTAAAGATTTCGGTGCTGAGCTCGCGGTCCGACGCCGAGCGCGTGACGATGATCCCGGTCGCGATCGAGATGATCAGCGCGGGCAATTGCGTCGCGATGCCGTCGCCGATCGTCAGCAGCGCAAAATGCGCGAGCGACTGGCCCCAGCTCATGCCCATCTGCACGACCCCGACGATCAGGCCGGCGATGATGTTGATCAGCACGATGATGATGCCCGCGACCGCGTCGCCCTTCACGAACTTCGACGCGCCGTCCATCGCGCCGTAGAAGGAGGCTTCCTTCTCCAGATTCTTGCGCCGCGCCGCGGCTTCATTCTGGTCGATCAGCCCCATGTTCAGGTCGGCGTCGATGCTCATTTGCTGCCCGGGCAGCGAGTCGAGCGTGAAGCGCGCGGCGACCTCGGACACGCGCTGCGCGCCCGAGGTGATGACGATGAACTGCACGACGACGAGGATCGAGAAGACGACGAGGCCGATGACGAAATTGCCCTGCACCGCAAAGGCGCCGATCGAATCGATCACCTCGCCGGCATCAGCACCAGTCAGGATCAGCCGCGTCGCCGCGACGTTGAGCGACAGGCGGTAAAGCGTCGCGACGAGGAGCAGCGACGGGAATGTCGAAAAATCGACCGGCTTCGCGACATAGAAGGTCAGCAGCATGATCGTCAGCGCAAGCCCGAAGTTCATGATGATCGCGAGGTCGAGAAAGGCCGGCGGAATCGGCGCGAACAGGATGACGAGGATCAGCACGAAGCCCGCGACGAGCAGCAGATCCTTGTTCCGGCCGAATAGACGCGTCATGCGGGGTCTTCCTGATGGGGCGATGCGGCGGCGCCTTGCCGGCGCAGGCCGATGTAAAGCGCGGCGACCGCGCGATAATGATCGGCGCCCACGGGTTGATCGACCTGGTGGCCGTGGAACAGCGCCCGCGCAAGCGGCGGGTTGGCGAAGATCGGAACGTTCGAGAGGCGCGCCTTGCGCTTCATCAGCTGCGCGAAGCGGTTGCGGCCGCGCGCGCGGACGACCGGCGCGTTCATCGTCTCGGCATCATAAACGAGCGCGACCGCATAATGTTCGGGATTGGTGACCAGAAGGTCGGCACCGGCGACGCGCCCGAGGCCCTTCGCCTGCTCGACCATCTTGGCGTGCAGCTGCTTGCGCTTCTGCTTGATCCGCGGCTCGCCCTCGCGGTCCTTGACCTCGCGCGTCAGCTCGCGGCGGCTCATCCGCATCTGGCGGCGGAATTCGCGGCGCACGATGAGCTGGTCGACGATGGTGAAGAAAATGGCGAGGCCGAGGAAGGCCATGATCAGCTGCCCCGCGCTCGCGGTCAGCGCGCGCACGACGCTGTTGGTGCTGGCAAGCCCGCCCCCGAAGCTTGCGATCGCTCCGGTGATCACCAGCCAGGTCGCCGCAGCATAGCACGCCATCTTGACGATATTCTTCATCGTCTCCTTGAGCATGCGGAGCGAGAAGAGGCGCTTCAAGCCCTTCGCCGGATTGAGCTTGGTGAAATCGGGCTTCAGCGGCTGCAGCGTGAAGATGAAGCCGCGCAGCTGGATGAGTTCGAGCACGATCAGCACGACGATGAGCGCCACCCCCAGCAGCATCAGCGGATAGAGCGCCTCGCGCAGCGCGGCGCCCGCGATCGCGAGCAGGTCGATCGTATCGCCGGCGCGGTCGATGCCGAGTGTGAGCGAGCGGCGCATGATCTGCGCCAGCGTCACCGCGAACCCCGCCCCCGCGGCGAGCGCGAAGAAGATCAGCGCGACGAGGCTACCGACGAAGCCCAGGTCCATGCCGCGCGCGACCTGCCCCTTTTCGCGCGCACGCTTGAGCTTGAAGGGCGTAGCCTCCTCGCTGCGGTTCTGTTCCTGGCCCTCCATCGCTCAGGGCACCGCGACGAGGGTGAGCGCATCGCCGAGCGCTAGGCGGATCAGGCGGAGGAACAGCGCCGCCGACACGCCGATCGCGATCGGCAGGCAGAGCAGCATCGCGATCGCCTTCACTTGAAAGCCGAGCAGCAGCACGTTCATCTGGGGCAAGGTGCGTGACATGAAGGCGATCGCGAGGTCGAGCAGGAACAACGCCATCATCACCATGCCGACCAGTCCGATGGCAATTCCGAATAGCGCCCCCATCAGCTGCACCATCGCGCCGAGATCGGGGCGCAGCGCGCCGCCCATCGGCACGACGTCGAGCGAAGCCGCCCACACCGCGAGCAGGTCGAACGGCCCCGATCCCGCGAAGAACACCGCCGCGGTCGCATAAGCGAGGATCGTGCCCGCGAGCGGCATCTGCGCCTGCGTTGTCGGGTCGGCGACCATCGCCAGCCCGAAGCCGGCCTGGATGTCGAGCGTCTGCCCCGCCCACAGCACCGCGGCGAAGGCGAGCTGCAGCGCCAGCGCGATGGCGATGCCGATCACCAGCTCGCCCATCGCCAGCGCCATCAGCGACGGCGCTTCATCGACCAGCGTCGCGGTGCGACCGGGCCAGGTGCCGACCATCCATATCGCCAGCCCGAAGCCCATCAGCACGCGCACCGTCACCGGCACGCGCACCAGCGTGAAGGGCGGCGCGAAGGCGAGCGCGGGCGCGATGCGCAGCGACACGCACAGGATCGCCAATATCTGCCGGGTGAAATCGTCCACGAAACGTGTCGGCCCGCCTATTGGGCCAGCGTCGGAATCGAGAGGTAGAGCTCGCGCGCCCAGTCGGTGAGCCGCCCGAGCATCCACGGCCCGAGCGCGATCAGCAGGAAGGCCGCGGTCAGGATCTTCGGTACATAGGAGAGCGTCATCTCCTGGATCTGCGTCGCGACCTGGAAGATCGAGATGATCAACCCGACCACCAATGTCGCAAGCAGCACCGGCAGCGCCAGCAGCACCGCGTTCCACAGCATCTGGTCGAGCAAATCGAGCGCCTGCCCCTGTTCCACCTGTCCCCCGTCATCGCCCCGAAAGCCGCGATTCGCGCAGCGTTAACCATGAATCAAGACAGACGAAGGCGCGCACCGAGTCAATGGGCGTGCGGTGGGTCGAGCATCGAGATCGGACGGTTTCAACGTCCCGGGAAGAACCTCAAAAGTCGACCTTGGAGTTTTTGAGTTCGTAGGTCACGACGGCCTTGTGCACCCTCGCCACATAGGCACCGACGTTGAACGGCGTGAGTTCCTGTTCCGGATGATTTGCCATGCCGATGAACTTCGCCAGACCATCCGCACTTTCCATATGCGCAGGGTCGCGGAAATTGCCGAGATCGGTCGTCGTGGCGAAATCGAGATCCATCGCGTAGATGTGGGCGTCGGGGATTTTGGCAATGCCTTCCACGGCGCATTTTCGCACGGTCAGCTGATCCATGAGGAACGTATCGCCCCCCCCACCACGCCGCAGCCGCGGATCGCCGGCCCATTCATAATAGATGGCGGGCGAATAGGGCGGGATCAGTATATCGACGCGCGCGCCCTTGGCCGTCAAGGCGCGCACTTGGTCGAGCAACGCCGCCAGCGACGGCATATTGCCGCACGTCAGCGCCGATGGCTTGTCGATCGTCGCCCGATATTGCTTGGTCCATCCCTGCAGCAGGCGCATGCGTGCCGGGGTCTGGAAGCGACGGCGCTCGCCTTCCCTGAAACCACTTTCCTGATTGGCGGTCGCGCGCGCATCGGGAAAGGGCGATCCTGATCGCAGCGCCTTCACCGCCGATTTGATCGCCACGCTGTTGACCATGCGCAGATCATTCAGCGGTGTCTCGTCATAATGATAGTCAGGGAAAAGCGGCCGAGCCTCGGTCGCACGCTTCGCATAAAAATAATCGAGCGTGATCAGATAGCGCTTCGCCGGCGAATAGCGGACGAACTGGTCGATCGTGCGAGCGCGGTCCGCGACCGCCGATCCGTGATAGCTGACGTTCCAGGGCGAGGCATAGCCGGGGTAGGCACGTTCGAGATCCGCCTGATGGAATATCGTCGAGGGCGAGGTCCCGATCAGAACAAGTTCGCTATTCTGGTCGCGCGCCGCGATCCGCATCACGCGGGGGATTTCGAATGGAGCGAAATTCTCCGGGATCGAAACGCGCTTGCCCCAAGGATAGACGTCAAAGGGATCGATCGCGAGCACCGCGGTGGCCACGCTCGCATAGCCCAGCCAGATCGCGGCCATGACCGCTATCATCGGCCGCCGCAGGATATGGGCCAAGAATTTTGCCAACCGCGCCATCGGTCAAAAGCCCTGATAGAGGAACGGCGGTTGCCGATACATATAATAGATGCAGACCACGAAAATCGCGCCGAAGAACAGGGCCCAAGGCCAGTTCGGTCGCCAGCGCAGCCGCAATTGCAGTCCGTAGGACGGGTTCTGGTAGGTCAGAATGCCCGGCCGGTAGTTGCGAAGCAGTTCGACGCTGTTCGGCAGGAGGTAGACAATTGCGAACCCCGCGATCAGCGGCTTCAGCGCGGCCTGCATCTCGGCATCGATCGCGGGCACAAACGGACCCGATAGCAACTGTCCCCCGAGGAAAATCGCAGTCTCGAGGCTGTCGGCGCGGAACAGCGCGAAGCAGAGCGGCATGAGCAGCAGCAGGATGATCCGGCCATAGATCGCGCGGCGCACCTCGGGAACGGTCTTGCGCCATTTCTTCCACCGCTTCGACGACCGGACCTCGGTCTCGGTCACATACCAAATCCCGTGGATCAGCCCGAAGACCACGAAGCTCCAGATCGCGCCGTGCCACAGTCCGATCACTTCGAAGTTGATCAGCAGCGGCAGCCACAGGCCCAGGATCTTTGCCGCCATGGCGCTGTAGCGCTTGCGCGCCGCGAGCCTGGTTCCGGCCAGCGACAGCGGGGTGAAGAGAAAGCGCGAGATCACCCGCGTCAGCGTCATGTGCCAGCGTCGATAATAGTCGATGATGCCGACCGCCTTGAACGGCGAGAAGAAGTTGATCGGATAGCGCAGGCCGAACATCCGCGCGAGCCCGAGCGCCATGTCCGAATAGCCCGAGAAGTCGAAATAGAGCTGCAGATAGTAAGAAGCGATGCCGAGCCAGCTTTCCAGCGGCGACAGCGCGATCCGCATGCTGGCGCGCTCGAACACCGAATCCGAATATATCCCGAGATTGTCGGCCAGCACCAGCTTTTTGAACATGCCGATCGCGATGAGGGTAAAGCCGATCGACAGGTTGATATAGAAGATCCGACCGAACCGCGCGCTCATCACCTGCGGCAGAAATTCCTTCACATAGGTAATCGGTCCGATCACCAGCTGCGGAAAGAAGACGACGAAGGCGCCGTAGCGGATGAAGCCGGTCGCTATGTCGCGCGCAGTCTTGAGCTTGCCGAGCAGCAGCACGACATTGACCTCACGCGCATAGGCGTCGGCGAGGAAGGCCGCTTGGTGAAAGGTGTAGAAGGATATGCCGGCAGGAACCACCCAGTCGGCGACGTCGCGCGCGCCCGAATCCTGCACCAGTCCGGCGAACAGATGATATTTGAACCAGATGAGCGCGCTGAAGTTCGCTACCTCCCCTGCCGCGAGCAGCGTCTTTCGCAGCGATTTCCGGTCTTCGCCAAGCGCGATCAGCGCGGCGCCGCACAGGAAATTCAGCGAAACCGACACGATCAGGATTGCGGTCATCCCCGCACCCCAAGGCGCGTAGAAAAGCAGCGAGAAGAGGAAGATCATCGCCAGCCCGCCGTTCATGCCGTAGCGGCGCCCCACGAGATGGAAGACCAGCGCCGCGACCGGCAGGAAGACGAAGAGGAAGAACGGGTCGGTGAAGATCATCGCGCGAAGGGCAGCGCTTGAGTCTGGAAGTCGCCGATGCTCAGCGCGAACATCTGGCCTTCGCGCTGAGCATCGTCGGCGATTTCGACAAAGCCGAGCGAAGGGAAATGTTGCGCCACCATCTTGTTCTTCTCGGTCGGGATATATTGCCCGCGCAATTCGTCGATCCCTGCCGCCTTCGCCGCCTCGACCAGTTCGCCGAGCATCGCCTGTTCGACGCGGCGACCGAGCACGCGGCAGCTCATCAGCCAGCTGTCGATTTCCCACGCCGGGCGGCCCGCGGGGGCCTGTCTGGCGATGACAACGCCGATCATGCCGAAATCGCTGAAGCGGTCGCGCAGGCGGACCTGCAGCGTGAAGACCGCCGGATCGCGCTCGAACGCCTCCACTTCGGCCTCTGTATAGCGGCGTGTCGTCAGGTTGAACTGGTTCGACTTGTTGATCAACTGCGCGATCCGGGCGCGGTTGAGCGCGTCGAACGGCGCAAAAGAAATTTGCATGTCGAGCGACTCGAGATAGTCGCCGAGGTCGCGCGACTTGGCGAGCACCTCGGCGCGAAGCGCGTCGGCGGCATAAGTGGCGGCGCGGCCGCGATCCTCGTCGGAGAAGGACAGGGCTTCGAAATAGCCAGCCGCAGACAGTATGCCCGGATAGAGCGCGGCATCCGACGGAAGTTCGGGAACCGCGACCATCGGCAACGCCGCGCGGACCTGCGCGCGCTCCGCCGCATTGTCATCGAGGAGCACGATCGCATCGAGGCCGATGTTCAGGCTGCGCGCGATCGCCTCGATATTGCTGGGCTTGTCCTGCCAGTTTGCCTGGAACACCGCGATGTCGGTCTCGCGCAGCAGCATGTCGGGATGTTCGCGAAACGCAAGCCGCGCCGTCGCATCCTCATTCTTCGACGATACGGCCAGGATGACGCCGCGCGCCTTCAGGTCGAGCGCATAGCGCTGGACCGCGGCAAAGGCCTCGCCCTCGGCGCTTCCCGCGCCGATCCGGATGCCCTCGATCCCGTCGTCGCCGATCACGCCGCCCCAGCAGGTGTTGTCGAGATCGAGGACGAGACACTTGCGCGACCGGCCCCGGACCGCGGCGATCAGGCGCGCGAGCCAGTCGGCATAGAGCGGCACCGCTGCCGCCGCGACGGGGAGCTTGTAGAGATAATGATAGCGGTCGTCGAACCACTGTTCGCGGCCGACCGTGTCGGCGAGCGTCGCAAGATCGAGAAGCAGCACGCCACTCTGCCCGGCCAGTTCGACGATTCCGGCGTTGAGCGCCGCGACCCGGCTGGCCAGCGCAGCTTGGCTTTTCCGGTCGAAACTGCCGAACAGCACGCTCGGCGGCGTCGGCAGCGTCGGCACGATCACAGGCGCCCCGGTGCGTTCGCGGATGGCCGCAATGAGCATCGCCAGACGCTCGATCGCATGGTCCGTCGGCTCCTCCTGCATATGCGCGGCGCCGAACCAGCGGTGATCGATCGCGAGAAAGGTGGCGTCAGGCGCGATGTCCAGCAGGCCGTCCGACGGATCAAGCGCCACTTGCTCGACCTGTTCGGCCGGCGCGACATGGGTCGAGAGGACGATCCCCCGTCGGGCGCAGGCCGCCGGCAGCGCGTCGTCGACCGGATCGAAGGTGGCCGAGGGCAGCACCGCCAGCCGGAACGGCGCCAATGGGCCGAGATCGGCGCCCTGATCCAGCAGGCGCCGGATCGCACGGCCGAGCGCGCCCGCCTGCTGTGGGGCCAGCCGCGCCGCCGCCAGTGCCTGGATCGCGGCGCCCAGCCCCTCGGTATCGGGCGCGAGGAGCTTGCATTGGTCGCGAAAGGTGGCGCTCGGTTCCGGCAACCATGGCAGCTGGCTCATGGACGGCAGCAATGTCTATCCCCTCGAGCCGAAGCAGCGCGAAATTCCGCAAGGATCAGGCGGCAGATTTCCCGACCAGGGCCACCAGGTCGCCGACGCTGTCGAGGCTGGTGATGTCGGCCATGTCGAAATGCACGCCGAAGGCCTGCTCGACCGCGACCATGATCCGCACATGGGCCAGGCTGTCCCACCCCTCGACGTCGCGCGCCTTGGTGTCGGGCGTCAGCACGACCTCATCGTCGTCGAGTTCGTCGCGCACGACATCGGTGATACGTTCGAGAATCTGATCTTCGGTCATGGGGTTCCCTGTTATGTTTTCGTGCCGATGACGATGCACGAAACGCTGAGTTGTTTGCGCAGCGCGCGGTCCAGCGACGCGCCGGTCACCGGAAAAAACTGCGCGTCGGCGATTTCGAAACCCTGCGCCGCGACGAAGTCGGTGAATTCCTCGGGCGTGCGCCACAGGTAGATATGATCGGGCGCAGGACTGTTGATCGGCGCGTTGATGAAGATCCGGCCGCCGGGCTTCAAGGCCGCGTGGAGCGACTGCAGCGCGAGATCGGGGCGCTCGAGATGTTCGAGGACCTCGCTGATCACGGCGCCGTCGAACTCGTCGTGGCGGCGCGGCGCGACGAGAATGTCCTGCTCGACGATGGTGATCGGCCGCTCGACCCCGAGACGGCCGAGCGCCGCCCGTGTCTCGGCGATGCTCGACGCGCTGACGTCCCACGCCTCGAGCGATGCGATATTCGGCGCCATCGACGCGAAATAGAGGAACAGGCCGTGGCCGGGCCCGATCTCCAGATAGTTCGCGCCCTCGGGCAGCGACGGCAGGAACGCCTGCCGGAAATGGTCGAACGCCCGCGCATGCGGGTCCCACAGAAGCTGCGAAATCAGGATGCCGCGGACATAGCGGCCCATATAGGCGGGCTTGCTGTAGACCTCGTCATAGGCTTCGGCGAAGGTCGCCAGCCGATAGCGGCGCTCGCGCGCGAAGAAGAGTTCCTCCTTGAGGAATTCCTCGCACATCCAGCGATAGTCGGTGCAATAGCCGGAAAGGTCGCTGCCGACATTCTGGAGGACGAGCTTCGACACCTCGTCCATGCGGTCGAGGAAGTCCGGTGCATCGTCGCGAAAGCGCGCCTTGCAATATCCGTCATGCTCCGGCCACACGTCCAATGTCGCTTGAACGATCGAGGCGAGTGCGGGATAGGCAGCCTGGTCGACGATTTGATCCATTTCCATCCTCGATCGGATTCGGCCCCGATAGCCGTGGTTTAGAGGCGTCTCCTAGTTGCACACAAGTCCGTCGGCAAGGTTCCATTCGCAGCGACCGGCGCTATTCGGAGATAGATATGAGTCGGACGATAGGAATTCGGAATGCGGCAACCCATCTCCTGGCTTTTCTGGTCGGGACGGCGATCGCGCTGGGGGCCGGTTATATGCGCTGGAACGCCAAATCGGACCCCTTCGAGTTTCGGCGATGGGTCACGATGAACCGCGCCGCCTTTGCGCCGTCCGACGCGACGCTCCTCTTCGGCGACAGCATCGTCGAGCGCGCCTATCTGCCCACGCTTTGCGGCCGCCCCGCCTTCAACGCCGGACTGAGCTCGAGCAAGGCGGCCGATCAACTTCCGCTGCTCGACGGCGTGATCGCCGCGACGCGGCCCCGCTGGATCATCGTGTCGACCGGCGCCAACGACGTCGAGAAGGGGACGACGCTCGCCGAATGGAAGCCCGGGGCGAAGCGCATCGTCGCGGCCGCCGGCGCGCGCGGCATCATCCTCGGCATCCCCGCCGCGAGCGGCGACGCCGAGCCGTTCAACGCCTATCTGCGCCTCGAGACCCGCGCCGCGGGCGGCACCTTCATCGAGCCGCTGCCCGCGAGTTTCACCAGCGATGGCGTGCATCCGCACAAGGCGGGCTATGTGCGGCTGGCCCAGTCGATCGAGGCGGTCTGCGGGCAGGGCGACCAAGGGGCGAAAACGACGGGCTGAGCCGATGTCCCGGGCATAGCCCCCCGTTCTCGGAGAAGGTGCGCTCGCGCCGGTTGCCGCGCTGGGTGATATGGTGCGCTATGCCGGGAAGAACGATGCGGGGCAGTCTGGCCATGCGCCCGTCTCGGGCAAGGCGAGCGACGGATCAATCCAGCAAGCGCCGGAATGGATCGGTTTAGGGGTTTATGCACCTGTCACCGTAATTGAGATACAGCTCATAATCCCCATCCTCGAAAAAGGTCCGCTCACGCCGATTGCCCCGCTGCGTTACATGATGCGGGATCCCAGGCAGGACAAAACGCGGGAGGCGGGCCATGCGATAAGCTTATGAGAATTTGGTGGTTAAATAAACTGTCACCGTAATCCCACCGTAATCCAAAATGCTTCCCTGCTTTCAAAGTTCAGGGAAGTTCAGGGAAGTTCAGCCCAATGGCGACCCCGGCCTGGACCGCCGCGCGCGGTGGCGGACGGGCGGATCGCGTGCCAGAATGGGATGAATGCCGACCATTCTTGAGAATGGAGCACAGCGGAATATTTTAGGAAAGCGATTTTTGACGATAGTCGGAATTTAGGGAATGATGCACCTGCCACCGTAATTCCGCAGCACGGCGGCGCCAATTTCATGCCCCTTGATCGCTCAGTAAATGACCAACCGACCACCCTGAGGGAACGGCCCTTGCCACCCGCAAGGGAAGTGCCCCTTCGTGTACCAATACGCCTGACTAGCGTAAAATCCTGGCGGATAGATATCCGCGAACTCGGATTCCATACATAAGTGCAGTATATCCCAGTCGACGGTATCCAAGAACTCCTTCGGCAGGTGGTATTCTTGGATGACCTTTTGCGTTTTTTCGCGAACCAAAGCTTGCGAAGCTGGCTTCACGATATCGACGATATCATTCCATTTTTCGAGTTTTTCAGGCGAACGCTCTTGAAGCCGCGCACGATATTGATCCGCAGCCTCCATGCACAGCTCCTCCCACTCAGGCGAACTGCAGCTTTCAATCGCCTCCTGCCAAGAAGAGAGGACCTCTGCCACCTCGGTGTCCCGTACGCCAATATTGCGGAACCACTCCTCCCGACGGAGCATCTCCAGCGTTTCTATCGTCCTTGGATGCATGCAAATTCTCTCATCACCTGCGGACCTGCGGCAGTCGGCCCGGAACACGAGGTACCGGCATTGTCGGCGTAAGACCATAACTCAATCGATGAGTAGCAGCTTGATTGGCGACACCTGCGGCCTGCGACGGTGAATAACCCGACTGGACCAAGGCACGTTCGACGGCCGCTCCATATTGGGCGTTGGTAGGCCTTTTGCCGAACAAATTGCCCCCTTTTCGATAGGGAGTCCAGAATTCTTCCAAGCTCGAATGGAACTCATAATGGGGCGAGCCGACCTCGGTCCACGCATTGCCGCGCATCCCAACAGCGAGACCTTCATCTTTTGGTATGATGCCGTTAAAGGCCGCGTCCTGATTGAGATGGTTGGCCTGCACTCCTGTTCCCTTCAGTTCACGCCTTAGTTCTCTATAGGAACCAACCCTAGGAGCAGCATTCTCCGATACGAATACATCGTGACCTGACAACGTCACCCTATCAGACGAAATATGGAACGCACCATCCTGCCCGACTTCTATACTTTCTCTATTTACACGGAAATAATCATTTTCTCCCATCGCGACGTGATTTTTACTAAAATCTATCCCGTCTGGTCCTCCAATATTTACAGAGTAGTCATTTCTTATTGTAACTCCGCCTTCTCCGCCTAGGTTGAACCTACCGCCGCCTACCGCAAATATATCCTGTCCGAACAAGGACATTTCACCATCGCTATAAGAAAACAGCTCTTTTCCGACTATATTCAGAGATCCGCCTCTGTAGGATAACAGTTCGGTTCCAGCTATGCTGAGGGCGCCATTGCTGAATGATATATTAATAGCTGCATAAGTTGCTGCAACAACTCCTGCTGCTGCCGCGAGATAATTGTCCCAATCACTGCCATTTTGTTCTATTGTACGCCTAATTTCATCCTTCTTTGATTCGGAAACATCGGTTCTTTCATTGGTATATTTGATCGCTTCGGCGACCATCCGATAATTTTCTTCTCGATTCTGGGGTGGCTTATATTGATAGTTGTATTTGGTCAGATCGAGACCGGGAGAGTCCGCAGATTGACCGCCGGATTCCGCTCCACCGGTCACTTTTCCACCGACAGCCGTACCCACCGCAATGGACGCTGTGCTGCCGGTGGCGGCTAGCGCCATTTTCTCGGCGGTTGTATTAACAATTACCTCGATGCCCATGCTCGCGCCAGCGCTCGGGTTTGCGGTTATCGCGCCACCGACGGCCGACAACCCGCGTAGATCATAGCCACCCGTCACGACGATTTCATCGCCACGGGGATCGCCAGCAATCGCCTCCCCAATCGGTTCCCCGATCGCCCCGCCAATCGCCTGCCCGATGATGTCCGGGATGGCGGCGATCAGATTGTCGCCGAAGCTGTTGCCATTGATCGCGCTGCGCGTGGCAGCGTTGGCGATGCCGCCCGCAGCCGCGGTCGCCAGCGTGTAGCCGAAATCGCCCTTGTTGACCGTCTGGCCGAACAGCGACTTGCCGTCGATCGTCCGGCCAAGGGCGCCGCCCGCCGCTGCTCCCAGCGCGGCCCCCGCAACCCCGGCAAAATCGAATTTCGATTGCAGCCTCGTTGCGACGCCGATCCCCTGCGTCAGCGCGTTGCCGACCGCGCCGCGCAGCGCATCGCCGACGAACTTGCTGCCAATGTCGCCAAACGCCCCGGATTTGCCGAATAGCCCCTTGGGACCAAGGCCCGCGCTGATCGCACCGCCCAGCGCCGCCAGGCCCACGGCCTTGAAGCTGAATTTCGACTGGATACCCGTGGCGACGCCGACGGCCTGGCTGGCGACGCTGCCCGCCGCGCCGGCAAGCGCGCCCGCCCCGACCGCCGACCAGCCCGACAAGGCGGCGCCGCCCAGCGATCCATAGGTCGCCGCCGTCACCGCGATCGCGACGACCGCCAGCAAAATCTGCCCGAACACCCCGCAGCCCTTCTTCTTCGGCGGCTTGGGGGTGTTGGGGTTGACGTCGCCGACGGCCTTGGCCGGGTCATAGGCCTTGAAGGTGTCGGCGTTGTGGTGGATGTTGTTCAGACCCGAGGGGATCGTCAGGCTGCGGCCCTCGATCAGCGCCTCGCTGCCCGACAGGCCGTTGGCCTCGGCGATCTTGTACCAGAGGCTGGCATCGCCCCACAATTGCGCGGCGATCATCTGCAGCGTGTCGCCGGAGCGCACGCGATAGGCGCCGGGGGTCGAATCCTGCGTGCCGCCGTTCATCGCGACATAATTCTGGTCGAAGTCGGCAAAGGTCGACGCGGTGTTCGATCCTTCCTGGAACGGTCCGCTGCCGTCGACATTCGTGCGGTTCGCGATCCAGGTCGCGTAGTCGATGTTTTCGTTGCCGTTGTTCGTCACCTCGCCCATCTGCTTGCCAGCGAAGAAATAGCTGCGGCTCGACGGGTCGTTCAGCGACGAATTGCCGTCGGCCTCGCGGCGCGAGAGGATCTGGCCGCCCGCGTTGTTGGCATAGGTGATCGTCCGCGGGCGCGCGCCGCCGGTGAGTTTGACCTGCGTCAGCTGATATTCGCGGTTATATGTATATTGGGACTGCGTCGTGCCGTCGCGATTGATCAGCGTCACATATTGCTGCAGCGGCCCGTCGGCCCACGCATAGGTGTAGGTGCTATAGGAGTCAGCATAAGCGAGATCGGCGGACGAATAGCTGCCCGGCGCCCCATAAACCGGCGGGAAGCTGCCGTTCTTCCAATATTTGGTTTCCGAATGGAAGAGCACCGAGCCCGTCGAGGTGCCCTGCGCGGCGGATGAGGTGATGACCCCCACGCTGCCCGTCCCGTCGGCCGAATAATGGTTGACCATATGGGCGTAGATCCAGTCGCTGCCCTCCTTGGTGCTCGACTTTTCGGCGATGATCTGGTTGCGCGCGTCGTAGACGATGTCGTAGCGGTTGTAGACAACAGTGTTGCTGGCATCGCGTTCCGCCTGACCGGTAATCCGGCCGAGCGTATCGAAGGTGGTCGTCGCACGCGTGATGCTGTTGATCGTCACATCGGTGACCAGCCCGGCATTGTTATAGGTATAGCTTTCCTGCGCGCCGCTGCCCGTTTGCGCGGTCATGCGCTGTCCGGCATCGTCGTAGGTCATGTCGGTGCCCACGGTACCGCGCCCGATCGCGCCGCTGCTCAGCGCACCCTTGCTGCGCACGACGCGGTTCATGCTGTCGTAGAGATAATAATAGTCGACATTGCTCTGCGCGGTGGCGAGCGTGCCGTTCGCCTGCATCGCGCGATAGGCGGTGTTGATGTGGCGGACGTTGCCGTTGGCGTCGTAAAACCAGTCCTTGTCGACATTGGCCGAGTCGCTCACCGCATTGTCGACATAATTGTCCATGCGGCCGAGCAGGTCGTAATGCGCGGTGCCGAAACGAATCTGGTCTGCACCGGTGTAATAGGATTCTTCGACCCATTCGGGCTCGCCGGGCGCCAGCCATATCTGATGGCGTTCGGTGTAGTCGCCCCACAACCGTTCGAGCTTTTCGTACGTCTGGTTGCCCATGACGTCATAGGCATAGGTGGTGCGATTGCGCTCCCAATCGGTGTTCGCCACCGCGACGTCGCCGCTGCCGATCGTCTCGATGCGGCCCGTGTTGAGATAGGTGTAGGCCTTGTGGCGCAGCGCATAGCCCTGATAGGTCTTGCTCTCCTCGCTGAGCAGGCGGCCGACGAGGTCGAACCCATAGTCGAAATCCTGTCCGCCCGCGTCGACGCGGTCGATGGTCCGGTCGAACAGGTCGGTCTTCTCGACGATCGCAAAGATGGTGTCCGAACCCGAGGCGCGATCGGCGACGGTGCTGGTCGTGATCACCCAGCCGCCTGGGGTGATGCCCATGCCGCTGGCACCGATCACCGCATCCCAGACATAGCTGGTGGTCGTTTCGTCGCCGCCGTACGCGCGCGCTGAGACCACGCGGCCCTGGACGTCATAGTCGGTGGTTTCCTTGTTGCCGCTTCCGAGCACATTGTTCCAATGTACAATCAGCTGGCCAAGGCCGTCGTAGCTGTAATTGTCGACGAGACCCGAGGCGTGGGTCACCTGGGTGACGCGGCCCATCGCATCGAAGCTCTGCGTCGACTGCCGCGATATTTCGTCGAGCACGACGCGCACGTCGCCATGGATGTCGTAACGGCTGGTCTTGATCCCGTCATCAGCGTGGATTTCCTGCGTCACCAGCGCCTGACCGCCGTCATAGCCGGTGCCCGCCAGCAGCGTGAGACGCGTGAGATTGCCGGTGTTGGGGGCCTTCGACGTGCCCGCCGCCTCGGTCCCGCCCGCGGCATAGGTGCCATTGGCGTCGAGCTTCGCGACGAGGCGGCCCGACCGGTCGTAATAGAAATCCTCCGACGGCTTGACCCAACGCGTCGTGCCGTCTTCGAGCTTGATCTGGACGGTCGGTCCTTCGCGCCGGGTCACCCGGCCCATATTGTTATAGGTATAGGATATTGTCGCGCCGAGCGCGTTGGTTTCGGTCAGGGTCTCGCCGAACGCATTGTAGAGGCGCTGGCTGCCGAGGCTCTGGACATTGCCGAGCCCGAGCTGGCGATCTTCCTCATAAGTCGCCCAAGCGAGATTCCGCGCGTCATAGCGGGTGTAGGTCGCGTTGACGTCGGTCTCGCCGATCAGCGCGATCGCCTGGTCGAGCGTCTTGTTCGTCAGATCTTCGCCTGCGCTGGTGATCGTCAGCGTCTGATTGCCATTCTTGTCATAGACGAAATATTTCCACACGCCGTCGCCGGCGTTGGTCGCCCAGACGCGGCCCGCGGCGTCATATTTGCTCTCTGTCTGCCAGACGCGGCTGCCGTCGGCCACATTCGCGGCATTGACGCCGGTCTTCGTGACCTCCCCGAAGGCATTGTAGAGCGTCGACACGACCGGGGTCGCCGCGGTCCAACTCGTCGCGTTGATCGACGTCGCCTGCCATTGCTTCACGACCCGGCCGAGCACATCATATTGGGTGAGCGTGCCCTCATAGGCGTTCGCTGCGCTGCCGCTCGACCCGATGCGGGTGTAATAGTCGTGCGTGACGCGGCCCATGACGTCATATTTGTAGTTGCGCACGAAGCCGGCGGCGTCGGTCATCTGGATCAGCTTGCCGCCGCTGTAGCTGTAGGTGGTCGCGCGCGCAGCCACGTCCCCGCTCACGCCGGCAGCCAGCGTGCCCGCGAGATCGCCGAGCCCGTTATAGAAATATTCGACCGTCGGGGTCACATCGCTGTTCTGGTGACTGAGGAAAGTGGCGCGCTGCTCCTTCTTGAGCCGCCCGCCTGCGTCATAGGTGTAATAGGTGCTCTCGTCGCCCAACTGTCCGACGGTTTTGAGGTTGTCGCCGGTCGCCTCTATCTTGCGCACGACCTGCCCGAGGCCGTTATAGAGCCACTCGATCTTCGCATGGACGGTGGTCGCCGTGCCCGGCGACGCGTCGTTGTGGATGGCGACGTCGCGCCGCTCCTCGCTGCGGCGGTTACCGTTCTTGTCGTAGGTGAAGCGAGTTTCGCGTATCGCGGTATCGCCGCCCGGCGGGGCGGGTTCGGGATCGCCATCGGCTGGTGCCGTAATCGCCAGCGAGTAGCGTTTTTCGATGAGGACATTGCCCTCGGCGTCATAGGTCCATTTGGTCAGATAATTGGCCGCATCGACCTGCGCCGTCTTGCGCCCCAGCAGATCGTACCAGTTGCGGGTCACATTCCCGTTGGCATCGGTCGCCTTGATGACGTTCCCGTTGGCATCATAGACATAGGCCGTCGTCAGCGAGGCAGGAGACGAGCTCCAGGTCGTGCCGTTCCAGCTGCCGGTCACGATGTTCGGCACGACGCTCGTCTTGAGCCGACCGAGGCGGTCATAGGTGAAGGTGGAAATGCGATAGGCGCCGGTCGGAACCGTCGGAGCCGCCGGTGCGTCGCCAAGCGCGCCGCCGGTCGCGGGAATGCTCGCCAGCTGGCTTTCATAGACCCGCGTCTCGGTCAGATTGCCGTTCGCGTCATAGGTGAAGCTGCTGTACGTGCCCGCCATGTTGATCGACACGCGCTTGCGGCCCAGCCCATCGTAGAAATAGACGGTGCGCGAGTCCGCAGCGTCGATGGTTCGAATGACATTGCCGGCGGCGTCGTAGGCGATCTCTTCTTCGGGCGTAAGTCCCTGGAAGCTCTGGTGCGTCGTCTTGATAAGCCGGTCGAGCTTGTCGTAGGTGAAACCGGTCGTGCGTGCCTCGCTAAGTCCGAAGCCTTCGATCAACTGCTTGCGATTGCCGCGGCCGTCGTAGCTGTATTTGTTGGTGATCGTTGCCGCCTGCTCGGTACCGTTGGCAAGATAGGCCGCTATGGGAAGCGTTTCGGTGAGAAGCAGGCCGCGCTTGTCGTAGGTGTAGACGGTAGTGCCGCCGGCAACCTTGTTGATGTCCTTCGACTTGGCGGTGACGCTGACGCGGTTGCCATAGGCGTCATAGGTATAGCTTTCGAAGAAGAGTTCGGCATCGGTGGTCTTCTTGACGAGGCCGCGCTTGTCATAGTCGAAGCTGGTGGTCGCCACGTCGCGGGTCACCGTCTTCAGCTGACCGAACGCGTCGTAGGTCGACGTCGTGACAAGGCTGGCGCCGCTAGCCACCGCCTCGGTCACCGTGAGAACCTGGCCGCGCTTGTCATAGGCATAGCTGGCGACGGTCGCGCTGGCGGGCGGTGTCGCGGTTTCGATGCCGAAGGCCGTATCGAGATCGGCAATCGTCGTCGCGGCGGTCGCATTGAATGTCGTGGCATAGCGCACGGTCTTCACGACGTCGCCGAAGCCGTTGTAATAGGATCGCGTCACATATTTTTCGCCATCGACCGTGTAGGTCAGGCGGCCGAGCCGATCGTAGAAGCTGTAGGCGACGACATCTTTCGCGGCGTCCGGGGTGACGACCGGCAGGACGCTGACCAGGCTCGCCGTCGTGTTCGCAAATCGCGTGGCGCTTACCACTTCGCCGAACGCGTTGTAGCTCATCCGCGTCACATGGCTGGCAGGGTCGCGCACCGCAATCAGCCGGCCGATATCGTCGTAATAATTATAGGTGGTCTTGTCGTTGCTGTTGTCGTTGTCGTCTGTGACTATGACGGTGACGGTGATACGGTTGCCGAGCCCGTCATAGCCATATTCAATGATCGACGCCTCGGGCTGCCCGGGGGCGCGCGTTTCGGAAATCAGGCGGCCCGCCGCGTCATAGGCGTAATCGGTCTGAACCTGGTCGGTCGAGCCATAGGCTTCGTAGAGCGTGACGAGATTGCCGGCGCCGTCCCAGACCCGCCGTGTCTGAAAGTTTTCGCCGTCGATCGTGGCATAGCGGCGTCCCGCCATGTCGTAGAGATGCGATACGGTGATCGAATTGCCGGTTGCCAGCGCGTTCACGTCAACGATCGTCGACGCGTCGGTGACGCTGATCGCGGTCTCGAACCGGATTTCGGCGATCAGGTTGCCGTCGCGGTCATAGTCGAAGCGGCTGGCATATCCCTCGGCATCGACGGTGAAGCGAAGGCTGCCCCCTTCGGAATAATAGTTGTAAGTGACGCGGCCGTTGGCGAGGGACTGCCCCAATGCCCATGTGTCCATCACGGCAAGGCTGGGCAAGCTGGGCGTGCTGCGCAGCACCGCATATTGCACCGTCTTTGTGACGCGCCCCGTGATGTCATAGGTAAAGCCGGTCACGAGACCCGCTGCGTCGATCGAATAGACTATCTGACCCTTGACGTTGTAGATCGCGTAGCTTTCGCGATTGTCGGCATGGCTGGCGAGCGGCGTGGTCAGCGCGTCGATATTGTCGTAAGTGAAGTCGGTGATCGCGGTGCCGAGCGACGTCGCGTAGACGATCGTCGCCGTGCTTCGCGCGCGCCCGGTAAGGCTATGTTCGAACCCGGTCACATAGCCGAGATGGTCGACCTGGAAGCGCAGCAGGCCCTGCCCGTCGTACACATAGTGCATCGCGCGGTCGGTCGTAGCGCTCGGCGATGTGCTGCTGCGAAGGTCGTCGAGGCTGCCGCTTGCCCGAAGATCAACATTCGTCTGCGTACCGTAAGCGACATCTTTCACCTTGCGGCCCGCTTCATCGTAACGGGATTCGGCGAGATAGCCTTCACCGTCGAGCGTCGCGACCAGCAACCCGTCGCGGTCATAGAAAAAACGACTCACGCGGTCGCTATCGGGCACCGATGTCGTCGAGACGGGCGCCGTCGGTAATGTGGTCTTGAGCGCGGCGATCGCGACCTCGGTCACATAGGCGACCGTTTTGATCAGCCGATCGGCGTCGTCATAAGAATATGCGGTGACCTGGCCGTCGCCTGCGATCGTCTGGATCAGGCGTCCGGCATCGTCGTAGACGTTCCAGCTCCAGACATCCTCGACATCGGCAGCCGGACGCCAGCTGGCGATCGTGGTGATCCCGCCGGTTGAGGCAAGGCTCCCCATCTGCGGCGCGGTGAGCTTGGTCGTGTAGGCGATCGTCGCCGCGAGGCGCCCCGCGGCGTCGTAGCGGTATTCGACCACGCTGCCGTCGGCGGCGATGTCGGCAGTCCGGCGGCCCGCATTGTCGTAGAGGATGAAGCTGTTATAGTCCGAACCCGTCGGCGTCTCGACACCGCGCGGGGTGGTGATCATCCGCACCCGGCCGAGCTTGTCATATTTATAGGCGGTCGTGCCCGCCATATCGAAGCTGTCCGTATTGGCGCTCGTCGTGACACTGAGCAGTTCGCCCGACTTGCTGTAGGTGCTGACCGTCGTGTGTCCGGTCGTCGTGTGTCCGGTCCAGGTCGTCACAGTCGTCCTGAGCAGCGCATCTTCGAAATAGATCGTCGTAGCGCCGCTGGCCGGGTTGTTCGACGCGATCAGCCGGCCGAGACCGTCATAGACGAAGGTCTCGGCCGTCTCGTTGTAAAGAGCGCGCGAGAGCAGGCGGCCGGCCTGGTCGTATCTGGTGTAGGTACGGTTAAAGCCCTCGGCCTGCGAGACCAAACCATCGGTCATGGCAATCCCGTAATGATTGGTCTGCACAAGGTTGCCGCGCGTATCATAGGTGCGATTGACCTGCGCGATCGACGAAAGATCGCCGAGATTGGTCTTCCAGTTGTTGAGAGCGGTCTCGCTGGGGACGCCGGGCGCCGTATAGCTATGCTCGGGGAACTCGACGACATAGCTGAGCTCGCCGTAGGCCGTGTAGCGATATTCGGTGACGCGGCCTTGGGGACTGACGACGTAGCGCAGATGGTTTTTGGCGTCGTAGGCGTAGCGCGTGACAAGGTCTACCGGGCTGCCCGCCTCGTCAATCGTGCGCGTTTCGGTGAGCAGTTCGTTCTTGCTGCCATAGGTGCGCGTGACGCCGTTGCCGTTGGGGTCGCTGACAGTGAGGATATTGCCGTTGGCGTCGTGGGTATAAACCGTATCCTCGTTGGCGGTGTCGCGGACACGCTCGACATTGCTGTCGGCGTCATAAAAGAACTCGACGTCCTCGGCCGTCGGCATCTTGACCTTGGTCAGGCGCTGCGAAGCATCATAGTGAAGCTCCGTAACCTGCCCGTCGTATGTAATCGCCGTATAGTCGGCCTCATAGGTCAGCGTCGTGACGCGGTTGCCGCCCGCCAAAACCTCGTAGAGGCGCCAGACCTTACCCGCGCCGTTATAGTCGATGTTGAAATCGACGCCGTCGGTGGTCTGGATACGCGTGACGCAATTCGTCGCGTTGTAGCTGTAGGTCGTGACGAAGCTGCTGCTGTCACCGGTGTTTTCGGGCGTGAGGTCAACGCTCACCGTCTTGAGACGATATTTGGTTACGGTGCCGTCGACATAGGATTCATAGGTATAGCTGGTGCGCGTCGCCGTGCGGTTGGCGTCGTCGCCGGCATTGAGCGGATCCCCAAAGTCGGTGTAGCCGGTGACGATCGAGGCAAGGTTGTCGGGATTGATCGTGTCCCAGATATAGTCGACATAGCTCTGCTCGGTGCCTGTCGCCGCATTGGCAAGGCCGTGGTTCGACGTCGTGACACGCTCGATCTTGTCGGTGGTGTCAACATAGGCAAACGTCAGCTTCAGATTGTCGGTGTCCTTCCGCTCCTTGATGCGGAAGTCGGTCGTCGGGTTGGCGACGGTCGCCTCATAGGTTTCGACGACCTGGCTCGACCCGTCGGTCCAGACCCAGGTCGCGCCCGACTTGACGAGCTTGTCGTGCGCACCGTCGCCGTCGGTCGTCCAATAAGCCGCGGTGCCGCCGATCGTCGCATAGCTGTAGACAATCACCGACCCGTCGCCGCCGAGCCGACTGATCGTGCTGCCCGTTGTATTCAGCGTTCCGGTAAGGCCGAAAACCCGTTGCGTCGTCGACTGCTGCCACTTGTCGCCATTGTCGCCGTCGGACATTTGCGCGAGGCTGTTATAGGTGCGCGAGATGCCGATATCGAGCCCGCGCCCGACCAGGAATTCGTCCTGCTGGGTGATGAGGACATTGCCGGTTGCGGCATTGACCGAGATATTTTCGCCTGCCCGGCCAAGCGATCCCGAACCCAGCAACCCCGCACCGCCGAGCAGATTCGCCGACCCTCGCGTGAACCCCGCGCCCTGCCCCACAAAAATCGCAACCATGGCCAAACCCCGCAGCAATTAGACGCGCGGGAAACAGGCGGCTCGATGAGCCACTCGGCAAAGATCCCTGCCCCGCAATCTTCCAATCCAACGAGGCGCGGAGATGTTTAGGGGCCGTACGAAATTTTTTCAGATCCGGAAGATTCATTGGACTTCTCGAGGCCGCCAAGCATTGCTGCTGCCGCGACGCACTGAATCGCGACGCCAGCCCCAGCCGACTGATCGGCGGGGCTCTGGGTGGTGGGCCCGGCATCCCGCCGGGTCTCATCAGGAGACCACCCATGACCAAAGACACCGATACGAACACGCCGCGCGAAGGCAGCAAGTCCGCGACCCTGCTGGAGATGCTCCAGCGCAAGGACGGCGCCACCCTCGACGAAATGACCGAGCGCACCGGCTGGCAGTCGCACACCGTGCGGGCCGCGATGACGGGCCTGCGCAAGAAGGGCCATGTCATCGAGAAGCGCACGGTCGGCAACACGACCGCCTGGTTCATCGGCGCCGCCGCATGAGCCGCAAGGCAGGGGTCACGAGCGCGGTCGCTGCGATCGCCGCGATGCCGCTCGCCGAGCTGCGTATCGAGTGGGAGCGGCGCTACGGCGCTGCTCCCCGTCACCGCAGCGCCGACCTGCTCCGCCGCGTTCTCACATGGCGCGTGCAAGCCGACATTTATGGCGGTCTCGACGCGACAACCAAGAAACTGCTCGCACGCGACGACCTGCCGCTCCGGATCGCGCCGCCGCCCGGCATGCGCCTCGCACGCGAGTGGGCCGGCCGCACCCATGAGGTCGTCGTGATCGAGAGCGGGGTCGTCTATGAGGGCAAGACCTGGGGGAGCCTGTCCGAGGTTGCACGCCATATCACCGGCATGCGCTGGAACGGTCCGCGCTTCTTCGGTCTTCGCCAGGCGAACGTCCGATGAGCAGTCCGCCGCGGCGGCGCTGTGCCATCTATACGCGCAAATCGACCGAGGAAGGGCTCGACCAAACATTCAATACGCTCGATGCCCAGCGCGAAGCCTGCGAGGCCTATATATTGAGCCAGGCGGGCGAAGGCTGGGAATGTCTTTCCGATCGCTACGATGACGGCGGCTGGTCGGGCGGCAATATGGATCGCCCTGCCCTCAGGGCCCTGCTCGCCGATATCGCGCGCGGGCGTATCGATATCGTCGTCGTCTACAAGGTCGACCGGCTCACCCGCAGCCTCATGGACTTCGCGCGCATCGTCGAAACCTTCGACGGCAACGACACCTCGTTCGTCAGCGTGACGCAAGCGTTCAACACCACCAACAGCATGGGGCGGCTGACTCTCAGTGTCCTGCTGTCGTTCGCGCAGTTCGAGCGCGAGGTCACCGGCGAGCGCATCCGCGACAAGATCGCGGCCTCGCGAGCAAGGGGGATGTTCATGGGCGGCAATGTCCCGCTCGGCTATGACCTCGGCGACCGGAAGCTAGAGGTGAACGAGGTCGAGGCCGAGACGGTCCGGCATATCTTCACCCGCTACCTCGACCTCAAGTCGGTGCCCGCGCTTACAAAGGAGCTGGCCGCCCAGGGCATCCGATCGAAGCGTTGGACCTCGCGGGCGGGCAAGACCCACGGCGGGCTGCCGTTCCATGTCGGAGCGCTCGCCCATATCCTACGGAATAGGGTCTATCGGGGGTTCGCCGTCCACAAGGGCAAGGCGCATGTCGGCGAGCATGATGCGATCGTCCCCAAGGAGCTGTTCGATGCCGTGCAGGCGCAGCTCGACGATAACCGGGTGAGGCGTAGCGCGCGCAAGACCCGCGCGGCTTCCTCGCCGCTCCCTGGCAAGATCCATGATGCCGATGGGCAGCCGATGAGTGTGAGTTTCTCCTACGGGCGGGGGAAGAAGATGTACCGCTATTATGTCAGCGACTGCCTGCTGCCGCGCACGGCGAACATGCCGACCAATCGCGAAGGGCAGCGGTTCTCGGCCGCGCGGATCGAGCGAGCGATCAGCACCGGGCTCCGCGACCTCGTCATCGATCAGCACGGCACAGATCTGTTCGGCGCTATCACCAAGATCACGGCGATGGGCGACCGGCTGTTCGCCGAGATGGGTATCGCGACGATCGCCGACGACAGCGCGCTCGGCGCCACCCGGCTGCTCCGCAAAGCCGAGCTTATCGACGCCGATGCCAAGATCGATGGCGGCACGCTGCACATCTCCGTACCCCTGCTGCCCGATCGGCGGGGGCGGACGAAGGCATCGCCCGACAAGGGCATGACCAGCACCGACATCAAGGCCGACCTCGCCGCCCTCGTGCGCACCGCGCATCACAACCTCAGTGAACTCAATGCCTCGCCGGTGGCGACCTCCCACCATAGCCAAATGACTGGGCCTACGGCGGATTGGCGACGCCTCCGACTTGTTATCGGACTCCTCGCGCCGGACATCCAGCGCGCCATGCTGACCGGCGGCGCGCCCAATCATGTCACGCCGGACTGGATGCTATCGCAGGAATGGCCGCTCGACTGGGGCGAACAGCGCACGATGTTCGGAGCAGCGGCGTGAAGCTGGTTATGGACTTGTCCGGCTCTATCCCGCTTCGTGCGGCTAGCTCGCGGGGAGCTTGTATTTCTCGCGATAGGAAGCTTCGTCGAGGGCGTGCGCCGACGAGATATGGCGGCGATGGCGCGACCATGCCGGTGGATTTCATATCCTTCGTCGACCGCGGCAATCGCAATTTCACGATGGCCGAGATAGGACGCGATCAGCTTGTTAATCGCTTCAGCCGCTGGACCGTGCGTCTGGATACGTCGCCGTAGTTCACGGCCGCCTGCATCCGCGACGAAAGCTGGGTGAAGCTACATTTCCTGTAATTGCTTTCCCCCAATGACTCCATGCCGAGATGAATAAACTGTCCCGGACCTGTCGCTTTCAGCGCCAGAGAGGGAGAGTCCTTGCGCTCGCCTTCGGCATCCCAGGCGAGCGTGAAGCCGCGCGACGCGCGGGCGAGTTCGGCATCAAGCGACTTGCGCGCGGGACCGACGCGGGAAATCCTGACGGCGTTGTTTGTCCAGTGGCCGGACTCGTCCATTCCGACCTCTCCGGCATTTGCCCCGTCATAGAAAAATACGTCCGTTGCGCCCGCACAGGCATTTGCAGGGACGGGACCATCGTCGTCGATGGACATGTAGAAGCCCTCCGGCGTTTTATAGCCAGCCATGTAGAGACCTTGCTCGATCGGCAAGGCCGCCTGCGACGCCACGGAGGGCGCGGCTTGCGCCGCCTGCGCCAGCGCAAAACCCTTCGTCGTGCCGCTTTTTACCGGAGCGGCATTGGCACGGTCACCGGCAGGGCCAGTGCCGCAAAACCGAGAAGGGCGCCGCGCGCGGCGTGCGACATAAAAGACATGGCTGTTTGCCCCTAACCTACTGCGCCTGTGCCGAGGCGCGCACCTCGCTCGCCGGACACCACCGCATCGTCTCGACGCCGGTATTGGGATCGCCAACGCTGATCTTGTCCGCTGCCTGCACGTGCAGGGTTTCACCCGTCACGGCATCCACGACCCAGTCCGCGCCGCGGCGCCGCGCACTTGCGACGGGCTCCATGCGGTTTGCCGCGAAGGGCGACAGGTCGATCCAGCCCGCGCGGCGGCCGTCGTAGTAGAAGATCATATCGCTCGTTGTGCCGCAGGCGGCCCCAACGGGCACATAGTGGCCGGGGCGGATATTGAAGGGCGCAATCGGGGCCGGAATGGACGCCGACGCACCAGCGCTGTCGGCAGCGGCTGTTCCGCCCGCCAGTTGTGGACGTTCGGCGCGGATCGCCGCCTGCATCCGGGGTGAAAGCTGCGCGAAGGTGCATTTCTGAAATGTCTCTTCAGAAAACATATCCCCTTTGGGTCCGCTACTAACCGCGATGCTCCTGATCCGGCCATTCCCTTCCGCTTTTATCCCCAGAATATCCTCTTCGGCCTCTGCATTCTCCGTAGTCCAGACAAGGGTGTATCCACGGTAGTAGTCGTAAAAAGCGCTTCCCCGTGCTGGCGGACCCACGCGAGCGATGCGATTGATCTCAAAATATGCGGTGTCGTTCCAGCCCGGCTCGACCGGGGAGACATAACCGTAATTTGTCCCGTCATAGAAGAAGGCTCTCCTAGCGCGAGCGCAGCTTCCCCGTTCGACATCGCCGTAAATAGCTTGTTCGACGGGTAATGCCATAGCGGCTGGCGCGGCCTGCGGCGTGGCTGTGGGCTGCGCCGACACGGCGGCGCTCATAGCCGCGTTGCCCTTCGCCGCGTTGGACGCAGCGGTGGATTCCGATCCGCAGGCGGTCAAGGATGCGACGGCGAGGATCAGGGCGATGGAACGGCCAATGCCGTTGCTGCTCTTATTATGCTGCACGGGTCGGATCCTTCTCTTTTTGCAGTGTCAATTGGGCGACGTTTTCGACTTCAAGGCGCACCTGTCGGTAGAGGGTCAGCCAGCGAAACACTTCCCACGCCACCACGCCGCCGCCGATCAGAAACGCGACGGGCATGATCCCTCCGGTCACACTGCCCGAAACCGAGAACGCAATGACCGAGAGGATAAGGAGAGCCGCGCCGGCGCTAATGGCGTAGAGCTTGATGCGGTTGCTAAGAATCCAGTTCACGCGTGCAGGGAACATCTGGTGATTGCCGGTTGTGTGATTGACCAACGCCATGGGATGGCCCCGTCCCGTGCTTTTGGGGCCGGCGCAGACAACGGACACGCGGTGGCCCTCACGAATGCCGAATTGGACATCGGGAAACTCGACGTCGAATTCGTCGCCATCGTCCTTGCGCGCAAACAGGCGTTGATGGTGCGTCGAGGAGGACGACACCGATGTCCGCGTCGTCGGCGCTGATATAAATCCGCTCCCCTGATGCAGATAACCGCCGCCGCCCGTTGTCGTGGTTTCGGATGACAGGTGGGTGGAGGTGCGGCCTTGCTGGCCGACCACCGTTCCGGTCATCGTGAAGATATTCAGCTCCGCCTGGCTGCGGATTTTCCCTACTGTCGCCATATCGACCCACCCTCTGCAAAACCCGCGGCGTTTCCGACAGCGACGTTCGCCGCCAAAATCGATCCTTCATCCTTGCGGACAGAAGACGCCCTCCCGATGATTGAAGAAACACCCGGTGCCTTGGTTGAGCCGAAAATCCATCGACCCGACGTTGGGATGGCGCATCTCAAAGGAGAGAATGCGGCCCTCGGAATCGCGTACGGCCGTATAGGCCCATTCGAGGTCGCCCCGATTGCCAAGATATTTGACATGGTCGTCGGACACGAACTGGAGCTGCCATTCCGGCTTTTCGGTATGAACATAGGTCGCCTGCTTGCTGCCACACGCGCTCAGTGCGATCATCGTGCTCAGCGCGAGCGCGGAGATCGCTACGCGGCTTGCCGTCTTGGTCATCTGTTTTCCCCCTGACTGGTTCGGTCGAGGCGAGCCTAGAAAGGTCGGTGCATCAAAGTCTTGATGGCATTCTCAAGAATTTCTAAAACCGTCACGGGGGAACGACATGCAGGGCAGCACTTCATCGCGGCGGCGTAGACGCCTTTGGACCTTCGCGGGCGCTGAGTTCGACGAAGCGAGTTGGGCGCTGCGCGTCGATGGGCACGTTGTCGCGCTCGAAGGCAAGCCGCTCGAGGTGCTTCACGAGCTGTTGCTGCGCGCGGGCGAGGTCGTCACAAAGGACGAAATCCTCGATGCGGTCTGGCCGGGCCTCAATGTGGTGGAAGGCTCGCTGCCGACCGCCATCTCCAAGCTGCGAAAGGTGCTCGGCGGACGGCAGGACAATATCATCGAGACCGTGCCGCGCGTCGGCTATCGGCTGACTTGCACCGTCAAGATCGCAAGCGTCGAATCCCCACTCGCTCCGCGGTTCACCTTCGCGGTTGGCGACGCCGTGCCGGGGCGCAAGCAATGGCGGTTGGCAGAGCCGCTCGGCGATACGGGCGCAGAGGATGTCTGGCTGGCCAGCCACGACAAGACGAGCGAGCGCCGCGTCTTCAAGTTCGCCGACGCACCCGACCGCCTGCGCGCGCTCAAGCGCGAGGCGGCGCTGTCGCACGTGGTGTTCGCGGGGCTCGGGGCCTCCGCGCCGCTGCCCGCGCTGCTGGAATGGAATTTCGACGCCTCGCCCTATTTCCTCGAATATGCCTATGGCGGGCGCGATCTGATCGGCTGGGCGGACGATGCGGGCGGACTGTTATCCATTCCGCTGGAACAACGATTGGCCGTTGCGGCAGACATCTGCCGCGCTGTTGCTGACGTTCACGGCCTTGGTGTGCTGCACAAAGATTTGAAGCCCGCCAATATCCTCATTGCCGATGGCAATGGTGGTGTGGTGATTCGGCTGGCCGATTTTGGCAGTGGAGGCCTGCTCGATGATACGGTGCTGGGCAGTTTCCACATCACTGATCCCGGATCGCTCGATGCTGATCTTAGCAAGGACGAACCGCGCTCGGGCACGCTGGCGTATCGTGCGCCCGAGCTGACCGGCGATGCCATGCCGACCGTCAAAAGCGACATCTATGCGCTTGGCCTGATCCTCTATCAGCTTGCCGTGGGCGACTTCATGGCGACGCTGGGGCCCGGCTGGGAGCATCGTATTGCCGATCCGCTGCTGCGCGACGACATCCGTCACGCCGCCGAGGTCGCGCCCGAGCGCAGACTCGACAGCGCCGCCGATCTGGCTCACCGCCTGCACCATCTCGATGAACGTCGGCAGGCTGCCGCCAGCGACGCTGAGCGCGCAGGGTCGGGAC
>Ga0247822_10000026_pt1 | contig 51716 bp, 82 predicted proteins | sample 13C_Cellulose_Da_FD_192423 | JGI IMG/M metagenome (GOLD analysis project Ga0247822, IMG submission 192423) | Soil microbial communities from agricultural site in Penn Yan, New York, United States - 13C_Cellulose_Day30 | ecosystem: Environmental > Terrestrial > Soil > Agricultural land | place...
GCCCCAGGGGGGGTGGTCGAAAGTCTGGAGGGCGCTCTTTTTCGGGACCCACGGCGCCCTCACGCAGAGATTTTTTCCTGTCCTGTAAGTTTGCAGGTGCAAACCAAGGTGCAAACCGAACGTGACAAAGCGTAAGCAAAACAAGACGATAGACTGGAAAGGCATCAGGTCCGATTACGAGGCCGCTGTGATGACGGTTCGGGAGATCGCCCGCTGGTACGGTGTGAGCGACACGGCCATCCACAAGAAGGCCAAGGCCGAAGGGTGGAAGCGCAAAGAAAAGCCGCAAAGCCCGTTCGAGGAAGCCAAGGCGCAGCGCACTGCGGCACCCGCGCAGATCGAGATTGTTCAGCCAGCAGCGGTAAAGCCGGAAGCGCTGACAGATCGGGCGCGCGCCCTGAGCGGCAGACTGATGGATGAGCTGGAAACCGTCACCAGCCATGTCGGCGAACTGGAGGACATGATCTGCCAGGAGGAGGGCGACCCCCGCCGCCGGCAGGCGCTGCTGAAGGCCATATCGCTCGGCGAGCGGTCGAAGACCCTCAAGGATATTGCGACCACGATGAAGACCCTGAACGAAGCCTCGGCGCCGCAGGGTATCAAGCAGCAGCGACAGGCGGCAGCCGAGAGCGCCGCGGCAACGGGTAACAGGTTCGCCCCGCGCGTTGGTCCTCGATTGGTATCGAGCAATAGCTGATGAAGCACTGGACGACGGCCTGCCCAGACTGGGAGCAGCGGATTGTTGCTCGCCAGAGCCTGATACCTTTTGAGCCGCTGTTCGCCGACGAGGCAGAGCATGCGCTGGAGGTGTTCAAGTCCCTCAAGGTCGTGGATCTTCCTGGGCAACCGACATTCGGTGAGGTCTGTGATCAGTTCGTTTTCGATTTCGTCGCCGCGATCTTCGGTGCGAACGATCCGGAGACCGGCGCGCAGCTGATCCGCGAATTCTTCCTGCTAATCAGCAAGAAGAACACGAAATCGACGATCGCCGCGGGCATTATGCTCACGGCGCTGATCATCAACTGGCGCCACAACGAGGAACTGCTGATTTTGGCGCCGACGATTGAGGTCGCGCAGAACAGCTTCAAGCCGTCGGCGGCCATGGTCCGCGCCGAACCAGAGCTTGAGGAACTGCTGCACGTCCAGGATCACCTGCGGACGATCACGCATCGGGTCACCAAGGCAGCTCTGAAGGTAGTCGCAGCCGATACCGACACCGTCTCGGGCAAGAAGTCAGGCCGCGTCCTGATTGACGAGTTGTGGGTCTTCGGGAAACGGCCGCATGCAGATGCGATGCTGCGGGAAGCAACTGGCGGTCTTGTGTCGAGGCCAGAGGGCTTTGTGATCTACCTATCGACGCAAAGCGACGCGCCGCCGGCCGGCGTGTTCAAAGCCAAGTTGGATTATGCGCGCCAGGTGCGCGACGGGGAGATTGAGGACCGGAAGTTCCTGCCGGTGATATATGAATTTCCGGATGCCATGGTCGAGGCCAAGGCATATCTGGATCCGGCCAATTTCTATGTGACCAACCCTAATATGGGGCGATCGGTCAGCCAGGAGTGGATCGAAGACGAGCTGCGCAAGGAAATGGCCGGCGATCGCACGACGATCGCGACTTTCCTTGCCAAGCACCTGAATATCGAAATCGGTATGAACCTGCGGGCGAACCGCTGGCCGGGTGCGGATCATTGGACGGATGGCGCCGACAAGGAGCTTGCAGCGCTTCCCCATTTTGACGCTTTGGCCAGGCTACTGGAGCGAAGCGAAGTTGCAGTGGTCGGCATCGACGGCGGCGGCCTCGATGACTTGTTTGGCCTAAACATCCTCGGCCGTGAACCGACCGAAATCGAAATTCAGGAGGAAATCGACGGCCAGCCGATCATGCGCAAGATGAAGCGCTGGTTGTCCTGGTCGCATGCCTGGTGCCATGTTGGCGTGCTGGAGCGCCGGAAATCGATCGTAACGCGGCTTCGCGCTATCGAGGCGAAGGGCGAGTTGACGATCCTGAACAACCCACTGGGTGACGTGGCCTCGATCATCGAGCACATCACCCGCATCAAGGATATGGGCTTGCTTGGCGGGGTGGCAGTCGACGCCTCCGGTCTTGGCGAAATGGAAGACGCCCTCGACGAAATCGGGGTCACTCAGGAGACCGGACTTCTGGTCGCGGCTCCTCAGGGCGGCTGGATGATGAGCAGCATCAAAGGTGCCGAGCGCCGGCTGGCCTCCGGCCTTCTGAAGCATTGCGGCGGTCCGCTGATGGACTGGTGCGTCCCGAACCTGAAGATTGAGCCGACGGCGACGGGCATACGAGCGACGAAGCAGTCTGCCGGCGATGCCAAGATCGACCCCGCCATGGCGATGTTCAATGCCGTGACCCTGATGTCGCGGAATCCGGTCGCCAAGAGGGCGGCCGAATACCAGATGATCATTATCTGACCCGGAAGGGACACCCGCATGACTCTGACCCGAGCTTACAGTCTCCTTGAGATCAAGGAGCTGGACGAAGACGCGCGCCGTATCACCGGCATTGCAAGCACGCCATCGACGGATCGAGCTGGCGACATCGTTCTCCCCGAAGGCGCCGTGTTCAAGCTGCCGCTTCCTTTGCTTTGGCAGCACAATGCCAGTCAGCCGATTGGTTGGGTGACGGAAGCGAAAGTCACGAAGGCCGGAATTGAGATCGTCGCTGACATCGCCAAGGACGTGCACGAGGATATCGAGCGCGCCTGGAAGTACATCAAGGCGAAGCTCGTTCGCGGGCTCTCGATCGGATTCAAGGGCATCGAAATCGAGCCGATCCCCAATTCGTGGGGCGTCATCTTCGAAAAATGGGAATGGCTTGAGCTATCGGCCGTGACCATCCCGGCAAATGCCGACGCGAACATTCAGTCCGTTAAACAATTCGACACGAACGCTCCCGCCGCGCCTGGCGATCAAGAGCGCTCGGCGAAAGCCGCCCCCGGCGCCTCGGGGAAAATCACCAAAGTCAACCTGAGGCCCAAGGAGGCCAAGACGATGAAAACCATTGCAGAGCAGATCGAAGCTCTCGAAGTCACCCGCACGACCAAAGCTGCCCGCATGGGTGAAATCATGCAGAAGGGCGGCGAAGAAGGTCGCACCACTGACCAGGCTGAACAGGAAGAGTTTGACACTCTCTCCGGCGAACTGGACGCAATCGACGGCGACCTCAAGCGCCTCCGCGCTCTGGAACGTGCCCATGCCGTTTCTGCGAAGCCGGTCAACGCGGCCAAGTCGCAGGAAACCGCTGCCGAAGTCCGCACTGTCGGCGCCGTTGCCGTGAAGGCAAATGTTCCGAAGGGCACGGCCTTCACCCGCTTTGCCATGGCCCTGATGGCCGGCAAGGGCAATCTTATGCAGTCGGCCGAGATCGCCAAGCGCTGGGCCGATCAGACCCCGGAGGTGGAAACGGTCCTCAAGGCCGCCGTCGCCGCCGGCACTACGACGGACACCAACTGGGCCAAGCCGCTGGTCGAATATCAGAACATGGCCAGCGAATTCGCCGAACTGCTTCGTCCGGCCACGATCATTGGCCGCATCCCCGGCCTGCGCCGCGTTCCGTTCAATATCAAGGTGCCGCGCCAGACTGGCGGCTCTTCGGCCGGCTGGGTTGGTGAAGGCAAGCCGAAGCCCGTATCCGCGCTGGCTTTCGACCAGATCACCCTGGGCTTTGCCAAGCTGGCCGGCATCGTGGTTATGACGGAAGAGCTGGTGCGCTTCTCCAACCCGTCGGCCGAGGCGATTGTTCGCCAGGACCTGATCGATACCATCGTTCAGACCATGGACAAGGATTTTGTCGATCCGGCAAACGCTGGCACTACCAACGTCAAACCCGCCTCGATCACCAATGGCGTCACGCCGGTGGTGGCGAGCGGCACTGACGCCGACGCCGTTCGCGCGGACGTGAAGGCCCTGATGGGCAAGTATGTCGCCGCAAACATGTCGCTGGCCGGCGCCGTCTGGATCATGACGGAAACCCAGGCTCTGGCACTGGCGCTCATGCTGAACCCGCTCGGTCAGCGTGAATTCCCCGATATCCAAATCAATGGGAACAGCGGTGGCACCTTCTTCGGCCTCCCGGTTGTGCTCTCCGAGAATATCCCTGCCAATCCGGGCTCGGGCGATCCGCTGGTGGGTGCTGGCGCGCGCATCATCCTGGCCAAGGCGTCGGAAATCCTTCTGGCCGACGATGGCGAAACGCTGCTCGATGCCAGCAACCAGGCATCGCTGGAAATGGACAGCGCTCCCACCAGCCCGCCGACGGCAACCACAGTGCTCGTCAGCCTCTGGCAGCACAACATGGTTGGCCTTCGCGCCGAGCGCTTCATCAACTGGGCAAAGCGGCGCCCAGGCGCCGTCCAGTTCATCGACAGCGCCAATTACGGCGACGCCTGACCGATCGACGGCGAAAACACCGGTCGCGCCTTAGCGCGGCCGGCTTTTATGAAGGGATCGACTGATGAAGCATCAGGGCTATCTGAACCGCGCATTGAAATCGTCGGACCGACGCTACGCCCGTATTTTCGGGAAGCTCGGATATGACATTGCTGCCCTGCGCACGGAGGCGGGCGAGCAGGTCGAACCCATTCCCGATGACTGGCATGAGCTTCCGTGGCCGGCCCTCAGGTCCCTCGCGTCGAAGCTGAGTGACGAGACGATCAAGTCGAAAGACGATGCCGTTGCCGCGATCGAGCTCGAAATCGAAAACCGTAAGGCAGCGCAGGAATGAAGATCTTCGGCCTCACTATCACGCGCGAAAAGGCGGCCGGCTATCAGCGCCCCGACAATCGCAGCGGGTGGTGGCCGATCATCAAGGAGAGCTTCACTGGCGCCTGGCAGCAGAACGTTGAGGTGAAACAGGAAAGCGTTCTCTCCTTCCATGCCGTGTTCGCCTGTCAGACCCTTATTGCTTCCGACATCGCGAAGCTCCGCGTGAAGCTGGTGCAGCAGGATTCGGACGGCATCTGGAACGAGGTGAAGAACCCGGCCTACTCGCCCGTCCTGCGCAAGCCGAACCGGTTTCAGACGCGGATCCAGTTCTTCGAGAATTGGGTGTTGTCCAAGCTGCAGCGTGGCAACGCCTATATCCTGAAGGAGCGCGATGGCCGTGGCGTTGTCGTCCGCCTTTACGTGCTTGACCCGACCCTGGTCACGCCGCTCGTGGCCGATGATGGTGCAGTGTATTATGAGCTGCTTGTTGACCGTCTGGCCGGTGTGACCGAGCGCGTCATCGTGCCTGCTCGCGAGATCATTCACGACCGTTTCAATTGCTTCTTTCACCCGCTGGTCGGGCTGTCGCCGATCTTCGCCAATGGCCTGAGCGCCATGCAGGGTCTGTCCATCCAGGACAATTCTGCGATGTTCTTTGCTAACGGCTCGCAGCCAGGCGGCGTACTAACGGCGCCCGGCGCCATCGAGCAGGCGACAGCAGATCGTCTCAAGGCCCATTGGGACGCGAATTACTCGGGCAAAAACCGTGGCAAGGTGGCGGTCCTGGGCGATGGCTTGAAGTTCGAGCCGATGGCCGCCAAGGCGACGGACTCGCAAATGATCGAGCAACTGAAGTGGTCCGCCGAAGTGGTTTGCTCGACCTATCACGTCCCGAGTTACATGGTCGGAGTGGGGCAGGCGCCTTCGTACAACAACATCGAAGCCCTGAATTCCCAGTATTACACCCAGTGCCTTCAGATCCTCCTGGAGAGTATCGAGCTTTGCCTCGATGAGGGCTTGGGAACCGGCGAGACACTGGGTACCGAGTTCGATCTCGACCAGCTGCTTAAGATGGACAGCGCGACCATGATGGAAGTGCTCGACAAGTCCAGCGGCAAGATGACGCCGAACGAACAACGCAAAAAGATCGGCCTAAAGCCGGTCACCGGCGGCAACAGCCCGATGCTGCAGCAACAGAATTACTCGCTTGAAGCTTTGGCGAAGCGCGATCAGCAAGCCGACCCGTTCGGGACGGCACCAGCACCCGCACCGGCAGACCCGCCGGCGAATGATAATGCCGATGCCGAGGCGGAAGCCCAGGCCAGCAAGGCGATCATTGAGATGATGAAGGGGCTTGCCTGATGTTCGATGGTGCAGCCTTCGGCAAGGAAATGGTCGGCATTGTCCGCGGCTATGTGGATAAGGTTGTTGCCCCGTTGGTGAAGCGGCTCGATGCGATTGAATCGCGGGAGCCGGTGAAGGGGCTGGACGGCAAAGACGGCCGTGATGGTGTCGACGGCAAGGATGCTGATCCCGCTGCCATTGCCGATCTGGTGCGCGAGGAAGTGGAAAAGGCTGTTGCGGCGCTACCGAAGCCGCAGGACGGGAAGAGCGTCACAGCCGAGGATCTGGCTCCGCTGATCAGCAAGAGCGTTGAGGCTGCCGTTTCCGGCGCCGTGAAGGCCATTCCTGTTCCGAAGGACGGCAAGGATGGAGCGTCGGTCACGGTTGAGGACGTTGCGCCTCTCGTAGACGAGGCCGTAACCCGCGCTGTGTCCGCTATCCCGGTGCCCGAGGACGGACGAGACGGCGTCGATGGCAAGGACGGTCGTGATGGTCGTGACGGGCTCGACGCAGTAACCCCTATCCTCAAAGACGGCGTGCTGCTGTTCACGATGTCGGATGGCTCGGTTAAGGAAGTTGGCCGGGTGCAAGGCAAGGATGGCGCTGATGGCGCTCATGGCCGTGACGGTATCGATGGCCTCGGCTTCGACGACATGAGCGCCGAATATGATGGCGAGCGCGGCATCACCTTCCGCTTCGAACGGGGCGAGACGGTCAAAGAGTTCAAGTTCTCGCTGCCCGTCATCATCGATCGCGGCGTCTGGGTCGAAGCCAAGGAAGGCGGATACGCCAAGGGCGACGGCGTCACCTGGGCTGGGTCGTTCTGGATATCCCAGAAGGACGAGAACGGGGATAAGCCCGATGGTGGCGACGGCTGGCGCCTTTCGGTGAAGCGCGGTCGCGACGGCAAGCCCGGCAAAGACGGCGAGATGAAAACCCGCGAGCCGGTCAAGGTGGGCTGAAATGGCGCTGGTAACTCTCGCTCAAGTCAACGGCGCACTGAACCTGGATCTCCAGGGCACGGCGCCCGATTTCGCGGCTGATGAACGCAGCCCCAGCATTCTGCTTAAGATTAAGCAGGCTGAGGACATCGTTCTGGACTTCATTCAGCCCAAGCCTGACCCGGCATGGACCGCGGACGATGTTCCGGGCCGCGTGAGCGCCGCCATTATTATTGCGGTCAACTGTCTGCTCGATGACACCGAGGAGCGCTTGGCGATGCTGAGCGGCTTGTCCGGATCTAACCCCGTCGATCCACGAAACCCGATCGCAGCGCTGCTCTGGCGCCTGCGCGATCCTTCACTCGCATAGGAGGCCAGCATGGCCGACATTTCCATTACCCCTGCCAATGTGAAACTGGTCAGTGGCCCGACGAAGTCCCGTTTGGCCGGCGCCGAAGTCATGGCCGGTCAGGTTCTCTACCAGGCCTCCGCGACGCGGAAGATCGGGCTGTCCGACAACGACTCGGCTACCGCCGAAATCCGCGCGGTCGATGGTTTGGCGCTCAATGGCGCTGCCGCTGACCAGCCGGTCGAAATCGCAGTGAACGGTGCCGTCGTTAATGTCGGCGCCGTGCTGACCGCAGGCACGGACTACTATCTCTCCGGCACTCCCGGCGCGATCTGCCCGCGGGCAGATGTCACCACTGGCGATGATCCCATCCGTATCGGTATCGCGCTCACCACGTCGAACCTGCAGCTGGATTTCGCCGATCCCAACGTGACTTTGTGACCAATGCCCTGGGTGGCTTTTTCAGCGGCATTCGACTGGAAGCCCAAGCCGAGTGTCACCCAAGCCTATCTCGCTGGTGATGTGAAACTCGTCACCACGGCCTGCGCCAGTGCCGCTGAGGCAAAGGGCAAAGGCAGGCGTACCAAAAAGCCGGAAGCGGAGAGACGAAATGGCAGCACCTCGGGCGGCCGGGCGACTTCGTGAGCGCCTGCATTTCCAAGCTCGCGCAACGGCCGACGACGGCACAGGCAGTGTCGGGCCTTATGGTGAGTTTGAAACGCGGTTCACCATGTCGGCGGCACTCACCCCGAGGACTGGTGGGGAAGAGGTGACTGCTGCTCGCCTCGAAGGGCGGCAGCCCTATGTCTGTCTCGTTCGCAACTGCTCGCAGATGCGGGATGTGACCGTAGGCTGGCAGATCGTGGATGCGCGCGATGGCTCCCGCGTCTTCAATATCGCTTCGCCACCGGCAGACCCTGATGGCAAAAACCAATGGCTTGAGTTCCTCGTAATTGATGGGCCGGTTTCGTGAAGGTCCAGGGGCTTGATCGGCTCAACCGAAAGCTGAAAGCTCTGCCCAAGGCAGCCGAGGAGGAAATCTCCAAGGCCATGGAAGAGAGCGCTAATGAAATCGTCGCCCTCGCGAAGTCGCTTGCGCCGGTAGAAAGCGGCGATCTTCAGATGTCGATTGGCTGGACCTGGGGCGATGCGCCCAAGGGGTCAATGGTTCTGGGCAAGGTGAAATCCAAAGGGCTCGGCACCGGGAACCTGCAGATCACCGTTTTCGCTGGCGTCGGAGACGCATTCTACGCACGGTTCATCGAGTTCGGCACTTCCTCTCACGAAAACAAGGGCAAGTTCGACGGGTCTCAACACCCTGGAACGTCGGCGCAACCGTTCTTCTACCCGGCGTACCGCGCTGCCAGAAAACGCGCAAAGGGCCGCGTGACGCGAGCCATCACCCGATCTGCCAAGAAAGTCGCAGCCGGAGGCTAAAATGGATCCCAGTGCCGAACTGCTGATAGCTGTTTTGCAAAGGCTACGGACGACGCCGGCTGTCATTGCCTTCGTGCCGGCTGACAGAATTTACGACAAAGCGCCGACGAACCTGAAGGGCGAGGTCGCCGCACAGTTCCCCTACATTACCACCGGGCCGACGGCCGCGATCCCGGATGATTTCGACTGCGTTGGTGGCGAGGAAATCACCATCCAGCTCGACGTTTGGTCGAGCGGCGCCGGCGAGGCTGCCAGCACTGCCGAATGTCGAAAGATCTGCAACGCTATCAAGCGCGCGCTGCACGATGTCGACGACATCGTTCTGACGGTCAATGCACTGGTCACCCTGCAATGGGAACTGACCCGAGTTCTTCCTGACCCAAACCCTGCGATCCGGCATGGCGTGGTTCAGCTTACTGCCACCATCGAAACCCCGTAGGAGACACTCACGATGGCACCTCCCAGCACTATTAAGGGCGGCAAGGTTCGCCTGCTGCTCGATATCCTCGGCAACGGCACATATGAGGCGCCGTGCGGTCTCAACTCGCGTTCCGTGACCTTCAACAAGGGTTTCGAGACGATCCAGATCAGCGACTGCAACAGTCCCGACGATCTGCCCTGGGATGCGAATGACGCCACGTCCCGCAGCATCAGCATTTCGGGCGAGGGCGTTCTCTCGGTGGAAGCCAAGGATACTTGGATTGCCGCCTGGGAAAGCACGGAAGCCGTCGCCGGCAAGCTGGAAATCGAATGGCCATCCGAGACCGACACTTGGACCGGCAATTTCCAGATCGGCCCGCTGGAAGTTGGCGCAACCAATGGCCGCCGTGTCACCCTGACTGTTTCCGCCGTCAGTGATGGCGAAATGGTCCGGACGACCGCTTAATGAGCCGTGACGCAAGCCTCGGCCCGCTCGACTGGGCCGATGGCAGCTACACCTTCAAGCTCGATTGGGAGCGTCTCATCCTCCTGCAGGAAGCGACCGATGCTGGCCCGCTCTTCCTGCTCGATCGACTTGGCGGCAAGCATGTCCGCCTCCAGGACATCAGCCACACCATACGGCTGGGGCTGATCGGCGGCGGCACCAAGCCGGAAGACGCCCTGAAGCTGGTCCGAGCCTACGTCGAGAGCCGGCCAATGATCGAAAACACCCAGATCGCTTATGCGATTCTGGCGGCAGGCGTCATGGGGGCGCCAGACGAAGCGCCGGGGGAGCCCGCGGGGGCAGCGGCGACGGGCGAAAGCTCGACGACCTCCCCAACGGAAAATACCGCTTCGCCCTGATAATCGGTATCGGCGCGGCAATGGGCTGGACCTCTCAGCAGGTCAAAGCTGCGTCCATGTGGGAATTCTTCGCCGCCTGGCACGGCTATCTCGATGCCAATACCCCGCAGGACAAAGGCAAGCTCACCGAGAGCGAGCTTGAAGAACTGTTCGCATGGATTGAGGCCGACAACTCCGGTCCTCAAACCCTCTCAACTCAGACCTATTTGCTGGACGGCGGCCATCTGGTCCCGGCCGGCATCGTGACCTTCACGGTGGAGTAGGGGTTTTCTACTGACCTCTGTAAATGGGAGCCAGATTGCCCGTAGTTCTCACTTATTACTGGGCCTGTCGGGCAGATAGCTTTGTGAAATTAGCCAATCCTCAACAATGGTGCGGATCAACCCCGGACGAGTGAATGCCGGGGGATTCTCGGCGGCATCGTCAGCGATGGCTTCGTCGAGAGCAGCCAATATCTCGGGCTGAAGCCTGACGCCGATTAGCTCGCCCGTGGTCTTGGGGCGCGCTTTTCGCGTTTTCGTGTTATCACCAGTTGACGTGCTCATGAGTTCATGATAACACGAAATAGTCGGGCCGCCAAGGGACTGGTACTCCCAAGTCGGCCCTAACCGAAACCCGAACGCTTGAGGTTCGAGAATGGCTGAAGACGCCAATATCACACGTCGCTCTGTTTTTCGAGGTTTGCCGCTTGCGGCGATAGCGGCTTCACTGCCCGCTCTCGCGCAGGATATGCGGTCAGCCCATGAGCGGGTTGAGTTCCATATTGCCGAACTGCAGAAGGCATTGACCGATCTGGAAGTTGGTCCTTTGGAAGTTCGTCTGCAATCTGACCAAGGAGCGTCGATTGAGACTCTGTCCGGTCAACCCTTTATGCGTGGAACGCCGAAGTACTTCTGGCGCGTTGACGCATAGCGTTATCCCCGCTGTCCACAGAGTTCACACATCCTCGCACAATTAGTTAACGGTCGTTAACTGCTGCCATTTACTTCAGGATTCCGCGTCAGCAAATGTGACGCATGAAATTCCGCTTAGCTGGCGGATTACCCGTGCTCCAACACGGGTGGGTAGGGCGGCTTCTCTGATTGGACACCGGGGAAAGCCGCCCCACTCGAATTGTCCCCGTCCCTTTGGAGAGGGCGGAAACGGGAAAGGTCTTACCATGGGTAAGATTATCACTGTCAACTTCCGTGGAGATGATCTCTACGGCTTCGAGAATGATGACGGCATCTTTGTTGCGTTGAAGCCCATCGTGGAATCGATGGGCATGGACTGGTCGGCGCAGTATCGGCGCGTTACTCGCGACCCGATCCTCGCTGAAGGTATTGCCATCATGGCAACACCTTTCGGTCGTGGCGGAGACCAAGAGGCGGTCTGTCTCAAAATGGATCTGGTGAACGGCTGGCTTTTCACGATCGACAGCGCTCGCATCAAGGACCAAACGGTGAAAGACCGGGTCCTGCTTTATCAGCGCGAGTGCTACGGCGTCCTCTTCAAGCACTTCTACAAGGGAGACAAGGCAGACCCGATTATCATCGAAGAGCACGAGCAGCCCCATGAGCCCGAAAACTCGAAGCTGCGCATGGTCACTGAAGCCCGCCAGACTTTTGGCGCCAAGGCCGCCGGCCAGTTGTGGGTCAAGTTTGGCCTTCCGATGGTGCCTGCCATGATCGAAGAAAACCGGCAATACTCTCTTCTCGACTACGAGAGTGTCAAAACTGAAGCGCCCTTGCGGCCCGCAACTGCGGCCTAGAGCCTGTGCATATGAGGCGACCCTTTGGGGTCGCCTTTTTACCATCCGCACGCTTCACGTAAGGGCGTAATGGCATCTTCAAGGCCAGCGATGGGGAAAAAGTCGCTTATGCGGCTTTCGCTATATGGTGTGGCCTCTACATACATTCTGGCGCCACCAAAAAGCGATTTGATCCAGGGAATTGATGAGCCGCCACTCCAAAGACCTAGCGCTTCGTGATCATTCGATTCTTCGAAGTTTTTTGTTTGGGCCTTTTGATTGTCCACGCGGAAGGTAACTCTGCCGGCCCCTTGAAGGCTCGACATAAAATGTCCGCCAAAATTGAACCAGGCTGTTGTTGAGTTCTCACGACAAGCGATGACTAGCGTCATTTCAGACTTTCGGCCGTACCGATCGTCTATGCCGTTCTCGCCAGACAAAAACAGGAACACGTTCTTGCTGTCATCGACTGGGCTTACATCGGTCTGAACGGTCCATTTCGATTGGGCCGGCTTTTCGGTCGATACGGAAGAAACCGACGCCTCTGCAAGCGCGTCATAACAGGCAAGTCGTTCTGCATCAGGCTTAGCGGCGCACTCCTGTAGACTCTGTGCGTTCGTAGACGTCGCTGACGCCAAAAGAATTGCCGCTGCCAAAAGTACAAGACGCATGTCGTCACCCCCTCATTTTTGCGAGTTTTAGAGTATGGCGACAACAGATGTCGAGCGGCTGGTGGTTTCGCTCGAGGCGAGCATCACCAAATACGAACGCGCCATGAGCAAGGCGCTGGGTGTCACCAATAGTACCATGCAGCGCATCGAGCGCCGGCAGGCCACGGCCATCCAGCGCATCAATGCGGGTTGGGCGGGCGCGCAGAGGGGGCTTGCCACTGCTTTCGCGTCCGTGGCGGCGTTGCGCGGTGCCCAGCAGCTTATCGACGCCAGCACTCGCATCACCAACCAGCTCAGGGTTTCCGGCCTCGAAGGGGAAGCACTCAGCGAGACGTTCAACGACCTCGCAGACACGGCCAAGCGAAATGGCACCTCGTTCGAGGCGCTTTCGACGCTGTATAGTCGCCTCTCGCTCGCTCAAAAGGAACTGGGCCTCTCTGGGTCTGAGCTGAAGGCGTTCACGGACGATGTGGCCGTCGCCCTGCGCGTGGCCGGGACAGACGCGCAGTCTTCCTCTGGCGCATTGCTGCAGCTTTCTCAGGCGCTCGGCGGCGGTGTGGTTCGTGCCGAAGAGTTCAACAGCATCCTTGAAGGTGCGCCGACCATTGCGCAGGCCGCTGCGCGCGGGATCGAGGAGGCTGGCGGCTCCGTCTCGAAACTGCGTCAGTTGGTCAATGAAGGCGCGGTCAGCAGCAAGGCGTTTCTCCTGGGCTTTCAGGTTGGCGCCGCTGACCTGAAGCGCCAGGCCGAAGACACGACCTTGACCATTGCCCAGGGCTTCGAGAACCTGAAGACCTCGCTCATTCAGGCGACCGGACAGTTTGACGAAGTCGCTGGCGCTGGTCGCGAAGTGGGTGTCATCCTCAATGACCTTGCCAGCATCGTCACAACAATCGGCAACGCATTCTCGCAGAACAAGGCGGGTATCCAGGAATTCATCGATGTCCTCGATGGCTCTTGGTCCTACAAATTTGGTGAGAGCGTCCGAAACAACGTCATCGATACCCTTCATGACATTCGCATGGGGCCACTCACTGATGATGCCCTGCATTTTCAGGAGGCCATTTCCGGCGCAACGTCGATGCTTGACGAATGGCGCGCCGGTTGGGGCGAAACGCTCCCGCCAGAACTGGCCGCGAGTGTCGATGCCCTGATTGCCAAGGTGAAGGAGGGCGGCGAGGAAGCGGTCGTCGCACAGAAGGCCCTGATTGCCCTCGGCAGCACCTCCACCCCGTTCACCGAGGCGCTGGGGCATCTGAACACTCTCGTTTCGGAACTCCAGCGAGTTCGGGCGGAGGCCGGTGCAACAGCGGCCGCGGTAGCTGCAGCGAGCTTCACGCCGGCCGCCCCAGGCGTGCCATTGCAGCGCGAAGAGCAAGACCTGCTCCGGTCATCGCGCCCGAACAAACCAATCAGCCTCAAGGCAAATCCCGTTTCGCCCGGAACGAGCAGTGGAGGAGGCGGCGGCAGCAAGTCTGATGCCTACGCCTCAGCGGTTGCGGCCCAACAGGCACGTATCGATGCGCTGACACGTGAGACCGCCCTGCAGGCACAGCTCAATCCTCTGGTGGATGACTACGGCTTCGCAATCGAGAAGTTGCGGGCCCAGATGGAGCTTGAGAACGCAGCCAAAGAGCAGGGCCTTGCTCTTGACGAGCCACGGCGCCAGCAGATCGAAGAACTGTCATCGGGATATGCCCGAGCAACTGCCGAGGCTGCTCGTCTTGCCGAAGCGCAGGACATGGCGCGCCAGTCGGCCGAAGACTTGGCCAATGCAGGACGTGAGGCTCTCGACACCATCATCGACGGCTTCCTTGAAAGCCGCGATGCGGGCGAAGTGCTGAACTCAATGGTGAAGGATCTCAGTCGCAACCTGCTCAAGATGGGCATCGATCTCATCGGAGGGGGGATGAAGGCCAGTGGCTTCAATCCGCTTGGATTTCTTGGCGGCCTATTAGGCTTTGCCAGCGGAACGGCCAATACTGGAGGTCAGCGTGGGCAGCCCCGCGGTATAGTCCATGGTCAGGAAGCGGTTATTCCGCTGCCGAGCGGCGGTAATGTGCCTGTCGATCTTCGGATGCCATCTCTGCCGTCCCCGAGCGCGGCCGGCGGAATCCAGGTGAATGTTATTAATCCGCCCGGCGTCCGCACAGAAAAGCGAGAATATCGCAGCGGCGGGATGGATGTTGTCGACGTGGTGAACAGCATCGTCAATGACGGCCTCACCGACGGCACTTATGACGGCGCCGCTAAGGCTGGATTTGGCCTGCGACCGAGAATGAGGCGGGTGTAATGGAAACCTGGCCCATGGGCGTGCCGACAGCGGCAATCTTCAAGAGCTTCAAGCGCGTCCCGATCAACAATATCGCTGAATTCCAGCCAGAAGTCGGGCCGGCCAAGCGTAGGCGTCGGACCTCGATCAGCATGCAGACGCTGAATTTCCAGACCGTGATGACGCATCTGGAAGCCGAGACGCTGCTGGAGTTTTATACCGACACCCTCAAGGACGGGGCTTTGGAATTCACCCGGCCCGATCCGCGCACCTGCGAGACGATCACCTGCATCTTCACGGCGGTGCCGGAGTTTGACGACTTCTCCGCGCGCCGGCAGCTCGTCACCATCCAACTGATGAAACTCTACTGATGCCCCGCAATTTGAGTACGGGCTATCGCAACTCGTTGGAAGCGAGCCGCGATGGCGACATGACGCTGGTCTTCGCCACGATCACCCATCCCGATATCGTCGATCCCATCCGCGTCGTTTCCGACGTCGTCGACTATATGCGGGACGAGACGGGGCTGGGCGGCGAGCCGGTCGAGGTCCGGTACATCGGCATTCCGTTTCTAATCGAGCTTCTGAGCGACGGGGAAAGCCCGCCGCGCGGTAAGATCACGATCCAGAACGTGGACCAGGCCGTCGGTGCTGCAATCGAGGACATGAGCGACAGCCCAAGGCTGAAGCTCGAATTGCTGGCGCTCAGCGACTTCGGTGATGTCGAACTGATCTTTGATCCGGCGATGAATGAAGAGCGGCGGTCGAGGCGGCCAGTCGGAACCCCGGTAATCGAGTATTCCGCGGCCCACCTGTCGCTGCGGAACATCAGCGGCAACGCCATTACGGTCTCGGCAGATATCGCTGTCTATGACGTGCAGCGCGATCCGTGGCCGGGGATCAGAACGACCCAGAACCGGCTACCGGGTCTCTATCGATAACCAGAAGGAGAAGTGCCCATGTGCAAGACCAAGGATGAAGCCAGCACCAAGATGGACCGGTTAATTGCGTCTATGGACCGGCTGTCGGCGGCGCTGGAGGGGAATGAAACTAGCAGGGTGGCTCGACGCCCCATCTCCGACGTCATCATGACGACCGTGAAGGATGCCATGAAGGCGAGCGGCCGGTTTGATCGCGCTTTCAGGCTCCGCGTCCGTGCGTCAGAGCCGAAAGATTGGATCGACCTTCCGGAACTCAAGCTGGTAGGGCCGGCCGATGGCTGACAAAGTGGTCGACTGGCCCCAAGGTTTGGACCGTCTCTGGGGCAAGCTGAAACCTATGCGACTGTGGGTGCTGAGCGCGGCATTTCAGACCTGGGATCAAAACAAGCGATCTCAGTTCATTTCTGCGGCACCAGACCACAGCCACCCTTTTCCAGATGGCTCCGAAGCGATCTCGAAGCAGGGCGTTTGGGTTCTTTTGACCGAGCGCGACGCCGAGCCGATGGACACCGATGCCGCTCATTTCGTCCAACGCTTTGATCCGGACGCGTATGACCTGCTGGTGCCACTGGCCAGCTAGGGCATTTCGGCGAGCATGATTTCGACGGCGTAAGTCATGGGCTTCCCGCCTATCGACTGGGACCGCAAGACGCGCGGCGTGCCGTCCGCGAATAGCGTGGTTCCACGGTGAATGTCGTTATCGACAGCCAAGTGCACCAGTTCCCTGGCGTATTCAGCCAACAGATTAAATTCTTCGATGGTCAGGCCAACTTCGCCCCGCCACACGTCGTAAGTCACCGAGGTCAAGCGCCGGACCTTGGGCGGCCCCACCTCGGGCTGGAAGCCCACTTTGGTTGGATACCATTGGTCCTTCTGAAGGTGCTTCCAGACCCAGTTCAGATTTTTCGGCCATTCAGTGGTTTGCATCGCTTCCCCCCTCAAGAAAGAGACCAGATTGCTTATCCAAACCGCAAGAGTCGAGTCCTTGACCGGGCTTGCATACTCGGAGGCGAACTGCTGGGGCCTTGTTCGTCGGGCGTATGGCTGCCGCGGTATCGAGCTTCCGGCCTTTGACGATGTTGGTGAGGATAACCTTCACGCTGTCGCGCGCACCATTGCGCCGGAAGCCGAGCGAGGCCCATGGGTGGCCGTGACGGGCATCTGGCAGCCTTACGACGTGGTGCTGATGTTCGGCCGTCCTGAGGCCAAATCCCGCCGCGCAATCATCCATTGCGGCATCGTCGCCGATGTCCGGCACATTCTGCATACCGAAAAAGCAACCGGCGCCGTTCTGGTGCGCCGAGATCATCCGACCATCCGGAACCGCATTGCGGGCGTCTATCGACATAAGGATATAGCATGACCGAACCGTCAGCTCAGTTGATCGACCGATGCCGGGTGCTGGCTGCCCGATTGAATATGGCTGTGGTCTCATTCCAGATGCAGCCTGTGAGTATCGATACGGCCAACGTCGCCCTCACGGCTGACAGTGCGCACAGAAATGCTACCATTCATGCAAGGTATGCTGAGATGTATGCCGAGGCCAAACTTAAGTGGCGGGCAGAGTTCGCTACCGAGCTTGATGTCGTGTGCAATGCGCTCGCGCAGGCGGGCAACACGCTTTTGCGTCCGCCAATGGACTGGGACGTCCCATCCATGAAGCAGACCGCTAGAATTTTGGCTGCCATCTAACTCAAGGTCTGACCATGACAATTCCTGTTCGCTGGCGTGACGTGCCCTATGTCGGCACGGCACAGTGCTTCTCTGCGCCTGCTGGCCTGACCATTGCCGAGATCATCGCGGCCGTGCCGGACCTTCCTGACGGCTTTGCCGAGGTCGGTGAGGCCCGCATCAATGGCGAGATCATCCCGCGTGAGCAGTGGTGCCGGGTCTATCCCAAGATCGTTCCCGAACGCCAACCGATCATCACGCTGCACATGCAACTCCATGGTGGTGGAGAGGGCGGTAAGAACGTTCTAGCCACGCTGGCAAGCATTGCCGTGTTGGTCGGTGCCTCGCTCATCAGCGGCGGCGCGCTGGCGGCTCTTGGGCCTGCCTTTGCCGCGGGGGCCTGGGGTGCGCAGATTGCTGCCGGTGCGGTAACGCTGGGAGGCTCCCTGGCCATTGCCGCGCTGTCGCCTCCGCCCTCTGCTGGCGCGATCACCGGGGCCGCCGGGCAGGACGCCACGCAGCTTGTCAACACATCGCTGTCCGGCAATGTGTTGCAGCCTGGCGGTTCGGTGCCGCGTGTCGTTGGGACTATGAAGGTCTACCCGCCTCTGGGCTCAATGCCGCTGATTGAGATCATCGGTGATCAGGAAGTGGCTGAGGCCATCTATGTGTTGGCGGGTCCGCACAAAATCGATGACATTCGCCTCGGCGATGTGCCGATCAACCAGATCCCAGGCGTCCAGTGGGAAGTCCGTGAAGGCTGGCCGGGCGATGCCGACCTGAGCCTGATTAAGCGGCAGGGGCGGTCGGATAGCCCGCAGGTCGATTTGTCGGCGCAGCAGGTCGATTCCGTATTCACGACGCGCCTCGTTGATCAGCTCAATCCGGGCAACTCGGCGCCGAAATGGTATCCCGTGGTCAGTCGTGTCGATCCGGACGAAATCACGCTCGACTTCGTGTTTCCGCAAGGTCTCGTGAGCCAGACCGATGCGGCGGCGGCTATTGCCTTGCCGATGCGTTTCCGGATGCGGAGGCGCGGTTCTACGACGTGGCTGTATCTGCCCGAAATCCATTTCCGCAACGCCGGCGTGAAGCCATTCCGGAAGGCCGTGAAGTTCCGCTTTGGCGTGCAGGAGCCCATCGTGCCTGTGGCTCCGGCCTTCGGCGATCAGCCCTTCGCCGCCTATGTGTCTGTGCCCACGCAGGACATTGACCCTGTCGGCCTGGGCGGTTGGGAAGCTCACGAGTATTTCTATGCCGGTGCCGGCGATACCTACATGTCGCCCACCAACTATCTGACCACCGGCGTTCAGAACGTCGCCCTCTATAAGGACCGGGTCGAGTTCTTCTTCTTCAACACGGCGGATTTCCCAAAAGGGACATGGGAAATCGAGGTGATGCGGGGCTTTCCGTATAATCTCAGCGCCTTCGACATTGCCAACTATGAGCTGGCCTCGGGCGGCTCAGAAGGCACCAATATCTATGACTTCTTCGGCTATCGCCGGGACGCCGAAAACTACTACGGCATCCCCGTCATCTTGGCCAAGATCACCAATGCGGTGAATCTGGTGCGCGTCACGTCGGTATGGTTGGAACACCCGATCGCGACCCGGGATTTCGCGCTGATCGCCATTCGCGGCTACGGCCGCCAGTTCGACCAGCTCAGTTGTGTCGCCAGCGGCTATGTCCGCGACCATGGCGACAACGGATGGGAGCACTGGACTACGACGAGCAATCCCGCCCCGCACTTCCGGGACGTCCTTTCGGGCGATCTCGGCGCCGCGCCGCTGCCGACAGACCTCATGGATGACGATGATCTGCTCGACTGGCGGACCCACTGTGAGGACATGGGCTATGAGGTCAATGCCGTCATCGATGGACTATCGGTTTGGGATGCCGCCAACCTGATCGCCGGGGCAGGATATGCGCGGCCCCGACAGAGCGAGAAATGGGGCGTGATGATCGACCATGATCGATCTGAGGATCCGGTCATCCAGGTCTTTTCGCCTCGTAACCTCGCCAATTTTGCGTTCGAGACGGCCTTTGCTCACCGCCCGAGCGGGCTTCGTGTCCGCTTCAGCGACAAAGATGACGGATACCGCGAGCGTGAAATCCTTGTGGCCGATCCCGAGGCCAAGGCTGATCGTGGAGACTATGAGGATATCCGCTACGACGGGCTCGTGACTGAAGTTGAGGCGCGAAATCGGGCGCTGTTCGACATGAAGCAGGCTCGCCGCCGGTTCAGGTTCTACACCGCAGATGCCGACGCTGAGGCGCTGACAGTGTGTCGTCGTGGCGATCTTGTCGCGCTGCAGCACGACGTCCTGGCCCGTCACGTGGGCTTCTCTCGGATCGTGTCGAAAATTATGGACGACGCCGACCCGGACCTCATTGTCGGGCTGCAACTCGACGGCAGTGTCGCATCGCCGGCTGACGATGCCTTCGCTGAAAGAGACCCGGCTTGGGGCGACTATTCAGGCGGATATGCTGGCTCTAAGCTGGGCATCGCCATCCGCCAGAAGAATGGCACGGTCCTGATCAAGGAAGTGTCGGGCGGCGATCCCGAAACCAAAACGCTGACCTTCGTCGAGCCATTCTCCGATCCCGACAATCTGTTTGGCTATGACAGCCTCGTCGTCACGGGCCCGCTTGGCCAAGAATACCGCCGCCTGATCGTCTTCGACATCACGCCGAAATCTGCCGACCTCTGCCGCATCACCTTCGTGGATGAAGCGCCCGACCTCTGGGCCTAAGGAAAACCAACATGCCAACAGCCGTTTCGCGCGGCCTCCCTTCGGAGGACGCTGGTTCCGTATTGCCGGTCAATTCCAAGAACTGGCAGAACCGCGCCAATGCAGAGGTGGTGAACCTGCATGACCGCGCGCCAGTCTGGCTTAACAATGTGGCCGGCACCAATCTCATCACCGCCCAGGCCTCGATCACCATCCCTGAATATCGGAAGGGGATGAGCTTCTACTTCGAGCCGATCAACAACAATACCGGCGCGATGACCATCAATATCGATGCGCGCGGCGCCGTGCCCATCGTCACGGCGGCCGGCAATGCGCTGGCCAATGCCGACCTTCGCGCCGGCAGGCTGTATACGCTCGTCTACAACGGCACGGCCATGGTCGTATCGGGCTCTAATGTGGGCGAGGATGCAGAGAGCGGAATTCCCGCGCTCTTGGTCGACGCAAAGTTGGACAATGATGCGCCGTTCTCTTCCAACGACCCCTATGACGAGGAACTGGCCGAAAGCTTTAGTTTTACCACCTACGAGGATAACGTCTGGATCGAATACAGCATCACTATCCCGGTGGTAGTCTACACTACCAGCGGGGACGGCATGGCCCGTAACGGCGCGTGCCGCGTGTATCTCGACGGCGATGGTTTCAATGTCTTTCCGGGAGGAGCGGTACAGTGGAACGGCACCCTTATCGCTAATGCCGGTCAATGGTGCACGACCCAGAACGTGCCGAATGACACGACCCTTTCTTGCAAGGCTCAGATTCTCGTGCCGAGCGCCGGCGTACACACGATCCGCACACACATCGCCGGATCGACCACAGATACCGTCATCGAACTACATGGCCGTCGGTTCTATCAGGTGAAGCCAGTGAAGGCGGTGAAGGGCGATCCTGGAGAGGGGACTGCTGGCACCAGCAATCTCTCTGTTGTCCGTACAATCGCAACCAGCAACGTCGACATTTCCACTGCACTCGAGAACGGTGACACGCTCAACGGGGTCCCGCTGCAAACCAATCACGTGGTGCTTCTCGCCGCGCAAACCGCACCGTCGGAGAACGGGATTTACGTTGTGCCGGCGTCCGGTGCTGCCAGCCGTCACCCCGATTTTTTGACATATGACAGTCATTGCGGCCGTTATTTCTCGGTTCAGTCGGGGGCTGAGAAGGCGGATACCCTTTGGCGATGTACTTCTGATCCCGGTGGCACGCTGGGCACGACTGCGCTGGTATTCAGTGAATTTTCTGGCGCTTCGGCCGGTCGTGAAATGCTCACCGGCAATCGGACCTACTATGTCCGGACCGATGGCAGCGACAGCAACACCGGCTTGGCCAATACGTCAGGTGGCGCGTTTCTCACCATCCAGAAGGCCATCGATGTCATCGCTGCCACGCTCGACCTCGGGCCGTACAACGTGACAATCTCCGTTGGCGCTGGCACTTTTACCGGTGCGAACACACTCAAACGCTATCAGGGCGTTGGTCCGGTGACCATTCAGGGCGCCGGCAACACCACGATCGTCAGCGTCACCAGTAATAGCTGCTTCTCTGGCAAGGGTGTTCCGCTCTACCAATTAAAGAGCATGAAGCTTCAGACAACTACGGGCGGGAATGCTATCCTGGCCACTATCGGCTCGCAGATCGAGTATGAGGGCATCGAATTTGGCGCTTGCGTGGATAACCACGTTTTTGCGGCGTCAAACTCCGTCGTTACGCAAACTGGGAATTGCACTGTAACGGGCGGAGCGGCGTGTCACCTGTGGGCAGATAGTGGCGCGAGAATCAATGTGGCCACGCGGACCATTGCGCTTAGTGGCACGCCTGCGTTCTCAACTGCTTTTGCCCAGACCACACTTGGCGCTTCGCTGTCTGCGATATTGGCGAGCATCACAGGGTCAGCCACTGGCTCCCGTTTCAATTCTGCCAGTGGCGGGGTCATTACGACGAACGGAGGCGGTGCCAGTTTCTTCCCAGGCAGCGTAGCTGGCACTGGCACTAACTTCGGAGCGAGCCCCTGGGGGCTTTACTCCTAATTGGTGGTGCCATCGACTTCCGGTCGTGGGAGGTATTGGAGACGTTGACCTGGTTCGATGTGGGCGGCCGTCTCGATCACTATTGATCCTGGTTGGCAAGACGTGATTGGAAACTTGCCCACAAATGGGCCGAGCAATAGAACACTTTCGATGTCCTCGCATGCTGGTGCCTCGATGTCCCGAATATGGTTGGCGTTGGTACCGTAGTCAGCAATCCAAACAGGTAGCAGGTCGCCGCTCATGAGGAAGTCGGAGGGGCGGTCGAGTTCCAAAATTCCGTCGTCGGTGCGCGATATGATGCGGGCCATATCGCCGGTGTCTACGTGTGCAACGAAATCCGCCCTACCGATGTCAGCCTTGATGCGCCTTGGCTCGGCGTCTTGTTCAAAACTCACTCTTGCAGGAGATGGGTCAGTCAGCAGAAACAGTTTTGGGAAAGGGTAAGGGATGGCATTCGGCGGCGCATGACCTGCATTACCACTCGAAGCCACTACTTCGATCTCGTCCACTAATCTACCGGTAATTGACCAGTTCACTGACTGCCCTGCAGGCATGCTGTTCTGAAAGAGCACGTTTAGCGTTGTGCCGGACTGTATCGGCAGCGGAGTGGAAAACGCCTCATAGGACGCCTCGGGCCCCCTAAGGTGAATCGTTCGCAGCGTGTTCGCGTGTCCATCGATCTCTCCTGCTAGAACCATCAGAAACGGGTATGGCGGTAGAGGATCCGTCTCCACGAAGATGTCCGTAACCAGAAGCGTTTTGCCTGACGGAACTGTGAATGGAAGACCGCTGGGGTGTACAGAGTTGCTTGCCGGGTTCCATGTCGTTGCTGGAAGGCCGACATAGCCCTTTAAGGTATTGAATGTTCCTCCCGCCGAGAAAATAGCTTCGCTAGCGAGTGCGGGACAAAATAGAATTGCGGACGCGACCGCGGCAATTAGCCACTTCATCAAATGGGATCCAAAAAGCTCTCAACTAAGCTTTTGTAGACCAAAGAAGCGCGCTTGAAACCCTCTATGCCGATGAAAAGACGAAAGCCGCCCATCGTTCCTCTATTGGGATACGCGGCGGCTTTGAAGGTGAGCATCCAGCCACTCGGTTGAGCGTCAACAACCGGGCCAGATGCTCGGCTCTGTAACCTGAAAATTATCGAATTCGTTCCCGCCTCGCTTTTGTGGGGCCTTTTCTTTTCCAACATCGAAAGGAGGCCGATATGGCCGATTACACCCCTCAGTTGCAGGGCTGGTTGTTTGCGTCTGAAGGCGGCTACGTCGACCATCCCAAGGATCCCGGCGGCGCCACCAACCACGGCATCACCCACAAGGTCTTGGCCCGCTGGCGCGGCGTCACGCCGTGGAACGCATTGCCCAAGAGTGAGGTGCGCAACCTCTCGCTTGCCGAGGCCGCGCAGATCATGAAGGCGAACTATTGGGACGTGATCCAGGGCGACAAGCTGCCGGCCGGTCTCGACTATGCCGTCTTCGACTATGCCGTGAACTCCGGGCCGGGCCGGGCAGTGAAGGACCTCCAACGTGTCCTCGGAGGCATCAAGGTTGACGGGCTGGTCGGCGTCGAAACGCTCGATGCCATCAAAGGCCGCGATGTGGTCGAACTCATCACCGACCTCTGCGAACGCCGCTATGCTTTCGTCAAAGGCCTCTCGACCTTCGCCACCTTCGGCAAGGGATGGACGCGCCGGATTATGGGCGAGCGCATGGGGGCCCAGCCTGGCGCCGACATTGGTGTGATCGATCGCGCCGTCATGCTGGCAGAGGGCGCGCAGAATATCCCGGCGCCGAGGCCTTCGCCGGTTCCTGAAGATCACGGCAAGGCCGTTCCCGAGCCCGACAGCGTCCTTGATGTCGTCAAGAAGCCAGAAGCATGGGGAACCGGGATCACGGTTCTCAGCGGCTTGTTTGCTGCGGTCGCCAATAACCCAATCCTATCCGTCGCTCTTGGCATTGTCATCGTGGGCGGGGCGGCCTTCGCCGGCTGGCACTTCTACCGGCGTATGCAGAAGGCAGACCCAGCATGATCGACTGGCTTCTCTCTCTCGTGCCGTGGTGGGTCTGGCTCACCTTGGCAATAGCCGCTGTCGTGGCCGTGTGGCGGCTTTTCGGCTGGCAGGGCGCCTTGGCAGCGGCGGCGGGCTTCCTCGCCGCCCTGAGCTACGGCAAGGGCCGGGCCGAAGGCAAAGCAATCATCGAAGCAGAGCAGAAGGAGAAGCGCGATGCGCTCCAGGATGAATATGATCGGATCGACGCTGGGCCTATTGATCCTGGCGGGGCTTATGACCGGCTGCGCAAGCGCTCGGGTGGTCGGTAGCTGCCCGCCACTTCCGCCGCCGCCAGCGGCCGCCGTGGACGCGCTCCAGGCCGCCGGCGATAGCGCCGTCGATGCCTGGGCCGTGGACCTCGATCGCCACTACCGGAAACTCGACGCCTGCCGAGGGACGAAAGCCCAATGACACTGACTATCGAACTAGCGCTGTCCCTCATGACAGCGCTTCTTGCCGTGGGCGGCTCTGCCTTTGGCATCATCAAATGGGTGCTCGCGGAGCTCGCCAAGCGTGATCGAGCGACAGAAGAGCTGCGCCGATCGCTCGAGGCGCATAAGCTCTATGCCGCCGAGCATTTTGCCACGACGGGCGAACTGGCAACGGCCCTGGGCAAGGTGGAGGCGGCGATTGAGAGGCTGTCTCTGCGACTTGACGAGCTTCTGTTGAATCGCCAGCAGAACAGTAAATAGTCGGGCATCGAGATCAAATGTCTGGGCCATCATTCTCGCCATAGGGAATGACGCTGTCGTCTTCCTCGGGGATAGTCAGGCTCACCATGCCGGGGTTGTCGGCAATCAATTGCAGCACCAGCGGATCGAAGGTGATATCCGACCAGGAAGGGGCTTCGCGACAGGGCCGTCCACTCCTTTGCATCAGCCAGGCGTTCCGCAATGGACATGGCTCGGTCGCGCTCGGCTCGCAGGACCAGTATGGTTTCACCGGTGCTGGCGAGCCCGATTTCCCACCGATCGTCCCAGGTCTCCCACAGCTCCAGATCGGCATGCGGCTGCACTGTCAGCCCTTTATACGTCACCCGCTCGTCATCGCCCGGCCATGCCGGCCCCTCGGCGGGGACGGGGCGAGGATCGGCTTTCCACATTGCACCCATCGTGATCACTCCTGTCTTGACTCTCGGCCCTACTCGGAAGGAGAACATAATGAGAACAAATGGACCCGAGAGTCAACGGCAATGGAAAGATCGCGACCTTCGAATACCCTGGGCGATTTGCAGGATGCCGGTCATTCGCTCTTCGCTGTGTGCCGCTATGCGGGCTGCCGCTATAGCAAAGAGATCGATGTTTCGAGGCTAGTTCAGAGCATCGGGCCGCATCACTATCTTTTGCCGAATCGAGGCGAACTGCATTTCTCAGACAAGATGCGTTGCCCGTCCTGCAAGCGCCGGGGCGTGAACCTCTGGCTTCGCCCCGCGGAGCCTAAGAAACAGGCTGGGATATCCACGCCGTCAAAGCAGCCCAATTACGAGATCAAGGACTGGGGCAGGGAATATCCTTTCGCAACGTGCACGACGATAGCAACGGCTGACAACCTGTTTATAGCGCGCGGCGCCTATATCGCTGCGGCCGGCTTCTACTTCGACCGGCGCATCACTTTGCAGCAGGGCGCATTCGTGCTTGGCGACACGAAGCAGGACGGATTGCCCAAAGTCATGACGCACGAGGATTTCAAGAAGCTGCGCGCACTGGAGGCCGGGACATTGACCGTGGAAGAGATGGAGGCGCTTGCGTCAGAGGCGGCAGCTAAAGCGAGTTAATCAGCGGCTTCTTGGTGTCCGTGCCTTCGTAGCGGCTGGAATTGACCTCCCGACCGACCCGGTGGAACACCAACTGGCTGTCGATCTGGGCATCGAGCAGAAGGGCCTTGGCATCGGTGCCCTGAATTTCGGTGTTGAGCCAGGTGCTATAGGCCTCCGGCGCCAAAATGATCGGCATGCGGGTGTGAATGTGTTCGATCTCCGGCACGGCTGGGGCGGTGATGATGGTGCAGCTCGTCACGCCCAGATTGTCGTTGCGGGCCCAGATACCGGCAAAGCTGAATGGCTTGCCCTCGGGCAGCTGCAATAGCCACGGGTCTTTGCCGCCGTCTGCTTCGTTCTTCGTCCATTCGAAATATCCATCGGCCGGGATCAGGCAGCGGCGCGACCTGAAGCCCTCACGGAATGCGCCGGACGTGTCGATAGTCTCGATGCGGGCGTTGAACATTGCCGCCTTGGGCAGTTCCTTGGCGAAGAAGGGCACCAGCCACCACCTTCCGCGGTCGAGCTCCATGTTCCCGCCCTTATCGATGTGGGCGAAGTCAACGTCCTGGGTTGGGGCTATATTGTAGCGCGGCTGCTGGTTGGTCTTCGCCGGCGGCGCATCGTGGATGCTGTAGAGGGCGTGAAGCTCGGCCCAGGTCAACTCGTTGGTGAAGCGTCCACACATTGTCTTGCCCCTCCGATTGATGCATTTGCGCAACGCAGGGACAATGGCACAAGTTCACCCCGATTCCATCAAAGACCATGACCACCAAATTCCAGTCCGAAAAAGGCGCAATCGCCTTGACTGCCGACGCCGATCACAAATTTCCAATCTACTTTTGCGTGGAATGTGGTGCTCCGCACGCTGCCTTTGGCATCGTCAGGGCAGACGGGAGGCTGAACTATTGCGGCTGGGCGAACAGCAGGCCCGTGTGCGTCGGGAAGGGCACGACGGCGGATGGTGGGCAGCCACCCGCACTTTCTGCGCCGTGGTAAGCACTCCCTAAGGGCCGTTCATTCCTGCTTGATCTGGTGTTTTGACATGTCATCTAATAGGTCAGATGGGATTGCCGCGCCTGGTGCTGTAGGCCAGTAAATTGCCCACCCCCACTCCTCCAAAACAACGGTTTCGAAGATTGCATCGTCCGCCAACGGCGCGAAGACACGGAAGCGCGAAAGGTGCGAGGATAGGTCAACCGTCGTAACGGATTGATCTTCCCAAGTGAGCGTTACGGAGCGACCTCCGGCTGTCCGAACAGCCAACAGCCGGCGGATACGGTCACCGGCAGACATCATCTCATCGTCTTCCATGATTTCACCTAGTTAGCACAATGCGGATTAGGTCCGCGGTGTTCTTCGCACCAAGTTTTTGCATCACTCGTGCCCGGTGGACTTCGACGGTCCGTGGGGAGATTCCCAGACTTCTTGCGGCTTCTTTATTTGAGTTTCCGCTGACGAGGAGCTGGAGCACCTCGCGTTCGCGGTTGCTGAGTTGAGAGAAACCGCGCACCTCGATTTGGCGTTGTCCGTCGCGCATGGCGCCCAGGTGCACATCGCGACGGAGCGCGTCCCGCACTACAGACACGAGGTGCTCGGTATCGATCGGTGCGCTGAGTACGTCGGTTGCGCCGTATTTCATCGCGAGAACTACGCCATCGACGTCGGGAGTGGTGGTGATCATAATTACCGGCACCCCCGGAAATGCGAGTTTGACGCGCCGCAATATCGCGATCCCACTCTCGTCTCCGAGTTGAAGATTTAGGACAATAGCATCCGACGAACGGCCGCCAAAGCTCGACACAAATTGAGGGGCATCGATAAAGAACCGTGTTTGGAATCCCTCAAGCCGAAAGAGTACGCTCAGTGCCTCGCAAGTTGTCAGATCGCTATCGACGATATCCACCCGCTTGCTGCCAATGACGCGGGGCGGTAATGGGGAATAAGTATCCATCTTTGTTCCTCTACCTGAGTGGCCTGAGTAGAGTGACGCATCGTAGTTGCCCATAAAATGGTCAAATACTTCTACGGAATAATCCCAACCGAATCGGAAACCATCGCTGTCAATGGGCAAAACCGACTACCAAAGGCGACGGTTGATCAAATCTGATAGTAGCGCTCTAGTTACAATTGCGGCAGGGGCGCTGACGTGTATTTTATTGCAAGCGGCGCCGAATCTTCGAGGGACGGGGATGATTGCTCAATTTTGGTATGCTGAAGCACCGAGCGACAAGCATGTCGCGGTGAGGATGTACTGGGAAGAGGGCGCGCCAGCAGCCTGCGTTGAGGCGTCGGCATACATTGCACATCAACTTGCCCAGCTGAACATTTCACACATTGAGGGAGGCGTTGGTTTGGCCTTTGCACTGGGCTATGGCGTCACGATTGCGGGGTTGGTTGGCGCAAAGCTGACGATTACCGGCGACGTTTCAGCCTGGCCGGATGAATGGGGCGAACTGACCTATCGCCCCGTCAAGCAAGCTCAGAGGGCAGATCGAGCTCATTGAGGCGAATTGCCCGGACGACGGCATGTGTCCGGTTCATTGCGCCGAGTTTACGTGTGGCGGCACCGACATGGTGGTTGACGGTGGCCTCAGCTATGCCGAGCCGAACCGCCGCGGTTTCTACAGTGTAGCCACAGGCAAATAGTTCCAGCACCTCTCGTTCGCGTCCAGTTAGAACCTTGCGCTTTTGCGGGGGCTCCACTGTGCTAACGAACGCGGCCTGAGCAGTGAATTCTTGCATAGTGCTGGTGACGCCCATCATGCCGCAGAAGCGGCCACCTGAGAAACTTGGAACGCCATGGGCCTGAGCCAGCGAGTACGATCCATCGGGCCGTTCGATCCGGTAGTCTACCTTGTATTCTAACTGACGGTCATTGGCGTCAAAAAACGCTTGGCGCGTCCTGACACGATCGTCGGGGTGCACTGCGTTGAGCCACGCAATTCCATGGCCGTCCGTCGCTCCCGTGAATGAGTACCAAGCCTGGCTGAGGAAAATGCAGTATCCATCGGGCTCACAGATCCAGCCGAGCAGATCGGCGCTCTCCACGACAGATCGGAATAGCCGCCTCGTTTCAGTCCACTCAGGATCACGTTGCACTTTATTGAGCTCCCATAGCTCTGTGCCTTCATAGTCTTGATTTTGACCATCGGGTATAAAATCTGTCAACTCGTGGATGATGCTTTTGCGTTTTTCTTGTGAAACTGTAAGAAGTTCGCTTAAGCGTGCTGGCAGATCCCTGATTTTACAAGCAAAACCGCTGATCAGAAAATTGTGATGCTGAGTTGTGGAATTTTCTACAGATCGTTTGTGACGCGACAAAGCGTTGTTCCGCCAGGTCGACCGGCTGCTCACTTTTTTCGATTGGCCCGAAGCTCGGCGATCCGCTCTTTGAGAAAATCTTCTTTCCAGGGCAGATAGTCTGGGCCCCGCTCATTCGGCGGCACCGCCTCAAGCTTTGCCAGTAGTTCCTCGAGCGCGGCTATGCGCCTATCTGTTGCCGGATTGACCGATGGAACGCGCAGCAGTTCCCGCCTCCCCAAAGGACCTTCGCTGAAGAGAAGTGTCCCACTTTTTTGAGGCATGGAAAAGCGGGGCGAAACCCGCTGGCTTGACCAACGAAATCAAGGGCCCAAAAAAGCCATGGCGATCCCGACAGGACTCTCCCCACCCGAAATAGGTTAGCCAACACTGGCAAAAAGCCTTTTTGATTCAATCCGGCAGGTTAGGGCGGTTAGCCATTGATAAGGTTATGAAATTGCACGCTAAGTGCAATCCAGTCCCCTCCACCACCCGGCCCCGATGGCCCTTGATATTCCAAGAGAATTTGATGGTTTTTGGCTAACTCATTTTGAGGTTAGCCACTCTTGCGTTCCGCCTCCGATCTTTCCAGCGCGTCCATAGCTCTATCAGCGAGACGAATCTGGTCGGCCGCTTTCGTGTACCGAGTGACCTCGCGATCAGTCTTGTGGCCGGTGATGGCCATAATTTCTTTGTTGGTACACCCCGCTTCAGCCATACGGCGAGCGGCGGCCTTCCGGAGGCCGTGAGACGTGCAGTCAGGCAATTTTGCTGCGGTGCACCATTTCCTCATCCGGTTCCCAAATCCATTCGCAGTGAACGGCTTCCCGAACTGCGTCAGAAGAATCGGAAGATCAGACCGATCGGCGGCGGCCAGGATCGTCGCCAATTCCGGGTGCACCGGGATCGACAGCATCTCATCAGTCTTGAGCTGGTGGACGCGCATTCGGTTCCCCGTGAGGTGCTGCCAGCCCATCTTGACCATGTCAGACCGGCGCTGCCCGGTGTAGAGCATCAGGCCCATTGCTAGGCGCGCGCTGGTTCCGATGGGGTAGTGCTCGCAGAACTTGGTGATGTCTTCTTCGGACCAGGTGTGAAAGCCGTCGCCCTTGAGTTTGAAGCCTCGCACCCGGTATGTCGGGTCATCGGGTCGCCAGTCATCATCCATGGCGATCTTCATCAGCACGCGCAGCCGATCGAGCAGATTGTTTGCCGCGGCCGGCGTCTCGTGCATGCCGCCGATAATCGCCTTGATGTGGGCGCGAGTGAGGGTGGCGACTTGTTTGTCGCCGTGAGCATCACGGAACCGCTCGAGCATATTGCGATAGGTCTTCTGCGAGCTGGCAGCGAGGCCAGTGAATTCGGGCGTGCCGTAGTAGACGGCGATCAGCGCCGAGATCGATCCGGGCTTTGTCCGCAGGCTCGTGCGCACCTTTGGAACATCGACAGCCCCATCTCTCGCCTGAGCTAGCTCTTCCAGCCATCCCGGCTGACCCGGCCGGGTTTTGAAATAGTGGGTGGCCTTGCCCTTTGCCCGATATCGAAGGTGCCAGGTACCGTGACGGTCCTGAAACTCAGTGACGCCCTTTGGTAGGCCGCTTTTCTTCGGCATTGAACACAACGTCCCATTCATTGGCCGGCTGGGCATCTTCTTCCGTGCCGCCGAAGTCTGCAACTATTCTGCCAGATCGGTCGATCACGACACGCTTAACCGTCACACCGGCTGCCTTGGCGCCCTTCAGCAGCTTTGAAATATCGCCTTGCGTGAATACAGCTGCCTTTGTCATTGTCTCGCTCCATGACGCCAGCCGAAGCCGACAGCCGCATCATTCTCAGCCGTCAGACCCTGCACCGATACGCGGATATGACGCGCGCCGGGCTGTGGCCGCTTGGCGATCTGCCGTTGATGCTCCAGGAAGTCGCGAAGCTCGAAGAAATCGCCGAACTCCACCAGGGCAAGGCCCTGAAGCTCGAAAGCCTGGTCGAGGGCTGGAAAGCGATGATCGAGGCCGTGCGCGGCCGAATGCACTGAGGTCACTGCTGCTCTCCTTCGGAAAGAGCTTGGCGGCCGGCGTCGGTGATGCGGAACAGGGTGCCGCCCAACTTGGCAGGCTTCCATTCGACATAGCCCAGATCAAGCAGGCGGCGGATGGGTTTGTAGCCTTCCGCGTAGTGGCACCAAGCATCGAGCGGCAAGTTGATCAATTCGCGCTTCTGAGCCTTCGTCAGCTTACCCATTCCTGCCTCCCTGGGTATCAAGGAACTGGCGGGCGCGGCGGAAGTCTCCGATCGTTACGACAGAATGCCATTCGCCACCCAAGCCCTCCCCGAGGAGCGGATGCGTATCGGGTAGATGAAAGAATTCATCGTCTTCAATTGGCCCGGTATCGAATGCAGCAAACGGCTTCAGCACCTCTACTGCTTCAGATAGTCGGTCTTCGGCAGCGTCCGCGCGATCCAACTGAAACTTCCACTTTCGCTCCAGCTTGGCGATGTTGTCCTCTGCGTATTCCAGCAGCCCGCGAACGGCCTTTCCGTTTTCTAACGCTTCATCCCGCTCTTCTCTCAGCCGTGCATTATCGGCGGAGAGGGTGCGAAGGAGCTGCGCCGCTTCCTGCCCCAGATCCACAATCCGGTGCCAATCCTGAGGACGAACCTTTACCGCTTCTTTGGCCGGGAGCGATCCCGCATAGTCCATACCTGCCTGGATTGCATCGCCCAGCACGACTGACAACTTTTCTGCAGGCTTATCCATGGGTGGGCTCCTGGGCTGCAATGGCGCGGTCGAAAAGAGCCATGATGTCGGCGTGGTCCGATGCGTCGCCGAAGGCAGTGATTGCATCGTAGTAGGTCGCTAGCAGGCGATACGGATGCGGCATCTGACGGACCAAGGCGGCTTTTACTGCCTCATAAGCAGCAGACCCGGATTCGGCGGTCTGGGCAGCGGAGCCCAATATGCTACCGAACCAGCACCCGGTTTCTGCCCCAGCCCACTTCTCCGGCGTGTCGATCAGCGCCTTCGCGGCGATCAGATTTTCTCTGACGGTCGCCATTTACTCGCCCTCCTGTGAGAGGGCGGAGCTGGCGGCTCTCTGAACATCGCGATATGCCTTGTTCCATTCTGGCGGCACATCGAGGCCATAGGCTCGGTCAATCAAAGCATCAGCAATATCGAGTGCACGGGCATAGGCGGCCTTTCCCTTGAACCGGACGTCATTTGCCGGCACATCCTCCGTCACCTTCCCCTTACAGACTGAAGGGGAGAGGAAGACGCGTAGGCCGACAATTTCCGTTCGATCCATCGACATCAGCAGTTCGCCGGTCAGGGGCCCGCGCGTGACGGTCGGGACATCTGCCTTGACGAACTCAACGCACGAGTCTCCCTCGCGGTCGTATTCGATCATCTTCGGTGTATAGGCCGGTTCTTGTTCCTGCTCGATGGCGGAGAGAATGCGACCTTCGTAGTCGGCTTGGGCGGCGGCTTTGGCCGTCTGACGATTGGGGTGCCGAGAGATAGACGGCGCCTTCCCATCCACCATGACGTGCCATTCTTGGTCAATGCTGATTATCCTGTACCAAAGCAAAGCGTCGGCGCCAGCGTAGCTGTCAGAATTAGCCGGCAGATCGCTCCACTCCAGTCCCTTCACCTTCACCCCACCCCGAGGGATAGCGCGGAGGGATTGGATCTCATCAATCATGGAGAGCATTTCGTGGGGCGACTGGTAAGACAGTTCCAGTCCGTCCAAGCCGCGGCGCATCTCTGCCAGCCGTTCATCCGATATTGTCATTTTCGACCTCTTCAGCTTGAGCCCAAGAGGCCAGAAGGCTAGCGAAATAGGGGGTATCGAGATCGCTCGATGGGCTTCCATCTTCCACGAGCTGGGTTGCTGCCATTGCTAGAAATCCAACAAGGTCGATGCGCTCCTCGTAGGTCTGGTCGAGGATGAGTTCGGCAATCTGTTGGTTCCTGGTACGTTCAGTCATGTCGTTCTCCTGGCCATGATGTCGCCTTCGAATTTGGGTTCGCGGGTCTTGCTGGCGCTACGCTGAGGCTCTGCTTTCCTGAACCCAGCAGATTGAAATTGAGACGGCCGGCGAATGCCCAGGTGCTTGTCCGAAACCCGCTTGCCCTTCGCCTGCATGGGGACGTCATAGGAGGACGTCTTGAACCGGTGGCAGGTCTTGCAAGTGACAACGCAGTTCTCGAGCGTGTCGCTGCCCTTGTCCGTTGCGGGGGCCGGGTAGTGATCGAACTCAACGCCGCCGTCGAGCGGCGCATTGCAGCGCTGGCCGGTAGGAAGCCCATAGACCGGGCCTACGGCCTCGCAGAGCTTTCCCGACCGCTGTAGGGCCTCGCGCTTCGTTTGCTTGCTGAACTCGTAGCGGCGGGATCGGGCCATCAGAGCACCACCCCGAACTCGCGACCGAGCTTCTTCTTGATCCGCTTCTTGGTTTTGCCTGGGATGCGATGGACGGCCACGACAACCGCCTTCGGGCACTCCCAAGACCAAGGCTCTTGGCCAGGCATCAGAAGCGCATCCGGATCGGGCGTTATCTCGCCAAGCGGTTTGACCTCATAGACCCTTCCCCGCCCGCTCGGATGAACGGCAGCGGCATCGACGGCATTGTCGAACTGTGAGGTGATATAGACGCGATCGCGCCGGCAGACGCTCGCTGCGCCATAGCTTGCGGTGGATACGGCGCCGGTAACGGAAGGCGGCAAGACGAGGTCGGAAACCTTCAGACCGCCATATCCGCCATGGAAGTAGCGAACAGCCTCAGCCATTTGCTTCCTCCTGTCCTTGAGGCGTGAGGGTAAAGCGAGGGCCGTCGTCGGTGTCCTCGATCGTGAGGAAGCCGTCCTTCGCCATACGCTTGAGCGACTTGTGGCCGTCCCTTGGAATGCGGGCGGTGGTGTCGGAGCCTGGGCAGAATGATCCGCCGGCATCAGAGACGAAGCGCAACAGCTGGCGCTCTTGGTCGGTGAGCTTTCTCATGGGCGGAATTCCACCAATGGCGAGTTCTTAGGCAGATAGAGCGGATGCCCGGGGTGGCCGTCCTTCGAAATCTTGAGTGCGAAGCGCGGGCAATCGGCTAGCCAGCCGAGCATGGTTTCATCTTGGCCAAGATGGGCGCCATGGTTGCCCCATGCACAGATGACCTTATCGATTGCACTGCCGCCAAACTCTTCTCGGTCTTCTATAAGGCCGCGCACCAAGGCGCAGTTATCCGGGCCAACCGGATCATCGAAATGGTTCAACGCAAGAAGTTCGGTCGGGTCGGTGGCGCGATAGGCGAACAGGTTCACTACGTCCATGCGGTCATAGCCCCATGCCCGAGCGAAGCCGACGCAACGACGAATTGTCGGATCGTCTGTTTGGCCGTCGGCAATAGATGGATTGAGCATCACGAACAGAACCGACTTCGGCCAGCCAAGCGGCTCACCCGCCCCGTCAAGCAGCTGCTCGCCAGTGTCTGGGTCTTTCCACCATGCCCAATGGGCCTTCTCTGGCCAGAGGCGCCATTCGCGCCAAAGGTGATAGCGATAACGGCCGTCCGATGAGATGCGCGCGCCGGCGCTCACGTACTGCACGCTCATGCTGCTTCCTTCCGATCAGCCCCAGCAGAAGGCGAGGGAGCTTGAATAAGACCAAGACGCTGAGAGAAGGCCCCGAAGAACTTGCCGTCAGGAAGCTCAAACAGAGGGCGACCAGAGCCAATGGGGTAGGTGGCTTTCATTTGATCACCTGCGGAAAGATGCTGTGCGTCTTGCCGTCCAGGACACGGCCGGCGGTGGCCTTGCTAACGCGCAGTGCGCCCAATCCCTCCGGATCGCCGCGGCCAGCGTCGTCCGGGTTGAAATGATGGGTATCGCTGCGACCAATAGGGAACGATCGCTGATCGAGGTCTTCGAAATGCAGGTGATCATCCAGGTCAAAGAGGAAGTTGCCTGGAAGCCATGATCCCCACTGCTTGAAGAAGAACGGCACCTCACAGGCGATGCACTGGTCGCGCAGGAACCGGAACCAGTCGGGATGGGCTGGGCGAGCCTTCGGGCCGCTCTCGCCGCCGGTAATGACCCATGCTCTGCCGCCGATGGCGAGGAACGACGCCGGCAATTCTATGCGGCCAAGCAACGGCTCGCAGGACAGGCCGATCCAAGGGATATCGAACTTCTGCATCAGCGCGACCAAGCGAGGAATATCGCGGTCGGCCTCGTCTTGGTTGACGACGGTGACGATCAGCCCGGCATGACGCGGCCAAGAGGTGCGGCCAATGGCGGATAGGCGCTTCTCGACCATCGAAACACGCTTGGTGACGATCTGGACTTCGATGCGCTTGCAGACCTCAATGCGGCCCCATGCCTCCTCAAACCAGTCGAGTGGCACCTCATTGTCGAAGAGGTCCGACATGGACTGGATGAACACGCGGCGGAGCGAGTTGGGGTGATATCCCCCGATGGTCGCGTCGGCAGCCCACCAGGCATAGTCGTTGTCGAGCTTATGGATCAGCGCGCGAGCGCCCTTGATCTTCCGACGCGGCGCGCCAGAGCCCCAGTGGCCAGCCTCGAAGCGGTTGGATTGTGCCTCGGCATAGCAGTGGTCGCAGCCGGGCCCGACCTTCGTGCAGCCCCACCAGAAGTTGACGGTGGCGTCAGTCCATTCGATAGCGCTGGTTTCAGCCATTTGCCTTCACCTCCGGAACAAACCGATAGTGGGTAACGAAGCCCAAGAAGCCGTCGTCCTTGGTCTCAAGGGTGAAGCCAGGAGGAGGCTCGGGCGGATCGACGTACATGCCGCAGAAGATCCAGCCGGGGCGGTTCACGAGGAAATCGACGAGCCTTATGACGGGATGTGCCATCAGAAGGCTCCCCAGATCGGCGCATCGAACCGAAGCCAGAAAGCGCACGCCAACAGGCCATAGAAGAATGCCAGCATCCCCAAGCCTGTAATCACGGCCAGCGCGTCCTGGGCTAGGGAATGGGGCTTGGCGGCGATCATGATCTTGCTCGGGCCCGATCAACCCGCTCGATCTCGGCGAGGCCAAGGGCCGTGCCTTTGACGAGGCGGCGGCGATAATCCGCCAGGCCTTCCCCGCCGGGCTTGTACCACTCCTGTCCCCACTTCCAGCCAATCGGCGGCAAGCCGAGGGCCTTATCGCTCTCGTGCGGCCAGATCGGCCCCAAATAGCAGGCGGCGGCGTATGCCAACTCCATGTTGGTGTGCTGATCGTCGTGCTCCGGCGTCCAGCCTTCGCTGTTCACCTGACGCTGGCGCTCCACCAGCACGTCTCTGGCCGCATCGGTGATTGGGGCCGAGGCCGCCAGCACAGCGCGAGCGTGGTCAACTGCAGGCTTCATGTCCTCAATCAGCCAGCGTTGAATTTCATCCTTGGTGGTGTTGCCGGCCTTGGTGGCTTCCCAAGCGGTTACCAGCCCTTCAAGGGCTTCGCGCACGCCGCTCATTCCCCTCCCTCCAGATCGTCATGGTTGAGGTCGGTATCGCCTTCGACGACCTTCCGGGCGTCCTGGTCGATGATCTTCTCCAGCGGAGAGGTGTTGGCTGGGCGCTTCACGCTGGCGTTTGCGGCGGCGACAAAATCCTCAATGATCTTGTCCATGCGTGCCTTCTGCGCGGCGCGCTCTTCCTCCGAGAGAACCGGCTGCGGCCTCGGCTTTGCTTTCGGCCGATAGTAGAGAGGGTTCTTCCAGTTCATTCCGTTCCAGGTCCGAAGACCACGAATTCCGGCCATTCTGAATAAATCGGCGGGAGCATTGTCCTCACCCCGCCGTCCCTAAAGTTGGGGAAGGGTGTTAAGCTGCTTGGGTGACGGGAAGCCCCAGCAGAGCGTTAAGCTCGCTCGTGGGCAGTGCCGGCACTGGGGCGCCCCTGGGAACATGGCGAACGGTGAATGGCTCGATCTCCGGCCAGAGCGTCACCAGCTTGTTGATGGTGCTGGCCGACATGATCGCGGCTTCAGCCTGACGCTTGGCAGTATCGATCTCGCGTTCCAGGTCGGCCTGCTTGCGCTTGATGGCGTCGTAGCGCTCAGAGAATGGATGCGTGGCTTCGTAGACCTTCGCGCAGCCGTGCTCATTGCGGCTCGGCACAGGCATCAGGACAACGCTGAGAGCCTCAGGAAACACGCCGGCAATCGATCCGTAGGTCGCGCCGTTGAAGCTGACCTCAACATAGTTGCGGCCGTCACCGAACTGCACTCCGAGCTTCGAAACCTCTGGTAGCCAGCCTCGGGGCAGTTCGGCCATAGCCTTGCGCTCTTTGTCCGAGAAAACGTCGTTGTAGACGTCGAGAGCGAGCGCGCTCTTCAGGGCAGCGAATTCCTGGGCGGCATGGCCAAAGCGATACTTCAGCAAATCCTTGGTGATGCACTCGCGCATCCATGTGGTCAGCTTGGTCATAGTGATCTCCTGATCCTTCGCTGACCGGCCCCACTGCGGAGGCCGGCTGGTGAAGGGTCAGGCGGCCGCCATGCCGTCGACGGTCTCGAAAATCTTGCGGAGGCGCTTCACACTGTCGTCAGGCAGATTGATGAACCGCCCTGTATCGTCATTGCGCAGGTAGAGCGCTTCGATGCCATCTTCATCGCAGTGGAGCTTTGCAAACCACCCGTTGCCGATGTCCGCTTCCTTGCTTTTTGTCATTTCCATCCCCCTAGAGGCGCTCGCCTCGGTGATCTGATGGGATGACTATGCGATAATCGCACAGATAACGTCAAGCACAAATTGTGCGAAAAATGCACAGGCGGAAGTTCGTTAAAATTTGCTGTCGAATCGCTCTCGACTCTCCGCCCGTTCTGGGCTTTGAATGCGAAATAGAACAGAACAGGAACAAAGCGATGTTTGAAGGAACGCGCCCGGCTCGCATTTTCGTCCTCCATTGCCTCTGCGCTAACTGCCAGCGGCCGTCGACCAGGCGTGTCCAGATCCCGCGCATGGAAGGTGCGCCGACCACGGTGGACGAATTCATTGATGGGCTAGAGAGCAATCCTGTGCCGTTCACCTGCGGGCATTGCGAGAGCCTGATCGGCGAACTGGTCGGGGTGACTATGGAGAACGACAATGTCGCTGCGTGAGGTGAGCGAGTTCATCGTCATCGCGCCGGCCGGGCTGGGCAAGGCGGTTGAATGGGCGGAGGGCAGGTTGCTCGCCTACCTTGGTGACCAGTTTCCCGACTATCAGTTCCGCATCGAGCCCTATGGCCCGTTCGCAGATGATGAAGAGTTCACGGTGCTGCCGGTCATGAACCGGGCCGCCGAGCCGGGGCGAGGACAAAGTGCCCGACGCCATGATCATGTGCAGCCTTAACCCGGCATCCATTCCGCAGATCCAGCAGGCTCTGCGCTCATTCGATCCAGACAAGACCAGGAGCCACTGATGCAGACCGCGCGCATAGACCACAACAGCCGCGTCACCCACTACGTGGTGCAGGCCTATCGGAAGATGGGAAAGAAGATCGTCGCCGATGAGCCGAAGATCGCGACCGATGAGCATCAGTGCTTACGCATGGCCGAGGCGGCCGCGGGGCGGCGCCATGCAGTCATAGCGTTCTCACGCACTGGCGATGCTGATACCGGTGACTTCGATGATCCGGTAATCCTGGCCACTCATGGCGATGTTCCAGAAATGGCTTGATGCAACAAAAACCCCGCGCGACGGGGGTAGGGGCCTGATATGGCTTCGTCGCCCGGCGACGGATATGGCGCAGGTAAAGTGGCTTTACAGGACCTGTAGGGCTCGGGCGCGCGGGGCTTGAACCATACGGTTCCGCTCACCTGCAAATGTTTGCGGGCAGCAAAAAGCCCGCCTCAATGGGCGGGCTTTGTGTCGTTTGCAGCGAAGCGCTAACTTAAGCCGCTTCGTATTCTTTCACGACAATCTTCTGCACGAATTGCTTCTTAACAGGCGTTCCGCTGTGAGCCGAAACGTATTCGCGCACCATCGGAACACTCATAGCTTCGTCAAGCAGTGCGGTGCGGCGCTGGTCTCTGTTGTCCATGGCAGCTTCTTGAAGCGCCATCTTTTCTTCCTTCGTCATCATGTCCACCTTGAGCCGTTTCCGGCCTCCTCCCAAGGTTGTCCTCATTTAGTCTGCGCGCCCTTCAGGCGTCTGTTCGTTCCATCCACCATGACTTTCGACCATGGTACTCAGGTGCTTCAGTTATAGAATAGCCCAGTTGACCAAAGGTTTCTAGAACTCTCTGGTATTTGATCATAGCACGGTCCGGCAGATTGCCCGAGCATGCTTGCATGAATATGTCCTTTGGCTGCACTTCTGCAAGTAGCGTTTCCAGACATGTAAGTATGACGTTAACGCATCGCTCGCGCTCTTGCTTGGATGGAATGACGCCTTTTGTTTCGCGACCGTCCCACCAGCGATATTCAACGCCGCTCCCTTGTTCGACCTCCAACAGGCAAAAGCCGAACTCAACGGAGTAAGGAGGCCCAATCACGATGGGCATGAATGAGCACACGACCGAGTACGTTCTGTTGGGGTCGTCATCCTCCCCCACACGCACCGCCGCCAAATGCACCTCAGAGTTGGTAAAATACCCGACTTCGAACAGATCGGCGCCCAAAAACGACCGATAAGTCAAAGCGTGGCTCCCCTTTGTACCACCCTTGATCCCCCCTTGATTCCTCAGAGATTCTCTTATCTCAAAGCTTCGATCTTCGCCAGTTCATGAGTCATCCAGCTACCATCCGCAAGTTTCTCGCACTGGCGCTAGCGCGGCATCGAGCCCGGTCAAATCGAACGTGACCTCGACTGCAGACTCGCTCACTGTAAGCGTCTGGGCGAACAGAGACTCTGCCCCGATGAATCGCTTTATCGATCGAATAGCCTGCCCGCTGGGGACCATGAGCGATGTTCTGTCGTTGGAAGCAATCATCTGAACCGCGAACGCTGGGTTGCTGTCGGCCCTGAAAGTCACTTTACCCAAGCCGCCTATGTCCGAGGTGTAGAGCTCTGGGAGCACCAGCGCGAGTGCGGTTGTGTTCTGCTCGCAAAGGATCTGCAGATTCGCGCGGCCGGGCCGTCCATACCGGTTCGTATAGGTGGCTTCTGCCTCTTGGATGATGACGACTGTGGTGCTGTCATCGGTCGGAGACGTGCTCTTGTGCGTTTGCCACGCGGTGGCTGGTGCCGCAGAGATCATCGTTATGATCAGGCCAATTGCCAGTGCCTTCATGCTGTCCCCCTACAGTGGCAAGTCGTTCCTGACAGATCTCACCAAGGCAATAATCTCGACGCTGACTCCATCGTCGGCCTGCGCATCGCGCTTCACGACGATCGGCTTATGCGTCCGGTTGGTCGATCGAGGGTGAAACTCGGTGCGATCGTCGTAGAGCTCGACCTGCTTCACTGACCATTCCCGTGTGTGACCGCCGTCCCTGGTGCGCTCGACCACGACGACCAATCCATCCTTCACCCTGACTTGGCTGGCCACGTCCTCGAAAGATACGCAGATCAGCCGGTCGCCGGACATGATCGGTCTGGGCTCGAGCGCATTCATGGAATCGCCCTCGACGTCGAAGGCCATGCGCCGCGCGTTGGGGAATCGTTCATCGGGTGGCTCGTAGACGCGCTCTGCCTCCGACTGGTCGAAGTCGTCCACCTCGCGAAACACGCCGGCAGCGAGCTTGCCGTTGACCTTGATTGGCAGAAGCCCAACGGAAGGGGCCGCTCTGACGTCGCCGGCTGGCGGGTCTTCCCCGAAGTACTCGGCAGCGATCGGGATTTCGCTCGACTTCAGGCCGCGCTTCCCATTCACGAGCTTGTTGATCGCAGAAGGATGCACGCCGAGGCGTCGCGCCAGCTCGCTCTGAGAGCGGCCGGGCTTCGCAAGGTTCTCAATTACCCACTGAAGGATCGGATCTTCGGACATGTGATTATTTCGCATAGGAGCCGTCCAAACGTCCTGTGCGATTATCGCTCAAATAATGCTTGACCTTCTGTGCGAAAAGCGCATAGTTGGGCCCATGAAGTGCGAACCCGCTACATCCATCATCAAGAAGTTCGGCGGCCCCGAAGCGGTGGCGGCCATTGTTGAGGCCACGCCTGGACAAGTCCGGCGGTGGCGTCAGGTCAAAGAGAAGGGCGGCACCGGTGGCGCTGTTCCTCATTGGCATATTCCCAAGCTGATGGCGGCGGCGACCGCGCGAAAACTGAAGGTGCGTGCAGAGGATTTCCTGCCACGCCAGCAGGAGGACGTCGCGGCATGACCCTTCCATCCGACATTCCCGAAGACATCGCCGATCGTGCTGCCATCCTCATGGATGCGAACCGGCAGGTGAAGGACGATCTCGAGTACACGGCCAGGATCATCATGGCGGTGGAAGCGGAGGCCAAGGTTGCGCCGCACGGCCTGAGCAAGAAACAGGCTAACGCGCTGGCCTTCATCGAAGCCTTCTCCGACGAGAAGGGCTATTCGCCGAGCATTGCTGAAATCCAGCAGGGTTTGGGTCTCAGCAGCAAGAGCGGTGCTCATGGACTTGTGCAGCGCTTGGTAAGCCGCGGCGCGCTCCGCCAGCTGCCAAACCGGTTTCGCTCCCTCGTCGTCGTGAGAAATCACGAAGTAAGCACTGCTCACAAAAATTCTGAGGTGGCATAAATGGCCGTTGAGGACAGCGTTGCCCAGGACCAGCTGCGCGCATTCGTGGAGCGCATCGAGCGGATGGAGGACGAGAAGTCTGCCATCGCCTCGGACATCAAGGAAATCTACGCCGAGGCTAAGGGCAACGGCTTCGATACCAAAATCCTCCGCAAGATCGTGACGATCCGCAAGCAGGATGCCAATGAGCGCATGGAGCAGGAAGCCCTGCTCGATCTGTACATGGGCGCTCTTGGCATGGGCGGCGATGTGAGCAGTGATTACAGCGAAAACCGTCGCAACTCGATTGCTGACGAAATTGACGAGGACCTGCTCACTACCGTTGCTGAAACCGCAAAGACGCCGGAAGGCCGCAGGGCTCTCATGGATGCTGTCGCGGCACACAAGAACGGCAGCAAGCTTTCGCAGCTTCGAGCTGATCCGGCCCTCGCTATCGTCGAGGCCGCCAAAATCACACCGAAAACCCAGCCGTCTCAACCGGCTGGTAGCGACCTGACCTCTGTTGCCCCTGATCGGGGTCAGGTCGCACCAAATTCCGATGTCGGTCAGTCGATGTCGGCCGAAACGCCCGTGGTGGTCGGGGACAGTGCGGCGGCTCGACGGGGCCCCCAAGTCAGTCTGTCGGAAGTCCACTCGGCAGAGGACACGGATGAGCCCCACGACGGTGCTGCTCAGACTGCCTCTGCCGCCCCTCTTTATGCCGCTCCTGGCGTCGTCACATGGGAAAGCACTCCGCCTGAAGGCGTGGAGCGCCATCCCTTTTCCAATGCCTTCGGCACGCTCGGTCAGGATGCTGTCGTCATTGCCGACGACATCGCCAAGGCATCGGCGCAGCCCATCGTAAAGATCGGGAACGTCATTCTCGACGGTTGGGCCAGGTACATGACGGCCCGCGGCGCCGTCGGTCTCGATGGTCAATCGACGGAATATCCGGTCATGCAGTACGCGGGCACCGATCCGTTGCTCGACTGCATCCGCTGGAATATTGCTGGCCGCATCCTGTCCGACAAGGACAAGCAGACGGTTGTTGCTCGCCTGATCGCCATCGAGCCCAAGCGTAAGGCTGAAATCCTCAAGGCAGTCGCGGAGCTGGCACCATGAGTGCGCGACCCGTCGATGGCGCCCCAGCATTGTGGGCAGTAATAGCGGCCATAGCTCTTGTCGCATCTGCGGCTTTCATCCTGCGAATTGTGGGAGGGCTGTCATGAGCGCGTGGGCAACACGAGGCGCTAGGTGTGTATGTGTCGCGGCCTCACCGGTCCCGTCAGAGGTGATCGCCATATTGAGGTTGAACGACGTCTCGATCGGCCAGGTGCTGACCATTCGGGACATTCACGAAGACCTATACAGCGGCGAGCCGTGCCTTCTGTTTGAAGAAGTCTTCAACGGGATGAATGCGGCTGGTCGGGAGTTCGGGTTCTTCATTTCGCGCTTCCGTCCGATAACCACGCGCACCCAAGAGCAGGACGTCGAGCAGTTCTTGCCATTGCTCAACACGGTAGAGGAGCCCGCCTAATGCGCGCTTTTCCCACCATCGATTATCGCCAAAAAGGGACGCGCTCTCACGATGCGCACCCTGCCAGGCTTCAAGTTCGGGTTGTCCCTGCCCGAAGGCGAGTGTCGCCGCTTGCGATCCTCCTCCCCGTAAACCGGGGCACTCGCCAATTCATTCGAGGCCTTAGCCGCGCCAACGGCTGCCGGCCTCATACCTTCGCGCATCAGCTCCCAATGGGTCTCATCGCTGCTGCGCTCGTCCATCGTCGTTGCCTTTCCAACTGCGGTTCATCTGCTGGTTCAACAAATGCCAGCAACAGGTGCCAAAAAATTGGGAAAGTTTGCCAAAATGGAGGGTCGCGTGACTGACGCTTCGCTCTCAACGGATCTGCGTGTCTATGCCACCAAGCGCTGGCCGCTCGACAAAGACGAGCGCCGCAAGGAACGGCTGGCAACGCTTCTGAACATGACCAAGCGCCGGGTTCGGTCCCTTTGGGAGAACGAGCCGACAGCGCGTCCACGCGGCGAGGAAATCGACCGCATCAAGGCGCTGATCAGCGTCGAGGAAACCCAGATCGAGGAGGCCAACCGAGATGCTTTCGCAGCTCTTCAGGAACGCATTGCTCGGCTTGAGGCGATCGTTCTCGCCTTCGAGACGGCACAAGATAACCCGGCGGTGGCTGGAGCAGGCAAAGGCACTCACGGCAGACGCGGAACAGATGGCCCCTGGGCCTCTCGCGCCGACAGCATCGACCAATCGCGAGGCTGGGGCGTCTGAAGGATGAAACCGGAGCGCTTTACCCAAGTCACTCAGTGCGCCGGGAAGCGAGCCCATCCGACCTATGAGGCTGCCCGGACAGCGCGCCGCGGACACCGCCTCGACATCTACCGCTGCCCGCACTGCGGACAGTTCCATCTCGGAAACAAGCCGAAGGGATTGGGGCGTCCTAAGCCTCCTCCGCCGGCGATCGAACTGGAGTTCTGACTATGCGCCACGAAACCACCGACATCGCAGTTGGCATGCTCGGTCTGCTGCCGGTCTTGATGATCCTGCTCGGCGGCATCGGCTGGATCATGAACATCGTCAAGATCGTCTGGGCCATCCAGGCGAATGACCTGACGGCAATGTTCGTCGCTCGCGTCGTCGGCGCCTTCATCGTGCCTGTCGGCGCGGTGCTCGGCTTCTTCTGAGGCTGGCATGAACCGCTCCATGCCCAAATCCCGCCAGCAGTTCCGCAAGGAGCAGGCAATCGAAGCGTTATTGCGTTCGGAGCTTCGCGCCCGCGGCGTCACCCGTCATTCCCAGCGTGAAAAGCTCATGCAGAAGGCGGCGTCTTCGCGCCCAGCAGAGTTGCGAGAAATCGCCCGAGCCTCAGTAGCAAACCGTCGAGCCATTGCCATGGTGGAGCGGCTGCAGGGTGGTGCGCAGTGAACGCGATCCTCCACAACTCCTTCCTGTCGTTCGCCGCGGCGCACAACTTCGACGTCAATCAGGAGCTGGTCATTGACTGCTTCGCTGGTGGCGGCGGTGCGAGCGAGGGCATGGAAATGGCCATGCGCGACATGCGCCTGGCTGGGCTCCTTGCCGACGATCACCGTTGTGCGGTGGACATCGCGATCAACCATGATCCGAAGGCCATTGCGATGCATGCGGCCAACCATCCGCGGACGATGCATCTGACGGCCGATATCTGGACCGCTGACCCGCTGACCGTCACGGGCGGCATTGCCGTCGGCGCGCTGTGGGCTTCGCCCGACTGTCGCGGCTTCTCCAAGGCCAAGGGCGGCGCTCCCGTCAGCAAGTCGGTGCGTTCGCTCGCTTGGGTTGTGGCGCATTGGGCCGAACAGGTCCGTCCGCGCGAAATCTACATGGAGAACGTCGAGGAGTTCCAGGACTGGTGCGATCTCGACCCGACCAGCCGCCCCGACAAGAACCTCAAGGGCAAGGAATTCAAGCGCTGGGTCGCTCGCTTCCGCCGCATGGGCTATCGCGTCGAATGGCGGGTGCTGCGCGCCAATTTCTTCGGTGCGCCGACCATCCGCAAGCGCCTCTACATCATGATGCGCTGTGACGGCGAGCCGATCTGGTGGCCGGAAGAGACCCATGCTGATCCCAAGTCGGCCGAGGTTGCCGAAGGCACTAAGCAGGCTTGGCCTGTCGCTGCCGACATCATTGACTTTGATCGGCCGTGCCCCTCAATCCTCATGACCGAGGAAGAAGCCAAAGCCTATACCAAGGCAACGGGCATCAAGATCATTCGGCCGCTCGCGTTCAACAGCGAGAAGCGCATTGCTCTCGGAACGAAACGCTACACCCTCGACAAGGGCGACGACGCGTTCCTGGCACTGCTCAATCATGGAGGCGACCGCTTCCGCGGTCAGGGAGTTCGCGACGGCTTCGCGACGGTCACCAGAGCCCGTGACGCCCATGGCCTGGTTGTGCCTCACCTCATGACCATGCGTAATGCCGCCAAGCCATTCTCGGCGGCAGACGAATCCACCCACACGATCACTGCTGGTGGCGCTGGTCTGGTCGACGTCGAAGCGACGATCGCACCATTCCTGTCACACGGCCAGCAGGGCGGCAGGAGCCGAGCGGCCAATGACCCTGTGCACACCATTGCGGCGTCGGTCAAAGACACCAACCAAGTAGCAGCTGTCTTCCTGGCGCAGCATAATGGCGGCCCTCGCGGTCCCATTGGCCGCGCTGCGGACGTCCCCGCATCGACGTTGACCGTCGAAGGATCTCAGCAGCAAGTCGTCTCGGCATTCCTCGCGCGTCAGTTCGGCGCATCGGTCGGCCACGCGGCTACGGCTCCAAACGGCACTATCACTGCAGGCGGTGGCGGCAAAACTCAGGTTGTGTCGGCGCACATGATCTCGATGAAAGGCAGCGACCGTCGCACCGCTTCCGTCGAAGCGCCAGCGAACGCATCCACTGCGCAAGGTCAGCATACTGGCATCGTTATGCCCTTCATGACCGCCTATTTCGGCAGCGATGAAGTCGGTGCAGCTCCGGACGCTCCGGCGAGGACGGTCACCGTGAAGCCGCGCTTTGGCCACGTTGAGGCGGAGGTTGAATTCCAGCCTCTGACCGAAGCTCAATTGGAGAGCGCGCGCCGGGTTGCCGTCTTCATGCGCAAATATGATTGCTGGGATGATCGCGAGTTCGTCACGCTGACGGTGCGGGGTGTCCAGTACATCATCGTCGATATCGGCATGCGCATGCTGACGCCGCGCGAGCTCGCCCGGGCGCAGGGCTTCCGCGAAACCTATATCCTCGCCGCGCCTTATCTGGGCCGCTTCCTCACCGAAACCGACCAACGGCACAAGATCGGCAACTCCGTCTGTCCGGACATGGCGCACGCGCTCTTCCGTTCGAACTATCGTCCCAAGCCGCGCCTGGTGGTCAACAACGATCAGGGCTGGCTGCTCGCCGCCTCGTCTCAGGAAAGGGCAGCAGCATGACCCATCCATTCCTATCCACTGGGAAGAAGAGGGCAGGGGAATGACTGTCACAGCTTCCAACTTCGCGCGCGCTGCAAACGCCCTCTACCAGACCGAGCCATGGGCGACGGAAGTGCTTTTGCGGCACTTCCCCGTTGCTGGGCTTCATGTCTGGGAGCCCGCTGCCGGCAACCACATGATGGCTGACGTCTTGCGCGTGGCCGGCGGCCGGGTCTTCGCATCTGACATCGTCCAGTACGATCGGCCGCACGATACCATCATGGACTTCCTCAAAGAGGACATGCTCGGCTCGAGTTCGTTCTTCGGCGCCATCATCACCAACCCGCCATACGGCAAGGGCAACCGTGACGCTGTCCGCTTCGCCGAACTGGCGCTCGAGCGCTGCGATGGCATGGTGGCGCTGCTGCTGACCGCCAAGTTCGACTTCGACAAAACCCGCCGTCACCTCTTCCAGGACAACCACCGGTTTATGGCGAAGATCGCCTTGCTGGACCGCATCTCATGGGCTGGCAACGGCGAGACAGGCACTGAAGATCACGCCTGGTACGTCTGGGGCCCCGGTACCTATGCGCAGGCCCATATGCTCTGGGGAGGCAAGCAATGACCTCCGTCCTCCAATCCCAGCATGAGCACTATGCCGAGGTGCGCAGGAGGCTGACATCTGGTCAGCAGCCGCCAGATCGGCCGCGGCGTGTCATCGAGGCCAAGGAGCAGCCGCACCGGCCCGATCTGCCCCAACCGGCTTTGCCCTATGTCGTCGGTGGCCTTGCTGGCCGCCCAAAGCGTCCACGGGACATCCTTAACTTGGGCTCGCCGGATTTCGTTCGTGACTCCCCGGCTCGCCAGATCATGCGCGAGTGCTGCGACAAGCACGAAATCACAATGGGCGAAATGGTTGGGCCGCATCGGTTCGCCGTCATCGTCCGTGCAAGGCAGGAAGCGGCCTACCGCATGTTGCACGAGACCAAACTCAGCCTCACCCAGATCGGCAAGAAGCTGGGCGACCGTGACCATACGACCATCCTGCACTCGGTGCGCGCCCACCAGGCACGGCTCGATGGTGTCGTTTACTACAAGTCGCGGGGTACGAAGCCTTGAGCATCCAAGCCGTCGCGTTCGTCCTCGACACCCATGTGCCCGAGGTGGCTGCCAAGATGCTCTTGGTGTGCCTGGCGAACGCGCACAACCAGTCTACGGGCCTTTGCTGCCCGTCGGTCGCGCGTCTTGCCGAAGAGAGCAGCATGTCGCGCCGGAGCGTTCAGCGCTGGCTGAAATGGCTGGTTGAATGCAGCCTGATCGAGATCGTCGAAAAGTCCGACGATAGCGGACGCCAGCAGGCAAACGAGTACCGAATTGTCGGCTTTGGTAGGGGTGCCAAATTGACGCCCTCCCCACGGACTGACCGCGCCACTGTTGGCACCCCCGAGGGTGTCACTGCTGACGCCCCCGAGGGTGTCACTGGTGGCATGCCTCTAAAGAAACCGGAAGAAAACCGGAAGAAGGAACGGGAACGGACGGACGCGCGCATTTCGTTTGAGGAAGTTTGGAAGGCGTTCCCTCGCCGCCGGATGACGAACCGCACCGAAGCAGAGGCCGCATTCGCCAAGCTGGCGGATGATGAAACCCATCGTTGCCTAACGGCGGCCAAGCGCTTCTACCAGTGGCACATCGAGGACGCAGCCGCCCGGAACGAGACGCCAGAAAAGGCGCTGGAATTCCGAGTCGGTCTGGCCAAATGGCTGCGGTCTGAAGCGTGGGTCGAAGCCCTGACCATGCCGCTGATCAACGACCCTGTTCCCGTGGATGCGGTCAGCGGTTGGGTGTATCTCGCCGCCGATCACCCAGACTTCCAGGCGGTCGAGAAGATGCTCGGGAAGAAGCTCCCGATCCACAGTGCAAGCGGCAAGCGCGGCTTTCGCATCGAAGAAATCGAGCAGGCGAGGGCGCACATGCCCCCGTCAGCAACCCACTAACCCATCATCTCATCTAACAAGAGGCAGCAGAATGGCTAAGGTAGGCCGTCCCCGGAAGTCGAATGTGAAGCGCACCAAGTCGGGTCGTGCGAGCCGTGCTGGCGCCGTACCGGCGAACATGGAGGCCATTTTGACCCGCATGCGGATATTCGGACTTTCCGAACAGGATGCTCGCGACCAGAAAGCGGCAACCTTCGTCGGCCGCATGAACCTGATGGACAAGAAGGCGCTTATCAGTGACGCCCAATACGATGCAGCAATTGCCTATCTCGACCTCCGGGATAAATACCTGCGCGCCATTGGTGCTCCGGATGCTTCGAAGCAGTCGGGCGGCGCAACGGCCGGCATGAGCACTGAGCAGCACTCAACCTGGTGCGCAACGCAGAAGGCGAAGTATGACGCCGCGATCGATGCGGTGCGCAATGAGCAAGGCCTTCACGAGAACCGCGGCGCCAACATGTATGCGGCCCTCGACTATATCGTGGTGCGCGATGAGCAGCACTGGCATATGGTCGGCGATGCGCGACTTGCGCTGAACGCTCTGGCACATCACTTTGGACTCATGGGCAAGCAGAAGCGCCAGCAATTGGCGGCATAGGAGTAGGCGATGAATATGCTTGAGCGCGTTGCTAGAGCGATCGCCGACAATGATCCCAGCGGCGTTCATTGGGACAAGCGTGATGACTTGGGTAAGCGCCAGGCCATGTGGATTGCCCGCGGGGTTCTTTTGGAGATGAAGAAGCCGACAGAACTGATGTGCGAAGCCGGTTCTGCCGCGCTACCGGAATTTGATGACTGCCGTGGTGGCTCCGACAAGCCGGATGCCGAAGATGCTGGCATTGCGTACTCAGCGATGATCGGCGCGGCACTCAATGAGCCTCTTGACGAAACTCCCGAATAGCGGCATTAAGTCATTATTCCATTTTCAGACTATTGTCTGAAGCGACCCGCCAAGCGAAAGCCCGGCGGGTTTTGTATTTGGACTTAGATGATTTTCAGGCTGTCGCTGGCAACCTGAGCTGGTTCGAAGAATGGTTTCCCTTCGCCGTGGATTTTGTCGAATCCGGTGAGGAAGGTCCTAGTCCAATCTAGCAGCTCCATCTGCTCGACCTGATCTCCCTCAGAATCGTCCCTGAGTTTGTAGTAGGCTTCTTCCATCTTTTTCACGAACCGGCTTTTGAAGGTCGGGTCACTTTCGTTCAGCGTTTCTGCGAGGCACGTGGCAAGGACAGCTACGCCGACTTTTGCTCTGTGTAGATCGGATCGCTGGTCCTCCGGGTTGGTTCTGGGTGGCATTTGTCACTCCTTTATGAGTTGGCCGCCGGTGCCGTCATCGGCTGTGTCGACTACGATATTAATCCCACAGCGTGGCGTTCCAGTCTCGCCGCCGAAATATCTAAACAGGCGAGTGCGAACCTTTCCTTCATAGGCGGCGCCATCGCCATTCATCTTGATGATGTGAACGTGGTCGCCGACGTTTGGGATTAAGGCAAAGCCTTTCTCATCCACCTCGAAGTCCGAATGAGTGGGGTGGTCAATCGGCCTCCCGGTCTTGTGGCTGAATTCCTGAAAACTAACGTAGTATTTCACTGGACGCTCCTTTGTGATGCCCAAGCTTACCACCCTCAAGCCCCGGCTCAACTCTGTCCGCGTGCTCTCTTCAACTCGGGCAGAGCAATGAACAGTAGGATTGCCGCGCATAACGCGAGAACAAGCCCTCCCACCAGAATATAACCAACGGCACCAATGACGCCGCCCACAAGGAATGCGGTCAAAGTACTTGCGTGAAGGCCCAGCCGGTCACGTGCTTCCGGATTGGTGGAACGCGATGACCAGAGGGCGGCCAGGTTCAGTCCGATGTCGGTTGCCATTCCAGAGACATGGGTCGTTCGGACCCGAGCGTTCGAGATGCGAGTGGTTGCCGCGTTTTGCAGACCCATGATGAAACTCAGGCCCAGGACCAAAGGTGGCCCACTCTGAACGGCGGGCAGCGCAATGTCGGCGGCGGCGAGCGCTACCAGCAAGGCTGCCTCAAGCAGGATGCTGTAGGCGTAAATGCCTCGTATCTGTCTGCTGCGTCCTGCCTCGATGAGCAGCCCAGAGCAGAATGCACCAGCAATGAAGGCTAAGACTAGGGCAGCGAAAATCCCCGCCAAGCCAAAATTGGCTAGGCCCAGATAGTCCGAGAGTGACGACACGTTGCCGGTCATGTTGGCAGAGAAGAAGCCTGCTGCCTGAAAGCCGGCAGCGTTCAGCGCGCCTGCAATTCCTGCCAGCGAGGATGCCAACTTCAGGTCGATCGCGACAGTTCGGTCGGTGCCTTCTCGGATCAGCATTGGATAAGACGACTCGCATCCTGGATTTCAATGGTCACCACCATCCCATAGCTCTGCGCCCAAAGACGATAGTGTCGATCAGTGTGATAGTGGCGATGCTGTTGGTGATGGCCATGGTCGACTTCGTGTGGATGCAACAACCCATTGAGCACGCCGCTCCCAATTGAAGTCGACGAGGTGTGAGCTCTGTCATCAACGCAACGCAAACTTGCCGCCCTCAAGCCCCGGCTCAAGGCCATGGCGCCGAAGCTGAAGAGCAGCCGAGAGGTGAGGGACAAACGGTATAGCGCAGATGCCACCGTTCGTGGCTGGTACAAGTCAGCCAGGTGGCAAGCTCTACGCCAAGAGGTGTTGGCCCGCGATCTCTACACCTGCCGGCAGACAGGCGTGCTGCTCATCGGGGCGCATCCTGCGCCCAATAGCCCAGTGGTTGACCATGTAGTCCCACACCGAGGCGATGAGCGTCTGTTCTGGGACATCGACAACCTGCAGGCCGTGTCGAAGGCTTACCACGACGGCGAGAAGCGGTCGCAGGAGCAGGGCTGGGCGTGACC